>Ga0181535_10003278_pt1 | contig 18931 bp, 11 predicted proteins | sample PEATcosm2014_Bin_44_FD_119774 | JGI IMG/M metagenome (GOLD analysis project Ga0181535, IMG submission 119774) | Peatland microbial communities from MTU Mesocosm Facility, Houghton, MI, USA - PEATcosm2014_Bin17_30_metaG | ecosystem: Environmental > Terrestrial > Soil > Wetlands > Peat | place... | reverse complement strand
TGTCGGGACTTTGCACCTTGAGAAGCAACTGGCCCTTCTTGACGTTTTCGTCGAGGCTGGCGCGAATGTCGACGACGCGGCCGCTGGCCAGCGAGATCACCGGCACCTCACGGGAGATATCAGGAAAAACCGAGCCGGTGACATCGAGCTTGGTGGGCGAATCGACGCGGCTCGCGGTGACCAGGGGGAACTGCCTGGAATCGTCGACGGAAATCAGCCCGGCGTCGCCGGTTTGAGTGACCTGCGCCTGCTGCGCTTCGCCGCTTGACGGGTTGAACTTTTTGCCGCATCCGGCCAGCGCAAACAATCCGGCGAGAAAAATCCCGGCCGTGAGTTGAGATCGGTGGATCATTGGATCACCTCGCGCCCGACGGCAAGATTGAGTTGTGCGGCAGCGGTCAGGTAGGCGCCGATCAGTTGGACATAGGCCAGCTGAACCTGCCGGAAGTCGCTTTGTGCGTCAATAAAATCCATCAGAGAAGCGCCGCCGTGTTCGTAGGAGTAGGTCACGGTGTCACGAACGCGCAAAGCCTGCGCGTTATATTGCGCTTTGTAGGGCTTGAGCAGGGCGATGTTACTTGCGACTTCGGCGTACGCAGTATCCACGTCGGAAAAAACTTGCGCGCGCGTCGCTTCACTGGCCTGGCGGCTGCGGTCAATATCGATCTGCGTGCGCTGCTTTTCGCCTTGATTGCGGTCGAAGATGCGCAAGGGAATGTTCACGCTGGCGCCGAGGGTATCTATCCCATCAGGGTTGTTTGTCGATGAATTGTGTGTATACCAGGCGCCGAAGGTAGGATCGGTCGAGCCGTTCGAGATTGCCAGTTTGTGATTTGTTTCCGACTGTTGAATCGTTTGCAGCGCCGCCTGTAAGTCGGGCCGGCTGGCCAGGGCGATCTGACGAAAATTCTCGAGCGGATCGAGCGCGTCTGAGAAATCGAAGGTTCCGGCTACATCGAATTGCGCTACCGGAGTCCGGTCATCGAGCATCTGCAGCAGTTGGATCTTCGCCGTGCGCAGATTGACGATTGCCGTCTGCAGCTCGGCCTCATATTGCACCCGCTGCAGTTCGATGCGATCGAAGTCGACGGAGGCGATGTCGCCGGCGTTGAACCGGTCGCGGCTGATGGCGATGATTTTGTCGTAGTAGGCGAGGTCATCCTGCGCCAGTTTGAGCACCGCATCGGCCTCAAGCGTTTGTACGAATGCCGAGCGCAGCGTGAACTCCAGCGTGCGCTTCAGGTCTTCATGCTGGGACTCTGAGATTTGCGTGCCTTGCTGCGCGCTCTCAAGCCGCAACTCGCGCTTGTGGTCGCGTTCGTGCAGATAGCTCACGCTGGGCTCTTCGTATGTACCTTTGAACGGCGTCCAGACCCCATCGTGCGGCACGATCTGTGTTCCATCCGCCAGCAGACCGAATTGCGGGTTGGGTCGGAGGTAGGCTGTGATCTCTTCGGCCTTCATTTCGTCTACGTTGTCGGCATCGGCTTTCAACGCCGGATTGTTGGTCTCAAACCGCGCCCTCACCTGGTCCCAGGTGAGCGCTTGCTGCGCGCCTGCCGCCGAAGAACAGACGAACAAGCCCAGAGCCAGTGCAGGCCAATAGAGGCGGAAATTCATAGCAAAGTCCAGTCATCGCACAAGTGCGATCGAATAAGAGCAGCGAAAAAGAGCGATATCAAAAGGTAGGGCGCTGTTCAGGCAGCGGGAGGGGGCCTGGACCACTGAGTGTGCAGCCATGATGTGCCTTGGGCGGAAACAGAAGATTCAGCGGGCAGAATAGAGAACCTGGCCAGGAGACTGGGACGCAGAATTGGCACGACAATCGCAACGACGCCGGGCGTACCATGATCAGCCTGTTGAAGCGAAAAGAGTTGGTCGCGCTTCCCTGCGCTCCGTTCGACCTCGGCAGGATTGTTCGCCGCCTGCAGATCGTCGGTGATGGAGATGACGGGCAGAAGAATCGCGGTCAGCGCGGCGAGCGAGACGAGTTGCAGGGCGATCGCAGGCAGGATGGACGCGGTTTTGGAGTGTCGCCGGCGAACAAGCCAGCTGCTCCAAAGGGCAACCGAGACAGCCGCCCAAGCGAGATTGCAGAGCAATTCCATCAACTTTGCCCATTATACCGAAGCAAAGTTTTCAATGGTGTAAATAGAACGAAGAATGGCACTTATGGGTAATTACCGTTGGAAGATATCGATCGGCTGGGTGAAATCCGTGACGCGCAGGTGCGCGGCGAGCGTGGGGTATTGGCTCTGGAGCTTGAGGTACATCTCCCAGGCCACGCGCCGATAGCTGAAGTGGCCGGCGGGACCGGAGCGCAGCTCGGAGATGTATTGGGCTTCGGCGAAATCCATTTTGAAAAGGGCGCGAATGCGCGTGGCCAAAGGGTAGAGATACGTGGCCGATTGCGCGGCCTCGACGACTGGAGCGGCGGCGATGACGCTGGCGGTGCGGTGGGCGGTGTCAATTGCTGTCCGGTATTCGGAGAGGATGCCCGCCTCGGCGAGGATGTCGGAGCCGGCGGGCAAGTCGCCCGCGCCCGGAGTTTCATAGCCATGCAAGGCTGTGAAGTCCTGGATGATCTGGGTACAGCGGCGATGCCGGTGGAAGTCGCGGAAGCCGCCGATGTCCATGAGAATGTCGAATCGAATGGAGGCGCCGGCGTGAAAGGCGCGAAGGGCCTCATCGTGCCTGCCGCGGTGCTTCAGGCCAAGCTCGATGATTTCAGTGATGCGGGCGGCGGGCATGCCGGAGACGAAGTCGCGAAGCTGGCGGTAAGGGTGGCGGCTGGCGGAGTAGAGCAGCGTGGCGGCGAGCTCGACCTCGAGGGTCTCGGAGCGCTCGACGAGATCCACGAGCGGGGCTGCGGCGGGAGGCACGTCCTTGAGCAGCTCGGCTGCGGCGCGGGCCAGCTCCGCGCGAGTCTGGATGAGGTAGTCGCTGGGCTGGGCGTATTTGACGAGGGTGGGCGCGGTGCGGACTTCGCGCGTGAAGAGAGCGGCTGCCTGGGCGGCGATATCCGGCGCGGTTTCAACGTCGAGCGCGGCGATCTTGTCGATGATCGTCTGGGCTGCCTTGGCGTTCAGATTCCATGCGGGACCCGTGGCGGCTTCGCGGAGCTTCTCGCCGAGCATGCGGATCTCAGCGGCTGGGTGGGAGAGCAGGCGCGACACCTGGGTTTCAAGCGTGCGGGCGCTCACGATCTGGCCGAGCGAAGTGTTGGTGGCGAGCGGAAGCAGGTAGCGCGCAACGTCAAAGGCGCGGGCACGAAGGGTGCGCTCGTAGGCGTCAGGCTTCAGGCCGTCAGGGCGCGCGACTCGGCGGCGGAGCAGATCGACGACGGCGATCGTGGTGCGCTTGTAGGCGACAAGGAGCGTGTCGATCGTGCGCTCGTAGAGCTCCTGAGAGTGGTTGTCGCCCGCAAAATCGGGGTAGTAGAAGCCGGATTCGAGAAAGTTTTGGTAGCGTGTAGACCGCTCCTGCCCGTCCCAGCGGGTTTCGTCGACCAGGACGATGGCAGCAAGAAGCGACAAGCGCTCGACGGCGAAGGCGATATGGGCCAGATCGGCAATCGACCGATGTCCGTATTGAAAATAAAAGGTGTTAAGGAACTGCTCGGCCCGCTGCGCGCTGATTTCGGCCAGGGAATCCCGCATCGAAAGTGCCGAGCGGGAATACTTGGCCATGGCGTAGGCGAGGATCTCGGGATCAGCGCCATGGATGGCGATAACTTCGGTTTGATTGCGCGCAGACAGGGGAAGCGAAGATTCACTGGACATGAGGATGGTCTCGCGGACAGAATACGTCATAAGGGAGCATCCGCGCCCGAGCGGCGGAGTGGGAGCCCTGACGGGGAAGCGTATTCATGAGAGAGCAACCCCCCGGAAGCACGGGAGCAGCCATGCGGGAGTTTCTAGTGCGAACGTCGCACAAACCGCGGCCCTTGCCGGCAGGCCGCTGGGCGATGACCCAGCGCTGGAACGATCTGCTGTTTGCGCACTGGCCCATCGCGACGGGCAAAATGCAGTCGCTGCTGCCCGATTGGCTTGAAGCCGATACCATCGAGGGGTCGGCGTGGCTTGGCGCCGTGCCGTTCTGGCTTGACCGCATCAAAGTCCGCGGCATGCCCGCGATTCCAGGACTGCGAAGCTTTCCTGACCTGAATCTTCGGACCTACGTGCGGGACCGATTCACGGGAACGCCGGGTTTCTACTGCTTCAGCGTGGATTCCAGCAATCTGCTCGCGGTGGCCGCGGCGCACCTTGTCTACCACCTGCCGTACTCGTTGGCGGAGATGTACCTCGAGCCGCGGTCGGAGCGCGAGTTTGCGTTCTACAGCCGGCGGCGATTTTCGCGGCGCCAGGTGATCTTCAAGGCGCGGTACCGGGGCCTGGGGCCGACGCGGGCAACCGCAGAGATGCGGCCGGGGTCGCTCGAGTACTTCTTCACGGAACGGCCGTGCGTGTTTTCGACCAATCGCTCGGGTGAGCCGATCAAGGCGAATCTGCACCATGTTTCGTGGCCTCTCGAAGAAGCGGAGGCGGAGATCGAGCGCAATGACCTGGCGGCGGCAGTGGGCTTGGATCTGCCGGACCGGGAGCCGGTGCTGCACTACTCGCGGCGGCTGGCCGTCTATGTGTGGCCGGCGGAGCTGGCGCGCCCGGCGTTGGCGGCACGCCCGGTGGCGGTAGCGGCGACGCCGACGTAGAAAAGCAGCTTTCAGCCGTCAGCTATCAGCTATCATTGCGGTCTTTCCTGAACCCAGCGTATGGTCGATTGAGCTGTTGCTTGATTGCTCAGGCCCTACGGATGGGCGGCGCTGGGGAATGGCTTCGATCCGTCGGCGACGATCGCATTCTTCGTTTCCTGATTGCCGTTGCGGATAAAGCCGATCGTGACCGCCGTCCCTGGTTTGGTCACGAAAATCTGCTCAATAAATCCGGCAGTGTCCTTCACAGGCTGGCCGTTCAGGGTCACGATGAAGTCGCCCTTCAAGAGGCCGGCATTTTCGGCAGCACTGTTGGGAACGACCAGATTGACCATCGTTCCCTGCTTCACGATATGCATCTGCGCGCCGGTTCCGCTGGTCACATCTTGCAATTGCATCCCGAGCACACCGTAGGGTTTGACAACACAGATCGACATCAGGTCAACATTCGTGCCGCTTTTCTCTTGCAACCACGACCGGCCGCCGTCCTGGGTATGCAGGACGATGCCGCCACGGCCCACGACCCAGCCTGACCGCGGAGAAACAAAGCTGACCTCGTCCAAATCCTCATGGGCGCCGCTAGCCTGCGTCTTCCACGTAACGCCGCCATCTTCGGTGTGGAGGATGACGCCATCATGGCCCACAACCCAGCCCGACAGCGGGGTGACGAAAACGGCCGACATCAAATCCGCCCGGGTGCCGCTGGCCTGGAGCTTCCATGTGCTCCCGCCGTCATCGGTGTGCAGGATTGTGCCTTTCCTGCCAACCACCCAGCCCGAAGTCGCTGTCGGAAACGCCAGACCGATTAAGGACCGGACCGTGGGGCTGTTTTGCCGTTTCCAGGTTTTGCCGCCGTCCTGGGTGTAAACAATCGCGCCATCAGATCCCGCCGCCCAGCCCAATTGGCTGTTGATGAAGGTCACGAAGGAAAGGAAGCCGGGCGCCCCGCTATTCTCCTGGCTCCAGGTGCTTCCGGCGTCCTCAGTATGCAGAACAATGCCCTGGTCTCCGACAATCCAGCCAATATCCGGCCCAACAAAGGCGACCTCGCTGAGGTCATCGGTGGTTAGACCCTTACCCTGCTGGCTCCATGTTGCCCCACCATCGTCCGTGTGGAAAATGGCGCCCCCGCTGCCAATGACCCAGCCCGACAGCCTTGTAGGAAATGCGACCGAGTAAAACGTCCCCTTACTTGTGTTCTTTGTGGTCCATGTTTCGCCGCTGTCTTCGGTCTGGATCATCTTCGCCTGATCGCCTACCGCCCATGCAGACCAGGGTCCGGCGGGCTCGGGGCCGACGATCGCCGCCGGTGCCGGATGATTGGAGCCCAGACCACCGCCATCCTCTGGATTTGCGATGAAATGCTTCCAGATCAAAAATGACCCAACAAGGACAATCAGGCATACAGCGGCGACGATCGCCGCCAGCCGAGGACTCTTTGCCGGCTCGGCCGGCTCGCGCTCCCTGAGCGCCGCGCGCGCCTCAAGAAATGCGCTGAAGAGCCAGGCAACGGAAAGAACGAGCAGGGAGACAAAGAACACAGCAAAACTAATTGCGCCCCAGTCAGCCTTTTGAGAAAACGCCTGGCAGGAATCGGAGAAGCGGTAACTGACGAGGACTCCGGTGAGCCAGGCTGGGGCGTTGCCGTGCCACACCGTGGCGCAGCTCCTGAGTATGTAGAAGCCCATGGTCGCCACAACAAGGGCAACGCAGCCGGAAGTACCTTTAACAAATGCCAGAAAGCCGCGAGGCACGTAGCCGAAGACCGGCCAGGCCTTGCGCCCGCCGCTGAATTTGTGCGGCCACATCGCGCGCATTCCGAGCCGAACGATCAGATAGCCGAAGAGAATAATGACGGCATGCTCGCCGACCCACCAGAAGACTTCAAGGAAAGGATGATCGTGAACAATCACCCATGCCGAATCAACGTCTGCCCCCATCCAGCTAAGCCACTTGGGGGTGACGCCGTTGGTGAGAATCGGAGTGCAGTATTTGACCAGGCCGAAGAGCCCGACCAGTCCCCAGACGATCATGATGCAGGCGCCGAAGCCCAGCAAAACCCATCCCAGGATCCTGAATTTAAGCGGCTGAAGCGTGGGCAGCACTTCAGTGGATTCGCTCGGCGTGTGGCGGCGATAGCGCCTTAGCCGCTGCAGGCCGGACCGGAACCATGCCAACCCGCCCGCGCCCACAAACAGCGACAGAAACGCAAAGAGAGAAAGGCCGAATTGGGAGCTGGTTGTATTCGACGTGCCGAAAATAACCGTATAAAGGCAAAGCAAAATGAACCCGGCCGCGGCGACGCAAACGATGGAACCGGCCAGAACCGCGATCCAGCTCACGACCATGGCTTGTACACGCCGGCTGGCGAGCACCGGCTGCACCAGAGCGTCGTGACTCAATTCGTAGTAAGTGCTGTCCGATCTCCGGTCCGTGCGCAGCAGACGGCGGTCAACCAATTGGCTTAACGTCTCGCGGGGCAACTTCAGTTGGCGAAGCAGCTCGCGCTCCTCCACGCTGAGCCTTCGACCTTCAGGACTGATGAGATATTGCTCGCACAGAACCCGGACCGCGCCGCGCAGGTATCTCACAGGAAGCGACCGGATCGCATCCGTGTAGAAATTCTCAAGCGTCTCCGTCAGTGCGGCATCGCCACCCAGATCCTTGAAGCTGACAACAATTTCTCCGCTCGAGAGCTTTTGTTTGAAGGCGGCGATCGTCTCAATGCGCTGGCAAATCAACTGCAGGTGGAAGGGTTCTACATGCCGCCCGCCCGAGCTGCGAGCTCCGGAAGCCGACTTGGTGAGATAAGCAAGAATCGAGCTCACGACGTCAGGCTCCAAACGAAAAGCCCGCGTGGATGCATCTGTGGACTCGATTGCCGCCGGACCGGTGATGGCTTTCGATGCCATCTCGTAGGTCAGCGGCGCCAGGCGGTAGCGATGATCGAGAATCTCCGGTATGTGATCCGAAGCTTCTTCAAGCAACCCCAGGAAGTCTTCGCGCAGCGACAGAACCACACGGATCGACGGTGGACCCTCGCTGGCGGCCGACTCAAGCGCCGCCTGTGACGACGGAGCGATGCCGCGAATCAAATAGCCTAGCTCGGAAAGAAACGCCTCCCGAGCCTCCTGCGATTGCAGAGTGAACAATTCCTCAAATTGATCGAGAATCAGGACCGGCGTCAGAAGAATATCGTTGCGCCAGAATTCAACAGTCTTGAAAAAACTCCAAAGCGAGCTGGTATCTCCCGGAACGTACTCCACCTGTTGCCGCTCGGCTTCCGCCTTCACGCCTTCGAAGACTGAAGCCAGCGGACCGTTCTTCAGGTCGTTGACCCGAACAAATAGCGGCAGGCTGTTTGCTTCCCGGAGCCGAGGCGCTACACCGGCATTGAGCAGCGAGGTCTTGCCCAGGCCGGACTTGGCATACACAATCACCAGCCGATTGGCGAGGATTTGGTCAGTCAACGCGACAGTGGCCGGCTCACGCCCGAAAAATGTGCGGCGAGAAAACTCGTCGTCGCGGAACGGTTGAGCGCCGGGATATCGGTGGAGGGTTTCCATCAGGTCTCTCTATCGGTTGCGGCGCTGATACTCGCGCTTCAGGGTTGAAATGATCTTGGAGAAGTCTTCGTCGAAATCCGTCTCCCGCAGCTCCATTTCATCGAATTTACGCAGCGCGTCAACCCGGTCCTCATTGGCCAGCTCAGCCGTGCGAACAGGAATCAGAAACGAACCTCGCACGCGCAGAGCCCGCTCGCAGGCCAGCGCCACTTCCTTGTTCACGTAGCTGTCGGTCTTTTGGCAAAACGCCGGCGTATAGAGCACCAGCACAAAATCCGAGGCATCCAGGTCATTCTCGATGCGCTTGTTCCAGTCGTCTCCGCCCTGCAAAGACTCCTGATCGAGCCAGGGCTCGAAGTACGCCTTTTGCAGCGCGTCAAAAACCCTCGAGGCCAGTGCTGCATCCTCCCGCGCGTAGCTGATGAACACACGAGGGCGAGGACCCAATGGCATGGCTTGACCCACAAACCCGCCGTCGGCCTCCAGTCGTTGCGAAAGTTTGGTGAGAAAATCTCCGACGTCATCGTCCTCCAGCTCGACACGCGTGCCGCGCTGATAAAAGAGGATCATCTCGTCGCGATCCGATTGGATGAGTCCATCGAGAGGTTCGGCGGCGATGGCCGGGCCGCTTCGATTCAGCTCCAGCGCGCGCAGCAGGATTTTGAGAAGAATGCGCAGATCCCAGTGCTTGATTCCGAAGCCCACGAACAGGAAGCTCTGGCCAACGCGCTTGAGAACGCGCAACAGGCTATTGGGTAGCGGCGGCCGCTCAGAGACGACCCTGATGAGAAAGTCGAGAACGTCATTCTCGCTGAGCACCAGCGAGGACGGTTCCTCGGCGCTCCCAAACAGATGGAAGACGACCGGTGAAGCCGGGGTACCGGGCAGCACAAACTCAGGGTTTTCTCTCTTGTCGCCACGCAGATGATAGCGGTGTGAGATCGGCGTTTTACCAGCCGCCTTAAGAGCCTGTTCCAGCATTGAATCCTGGCCGGTCGTTACTATGAGCGAAAACGGAAGCGCCGCCAACTGCTCATGCACGGATGAGGGACTGTATTGGCGCGACGCCAGGACCATCTCCGCGGTAGCGCGGAGAGTGGTTGGCCCGAATCCCTCGGTGTCTTCGTATTGCTGAGCAAGCGCCGCCAGAGTATTCCCGTTGGGAGAACGGTCATCCTCTTCCAGCTCGTGGGAGAGGCGGAGCCGGAGTTCCTCAGCCAGCGTGTTGCCGCTCTGCGAACCATTCTTCGCGGAAGACGACTTGACGGGAATCTCCGAGCCGAGCATGAGTACGCAGTTGCCATGCCGGAGAGAACCAACCAGATTATTCCAGTGCCGCTCTTTCACTCGTCCTCCACCGGCGACTCGGCAACAGCGATGCTGATCCCAGGGTCTCTGTCACGAGCACTGCCCAATCTCGGACGACGGCGCTACTCATGGGACGTTCGAATGCGCTGCGGGGACTCTGGTTTCAACCGGGGATTTCATTCTACCTCGCTGACGCGGGCGAATCCACAGCCAGTTACCTTCCTTGGCCTTTTTTGCACTCGGGCTGAACGCCGGGGACCATGCGCGGCGCCCAAAGGATCAGGCGAGCCGTGCGAACGCGGGGGTGGCTTGGAGCGACAGGCAAGGCAGCTCCGGTCTACATGCTGTAGACCGGATGCCCGCCTGGCAGAAGAAGCGCCTCGTGTGACGCCCAACTCAGAAAGTGAGTTTGAGAGCCAACTGAATAAGGCGCGGATTGTTCACCGTAGAGTTCACGGCGCCGAATCCGGCCGCGTTGATGTCGTTGACTGGGCTACTGAATTCGGGGTGATTGAAGAGGTTGAAGAACTCGGCGCGGAAGTTCAGGCCCATCCCCTCGCGAGGCAGCGCGATCTGCTTGACGAAGGAGAAATCGGTGTTGACGAAATCCGGCCCGACGACCGGGACGCGCGAGGCATTGCCCAGCTTGCCGGGAACCACGACAGCGCCTTCGCTATTCAACACCTGAGCTTGAGGGGCGGGAAAGCAGGATTCGTTGATCCACTGATGCATGCCGTGGTTCGCCTTGTAAGGATCGCAACTGGAGAGCTGATCGGGCCGGTTGAAGTTATTGTCGTTGCCGCCGGCATTGAAGGTGGTGCCCGACCCGTTGAAGCTGTCGATCAGCGGAACCGGGAACCCGGATGAGACTCTCTCGATGAGAGTCAATTGGATGCCGCCGAGAATGGCGTTGGTCGCGTTATTCCAACTGTTGCCGAATTGCTTTCCCCGGCCGAAGGGCAAATCGTAAATCACGCTGCCCGTGAAGCTGTTATCGAGATTGATCTGCGACAAAGCCCAATCGAGTTTCTGCCAGTTGGGCAGCCCGAAATAAGGGGCGCTGAGTTCGGAGCCCAGTCCATCGGAGAGGCCGTTGTCGTAGGTGCGCGAGTAGGTGTAGGCCAGCAGCGCGTAGAGGCCGTTCTTGGCGGTCTTGGTCTCGGCCTTCAACTGGAACGAGTTGTAGTTCGTCTTGCCTGGGTCCCCGTAAAGCAGGATCGAGTTGAAGTTCGCGGGCGTGTAGGGATAGAAGAAGGGCGCGCCGCCGGGCAGGCAACCAATGGTGTAGCCGGATATGGCTCCGCATCCCGATGGGCTATTGACAGTGAGGGCGTTGCCGATGACCGTCAGATGGCCGCCGACCGACCCGGCGTAACCCGCGGTGAGCAGAATGTTGCCGGGCAACTCGCGTTCAACGTTAGCGTTATATTGGTGGACCCGGCCTGGCTGGAAGTTGGTTGGCTGGTAGGCGTATGTGCCCACAAAGCTGGATGTGTCCTGCGGGGTGGGCAACAAGGGAAAGCCGGTGGAAAGAGTGAAGTTCAACTCCGGCGTCTGGTCGCCCACTGTGGCGCAGTATGAAGTTGCAAAAGCGCAACCGGTTGAAAATGTGGCTGGAAGTTGATCGGACTCGCCGAGGTTCGGCGGATTCTGCCAAAGGCCCTGCGCGCCCTGGTTCCATGCCGAATCGTGATAGATGCCGAAGCCGACGCGAACCACGGTCTTATCGCTGCCCAGAACCTTCCAGGTGGCGCCCACGCGCGGTTCGTATGCGCCCCAGAACATATTGATGCCGGCCGAATTGCTCACGCCGCTCTTGCCGGCGATGAGCAGATCGCCCGTTGATGGAATGTAGTCGGCCATGCGGTTATGGACCTCGGTGACGGGAGTCGTCATGTCCCATGCAAGACCGAGATTGACAGTGAGCGAGGGGGTGACGCGCCAGTCATCTTCGACGAAAGGCCGGTAAATTTTCCAGCGGCGGCCAGTAACGGCGCCGTTGTAGACCTGGTCATGGACGCCCAAGCCGGTCATTCCCATCAGCAGGTCGGCTTCGGTACTGCCGGGCGCGCTGCCGACGGCGGTGAAGTCTCCGAAGAGGCCGACGATCCAAAAGCCATCCTGGAAGGCCTCGGTACCGACGTTCATCTGATTGGCGCGAAGATCGATGCCGGCGTGAATTTCATGCTTGCCGCGAATCAGGTCGAGGTCGTCCTTGAAGGAGTAGATGTCGGTACCACCCTGAAACGGGGCGTAGCCGCGATCGCCGAGAGACCAGTAGCCCAAAACCTCAGTGGAGACCAGGCCTTGACTGTAGGAGCCGCCGGGCAGTGGGGTACCGCCGGATGTACAGCCAAGATTCGCGCCAGGAATCCCCAGCTTGGCAGACTCGCACGTGAAGTTATCCTGCGAGGCAATGTAGTCAAAGATGCGGTCGTAACCCACAGTGGCCTGGTTGAGTGTGTTCGGCGAGAACACGTGGGTTTCGCCGACCGCGGCATTGCGCGCGTGGTTGATGAGGGTTTCATTGCTTCCGAATGCATTGCCTTCCGCGAGGTACGGCGCAGGCGCGCCGCCGGGCGCGAAGGTTCGCGCTTGATCGTAGCTGACTCGGGCGAAGGCATTGTCGCTGGCACTAAACGCCTGATCAAGGCGAACGTCGAGCTTGGTTTCGTTCAGGGCACGCACCGGCTCGGTGACGTAGTTGTAGCTTGCGCCAACAACGCCCGCGTTCACGTTGGGCGGAGGATAGAGATTGATCATGGACTGGCCAACATGGTCGACGAGGTTGGAGGGAATCTTGTTGCAGTTGAGTCCCGTGGCCTGACTGCCGTCGGAGTTAGCTGCGATCGGATTGCCTGAGCCGTCGCACTGAAAGTAGGGGTTCTCGGCACCGACCATGTTCGGATTGGCAATGACCGGGACGAAGGAGGAGCCGATTCCAGAGAGCGGGTTGCCGAAGGCGTCGGCGGAAAAGTCGCCGCCGCGCATGGCCAGCGAAGGAACCAGGCCGGTGTAGACAATTCCTTCACGTTGATACTTCTGCTCGCCATCGACGAAGAAGAAGGTTTTGTTTTTGCGAATGGGTCCGCCGACCGAGCCGCCAAACTGGTTCAGGTTGAACTTCGCGGTTGAAGTGGCGAAATCGGCTCTGGCGTCGAGGTCGGTGTTGCGGACGAATTCGAAGAGCGATCCGTGAAGGTCGTTCGATCCGGATTTTGTGGTCACCAGGACGGTGGGTCCCGCGCGCGTGCCGTATTCGGCGGAGTAGGTGTAGGTAAGCACCTTGAACTCCTGAATGTCGTCGATCGAGGAGAAGATTCCGATGCCGCCGGCAGTCAGCTCATTATTGTCCACGCCGTCCAGCAGCCAGTCCGTGCTGTTGGGGCGCGAGCCGCCTACCGACAGGGAGTACGAGCCGCGGGCCGACACTTCGCTGTCGGTGGCTCCCGTAAAAAAGCTGCCGGTACTGGTCTCGGCCGTGGCACCGGCGGTGAGCGTCGCCAATTGAACGAAATCGCGGCCATTCAAGGGCAACTGCGACACCTCCTGCGATGTGATGACCTGGCCGAGCGACGGATTGGTCGTCTCTACAGCCACTTCCTCGCCGGATACCGTTACGGTGGTGGTCACGCTCGCAGGCTGGAGCGCAAAGTCGAGCTCGCGGGCCTCATCCACCTGGAGGCGCAGGTCTTTTGAGACGGCGCTTTGAAAGCCCGGCGCATCGACTTTAATGTCGTATGTCCCCACCGGCAAAAGCGGTATCAGATAATGCCCGGCACTGTCGGACTTTGTATCTCGTACAAGGCCGGTGGCTTGTGAAGTGACGGCAACGGAGGCGCCGGGGATCGCCGATCCTGACTTATCGTCGACATTGCCGCTGAAGCTTCCGGTGGCCTGGCCTCGCAGAGCAGGCGCGAACCCGATTGCGAGTACGCAGGCTGCGCTGAGAAGATGCTTTGTGAGGGATTTCGTCCTGGCCGGGAATTTCACCAAATTGAAAGAATCTGTGCCGAGTAGAGTGCTCTTCATCTTCAAACCCCTTTCGGATGAGGTGGTTTTGTACCGATTGCGCCTTGTATTCGCTGGGCCTTGAGAAAAACTTGCAGCATGTTTGTCGTCGCTTGAGGAAGAACGGTTTCACCAGTCCCGCCGTCGGGAACGATCGTCTAAAAGCGGTGATTGGTGAGGTACTTGTCTTTTCCCGTGAAAATCGAAGAAATTGCAATTACGCTTGCGAGGACCGCAATGAACCGCAACGGGAAGACTCCGGGTTATTAGACTGTATGAACTTGCCCGCCAAAAGTCAACGCGGTTTTTTGCACGGTGGCCGACCGAACTGAGTTGCCGGCTTATGTGGCTGTGCCATCCGCGATTCGCGAATCGCCCGGAAGTGCCCATCTATAATGAGCCCTGGAAAGATTGAGCTATGGAAGGGCGCGCTCCGTACAACGGGCGCGCAGAGGTCGACAGAATTATGGGAGATTTGCAGGGAAGAATTGCGCTGGTGACGGGCGGAGCGCAGGGAATCGGGCGCGCGATTGCCGAGGAGCTGGCCGCGGCCGGCGCGACCCTGGCGCTGGCGGATGTGAACGAAGCGAAACTCGCCGAGACAGTGGCCGAGATGAAGGCCCAGGGGATCGACGCCACGGCGTTCACCGTGAACGTGTCGAGCGAGGAATCGATTGACGCCGGAGCCAAGGCGATCCTGGACAAGTTCGGCAAGGTGGAGATCCTGGTGAACAATGCCGGCATCACCCGCGACAATTTGATGCTGCGCATGAAGCGCGCGGACTGGGATCTGGTGCTGAACATTAATTTGACAGGAGCATTTCTGCTGACGCAGGCCCTGCTGAGCCCGATGCTGAAGAACCGCTGGGGACGGATTGTGAGCATTGCCAGCGTGGTGGGGCGCGCGGGACAGGCGGGTCAGGTGAACTACGCCGCGTCGAAGGCCGGCCTGATCGGGTTGACGCGGTCGCTGGCGCGCGAAGTGGCGTCGCGCGGCATTACCGTCAACGCTGTGGCGCCGGGATTTATTGAGACGCCGATGACGGCGGTGCTGAGCGATGAACAGACTAAGGCCATGCTGGCGACGGTTCCGCTGGGTCGCCGGGGAACGCCCAAAGACGTGGCGCAGGCAGTAAAGTTCCTGGCCTCCGATGCGGCGTCGTACATCACCGGGCACGTGCTTGACGTGAACGGCGGGATGTTCATGGGCGGGTGACGGCGCTCCCCGAAGGTAACGAAATCCGCAAGTGTTCTTTTCAAGTTGCCGCCGCGGCCTGCCGATAGACGGATCGGAAGGGTCGCATGGCGGCACGCGTGGAAACGCCGGAACCACTGCAACTGACAGGACCTGCGGTGTGCTCCGCCCCGGAGCCGCTGGCTGGTGTGCGGTACGTGGCGCGACAGCCGATCCTTGACCTGCGCAGCAAAGTGCATGGGTACGAACTGCTGTTCCGGAGCGGCCCCGAGGCAGTGTTTCGCGGGGATGGCGACATGGCCACCCGCACCATGCTGGACAGCACAGTGCTATTCGGGCTGGGACGGCTGACGGCCGGCCTGCCCGCATTTGTGAACTGCACGGAAGAAGCCCTGATACGCAATTGGGTTCAGGTGCTGCCCTCGGGCATGACGGTGCTGGAGATCCTGGAGGACATCGAGCCTTCGCGCCCGGTGATCGAGGCGTGCCGGCGGCTCAAGGCTTTTGGGTTCCGGCTGGCGCTGGACGATTTCGTCTGGCGGCCCGGGATCGAACCCCTGGTGGAAATTGCCGACTACATCAAGGTGGATTTTTGCGTCACCGATCGCCGGGAACGGCGAATGCTGCTGGACCGGCTGAGCGGCATTACGGTGGCGCTGGTGGCGGAAAAAGTGGAGACGCAGGAGCAGGTGTGCCACGCGCGCGACGAAGGTTTTACGCTGCTCCAGGGGTATTACTTCTGCCGGCCCATGCTGCTGGAAAACCGCAAGATTCCCTCCAACCGGCTCTCTCACGTAGCGATTCTGCGCTTGATGCAGAGCGAGACCATGGACCTGCACGAGCTGACGCGGCAGGTAGAGCGCGACACTTCCCTCACCTATCGCCTGCTGCGGCTGATCAACTCGCCGGCTTGCGCCATGCAGCACGAAGTACGCAGTGTGCAGGCGGCGCTGATCACCGTGGGCGAGGAGACGTTCCGGCGCATGGCCACGCTGGCCATTACCAGTGAATTGAACGCCGGCCAACCGGCGGAGTTGTTGCGCATGGCGTTTGTGCGGGCGCGGTTTTGCGAGCTGGCGGCCTTGTTTGCCGGGCTGGATCACACAGAGCAGTACTTGTTGGGGCTGCTGAGCCTGCTTCCCGCGATGCTGCGGATGCCGATGCGGGAACTGGCGCCGGCTCTGCCGCTGCGCGATGAGATCCGCCGGGCGCTGCTGGGCGAGAAGATTCAGGAACGCAGCCTGCTGTGCTGGCTTGAGGGTCACGAGCGCGGCAAATGGGACCTGTGCGATCTGATCGCGGAACGGCGCGAGTTGCGGCAGGAAGACCTGTTCCAATGCTACGAAGAAGCATTGCAATGGGCTGAGGCCGTGCTGCAATTCTCCTGATGGCCGGCCAGCCGCGGATGGATTCGAGTCTTTCGTTTTCAAGTGCATTCGGCGACCTGCCGATAGGCACTGCGGAGGCCAACTGTGGCGACCAACGCGCAAACCGCCGCATGCGCAGACAGCTCCATGCCGGAACCGTCCGACGGAGTTCGCTACGTCACGCGTCAGCCGATCCTTGACCTGCGCAGCAAAGTGCATGCCTATGAGTTGCTGTTCTCGAGCGGTCCGGGAAATGAGCCAAGCTGCAACCGCGAGAGGTCTGCGCGGACCATGCTCGACAGCACGGTCCTGTTCGGACTTGAGAAACTGACCTGCGGGCTGCCGGGATTCGTGAAGTGCACGGCGGAGATGCTGACCGGGTCGCTGGTCGAAATGCTTCCTCCGGCAATGACAGTGCTGGAGCTCGTCGACGCGGCCGACGGTCCGCCGGAACTGCTGGACGTTTGCCGCGGTTTGAAAGCCGCGGGGTACCGGCTGGCACTGGACCAATCGATTTGGGATCCGCAGGCAAAGCCCTTCGTTACGATCGCCGACTACCTGAAGGTGGATTTTCTGCGCACCAATTCCCGCGAGCGGCAAACGCTGCGCGGACAAGTGGGCGACACAACGGCGGCGCTGGTGGCGGAAAAGGTGGAGACGCAGGAACAGTTCCGCGCGGCTCGAGACGAGGGTTTCGCGCTGGTGCAGGGCTATCATTTTTGCCGGCCGGTGGTGCTGGGAAGCCGCCAGGTGCCCGCGAACCGGCTCTCGCAATTGGAGATTCTGCGGTTGTTGAAAGACGACTCGCTGAACCTGCACAAGCTTACGCAACTGGTGAAGCGCGATGCTTCGCTGACCTATCGATTGCTCAAGCTGATCAACTCGCCCGTATGCGCGATGCCGCAGGAGGTGCACAGCGTGCAGGCGGCGCTCCTGGCGGTGGGTGAAGAGACGTTCCGGCGCATGGCCACGGTGGCTATTACCAGCGAGATGAACGCGGGCCAGACTCCGGAGTTGCTGCGCATGGCGTTCGTGCGCGGGCGATTCTGCGAACTGGCCGCGCAAGCGAGTGGACTGGATAGTACCGAACAGTATCTGCTGGGACTGCTGAGCCTGTTGCCGGCGATGCTGCGCGCGCCGATGAAGGACCTGGCGCCAGCCATGCCGCTACGCGAAGAGATCAGGCGGGCGCTCATGGGCGAAAACATCTACCCACGGTGCCTGCTTCACTGGCTGGAGCGTTATGAGCAGGGCGACTGGGCGGGATGCGGCGAGATCGCGACCGCGCGCGCATTGGACGAAAACGGATTGCTGTGCAGCTACCAGGACGCCGTGGCCTGGACGGAGGCGGCACTGTATTTTGCTTGAGTGTCTGCGCGCGGCCTCGGAGACGAAGCGCCACGGCTTTCGATAAACGTCTGAGGGCTGAACTGCGCACAGCGCCGGAACGAGCGCCGGTATAGAATCCCTGCGAGTCTTTATCCGGACGATCGGAGGGATCCAATGAGCGAAACCGGCCTTCCCGACCCATCACAGCCACCCGCGCAGCCTGACGGAACCGCGCCACCCGCCGAAGCCACGCTTCGTGGTCCAATGACCTTCGGGCAGATTCTGGACCGCGTGCTGCAACTGATGCGGGCCAATGGGGCGCTGTTTGTGGGGATTGGGTTGGCGCCTGCCGCTGCCCTCATTACCTACTTCGGGATGATGTTTGCGGCTTTCTTCCCCGCGCTGAAACCTTTATTGCTGCACCAGACCCCGAATCTTTCGGCAACGACGATCGTGTCGCTCGGCGTGGCGTACTTTATGGGCGTCGTGCTGATGGTTTTGATCTTCGCGCTTTACGAGCCTGCGGGAATCTACGCCGCGCTCCAGGCGAACTCCGGAACTCGGGTGACACTTCGCGAGGCATGGTCGGTGGCGTGGGCCAAAGCTGGACGCTACGTCTGGCTGTCGATCCTGCGCGCGCTGATCGTGATGCTGCCGATTCTGGTATTCGGCGCTTTGATTGTTGGAACGGTCGGTCTCTCGATGGCGCATGGGCAAGGCGGCATGGATCCATCATTGATCGCCGTGATCTTGCCGCTTTTCATGCTGCTCTACCTTGCATGGCTCGTCTATACCGTTCTGATCATGCTGCGGCTGGTGCTGGCTGTACCCACCAGCGTGACCGAGGATCTGAGCGCGTGGCGGAGTTTGCGGCGGAGCAATCAACTGACCAGCGGCGCCAAGGGGCGTATTTTTCTTCTGGGGTTATTGATCTACGCCATCGCGTACGCCGCGTTTCTGGTGGCGGAGGTGGTCATCTTCTTTCTTGGCGCGATGGCCGCGCTGGTGGGCATGTTGATGCATCTGGCAATGTCTCCCTGGGGATACATAGGGGTCGGCGTTGCCGCCACCGTCTTCGCCTGCGTTTACCTTGTTTGGATCGCTGTGGTCGCAGGAGCTTACTGCACTTTGTTTGCGGTGGTCTATCAAGACCAGCGGCTGCGGCTGGAAGGAATTGCACCTGCGGCGCAGGCCAGTTGAGGCGGTACGCCAGCAAAGGAAGTTCCGGTGGAAACCGAAGAGAAGCAGCGACCAGCCACTTTACGCCCGATGACTCTGGGCGAGATTCTCGACCGGACCTTCGAGATCTACCGCAAACTGCTGTGGCTGTTTGTCACGGTCGGCGCCCTGCCGGCAATATTGATCCTGGCCTTGCGTTCCGCAGACCTCGCGTGGGTGCACACCGACAATCTTGTGAGCCAGTTCGGTGCCGGCGAAGTGACAG
>Ga0181535_10003276_pt1 | contig 18934 bp, 18 predicted proteins | sample PEATcosm2014_Bin_44_FD_119774 | JGI IMG/M metagenome (GOLD analysis project Ga0181535, IMG submission 119774) | Peatland microbial communities from MTU Mesocosm Facility, Houghton, MI, USA - PEATcosm2014_Bin17_30_metaG | ecosystem: Environmental > Terrestrial > Soil > Wetlands > Peat | place... | reverse complement strand
GATCGGCTACCACTCAACCAAGCCGACGACGGAGCCTGGTTTTCGACGGGTGCAGGTGACCGCGCAGGCAGCCGGTATGGGCAAGCTCGAAGTGCGTACGCGCACCGGGTACTATCCCGCGACCCGCGTGGCGAAGAAGACTGGGGCTGGGCAGAAGTAGCTTCGCGGCTCCAACTCGCGACTTCAAAATTGTTCCACGTGGAACAATTTTGAGCCTTGCCCTCGAGGCATGAACTTCGCGCGGATTGTATCGGCCGTCACCAATTGTTCCACGTGGAACAATTGCGGCATCTGTCACAGGTGTTGCGTGGAATTTGCGAAGAATTTCGCAAGGGCGTGCGACAATTCTGGGCCGTGGAGGAGTTGTTCGCGGCGGGTGGCGGCCTCCTAGTCATCTTTCGCGGTTTGGGGAAATTCTTCGCAATTCGATGTGCAAAGCAGCGAATATTGGGAGGGGGGGTAGGGTACCCTTCGTCCCCATGGATCTTCTCGCCGCGGATTCTTCTGCATTCCCAGTCTAGGTTGAAGACGGGGAATTCTTCACAAATGGCTGCGATTATTGCACGGGGAAGCAGTCGAGGTCGTTGGCGAATTCGAGGGGGCCGGAGTAGCGCCTGCGGATTTCGGATTGGGTCTGAGCTTCTTTGCCCAGGGTGCGCAACATGCGATGAGACAAGACCAGGTGCTTCACGTGGGCATCGGCTGCAATCTGACCGATGACCGACGGAGGCATGTGCAGATTTCTCTCGACGCCGGTTACTCCTTCGGGCACGGCGTTGTGGGCGATAAACACGTCTGCATCTGCGGCTAACAGGATGAGAGCCGGGTCATTGCCATTCGTATCTCCGCTGAACACGATTGACTTGCCGCCGATTTCGATGCGCCATGCGAGGGCTGGGACTGCTCCGTGAATGACGCGGACCGAGGACGCGGTGAGGCCGCCGGTGCTGAATTGAGCGGCAGGTTTCTCGCTCCCTGCGACGTTGTGGGGCTGCATTTTGTAGGAGCTTTCTTCTCCCGGCACGAGAAGCTCGCTGAGATAGCCGTACGCGCCGTGATCTCCGAATAGGTCCGAGACGAACTCGGTGGTCGAAGGCATGAAGTCGTTTCCGATGGGGCCATAGATGGGCAGGGGACGGTTGCGATCTTCAAACCACGACGATTTAATGAGGGCGGCGAAGTCGCCACTGTGATCGACGTGGAAGTGGGAGAACAGAAGCAGATCGAGCTCCGACATTTGTGCGCCGCTCTCGCCGAAGCGGAGAGCGCTTCCGCCGCCTGCGTCGACGAGGACGCGCGCGCGGCCGTTCTGCCAGATGAGGTAGCTGCTCGAGGCGCGTTTGTCTTGTAGTTCCGGCCCTCCGGAGCCTAGCACCTGCAGGGCTACGCCGTGTGCTCCGCAGGACTGTGCTTGTGTGAGTGGTGGAATCGCGAACGCGAGGACGCAGGCAACGGTGAGCAGTAAGGATGAAGAGAGGTGCGTGGGCATGGGTTGCAGAGGCATTCTGTTCCGGTCCTCCTTTTTCGCATCTCCAGTGTAGGGCGAGGGACAGGAATTGTTCGCACCGTCAATGCCAGACGCGCGACTCGTTGACGCGCTCCTTGGCGCGGAAGGCGGACTCCAGATCGACTCCGTGACAGTTGGCGAGGTCGAGCAGATAGCTGAGGACATCGGCAAACTCCTCTTCCAAATCGAAGGAGGACTGCTTGGCCGCTTCGCTGTAGAGGCCGGACTTCTTTCGGATGGCCTTGGCCAGTTCGCCGACCTCTTCGATGAAGAGCACGAACTTCTCGGGCGGGCTATCCTTCGTCCAGCCGCGCTCCTGGCACACTTCGGCGAGGTAGTTTTGCAGCTCACGTAGAGTGGGCTCAGAGGGAAGATGGGCCATGCGACTGCTCCTGTGAAATTTGGTTTGTTTCGGGAGAGCGTGGGCTACCGCTCTGTCCCATTATTGACCAGAACAGCGGGTCAATGGATCTGCAGTCGGTCGGGATGATGATTCCAAACCCGGATTGAAGCGGTGTGAAAGACAACCGCAGATCCCTCGGCTCACTGCGTTCGCTCGGGATGACAGGCTTCAGGGGTTGAGGAGCATCGTAGCCACGCGAAGCTTTTGCCTGGACGGCCAGGCCCGGTAAGCTAGAGGCAGGAGCAATCGCTAAAAACAATCATGGCTGAATACAAGTACTCGACGCTTGCGGTGCATGCGGGGCAGCATCCTTGCCCGTTGACGGGCGCGGTGAATGTGCCTGTGTATCTTTCCTCGACGTTTGAACTGACCGGCATCGGCACGGATCGCGGGTGGGACTACTCACGGGCCGGGAACCCGACGCGCGACCGGCTGGAAGAGGCGCTGGCGGCGCTCGAAGGCGGGCACAGCGGCCACGCGTTTGCGAGCGGCATGGCGGCTATTTACGCATTGACCGCGATGCTGCGCACGGGGGATCACGTCGTGTGTTCGCGCGATGTGTATGCGGGTACGGTGCGGCTTTTCGATCAGATCGTCTCGGGCTACGGAATCGAGATCGAGTATGTGGACACGAGCGATTTGAAGGCTGTTGAGGCGGCGATGCGGCCAGCGACGAAGCTGGTGCATATCGAGTCGCCATCAAATCCTCTCATGATTCTGACGGACATTGCGGGCGTGTGTGCGATTGCGCATGCTCACGACGCGGAGGTGAGTGTGGACAACACGTTTCTGTCGCCGGCGCTGCAGAGCCCGATTGCGCTGGGCGCGGACATCGTGATGCATTCCACCACTAAATATCTCAACGGGCACTCGGACGGGATTGGCGGCGCGTTGATCGGGACCAAGCCCGAGCACAAGGAGCGATTTCTGCTGGTGCAGAAGGCGGCGGGCAGCATTCTGTCGCCCTTTGAATGTTTTCTTGTGTTGCGGGGAATCAAGACGCTGCCTTTGCGGATCAAGCAGCATGAGGAGAATGGGCGGGCCGTCGCGGAGTTTTTGTCGACGCATCCGAAGGTGGAGAAGCTGGCTTATCCGGGATTGAAGACTCATCCGCAACATGCGTTGGCGGTGAAGCAGCAGAAGGGATTTGGCTCGATGATGAGCTTCGAACTCGCGGGGCGTGAGGCGGCGGCGCGGTTCCTAGGGGCGTTGAAGATTTTTTTGAATGCCGAGTCGCTGGGGGGTGTGGAGTCGCTGGCCTCGCACTCGGCGACGACGACGCATGCCTCGGTGAGCGCGGAGACGCGGGCGGGGATGGGGATCACCGAGGGGCGGATCCGGTTGTCGATCGGGATTGAGGATAAGGACGATTTGATTGCGGATCTGGATGAGGCGTTGGGGGCGGTGTAGGGAAGTTGTCGATTCCGATGCAGCGCGAGAAGCAGATCCTTCACTTCGCTTACCCCACGTACGCTCACGCGTTCGCGGGGCCCCAAACGCGCTCCGCTCAGGATGACAATTCTTCATTGAGGTTCGTGCATTCCCAGGTCTGAAATGCCAGACCTGGGGCACCCATTTTCGTGCTTAATCAAGCAGTCGAAGACTCAATGCACGGGCGCTGCGGCTGCGACCTTCTTTGGGCGCTTCATCAGGAAGGGCAGCGGGATGAGGATGGTGGTAACGCCGACCATGACCCAGATTACGTCGACGTAGGCGAGCAGGCGGGCCTGGACTTGCGCCATGCCGAAGATCTGTGCGCCGGCATTGTGGATGGCATCGGGCAATGCTGAACCATTGTGCATCCAGGCGCCAGCGAGGCCTCTCGTCATAGTTTCAAATGGAGGATTGCCGGGCGCAGTGTCGGGCGCGAGCATGGCGAGATGCTTCTGGCTGGATCGCGCGAGCAGCGTGGTGACGAAACTAATGCCGACGCTACCGCCGAGATTGCGCATCAGCGCGGTGAGTCCGCTGACCTCGTTGTACTTTTCCTGCGGAATGCCGGCATAACACAGCGTATTGATGGGAATGAAGAGGAACGGCAAGCCGAGGGCGATGAAGACGCGCCAACTGACGGCCATGGTGAAACTGATGTTCGGATTGATGGTGGTCATGCGCCAGAGGCCGAATGTGGTGATCACAAATCCCATGGATACGAGCTTGCGTGGATCGAATTTGGGCGCGAGTGCGCCGGCGACAGGGAAGAGAAACATCAACACCAATCCGCCGGAGGAGACGGCCATGCCGGCCTGGCGGGCGGAGTAGCCCATGATTTCCTGGAGGAATTGGGGGATGAGGACGGTGGACGAATAGAGGGCGACGCCGACCATGAACATGACTAGCTGGGTCATTCCGACGTTGCGGCGGCCGAAGAGGCGCAGGTCCAGGATGGGATGTTCGATGGAGAGCTCGCGCCAGAAGAAGATGGCGAGGCCGAGGACTGCGGTGACGGCGAGGGTGGAGATGAAGCGGGAGCTGAACCAGTCGTCTTCCTGGCCCTTGTCGAGCATGATTTGTAGAGAACCGATGGCGATGACGAGCAGGCCGAGACCCCAGTAGTCGATGCTTTGTTTGCGCTTGCGGATTTCTGCGAGGTAGGGCGGATCTTCGACGAGGCGGTTGGTGAGGAAGAGCGAGATAATGCCGACGGGGATGTTAAGGAAGAAGATCCAGCGCCAGGTATAGTTGTCGACGATCCAGCCGCCCACGGTGGGGCCGAGGACGGGCGCGGTTACGACGGCGACTCCGTAGACGGCGAAGGCCATGCTGCGCTTGGCGGGCGGGAAAGTGTCGGCGAGGATGGACTGCTCGCTGGGTTGGAGGCCGCCGCCTGCAGCGCCTTGTAGGATGCGGAAGAAGACCAGCATGGGGAGGCTGGGCGCGAGGCCGCAGAGCAGCGATGCGACCGTGAAGAGGAAGACGCACGTCATGTAGAAGCGTTTGCGCCCGATGCGGTTGGCAATCCAGCCGCTGATGGGGAGCACCATGGCGTTGGCGACCAGGTAGCTGGTAAGGACCCAGGTCGCTTCTTCGGTGCTGGCGGAGAGGGAACCGCCGATGTGGGGCATGGCCACGTTGGCGATGGAGGTATCGAGCGCCTCCATGAAGGTGGCGAGCGTGACGGTGATGGCGATGGCCCATGGATTTGCGCGCGGCCGCCACGTGTCATGAAATGTCTGGGTCGCTGCGGCGGCCAATGAGGCAATTCCTCCGGGCGTGGTGCTGCGCTCTAAAGCGGAGTTTCGCTTGTCACAGTTCTTGAGTCACGCTTTTATCAGATTATCGAATCCGCCCCCGATGGTAGCGGCCGGCGTTGCCATGTCATCCTAAAGACAATATGGAGACATCCCCATTGACGGTCGAACCCGGCCTAAGAGCAGGGGGATCGGTGCTTGGCGTCGATGCGTGCGGTCCGACGGGGTCGGTGGCGCTGGGTCGGCTGGTCGGGGATGGGTTGGCGCTGCTGGGGCAGACGGAGCTGGCCGGGCGCAGTTATTCCGCTACGCTGGTGGCCGCGGTGGGAGAGCTCTTGAAGCAGCACGGGGTCGCTCTGCGGGAATTGGGCGCGATTGTTGCGGTCAATGGGCCGGGCAGCTTTACCGGTGTGCGGGTGGGGTTGAGCGCCGTGAAGGGATTGGCTGAGCCATTTCGCACTCCGGTGGCCGTGGTTTCGCGGCTGGAGGTGCTGGCGGGCAAGATTGGCAGGGAAGGGTCTGGAGTGCTGTCGGCGGCGCTCGATGCGCACCGGAACGAAGTGTTTTTGCGCGTGGAAGTCGCAGGCGGGAAGTTTCGCGAAATGCTGGCTGGCGCCATGGAGCTTGCCGCGACGGCGACGATTCCGGGGCGGATTGCGGTTTGCGAAGATGCGGCGGAGGAGTTGATCCGTGCTGTCTGGCCGGGAGCTTTGGTGGAGCGGATCGCGGCTCCGACGGCGGCGGAGGCGCTGGAACTTGCTGCACCGAAGGTCCGGGCTGGGGCATTTGTTGATTTGGCGCTGCTCGACGGGCACTATCTGCGCCGCTCGGATGCGGAGATATTTGGAGAGCCGGTGCAGGCGTTGGCGCAGCGGACATGAGTTCCTGTGTTGAACCCGTGATGGTTCGCCCGATGATGGCTGTGGACCTGAACCGGGTTCTCGATCTTGCGGGTGGGCTGAAGGATGCGCCGCAATGGCCGCGCGCTGTCTATGAGGGCATTGTGGCTTGTGTTGCCAGTGCGTCTGGTCCGCAGCGGCGGATTGCACTGGTGGCGTGCGATGCTGAATCGGGGTTGGTCGTAGGGTTTGCGGTGGCCAGCCTGGTGCCCCCCGAAGGAGAGCTGGAAACGGTTGGCGTGGCCTCGGAATTCCAGAGGCAGGGGATTGGGCGGCGGTTGGTCAACGAGATTGGCAAGAATTTTCGACTGCGAGGGGTAACGAAAGTTCTGCTGGAAGTGCGGGATTCGAATCTGGCGGCGAGAGGGCTTTACCGTTCGCTTGGGTTCATTGAGATGAATCGTCGGGCGAGCTACTACACTGATCCTATTGAAGATGCGGTTTTGATGCGCCTGGATGTTGAGGACGATTGAGATTGGGCTGAACGGTTCGTTGCGCCGTCTGGCCGAATAGGTCGGGAGTTTCCGCCGCGTAATTTCTTGCGAACATTGTGATTTGCGCCCCAAAAATCCACAGCTGTGTTCATTTTTGGGATTCTTCGGCTTGCCCTTTCCTGTAGAAGAGAGCTATATGTAAATGTTCCTTGAATTGCGGGGGTGCTTGATGGATGAAATAAAGGATTCCACGCTGAGTGAAGAGATTGATCGCCTGCACGCAGAACATCGCCGCTACGCTCAGCGGTTGGACGAGTTGATTCAAAAGCCGTACCTCTCTCAAGACGAACAGCTCGAAGAGGTACGTTTGAAGAAACTGAAACTCCACGCCAAGGACCTGATTTACGCTCTCGAACACCGCGTCGCGGTGATGGCGTAACCTTTCAGGGCCAAGTTTTCGGGCTCGGAGATTGCGGGTGATCGGTCAAACGACGGTGCAAGCCGTTCCTTTCAGAAATTGTGTCTTCCGGCCAGGACATTGTGCGAGTTGATTCAACCGTATAATCGTTAGGGACCATGGTTCGTGACGGTTACATCTACGGCTTGAGTTTGCTTGTGGTTGCAGCATTGGTTCGCTGGACCACAATCAGCTGGCTCTGGGCCATTCCTCCGATGCTTCTGGCGGCGTTCTTCCTTTGGTTTTTCCGCGATCCCGAGCGAAACATCCCCGCCGGTGTGGGATTGATTGTGTCGCCCGGCGACGGGCTGGTGACCGAAACGGTCACGATTTCAACCCCTGACGGTTCTCGGCAGCGGGTCAGCATTTTTCTCAGCGTGTTTGACGTCCATGTGAATCGCTCGCCGATTTCCGGCGTGCTGACGGCGGTTCGCTATCAAAAGGGGCTTTACCTGAATGCGATGAATCCATCTTCGGCAGACCGCAATGAACAGAACGTCGTGACCATTCGCGGCGAGGGCTTTGAGGTGACGTTCAAGCAGATTGCAGGCCTGCTGGCGAGGCGCATTGTTTTCAATTTCAGCGAAGGCGAAAGGGTGCAGCGTGGGCAGCGCGTAGGCCTGATCAAGTTTGGCTCGCGCGTGGATGTGATTCTGCCTGCCGAAGCTTTATTGCAAGTGCGCATGGGCGATCGGGTACAAGGAGGCGCGAGCGTAATTGCAGCGATGCCGGAAGCAGCGCTTGCTGTGGTTGAGACCGCGGCGGCGGAGCCTGCGGCAATTCTGGCGGAAGAGGTACCCGCATGAGCCGCAACGGCTCCGTTGACGCCAAAGCAACCAGGCAAGCGCGGCTGCGGCGCGGAATGTTTTTGTTGCCTTCGCTTTTTACTGCCGGAAATATCGGAGCCGGCTACTTCTCGATTACGCAGACGATTGCTGCGATTGGGGGAAACGGCGACGCCCATACACACCTGGATTGGGCAGCGATTGCGATTCTGTTTGCGATCCCCTTCGACGCGCTCGACGGGCGCTTTGCCCGGATGACGAATACGACCAGCGATTTTGGCAAGGAACTGGACTCGCTGGCCGACGTGATCACGTTCGGCGTTGCGCCGAGCCTGCTTGCGTATATCTGGGGTTTTAATTTTCTGCCGGATTCGATCAACGTGCAACTGCATCTACACCTGTTGCAGGCCGGTGGTTTCTTCAGTTTTCTTTTTCTCATCGGCGGGGCATCGCGGTTGGCGCGATTCAATATCAGCCACGATGCGCAGCCGCGAAATCCGGGACGTGCGGACCGGAAGTACTTTGTCGGGATGCCTATTCCGGCTGCGGCCGGGATGCTCGCCGCCACCGTCCACTTTTTCAATGCCTATCCGGTGGAGGCGTGGTGGGTGGCGATTTTGTGGCTCATCCTGGTTGGTCTATGCGGCTTCCTCATGGTGAGCACGTGGCGCTTCTGGTCGGGTAAGGAAATCAACCTGACGCAGCGTCATCCATTTCAACTGCTCTTTGTGATGTCGATCGTGTTGTATGCCTCAATTCGATATTCGCAGGTTGTGCTTTTTTCTGCCGCCCTGCTCTATATGTTCTCTGGCATCTGGGCACGCGCGGCGTATTCGTGGTCGCGGCGGCGAAGGCGGCCAGGCACGGAGCCACCGGCGGCGCAGCTATCGGCCGCCTCGGAACCTGATCCAGCCACGCACTCCTAGGTTTCCGACCGCGTGAATTCGTTTCTTTAGTTCGTGCTCTCCCAGGTCTCAGAATCGAGACCTGGGGCACCCAAGCCTGGTAAAACAACAAGCGGTCAGAGACCCAGTAGATCTACAGGAGACAGAGGGACATCGGTGTACAAGATTGCGATAGTGGGCGCTTCATCATTGTTGGGCAAAGAGCTTAAAGAGGCTCTGTCGGATTCGACTTTGGCCGCCGCCAACTTCGTGCTGCTGGATGAGAATGAGGCGCTCGGCCAGTTAGACCAGGTCGGCGATGAAGTGACGTTTGTGCAGTCGATCGGTCCGGATGCATTCGAGGGAGTGGACTTCACATTTTTTTGCGGTGGAGCGGAGTTGACGCGCAAGCATTGGAAGAAGGCACTTGTGGACGGCTCCTCGGTGCTGGATCTTTCGGGTGCGCTGGACTTGGAAGCGGGTGTGCTGGTGCGCGCGCCGTGGATCGGGTCGGATGCGGCGAGCGCAGATTTGTTCACGCCTGCGATCATTCCCGCGCACTCCGCGGCACTGGCCCTGGCATTGATCATGGAACGATTGCACCAGCACGTGCCGTTGCGGGCGGCGGCCGCGACGCTCTTGGTTCCGGCGAGCGAATTTGGACGCGCGGCGATGGACGAACTGCACCAGCAGACGGTAAACCTGCTCAGCTTTCAGACGCTGCCACGCGCTATTTACGATGCGCAGGCGGCTTACAATCTACTTTCGGGATTGGGCGAAAACGCGGTTGCGAATCTTCCTGGAGTGGAAGCGCGGGTACGGCGCCATTTTTCCAGTTTGGCGGGGAATCGCTGGCCTCCGCTGGCGTTGCAGGTGATTCTAGCGCCGGTCTTTCACGGGCACGCATTTTCGATTGCAATAGAACTGGAAAGGCCGGTGGAGATTGCTTCTCTTGAAGATGCGCTAAGCGGCGATCATCTGGACCTTGTTTTGGAAGACACAGACTCGCCTTCGAATCTGGCTGCCACGGGGCAAAGCGACGTATTGATCCGGCTGCGACCCGAGCCGGGGGCGCGGAATCCATCGGAATCGAGCCGGTTGTGGATTTGGGCGGCCTCGGACAATCTTCGTCTTTACGCGCTCAATGCCGTGGAGTGCGCACTGGACCTACGGCGGCTGAGGCCGCAAGGGACTGTGCAGTAGGCGCATCCCGTTGGGCCTAAGACACTATGGCCTTGCAGAGGCGCGACGATCCATCAACGGGTCCCATTGCGGCTCGCCTTTATTGAAATGGTAGGCTGCGATCAATTCACCATGTTCGTTTCGCTGGATCTTGACCCGCGCATTGCAACCGCGGAAGCTGCACCGGCCGAAGCCTTCGCTTTCGTTGATATGTGTAGGCTTGTAGTTCGCATCCTCGTATCCTTTGCATGGATTTCGATTGCTGCTTCGCATGGAATTCCCCCTTCTGAAGTTCAGTGTGAGTCAGAACAATTCCAATGGGAAGGGGCTTATTCCCCGATACGGATATACCGGGGTTAAGAATCATCAGCGCCGCGTGACATCTTGCCAGAATTGTTCGATGTAGCTGTCGGTCATGCCGGCGATGTAGTCGGCGACGGTGCGCGCGAGACCTTCCGTTGGAATCTGAGATTGGTGATCTTCCGGCAGCAAGCCGGGATCGGCCATAATGGCAGCGAACAAGCCTTCGACAACTTTGGCTGCGTGCTCGTGTGCCTCTTCCATGCCTGAGGAGTTGTAGAAGTTTGCATAGAGGAATGCCTTGGCGGTGGCGCGCTCGGATTCCATAGCTTCGCTCAGGGAGGCGAGGCGTGTTGGCGCCTGGCGAATCTCTTCGAGTGTCGTGGCTCCAAGAGCAGGTACGCGCGTTCGCACTTCGTTTAACAGGTCAGTCACCAGCGCGTTCAGGATGCGGCGGAGAGCCTCATTGATGCGGAGTTTGGGGCGGGCGTCGGGGTACTTGCGGACCACTTTATCGTCGAAGGTTCGAAAGAGGGGAACGCCGTCGCGAACCTGATCGAGGGTGAGAATGCCGGATTCAAGGCCATCGTCGAGGTCGGCGGTGAGGTAGGCGATTTCGTCCGCCAGATCGATCAATTGCGCCTCGAGGGGTGGCCGCGATTCGAGGAAGTACTCGGCGAGTTCCGGGTGGTTTTGGGCAGAGTAATCGCGCGAATGTTTGACGATGCCTTCGCGCACAGCGAGGGTCAGGTTGAGTCCGCGATAGGCGGTGGAGCGCTCTTCAAACCATGTAACGATGCGCAGTGCGTGGAGGTTATGGTCGAAGCTCAGTCCATGCGCTTGTAACGCGTGATCCAAGGCTTTTTCCCCGGCGTGGCCAAAGGGCGGATGGCCGATGTCGTGGGCTAGAGCGAGGGCTTCGGCCAGATCGGCATTGAGGCCCAAAGCTCGTGCGAGTGTGCGTGCGGTTTGCGTGACTTCGAGGGTGTGGGTGAGGCGGCTGCGGAAGTGATCTCCAGGAGGAAGCCCAGGGAGACGGGCGAAAACCTGTGTTTTGCCTGCGAGACGGCGGAAGGCGCGCGCGTGGAGAATGCGCGCGCTGTCCCTGGCAAATGGCGTGCGATACAAGTGTGGAGGTTCCGGGTACGCGCGCTCAGCGAGGGCACCTTGCGGATCGACAGCAAGCCCTGGCGGTAGCAGACCAGCCGCATTGGATTCCGCTGCAATCATTCGTCGATTCGGCTCAACTTCCGTTATACCGCATGGCGGGTGGGGCGCCGCAAAGGAACGATGCCGGTGCGCTGAGTCACGAAGCCGTCTTAGCGCGGTGCTATAAAATTTGCCCGATGCACGGAGTGGACAATACGGTTGGCTGGGGAGTACCATCCTGCCGACTCATTGAGAAGGCATTCAGGCTGACATTTTTTGCGCGCTGCGCAAACTTTTCACAGGGACCAGGAGGGCAAGGATGAAAGCGATGAAACAAGTTGCGCTGACCGTTTTGGCGTTGGGAGTTGCAGGTTTGGCCGGGTGCGACAGGCACTCGAATAAAGAGGTGTTCTATCTGGTGTCTGCGAATGCGGCCCTGCCCTATTGGCAGACTGCGGCGGCCGGTTTCAACCGCGCAGCCGGTCAATTCAAGGTGACGGCGAAGGTCGTCGGACCGGAGAACTACGATCCGCAGGCCGAACTCGCAGAGTTACAGAAAGCTGTGGCCGCGAAGCCTTCAGGCATTCTGGTCTCCGTGTCGGAGACCTCTGTGCTGCAGCCGGAGATCGATGCGGCGATCCAGGCGGGAATTCCGGTAATCACGATCGACTCCGATGCCTCCGGAAGCCGCAGGCTCTATTTCATCGGAACCAACAATCTTGAAGCCGGGCGGACGGGTGGCAAGCGCCTGATCGAAAAGCTCGGAGGAAAAGGCAATGTGGTCTTCTTTACGCTGGCGGGCCAGCCGAACGTGGAAGAGAGGCTGAAAGGCTTCAAAGACGTTTTGGCGACGCGGCCGGACATCAAGATTGTGGATGTGGTGGACATTAAGAGCGACGCCAGTGTTGCCTACGACAAGGCGCAGGAGTTCCTGGCACTGACCGGCCCGAAGAAGATCGATGGATTCATTTGCCTTGAGTCGGCGGGCGGCAAGCCGGTTTCCGATGCCATCAAGCGGGCGAATGCGACGGACCGCGAATTGATCGCATGGGATGCGAATCCAGAGACGCTGGACAGTATCAAGGCCGGCACGATCGATTCGACCATTGTGCAGAAGCCTTTCACGATGGGCTATTACGGGTTGAAGGCGTTGGATGAAATCTTCCACGCACCGCCAACGCAGCTGGGCAAAGACTATGGGTCCGATCCGTTCTCGCCATATCCCGTGTTTGTCGATACGGGGACCTCACTCGTCGATAAGGACAACGTGGATCTCTATATTGCTTCGGCTGCGCAAGCCAAGTAGACGAGCGGTGCTTCTGAATTTTCCGCGCATGCAAAACGGCGGCCTGGCTCAGTTGAGCAGGCCGCCGTTCGATTCAATGACTTGGAAGAAGGGTGTTGCCTATTCCGACTTCGGAGCTCCCGAGATGCTTTCTTCCTTGGCCAGCTTCACGCGCGCGCTTTCCAGTTTGTGCTGGAGCTTGGCGACATCGGCTGGTTCCACGTCGGCTGCAGCGGACCTCGAGAACTCAGTCAGGGAAAGCTGCCATTGTGCGGCCGCCAAGCGAATGCGGCCCGTCTTTTCGTACAGATCGCCAAGATGCTCATGAACGGTAGGGTCGGTCTGGTCGCGTTCAACGGCCTGACGCAGGTTCTCCTCAGCCAACTCGTACTGGCCCATTTTGAAGTAGGCCCAGCCAAGCGAGTCGAGATAGGCGCCATTCATAGGCTCCTGCTCGACTGCCTTGCGAATCATTTTTAGAGCCTCGGGTAGCTTTGCGCCCTTGTCGGCGAGCATGTAGCCGAGATAGTTGAGCACCATGGCGTTGGAGGGATCAAGGTCGAGAGCCTGGCGGAAGAGGTCTTCGGCTGGCTCCAGGTGCTTTTGCCGTTCGGCCAATGCACCACGAAGAAACAAAAGATAAATGCGGTCTTCCTTTTTCGTGGTTATTGCACCGGCTTTGTTGAGCGCGTCTTCAGCGTCTTTCCAGCGATGGAGACGCGTGTCCATCTGGGCCAGATCGAGCCACACCTTGCGGTCGTCATCGGAGTTGTCGTTTTTAAGCAGGCCCTTCGCCATGGCCAGTCCTTCGTCGACCTTGCCTGCGTCTGCAAGTTCGCCTGCGAGCATGAGCTTCAGATCGCTGGCCTTGGGATTGGCTTCGACGGCCTTGCGCGAGATTTCGACAGCTTTGTCGAACTGCCTGGCGTCGCGGTAGGTGTCCACTTCTCCCTGGTAGCCGCGCAGCGCCGAGTCACCGCCCATGTCGATCATCTTTTGGTATGCGGCGACAGCCTGATCGACCTTGTTCTGTTCGTGATAAATGGCGCCAAGCCGCTCGAGGAAGATGCCGCGATTGTTCTTTTCCTCGGAGGTGTAAGCGCCGTTGGCATGCGAAGTGAGTTCGACCATGTGCTCGTAGACCTGGGCGGCTTCGTCGTAGCGTCCCAGGACGTCGAGCAGAAGGCCCTCGTTGTATCCGGCTTCGAGATTGTCTGGTTCCTTCTTAATCGCCTTGCGGACCGTGGCCAGCGCGTCCTCATATTTTCCCTGGCGGCGCTGGATTTCTCCGATGTGAATCAGAGTGCCGGTGTCATCTGGATCGGCGTCGGCGAGCTCCTGATACTCCTTCATGGCCGCGTCGAGTTGATCGTCGGTCAGCAGGGCCTGCGCAAGCGCGCCCATGGTTCGCACGTCACCCGGCTCGATGTCGATGGCCCGCTTATAGGCGGAGATCGCATCTTTGGGGCGCTTCATCTGGTCGTAAGCGGCGCCGAGCGCGAATTCCATCTTGCTGGTGCGGTCGGATTCAGGAACGGCCTCGACCACTTTTGCAGCATGCTCAACGTCGCCGCTCTCGGCATAGAGCCGGGCTAGATTCAGAACCACATCTTCGGAATCGGGCTCTATGGCCTGCGCGGTTTTGAACTGTTCCTCCGCTTTTTGTGGTTCGTGTTTGACGGTGTAGAGCTGGCCAAGGACCATGCGATCTTCCACGTCCTTTGGTTCGAGCGAAATAATTTTTTCAAACTCGGCAATCGCCTGGTCGAGGACGTTGCCGCTGGGCGATGCCGAGGAAACTGCGTTCTGTGCTTCGCTCAACTGACGCAGATAGATGCGACCCAGAATCTTGTGCGCGTCGATGTCATTTGGAGAGGTCTTGAGAAGCCCGCGAGCGGTGGCTTCGGCCTCGTGAAGGTGGCCGGGAGTTCGGAAATAGAGGTCTGCCAAGGCGTCGCTCAGCTGGGCGGAGCCAGGATCGGCGTTGAGCGCGTCTTTGTATTCCTCGATGGCATGGGTTACGTACTCGGGTTGACCGGAGTTGACCGCTTCCTCTTCATAAATGTCGGCCAGAGCGGAATGGAAATAGGCCTTTGCGCGACTCGAAGACTGCGCTATCGCGTCTTCGCCAAGTTTGGGCGGCGCGGCCTGAGGCGTGCCGGCAGAGGAGATTTGAGTGGGCGTAGTTTGGGCGCCAGCCGAGAACGCCAGCGCAAACATGGAACATACGGCGAGCGAGAGCGAGGGAAGCGGCAGCAACTGCTTTGTTCTCATCATCCTGTGGAGTTCCACGCCTTTCGAACCGGGCTTAACTGATCGATCATAACCCGGAATACGAACTGGGATACAAATTTGGATGCATCGGCAGATGGCCGGGCCGACCTGCCTACTGTTAAAGACGATTTTACCTATGAATGGTCGCAGCGGAGCGGCGGAGTGAGTCAAATTGGAGGTTACTAATGCTTGAACTGAAGAAGTGGAGCGTATTGGGACACAGTTTTCGCGCTGCACTTTTGCGTGGCTCGAAGGTGGCGTTGTTTCGATACCTGTGTCAGTGCCGGAAGTGGCGTATGCCGGTGAAGACCATGGCCATTCCGAGTTTGTCTGCGGCCGCGATCACGTCCTGATCTTTTACCGAGCCGCCAGGCTGGATAGCGGCAGTGGCGCCGGCGGCGGCCACAGCCTCGAGTCCGTCAGGGAAAGGAAAGAATGCGTCGGAGGCGGCGACCGTGCCGGCGAGGGGCAGGACGGCCTTTTGGGCGCCAAAGCGGGCTGCGTCGACACGGCTCATCTGACCCGCGCCGATGCCCACGGTCTGTCCATCGCGTGCGTAGACGATTGCATTCGATTTGACGTGCTTGCACACCCGCCAGGCGAAGAGCAAGCTGCGCAACTCCTCTGCGGTGGGCGGACGCCAGGTGACGACGTCGAGCTCGCCTTCACTGATGCGCGCGGTGTCGGCGTCCTGCATCAGTAATCCGCCGGAGACGTGCTTGACGACTGGCGTGGGCGGCGCGGAGTGGACCTCGACCAGGCGCAGATTCTTTTTGGCGGCAAAGCGTTCGAGAGCTTCGGGGGAAAAGGCGGGGGCAGCGATGGCTTCGACGAAGAGCTTGGCAATTTCTTCGGCGGCTGCGGCGTCAACCTCACGATTGATGCCAATGACTCCTCCGAATGCGGAGACGGGGTCGCAGGCGAGGGCTTTTTGATATGCCTCAAGAATGGTTGCGCCGGTGGCTGCGCCGCACGGGTTGGTGTGCTTAATAATGGCCACCATCGGTTCGTCGAATTCCTGGGTCAAGTCCCAGCAGGCGTCGAGGTCGACGAGATTGTTAAAGCTGAGTTCCTTGCCTTGGAGCTGTTTCGCACCGGCAATGCCGAGGCCAGAGCCGTCCGAGTAAAGCGCGGCGCGCTGGTGGGGGTTTTCGCCATAGCGCAGGGACTGCGCGAGGGGCAGGTTGATGCGGAGGGTCAAGGGGAGGGCGTCAGTGTCGAAGGTGGCCTCGGATTTGGGTCCAGGCGCCTCCGTGATTTTTTCGAGCGTACTTGCGATGGTGGAGTCATAGGCGGAGGTGAGCGCGAAAGCCTGCTTGGCAAGACGCCAGCGGGTTTCGCGGCTCAACGAACCTTCGGTGCGTTGCAATTCTTCAAGGAGTGCGGGGTAATCCGACACTCGAGTAACGATGGCGACGTCTTCGAAGTTCTTGGCGGCCGAGCGGACCATGGAGGGACCGCCGATGTCGATGTTTTCGATGAGGTGCCCGAAGGCGACGCCTGGTTGCGCGGCTGTTTTCTCGAAGGCATAGAGATTGACGACCACCATGTCGATGGGCTGGATGCCATGCGCGGCGACGGCTGCTTCGTGCTCCGCGTTTCCGCGAATGTAGAGCAGTCCGCCGTGCACAAGGGGATGGAGCGTCTTCACCCTGCCGTCGAGCATTTCGGGGAAGCCCGTCAGATCGCTGATATCTCTGACCAAAAGACCCGCCGCACGCAGTGCCGCGGCAGTGCCGCCGGTGGAGATGAGTTCTACGCCGAATTCGGTTAATCCCTTTGCGAAGTCGACCAGTCCGGTTTTGTCGGTTACGCTGAGCAGCGCGCGGCGGATCGGCTTTTCCGAACTTGAAGAAGATGAAGTCACTCTATCGCTCCTTGCGGTCAGCTGCGAGTCGACGGGAAAAAAACGCGCCCAGCTCGCGAGGACCAAGGAACAGACTACAACGGCTGCGCGGATAGGAATTGTGACGCGGTTCGATGAAGAGACTTGCGTTGTGGGGATTTCAACATGGTTCGGTGTGACGTCTCATGACGCAACGTGAAATGCATTACGATGACAGCATGGGAAGCAGCTCACCAATTCCACAGCCGGAGATTCTGCCGCCGGGATCGGGGTACGGACCGCCGCCGGAACCGCAGCCGCGGCCCAGACGGCCGAGGTGGGCTTCGTCCCCTGCGACCTATCTGCTGGTGGGTGTGAACTGCCTGGTTTTTCTGGCCATGGTGGCGCACCATATCAGTCCGTTCAGCCCGACGCCGGCGCAGCTGATGAATTGGGGGGCGGACCATGCGGGCGCCGTGCTTGTCGGCGGTGAGTGGTGGCGGATTGTGACCGCGATGTTCGTCCATGTGGGAATCATTCACCTGGCTACGAACATGTGGTGCCTTTGGAATCTGGGCCTGCTTGCGGAACCGCTGATGGGATCGGCGGGCGTCTTCGCCGTGTACATCCTGACAGGTGCGGCTGGCAATTTGTTATCGACGCTGGTGAATTGGGTGTGGCCGATTCGCGATGCGGGCGGCGTCGCTTTTCCAGTGGGTGCGGGCGCTTCAGGCGCGGTTTTTGGGATTGCGGGCGCGCTGATCGTGCTGCTGAAATCGCAGCGTCTTCCGGTGCCCCCACTTGAGTTGAAGAAGTTGCGCCGTTCGGTGATCTATTTTGCCGCGATCAACCTGGTACTCGGGCTTTCGATCAGCGCAGGCTCGCGTCTGACTGGGATCAGTATCGACAACATGGCGCATCTAGGCGGCTTTGGTTGCGGGCTGCTGTTTGCCATCCCTATGGTTCCGCGGCTGGGTTCGCCACGGCCGGTCTTCCAGGCGCGTCTCGGAGCGGCTGTCGCGATGATCGTTGGAATTCTTGTGCTGTTTGGTTTTTATCTCGCCAAATTGGCTGCATAACTGTTGCGGCGGCACGCCGGACATGTGCCAGAATGTTTTCGAAACTGTCGCTTGCGTTCGTTCAAGTTCGCTCCAACTCCCATTTGAGTCTTTTCTTTCTTCAAGGAGGAATTTCATGAGGCGCCGCGAATTTATCAAGCAAGCTGCCATTACTGCTGCCGCAGTCGCATCCACAAGCCAACTGAACGCGAAGGCGAAAACGCCTTCCAATCCGATTGCGCGTCGCACGCTGGGCAAAACCGAGGAGCAGCTTTCCATCATTGGATTCGGCGGAATCGTGGTTATGAATGAGACCACGGGTGAGGCGTCAAATATCGTTGCCGAAGCTTTTGACCGTGGCATCAACTACTTCGATGTTGCGCCAAGCTACGGTGATGCGCAGGAGCGGCTGGGACCGGCGCTCGCACCTTATCGCAAGAATTGCTTTTTGGCGTGCAAGACGGAAGGGCGTTCGAAGGACGACTCGCGCGCGCAACTCGAGGAGTCGCTGCGATTGCTGAAGACGGATCATGTGGACCTTTACCAGTTTCATGCGCTGACCAAGATGGCCGAGTTGGACAAGGTGCTGGGGCCGGGCGGTGCGATGGAGACGATGGAAGCGGCGAAGAAGGAAGGGAAGATTCGCTACATTGGCTTCTCGGTGCATTCGGCGGAGACTGCTGTGGCTGCGATGGAACGCTACAATTTCGACACGATTCTTTTTCCGGTGAACTGGGTGCTCTTCACGCAGGCCGGATTCGGCCCGCAGATTCTGAAGAAGGCGCAAGAGAAGCAGATGGGCATCCTGGCACTGAAGAGCATGGCGAAGACAGTGTGGCCGGTGGAGCAGAAACAAAACCATCCTGAACCGAAGTGCTGGTATCAGCCGGCCTCGTTTCCCGATGAGGCCTCGCTGGGGCTGCGCTGGACGTTGGGTCATCCGATCACAGCCGCGGTTCCGCCAGGCGATGAGAAATACTTCCGGCTCGCAATGGACGTTGCGCAGAATTACAAGCCTCTTGAAGCGCACGAGGAGCAGGCTTTGCTTGCGGGCGGACACGGCGTGGAACCGATCTTCCGACTGGGCAACGACGTCTAGGCAAGCGCAAAATTGAGATCCGAGACTTGTCGTCGACTGAGGCGGGGGTCTTCGTTGTGTCCTGCGCGCGGATGGCGATGCGAGGTGTTGCTGCGCGCTGCATGAGCAGGCATGTATCCTGATGCGGCTGCCGAGAGATGTCGCGGCGGTTTGCGAAGTCGGTGAGCACAGACCGGGGATACGATGCCAAAGCGATTGCGGT
>Ga0181535_10003275_pt1 | contig 18937 bp, 14 predicted proteins | sample PEATcosm2014_Bin_44_FD_119774 | JGI IMG/M metagenome (GOLD analysis project Ga0181535, IMG submission 119774) | Peatland microbial communities from MTU Mesocosm Facility, Houghton, MI, USA - PEATcosm2014_Bin17_30_metaG | ecosystem: Environmental > Terrestrial > Soil > Wetlands > Peat | place... | reverse complement strand
GTAATGCGCGCTTCATTCGTTAACTCAATTGCTTGTCGGCGAAAGGCTCTGTCCCGTTTGATTTGAACGCTTCTCAAAGGCGCGCTCATAAGCCAAGAGTAGGTTGTCGATCGAATACTTCCACGCGAACTGCTGCTCGATTCGTCTCCGCCCAATCTCACCCATCTTCTGGCGCTCCTCCGGGTGATCAAGTAGCCAGAGTATCTTGCGGGCAAAATCCGCAACTTGATCCTGATTATCACTGTAAAGAGAGGCATCACCCGCTGTCGCGCGTCCCTCCTTCAGATCGAATTGTACGATTGGTTTACCGAGAGCCATGTACTCCGCTATTTTGATCATGGTCGAGATGTCATTCATCTCACACGGCTTGTCTGGATTCACGCAGACATCGGCGGTGGAAAGAATGTCCAAAAGTTCACTGTCGGGCACTCGACCTGTAAAGTTTACGAAATTCTCCAATCCCCTCTGCTTTACGAGCTCTCGCAAGCCCTGCAGCCCCGGTCCGCCTCCAACGCAGGTGAAATGAACATCCGCGCGCCCCTTCTCCCGGATGAACGCAGCCACGTCAATGAGAATATCGAGACCTTCCTGAATGCTCATCGTTCCCACATATCCGACCAGCCATCTTTTCCCATGCTTCAGGCTAGGCTGCGCAGGAACGAGGCGAAATTTATCAAGATCGGGTCCGTTGCGGACAACAAACACATCGTTTGAGTCACGTCGCCCCCGCTCGATCGCGAGGCCGCGATAACTCTCATTAGTAGCCATTACTACATCGCTAAAGCGATAAGTCATTTCTTCGAGCCATACTTGAGCCTTATAAAGAGCATCGCGGCGCCCGTATTTAGACAGATAAAGTTCGGGGTTCGCATCGTGGTGGTCAAAAATGTACTTCACGCCGAAAAGTCGAAAGGTTAGAGCAACGAGAAAGATGTTGTCCGGGGGATTGCAGCCTTGGATGCATTGAAAGCCCTTCGTAAGAAAAATCCACCAAGCGTAGAGGAACTCCCAAAAAATCGCACAACCGTATTCCCAAAGATAGCCCACGGCAGTGCTTCCTTCTTTCGGCATGGGATGCCGGTAAATGTGCACTCCTTCGAGCAGCTCATACTGCCGCGCATATCCTTTTCCGCGCGGCGAGAGAACGCAGACCTGGTAACCCGCGTCGCGCAACGCGCAGGCTTCCTTCCAGACTCGACTGTCGAACGGCACTGGAAGATTTTCGACAATGATCAGGATCTTTCTTTTCGTGAGAGGATTCGTTTTCAAAGGCATTCGTAGAGTCCCGCGAGTGCACAAAGCATGGTCGCCTGCCCCCAGTGAAGAGTCGGAGTCTTATTTACTAGAAGGCTGGAGTAACGCCGATAGTAAAAGTACCCAGTGCGATCCTGCATATGAGCGATCGTCCATTCGGCGACTTTCAAGGCGAGTGTCAAACTGTCTGGATCCTCTCGCCCGAACAACACGAGAGTATCGATTGCCTGTGAGCAACATTGAATGTCGATCGGCAGCGTCTTGGAGTTATAGTACTTCGGCGTTCCATCAGACAGGAAGAACTTTTCCTTCCAATATAGATAGCCGCGCATCATCGTGTCATGAAAGCGATCGTCGCCGGCGCTTTGCTCGTAATGCCTAAAACAGTCCAGAACGTATGCTGTGTGAAAATTGTCGACCCAGTGTAAATTCTCTTTCTCTCCATAGAACCAAGAACCGTCCGGGCGCTGGCAATTCGCCGTGTAAGTGATAGCCTGCCGCGCCAACTCGCCGTACCTCGCATTCCCGGTCGCTGCATGGACCCGGGCCAACAGGCTCGCACCCAGCGTGTTTGCATTGTGCACCAGGATGTTCTCTCCCGGGATATAGGAGATACAAATTGCATCTCTTGAAGGGATAGCTGCAAGATCGTGCGAGATGTGTTGACATGCGCTCACTGCAATGTCCAGATAAGCGTCCTCATGAAAGTGCTCCCAGCCATCCATAAAGGCGTGGCCTATCAGGGAAGTCCACACAACCGTCGGAACCCCCTTGGGAAGATAAAAAGTCCGAGACTGATAGTCGAAGTGATTACCCCAACAAGCACCGCCGTAACCAGGCGACCTATGCTCAATAAGCCACTGGAGCGCGGTCTTCGCTTTTTCGTTCCAGCTCTGTTCGGCGGTCGCCTTATTCAAGCGAATGAAACCGCGGGCGAGGAAACCCATGCCCTTGGTCGAACGTTCGGGCGAGACGCCCAAGAGCGGTCGCAGATTCAGCGGGAACCGTCGAACTCCCTGAAGCAGGACGGTACGAAGGAACACGCTGTTAAATGTGAGCGGACGAACGAACCTGGCATTTAAGCCGTCGAAGGTATCGTAGCCGCGATAGTCGTGTTCCTCCAGCCAGTGCGAAAGCCGCTGAATTGACTCGCCGACGACCGCCTTTGAACCGACCGCAGGACCCGTTGGCATCAACATATCAAGCATAACTGAGCTGGTGCTTCGCATTAAGATTTCCCTGTCGAGTTATCCGAACAAAATCCACGAGACACTGATCTTCGTGGAGCCTGGCTTGAATCTGACTGAATTCCGGATCGCGATTGCCGATTACAATTGTCTTTGCGTGAGCGAGAACAGCGTCTATATTGGACACCATCAGCCTTGAGATGTGTGGAATGTGGTTAAGAATAAAATCTCGATTGGCGCCCACCAATGCGGCAATATTCACGTTTCTGTCATAAATGCGGAGATCGTAACCCTTCCCAACGAGCCGTTCGATTACTTCAATCACTGGGCTCTCGCGGAGATCATCCGTTCCCGCTTTGAAGCTGAACCCGAGTACTCCGACACGTGGGCTTCCACCATCCATCACCAGTTTCACCCCACGCGCAATTTGCATCTCATTGCTGGGGAGAACCGCGCTGAGAATCGGGAGCTGTAAATCATGCATTTTTGCTTGATAAGAAAGCGCTCGTAGATCCTTAGGTAGGCAAGAACCGCCGAAAGCAAAGCCGGGTTTCAGATATGCTGACGAAATATTCAGCTTTTTATCCTTGCAGAAGATATTCATAACCGCGTCGGCATCAACACTGAACGAGTCGCACAGATTTCCGATCTCGTTGGCAAATCCGATTTTCAGTGCATGCCAACTGTTGTCGACGTATTTGACCATTTCCGCTGTGTTGAGGTCTGTCCTTATCATCGGAGCTTCTACGTGTTCGTACAGAGATGCGAGTAAGTCGCCACTGGCTTGATCCAGTTCGCCGATAACTGTTTTTGGTGGGCACCGGAAATCCTTAACTGCGGAGCCTTCTCTAAGGAATTCAGGGTTATTGCATATGCCGAAGTCGACCCCGGCCCTTTTCCCGGAAAACTCCTCGAGGGTCGGAATAACGACACCTCGCATGGTTCCGGGCAGGATCGTGCTGCGGATTACGACTGTATGCCGGTTCGTCTTGGTTCGCAGGGCGTCCCCAATCTGTTCGCAGATTCGGCGAATATAACGAAGGTCGAGATTCCCGTTTGGCTGACTCGGCGTTCCAACACAGATAAAGGAAAGATCTGTCTCGTGGATCGCCGCAGTTGGATCTTGGGTCGCGCGCAGTCTGCCCACACGGACGGTCTCCGCGATAATCTCATTGATCTCGGCTTCTACGATTGGTGAAAGCCCGCGGTTAATCAGATCAACCTTGTCTGCAACCGGATCGATCCCAAGTACTTGGTGCCCCTCGTCCGCAAGGCATCCCGCGGACACGGCTCCCACGTAACCTAATCCAAAAATACTAATCCTCAAAGCGCGCTCCTTTCGAAGTTGCCGCCTGCAGAAAATAGCCTCTGGCAACAGTCCAACTCAGTTCTTCTTCCGTCGCGTCAAGCAGTCCTATTGTCGGGCCGAAAGATCAGGACCAAAGGAGATCCGGGTTTGTCATATCGGGACTCTTCCAGGACAGAAAACTTGCTCTTGATCAAATCCAGCTTTTTCTTAACGCGAAGCTTGATCTCCCCAGTCTGAAAATCGCCAGTGTAGAGCCTTACGATAAAAACGCCATTGCTCTTGAGATATTTCGAGTACTTGTTCAGCAATTCCATCACCGACCCGTACGGAATGTGATACATGGACTCCCTGAACAGAATTACATCAAATTCGCGTGGAGGCATATAACTAAGAAAGTCCGAGCAGACGAAACTATTCTTGCCGGCTCGGCCATTTTCATTTGTCCGCCTCACTCCTTTGGCTAAGGCCGACTCCGATATGTCGACTCCGAGATATGTTGTGTATGCACTCTCGGCCAGTTCATTTGCGGTGTTGCCGGGTCCACAACCGAGATCCAGAATGTCTCCACCGCGAGCATGCTTTTCCAGGTGCGCGTAGACGCAGTCACTAGCTGTGTCGTCAATAAAGTTCCATTTGTCGCCAGAGAATTCCTTGTCCCACAAAGCCTTCTTGATCTTCGTTGGGCCGTAGCTTAAGAGAAACCCACGCGCGAAAGTTAATGCGCGCTGCACAATATACATTTTCTGATCTCCATGGAGAGTTTGCTCTCCGCACTTGTCTTAATCGAACAAAGTTGTTACCAGACATTGGGAAGCTGTTTGCGCATTTCAGCAAAAAAGCGATGAATCTTTCTAGATTTGACTCCTAACCGCCTTCACTCCGTCGCTGAATGAAATTGTTTTCCCGAACAGAATGGATCCCGCTTTGTCGAAGTCTGCAACTCGTTTGAACCAGGTGCAATACCTAATTTGTGGGTTCCGGCAGATTTGTGCCAGTCTCCCCAACCTCTTCGCGCCAAGGAATCAACTTCTTACCAGGCTTCGCCTGAATTTGCGCCCGTCTAATTGAAAAAGAAACCCGTCCCAGAGGCGCCCCAACGACCATTTAATACTCCCCAGGAAGACTTGGACCCGCCTGGCTCGTTGCCGCCCGAAAAGCGCCGAGATCCACGCAGCCTTCCAGGAGAGCGTCGGAAGTAGCAGTTTTCCGCCCAAGCTAGCAGCGATCTCCTCGACTCGCTTTACGAGGTCTTCCCTATCGGGATAGAAGAAATACACCCAGTTTTGAAGATACGTCACGCAGGCTTCTCGCACCCTTTGGCTGTCTTCAAGCGACCGGATATATTGGATGTGCAGCTCCATTGAGCATAATTGTGCGACCATCTTTCTATCCGAATTCCCAATGTAGCTCAAGCTGTTAGGACCGGCAGTGCGATAGTAGACTTTGGCCTGAGGAACAAACTGCACTCCATCGCAAGCGAGCAGAACACGGCAAAAATACTCACCATCGTCGTCTCCCAATAATCTTGTGTCCCAAGGTCCCGCCGCCTCCGCAAGCTCACGACTCACTAGCCAGGTGGCCGTTTGCATATAAAGATTCAGCTGCATCTTGCGAACCAGCCACTCGATCGGAGACAGATCGCACCATAATGCACTTGGGACGAACTGCGTCCGATAATACCGATAGAGGAACCTTCCCCAAGAGCCCGATAGAAGGATACGCCTATTCTGAGATGGGCCCAGTGCCTCCATCTGTCTGGTAATCTTGTCAGGCGCCATCAGATCGTCCGCATCCAGGTATTGAATGAAATCCCCCTTGCTCAACGAATACGCTGTATTTCGGCTAGCGGCTGCACCCTGATTCTTCTGTGTCACAACTCGAAGCTGGCTGGATTCGAACCGCCGAGCAATCGCCAGTGTCCGGTCAGTCGAGCCATCGTCAACCACGATGATCTCCTTCGGCTCCCACGTCTGCGCCAATGCAGAACGTAGAGTGTCAGAAATCCACGCCTGCGCGTTGTACGCGGGAATGAGGATTGATACCAGGGGCTTCATGATGGTTTCCTCCTCAATATTTGCGCATACGCTTCTCGGGTTAACTCGGCAACTGCACGCCACGAGTGGTTTGCATTGACGTAGTTTTTCAGTTCCTGCCGACGGACTTTGAGGTCCCTGAAAAGATCGCTTGCGAAATATGTTTCGATAGCTCTCGCCATATCTGTTGGATCGCCGGGCTTGCACAGAAATCCCGTGTTACCCTCGACAATATCCTCCCGAAAGGACCCTACGTCCGTTGCAATCACCGGCAGGCCAAAGCTGTACGCCAAAAAGAGCACTCCGCTCTGGAAGATTTCCTTATACGGAAGAACCAGAACATCGGCTGCTTTGAAATACAGTTCCATCTCCTCGTCAGGAATAAATTGGATCTTGAGGATAACCTGCCCTGGATGGAATTCTTGAGAAACGAATTGCTGAATCTCGCGCAGATACTGTTCCGAGCCTTTGTTGGGCTCTCCAGCGAGAATCAACCGGTAGTTGCCTGAACGAGGTGGTGAGAGGAGCTTGAATGCCGCGACCAGGTATTCGATGCCTTTGTATGGCCTGATTTTGCCGAAGAACAAGATCGCCTTCTCGTCGTCCTCGAGGCCAAGCCGCCGCTTAGCCTGGGCTGGCGTGAGTTCCGTATCGGGCAAGGCATGATTCATCGGGTACCGGATCACAGTGACCGCATCTTCGGCCACGCAGAAATCCTGGCAAAGTTCCTCCTTCATCCTTTGCGTATGCACGAAAACACGGTCACAAAGCCTGTACTGCATTTTGAGCGTGACGCGATTGAGAAGTGAGTCTTTTCCATCGCGTCTCTCCCGATTCACGTTGTGTGCCGTAAGGACGATCTTTTTCCCGCATGCCTTGTAGTAAAGCATCAAGAGAGTTCGGTCAAAAAGCTCAAATTTACCGTTCCATAGGATGTGCAGAACCTTGGGCTTGGTGTGTGCCGCATACTGGATGAGCTTCCCATAGTAGAAAAGCAACTTCGATAGTCTCTTTGCAAAGCCGGCTTTGCTTCCAGGGTCGTAGCGAAAGTTGAGAAAGCGCAGATTTGCGGTCGTGTGCAGCTCAGGGCTGTCAATCTCGTTGCTGCCCACAAAATCCAAGCTCATGCCTTCGGCGACGAGCGCCATGGCCAGCCCTAATGCATAATGCGGATCTCGGCAAGCTGTAAGCAGGCCAAGCTCGATCCCCGGCAGCGAATCGGGGACTGCCCGTCTCCCGACCTCAATTTCTGCGATAGTCGGCCTCTCGGCAACGTTCATGATTTGCATGATCATTTACACCTTGACTGCTCTTGAGATAGGTTTTTCCGAAGGACTGTCAAGTTGAGTCAGGAGTCCAACCTTATTCGCGGTGGTTGAAAACGACAAGACTCAGATTTGGGGCGTCTTTACCGGTTCTCTTCTGCCTGAGGGGTGCTTCTTGTCACAACCGCACTCGAGACCGGGCGCGTTCTCAATTCAGGAGGCCTAGCTTCTCATTGTTGGCGGCGCATAGGCCGTTGCAACTAAGTAGTCGCGCCAGCGAGGAATGAGATGCAGCGGATAACCCAGAAGTGCTAGTGGCCGAAAGAGCGGGTTGGTGGGGAAATGGTGCATCTGAACATACTCTACGCGGTATTGCTGGAAGCCGACCTTTTTGAACTGCCAGTCGAGGTGATCGCGACTGTACTCAAGCACGTGACCGAGGGCGACATCTTCATCTGGATATTGAAAATTGTCGAAGATGGGGTGTCCCAGCGCCATGTATATTACGTTCCGGAGGCGATAGAGATTTGGCGTGGTACATATAATGACGCCGCCGGGCCGTAGAACCTTTCGAAGACGTTCAAGAGCGATATAACCAGGTATCGGCAAGTGCTCGATAACTTCAGAAAAAAACACGAAATCGAATTTGGCGTTCGAAGGCAAATCAGACTTGCACAGGTTCCAATGGATTGTCTGCACACCCTGCTCCGCCATATACGACAGATGCGGCCCGGGAAGGTCCACCGCTACGCCGCGGTCGTTCCACAACTTCGCGCACACGAGGGCTAGCTGTCCTCCGCCGACATCCAGGACGTCAACAGGCTCGGCTGGAGCCAAGGTAGCGAAGCGCCGGATGCATTCCTTGAAACGAAAGCGATATCGATGATAGTAAGCTCGCCCCCCGAATTGCAGGTCGTCACGACAGATGTAACGCTCATATACTGAGTCAAATTCATGAGGCTTCCACGGGCGCGCCATCAGAGACTCTCCTTCTCGAACAATCTTGGCCATTCGATCACTTGGGCTCTCGTAGCTTTTTCACCAAATGATTCTGGACCTGGTTCACTACGCGCATGCTGCAGAACACAGGACTTGGAATCGGGGGCAGGCGCTAAGCCTCTTGTGCTTGGCAGTGCTTTTTTCCAGAAGAACCAACATTGGCAGCGAGAATCTTGGGGGGCGGAAAGTCGGGCTTCGGTCCCCGCTGCAGGACCCAATTGAGGACACGAGTGACGGCCAGAGCTTTCGCATCCCAGGTCAGACTTTCCCGGGCGTATGCCATTCCTTGCCGCCGTAACCGCTCGAGCCGATCCCGATTGTTGGCCAGCTCAATCAGAATCTTTTCCATCTGCACCACGACGTCGCTTTCATTCGTAAGTGCCGCCTTGCACCCCACCTCTGGATGGACGATATCCCCGGGCCCGCCAAAGTCCACTACCACAGGTACGGCGCCACTCGCCAGAGCTTCGAAAACTACGCCTGCACCATTGTCACGGAGAGATGGAAACAGAAACACATCCGAGGACCGCAAACCCTTGAAGACTTCCGCGTGGCCGAGCCAGCCGCAGAAGGAAACCGCCTTTTCGATTCCGAGGGATCTCGCAAGCTCCTCGAGACGGCTGCGATCCGGCCCATCACCAATCACGGTAAAGTGGGCCGCATCAATTCGCAAGAGTGGAGCAGCCGCGCGCAAAGCAAGATCGCAAGCTTTCCGCGGAACCAAGCCGCCAACAAAAATCAACTTAAGTTTGGCGTCTCGCTCAGGACTGCGCGGTTCATCGGAACACGAAGAGGAACCGATACCAGGCTCCGGAACGAAAAACAGTTTGTCGCGATATGCAGTGAACTCGGAATACGTTTGGGACGAAGCTGCGATAATCGCCGCCGCGTAGCGATAGGTGGAGCGAGCGAACGGCATATAGCGATACAGATTGCGCAGGCTGGAGACCGGTTCCTTTTGGTTTTCGAGCTGGCCAAAACCCGACGGCCAAGGCAGACCGCCGTTGAGCGGCCCGAGTACAAAAGGTATAGGCCCCTTGCGCAGGAAGAATGAGAAAGGGCTCGGCAAAACCGGCGACATCGGCAAGACACGAAGAACCACATCGAATTCACCCGCAAAGATGCGGCTCCGCAGCTGTCGCCATGCGTACCACTCAAATGCAAGGGAAAGCGGATAGAGGAATGCGGTGTACATCTGAGTGTCAAAGTTGTATTTGAAAACTTTGCGGAGAGTCCAATCATGGATCCGCTCGAGCAATGGCATCCGAACCACTTCGATGGCGTGAAACGGAGCATTTGCTCGGCGCACCGGAGCCTCAGAATTCGATCCGATGACCAAAGTGACGTCATGGAGCTGGGAGTGCGCTGCAGCATGCGAGTAAGTGACAAATGGCATGCTGACGGCTTCCGGATTACAGTCCGGCGCTAACAGCAAGATCCTTAATCGATCCATATATGATCCCCTCGTGAACGACTCTTTTCTAGCCCAACCACCTGGACCGCAGACTAAGTGCAGTTGCCACTCCAGAAAACTTCGGCGCTTTGGTTAGTAAATGAATCAAGTGCGGCATAAAAACTGATCTGATCCAATCCATTCTATGTGTAGGGCCGGAGCAGCAATCGAGTGTGTAGTTGAGGCGACTACCTAATCATAGATTTCAATTCCTTTGACACTCCTCACGGTACGCTCCGGTAGCAGGTCGTGAACCAGGCTAGCGGTCTCACTGAGGGGCTTGAGCCCACGGTGGAGCGCAATCACGACTCCTAGATACAGACCGAAGAATACCAAAGAAACGAAAACCATCCTCGCGAATGCGCCCGAGGCTCCAAATTCCGCCATAATGTGCGGCATAGCCCTGAGGATCAGTGCAGTCCCACAGCCAGCCACAACCGATGCTACAAAGAATTTCCAGACGGCTGCGAATATCGGCCCAATACCCAGCCCGATCGGCTCTCCGGCGTACCAGAATCCGGGAAACATCAGGAGAAAATACGAAGCCGTCCAAGCCAACGCGATTCCAGAAGGGCCCCAGCGTAGAGCCAGCAGGAACAGGGTCACGGTGAACCCAAACTCAATCAAACCCCAGCGAAAATACCTCTCGGGACGACCGATCGAAAGATGAATCCACCCTTGCGTGTTATACAGGAACATAACTCCGATTCCTGGGCCGAATAAGGCAAAGATTCGACCAGCCTCCTCCCAGCCAGGCCCGAAAAGAAAACGAATGAAGTCTCCTCCCACTAAAGTAAAATCCGTTCCGATTCCCATTCCCACGAGCGCCAGAACCGATATCGCACGCAGGAAGTAGCGTTGGAATTGTTCGCGGTCCTGGTTAACTCGGCTAAGCGTATTTATGGCCACGGCGCTAATTGGTGCCAGCAATTGCGTTCCTGGCAGAACGAACAGGTCGTACGCCTTCTTATAAAATCCAAGTGTGCGCGCGCCAAACCGCCAGCCAACGAGGAGGTTGTCCGTGTTTTGAGTCGCGTAGGCGAAAACAAAACGCGAGTAGACGTTCATCGCAAACTTCAGCCCTGAAGCGGTGCCCGAGGCGCGGCGCGGCCGACTCGGTATCCATCGGCACATGAACCAAGCGCCCACTGCGGCGACTGCCGTCTGCGTCACACTGCCCCAAACCAGCGCCCAGTAATGCCAACCCGCCATCGCCAAGACGATAGAGATAATCACTTGGAGCCCCTGCCCGGCGAAATTGATGAATGCGATACTCCGGAAGTGCATGGCGCGCTGCAACAGCCCCGTGTGAATATACCCCAGGGAGCCAATCCCAATCGTCAGCGACATCCCCTGAGTCACTTGAACTACGGCCGGGTTGTGATAGAAAAGCGCCAGCAATGGACCCAAGCTAGCAAACGTAAGGGCAAGAATGGTGCCGACGCCCAGATTAATCCAAAAGAGATTGCTCGCGAGAGAATCTGTGAGTTCCTCGCGCTGCATGATCAATTCAGTGAACCCATTCAGGCCGAAGCTCCGAAGCAGAAGGCTAAAAGTGGTGACCATGGTCACGATCCCGAAATCAGACGGAGTAAGCAGCCGTGCCAAGATAACTACTGACCCAATTTGCAAAGTGAAGTTACTGGCCGAACCAGCAATGGCCGCCCCGGCACCGCGAACTGCCCTCCGGCGAAGCCCACTTCCCGCGGCGGTGGGCTGAAAGGTGCCGTTCGACTGAAAAGGCTTCAAGATTTTCTCGTTTCGATGTGGCGCCGTTCCGGTTGATGGCCAACCCAATCGTTCCACAAAGTATTGCTCATGGATTGGAAGGGCTGCGGGGTCCTATGTTAACCTCGGTGATATCCGCGATTGTACGTTGTGAACTCTTTGCTGGACGCATCACGTTCAGCGTGCTGGAAAACGCAGACCACAGTTCTGCGGAATCGGCCGGGAGTTGGTTCCCATCCACGGCTCTTTCGATTGCTGCCTTGGCCACAATTGAAATTCATATTGGCCTGCATCGGATCCGGCCGGCAGCCCCAAATCCCAAACTGGGGAATTTGACCCATGGTTTCAACGTGACTTGAGTAACCGTCTCTCTGACCCGTTTGTGGTACTCGCCATTTCTTGAGTACTAGACTCGGAACAGTCAACCCTGGGCATAAACCCATTGCCATTTTCGCGTTACAGCGAACCCCCTTCGCGGTAACACCACAATAGGATCTTTGATCCAATTAAAAAAAGGAGTTCTGCATATTTTATGAATCTTCCTCCCACACTTTTCTGGATGCTTCGCCCGAAAGCCGAAAACGGTAGCTTTGAACGCCAAACGGGTTCCTGGTTCGGTAAACAAAGCAACCGAGCAGTCTCCTCTCACAACCAGCCCACGCATGTTAAACGTTCGATCCTTCGGAGCCGATTTCGGGCAGGCCTGATTGCGCTGGCTACGGCCTTTCTGAGTGCAGGCATGGCGCATGCGCAGGGAACCTATACGGCTGCTTCCTCCAACGAATCCGACGTAAACGCGGTCATCAACGGACCCACGCACACAGCGGTCAACGGCGATTCGATCCAGATTCCTTGCAGCGGTACGCAGTCGGTAACCTGGACGAGCACTCTGACGGTGACGGCGAGTATCACGATTACCGCGCTAGGGGGAACGCCAAACAGCGGTCCATCGACATTCGGCTCCGGCACAAATTGCTTGACGATCCTCGACAACAATCCCTCGGGCCCGATCTGGTATTTGGGTCCGACCTACGCCTCATCTAACAACGTAACCACGTTGCAGAACATGAATCTGGACCCGATCACGAGCAGCACATCGCTCTATGGCCCGCTTCAGATCAACGGAACTGCAACCTCAAGCGGGTTTCCCCAAGTCCGTATCAATAACATCGTTTTCGGCAAATCTGCGCAGTGGACTGAATCTGGCAACGGGAATAACGCCGTCAAAATGATCCGCGAGGATGACGTAATCGGAGTCGTGGATCACACGACAATTCCTTCAGGCAGTGCGGTTCAATTGTCCTCGCCAAATTTCTCTTCGTATCTCGGAGTTGGCCAATACGGTGATAACTCATGGGCGCAGCCGGATTCCTTTGGAGGAGCGAATAACTGGTTTGAAGAGAATAATGTCTTTTACGGCGACACTGCAGGTGTGGGAGGGAATGTCCTGAACGATTGCACCGAAGCTCCTCCCAGCGGGTCTTCCGGAGGCGGATGCCGAGTAGTAAACCGTTTCAATCACGTGACACTCAATGCGGGATTTCAGATGACATCTGGGCACGGAACCGATACTACCGGAAGGCCGAGGAGCGCTCGCCACACAGAAACTTACGGCAACACCGCGCTCTGCAATGTCGGGGAATGTTCCCTGGGGCCGGTAGGATTCCGCGGAGGCACAGGACTGGCGTTTGGAAACACACTGACGGATGTGCCGGGTAGTTCAGCATGGAGCAATATGTTTGGCTTCACTGTTTACCGGACAGTTTTCGGTAATTCGCCCTTCGGTTATTGCGGCGGTCTGAACGCCCTTGATCCAGGGGACACGAACGACAACACCGTCTATTATTCCGGCACCTTGACGGCAAGCGGTCTGACGATGACCGACGGAACGAAGAGTTTTCCTTCGCTGACCCCCACTGGTGCGCCTTATTCGGTTTACGACACCACACAAGGATTCGTCGCTGAAGTTGCCTCCAATACTTCAACCACAATCACCGTCCAGCCGCCAATTTCAGAATCTACGTGGTCAGGATTCAACAATGGCGATGCTTACGAAGTCATTCGTTCGACGGTCTGCATCGATCAGGGCGGTCGCGGAGCAGGAGCCTATATTTCTGGCGGATCTCCTTCTCCATCGAGCGCGTTGAATCAAGCGTTAGATCCAGTCTACGAATGGGATGATACGGTTGAGAATTTGAATGGTGTGCAGGTCATAACCGATACGGCAAGGATCATCGCCAATCGCGACTACTACACAGACAATTCGCTCGGCTCCCCTCAAGCCCAAACTTCGCCGACTTCGCCGTTTACCGGGGCCAGCGGAGTGGGATTCGGAACGCTGGCAAACCGACCTACGAGTTGCACCACGGGTGTGGGTTACTGGGCAACCGACCAGGGAAGCTGGAATACCAGTGGCAATAGCTTCGGGCAGGGGCAGCTTTATAAGTGCACCTCGACCAACACATGGAATCTGGCTTACACACCGTACGCTTATCCTCATCCGCTCGTGAGTGGTTCAAGTTCGGGCGCCACTCCTCCTCCTCCTTTAAACGTAACCGGCACTGTTGTTCAATAGAATAGTGAGACGCAGACATAAGAGAGAGAAGGAGCATGATGTTTTCGGAAATCGAGCCGCGCGCCCCGCTCTGCATTCGAAGTTGCGGGGACACTACTCTGGCAATTCCTTGTTGAGTTCGGCAGCAACTCGAGCCGTGAATATTTCTGCTCCTCTCTGATTCATATGAAAGCCGTCCTTCTGATAGTAGCTTTGATCAAACTCATCGCGCTTAACCGGCAACAGCACGGTGACTCCATCTTCTCGTCCCGCCTCTACGATTGTTTCATCGCCTTTTTGATAGGTAGGTGGCACCACGAAAAGAAGGTGAGCGCCATACGTCTTGCATAATTGGTCTAACGCAGCCAGCCTTCCAGCGGCTAACGGTTTGAACACTGAATCACTGAGCTCGGGCTCACGAATAGACGCAGACCGGTTTTGCAATAAATCTGCTACTGAGGGAAAAACACGGCTCATGACGTATCCGCGGAACACGTCCCGGATGCTGTAAAACACGCTATAGTGCGCTAATGCGAATTCACTTGCTCTCGTCGCGTCCATGTGACTCTGTCGCACCAGATCAAGGAGATCCGACTGCTGAATTAAGTAATGCGCACTTATGTCACCTCGGACTTCCGATGTGGCCAATTGATTGGGGCTCAACCCAAGCACTATATATCGAGGTCGCATTCCCTCTGCGAACAAGCGCCTCAGGCCATAGAACCAATCGTAATAGTTCGTCCCCAGTACGAAATAGATCGTGGGCACATATCCCGGTGCGATCTTTGCCTTCAAAAGCGGGACCTCCACGCCCTCAAGCATCAGCGAGTTCCCCAACAAAACAACATGTGGCTCACCGCTCGCTGCAGTATCGCGGATGGCAAGCACGCCTGCTCGCTCTGACAGCTCCCTCATTTCTACCTTGCTTGTGGATTCAAATCGTTCCCGGCTCACGATTTCAAGAAACACCAAGACGACCACGATTGTGGCGAGCAAAACGATCGTAAAGCGATCCAGCCCGACACGAACAGTCTGCCGCTCAGAAACGGAAGTAGATGAAGGCATGATTTCCACTTGCTGAAAATAGGGTAACCAGAGCGATCGCTATGAGAGCCGCGCTGTAACGGAGCACTGGCACTCGGTTCTGAAACACATATTCCCCGCCGCTCCGCTCCATTTCCAGATCCATCATAATCGCCAGTCCACTCAGAGCGATCACAAATAGCCAGGCCGCGGCGTAATCAGGAGACCATTGAAAATGGCCCAAAGTCTTGAGCATGTTGAAAGCACTGGATACATTCTCTGCGCGGAAAAAAATCCACGAGAAACACACAAGCTGAAAAGTCAAGATCCGGCCAGCCAACCGCCGGACTCCGGTCGACTGAGCGACGTGCAATCGGCTGCCGGAGATCCACCGCTCGATAGAAAGGACGCAACCGTGAATCGCTCCCCACACTACGAAAGTCCAATTCGCTCCATGCCACAAACCTCCGAGCAGCATTGTGATCAATATGTTTCTATAGGTCTTCACATGGCCCCCTCGACTGCCCCCGAGAGGGATATACAGATAATCGCGCAACCATGTGCTCAGGCTGATATGCCACCGGCGCCAGAACTCCTGCAGGCTGCAAGCTAAGTACGGCTGGCGGAAGTTGACCATGAAGTGAAATCCCAAGAGCTGAGCACTTCCTCGCGCGATGTCGCTATATCCGCTAAAGTCTCCATAAATCTGCCATGCAAACGCATAAATTCCAATACATGTGGCCCAGCCGTCGTTGCCTAAGGCCCCGCTGAATGCTGCGTTTGCCAGATGCGCGCAATTATCGGCAATTACTGCCTTCCTCACCAAGCCCATCAAGATCAGCATGCAGCCATCTCGAAATGCACTTGGGTCGAACACGCGTCGCGTCTGAACCTGGGGAAGCAAATGCGATGGCCTTTGAATAGGCCCCGCAATCAGATGCGGGAAGAGGCTGATAAAGAGCCCGTATTCGACGAAATTCCGCGACGCCTTTATCCTGCCGGCACTCACATCGACGATATACGCAACTTCCTGAAAGGTATAAAAAGAAATTCCTGGCGGCAGTATAACCGCGAGAAGGTGTCGTGGAACACCGTGTATACCCAAAGCGTCTAACGCCGCTACTGTTGAGTCGAGGAAGAAATTAAAATACTTAAAGAAGCCCAGTATTGCAAAGTTGAGAACAAGGGACGTAATCAGCAAGATTTTGCGCTTGCGCTGATCCGAAGCCCCTTCAATTCCACGAGCAATCAAGAAATCGATAATCGTCGAGCCGATCATCAATAACAAAAAGCGCCAATCCCACCATCCATAAAAAAAATAGCTGGCGAGCAGGAGTAGAACATTTTGGCGTCGTTGGTTCAGTCGCCAATACACAGCAACGACAATGGTGAGAAACAAAAGATAGATAGGCGTATCAAATAGCATAGAAAGCTACTTATCCAGCCGCAATCCCAGTACGGAAGAATCGCTCGACAACGGTTCGGAACAAACCATCTCTAAAATCGCTGCTTCCTCATTTCAGAGCTTGGGAAATCATCCGCTTTTACACTCCCCCGGCTATCTGCACATGTCGCTTAGCTGCATATCGCCAGGAACCCGTCGCAGATTTTCTTATTACCGGATCCCAGACGACCCCAGAGTTGATGGCCGTCGAACTGACTATGGCCAAGAGGAGAAAGATCCACATAGGATCCGGCGACCTGAAGCCTGCCTCGGTGACACTGTAGACCGAAGAGATGATAATATACGCAAGCATAAGTCCACCAACGGATGGATTTTTCCTAAAAGCAGCGACCCCGCGACTATATCCGTTTATTAGGATGCATGAGATCAGGCATACGCCTACCCATCCAAGGTTTGCGTAGACCTCAATGAAGCCGTTGTGGGCTTCGTTGAGCCGCTCTGGGTGGTACCAGCCGACGAGACCTTGCGCAAACTTCGACACATTCTCAGGGTTCATCCAAAAGCTTTCATATCCGGCGCCAATTAACGCATTCGGTACCGCTGGAATCACTGCCGCCCAAATTTCTGTGCGCCCCGAGAGATTCGACTGTCTGCCCAACGCGCTCGCCACCAAACCTTGCCCTCCAAAAAGCAAAATCGTCGCAGCGGCGAGAATGAGCACCAGAACGAGTGCATGTATCCGTGCCGGCTGCCGTCTGAACGCCGGACGGCTTGTAGCGAAAATGAACACCGCGCCTAGCACGAAGCACGCGAGCGAGGTGGAAGAGTCTGCCAGCTTGAACAGCCAGACGCCGAATGCCAAGAGAACACCTTGGGCAATCAGATGCCGCTTGCGCTCGGGCATTGTCTTAGAGCGCCAGAGTTTCATTATCTGCCATAGAGTACACAATGAAATAACCAGCAATATAACCCCGAAAACATTCTTGTTCGTCGTTGTGCCGGTATTCATCAGCATCCCGTTAGGGGCATATCCGCGTCCAAGAAGAGGAAAGTATTTGATAAAGAGCAATGAGACGGGCAGCAGAATGTAGCCGACGCGCGAGATAAGGCGCCTTAAAGCCGCCGCTGGCCGTGGATCCGTAACAATAATTAGCACCATCACCAGATCATTGTTAGCCTTGATCCATCGTTTGAGCGCGATATCGGGTTGAACGGACCAAGCAACGCTGAAGAGACAATAAAGGCAGTAGACCAAAATTGGCCAGTTTGGCAGTAGTAAGGTCAATACGCGATGTCCGCGGTGAACTAAGACCCCAAGACCGGAAACCAGCAGGAGTGCAAAGATCGCTACGTCGATCGGGCTACCAGCAGATTGGACGGAATCTCCTCCCCCCGCTAAGCCTCCACTGAGCCAATCAGAAACCGGACGCGATCCAATAATCCACAAATAGATTGTCGGCAACCACAGAGCCTTGGATGTGCGGACGGTCCTGTCGCGATCAAGATAGAAAAGTCCCGCAATCCCGCAGGTGCAGATAAATGCGGCAATAAAAGGTCCCATTGAATTGCTCGAAGGTTTCCCGTGGTTTCAATTGTCAGCTGGCGTCAAAGAAGAGCCGATGCAGCAGTTCCAACGTCAACAACTTGTGAATGGCGGTTGTATAGTTGAGCCCCCGGCGAGTGTGACCATCAACTACCGCCTCCAGGACCGACTTTTGTAGATAGGGACGCCCCAGGGCTCGTGGGTCCAGAAGAATCTCACGCACATAGCTTGCCAGTTGGTCCCGATACCACACCCGGAAATGGGTCAGCTTATGGCGTCCCAGAAATAACCGTTCAAGATGAAGACCAGAGAAAAGGTGATCGACGCGCGCCACGGAGGCGGGCATACCATAGTCGTAAGCATACTCAGACTTGAATGTGAATTCTCGGCTGGCCCGCCTGAGCATTGCCAGCGGCCCTCCGTGGCCAATCACGCCACGATCCGAGGGAATCTTGGCCAGAGTGGCACTCCCGCCCCTGATCAGTCGAAGGCGAACATCTTCACCCTGCAAAGTGTCCTTGGGAGCGCGATAGGCTGTTCGGACGAAGTCGTTATCCATAAACGGAGAACGAACCGTGATCTGACTCTTTTCGATCGCCAATATTCCATAGTGATACCAGGGCGACTGAATGAATGCCGCAAACGTGACTGGATTCTGTTTCCGCGCCTCGGCATAGGTGCTGGCGGCTTCATCGAGGTATGGCAGGAAATCCGGTGAAAACAATCCTGGCACCGGTGCGCTCGGTTTGAACATTGCCGCATGCCGAATGATCTCGCTCCCATAAGTCCCTACGATTTTTGCGGGCGCAATCTCCCGGACTTTCTGGCTTACGTAAAGGTCGGACGCTCGGTAAACGTCGACCGTGCCTTCACTGATGAGAATGCTACTCTCCACGTAGCCGGCAAATCCACGAAGGAATTCCTCCCCGACCTCGATGACCTGATGCGGCTGCTGAAGAACCCCTGCGATCTCACGTCCAATCCGAACATCGAACGAATCACGATAGGTTCCGCCAAACGTATAGCTCGGCAGCGATCCCGGCGGGACCGGGTGAAGGGCTAGGATTACCCGCGTATCGAGCCCCCCGGTCATCGCTATTCCAAGTCGTTCAGGTCCCTGGAAATACTTAGGAAGCGTTGTCGTAAGAACAGAGCGAAGTTCCTCGTAGAACGGCGCCGGCGCG
>Ga0181535_10003272_pt1 | contig 18945 bp, 8 predicted proteins | sample PEATcosm2014_Bin_44_FD_119774 | JGI IMG/M metagenome (GOLD analysis project Ga0181535, IMG submission 119774) | Peatland microbial communities from MTU Mesocosm Facility, Houghton, MI, USA - PEATcosm2014_Bin17_30_metaG | ecosystem: Environmental > Terrestrial > Soil > Wetlands > Peat | place... | reverse complement strand
GCCCTGGTCATAGGCCGAGAGAAACTTCCGACGCAAGTCATCCCCAAAGGCTGTCGCCATCGTGATCGTCGCCGCAGAGTCTCGCCATAACTAGTCTACATCTTTTCGGGAATTGCTCTAGCCTCGGTGAACGTGGCGGCAGCCGTAAACTTATGTTCAAGGTCAATCCTCCAGGGCAGTGCGGATTTGAACGAAGCAATCGTTCGAATGCCTGAGCTGGGGAATATTTCTGCCCAACGGGCCGCGCTGATGCTCGCCGGCCCCTTTTCACTGTACGACTTAAAGATTGCTTTGTGAGGAACCGATGGCTGTGAAGCTGCTCCTGTCAACATTCGTGCGCCGGGCTTTGGCGAGCCTTGCCTGCCTCTTTGCTGTTGCGGCTGTATCCGCTGCCGCTGCTACACCGGCAGCCCTTCTCCAGTCTCCTGCAGGTCTTCGCTGCAACGGAGGTAGCCAGCCGCTTGCCGTGGCCGACGCGCATCCTGCTTTCTCCTGGCAACTGGCCGCTGCCTCGCAGTCGTTGCATGGCGTCGGTCAGAGCGCCTACCGGATTCAGGCGGCCGCTACGGAGCGCGATCTGCTTTCCGGGAAGAATCTGTTGTGGGACAGCGGCCAGGTGCATGCCTCCACTGCCTCCGGCATCGTGTATGCCGGCGCCGAACTCACCTCAGGCCGCGGCTATGTGTGGCGGGTTCGCGTGTGGGACGAGGGCAACCGCTCCACCGGCTGGAGCCGCACGGCCCGCTGGACGCAGGCTCCCGTGTGGCGCGCATCCTGGATTGCCGCCCATGCCCTAGATACCCCGCGCGACGATGAGCCGCTGCCGCTTTTTCGCAAGCAGTTTGCACTGGGTAAGCCGGTGGCGCGCGCCTATCTCTACGCTTCCGGCCTGGGGCAGGACGAACTCCGCCTGAACGGCCGCAAGGTGGGCGACGACCTGCTTACCCCCGGCTGGAGCGACTATCGCAAGACGATCTACTATGACGCGTACGACGTGACCGCGCTGCTGCATCCGGGCGCGAACACGGTTGGCGTGTTGCTGGGCAACGGCATGTATCGCGTGCTGAAGACGCCGCATCGCTATATCAAGTTTGCCGCCAGCTACGGTCCGCCCAAGCTCACCGCACAACTCCACATCGAGTTCGCGGATGGCAGTTCGACCGAGATACTTTCCGATGAAAGCTGGCGGACTGCTCCCGGCCCCGTTACCTTCTCCTCCACCTACGGAGGAGAGGACTATGACGCGCGCCAAGAGCCGGCCGGTTGGGACAGCCCCGGCTTCAGCGATGCCAACTGGCGTCCAGCGACGGTTGTGCCGGGCCCAGGCGGGCAGCTGACTCCGGAGATCGCACCGCCTATTCGCGCACTCCATACGTACGCGCCGGTCAAGATCACCCAGCCGCGTCCCGGCGTTACGGTCTACGATCTGGGCCAGAACTTTGCCGGTTGGCCGCAGATCACCGTGAGCGGCCCCGCAGGCGCATCCGTCAAGCTCATCTCCGGCGAGTTGCTCGGCCCGGACGGGCAGGTTTCGCAGCGTAGCGCGGGCAGCCCGCAGTGGTACACCTACACGCTGCGCGGCGCGGGAACCGAAACATGGCATCCCCGCTTCAGCTACTACGGCTTTCGCTATGTGCAGGTGGAGGGCGACGCGCGCGTGGTGAGTCTTGAGGGCACCGCGGTGCATAGTTTCTCAGAGCCTATTGGTGACTTTGCAGCTTCCAACGACCTGCTGAACCGCATCCATACGTTGATCTTGCGGGCCGTGGAGAACAACGCGGTCAGCTTATTGACCGACTGCCCGCACCGCGAAAAGCTGGGCTGGCTGGAAGAGACGCATCTTCTGGCCGCGGCGCTGTTCTACGACTTCGACTTTGCCGGCTTGTATGCCGCCACGGCGCGCAACATCGCCGATACCCAGCGCAGCGGCGGGCCGAAAGACGGCATGGTGCCGGAGATTGCGCCGCAGTACGTGGTCTTCACGCCGGAGAGCGCTGAGATCTTCAACGACTCGCCGGAGTGGGGCAGCGCTGCCGTGCTGTCGCCGTGGTACGCCTATCAGCGCACGGGCGACCTGCGCTTCCTGGCCGCGCAATATGACGTGATGCGCCGCTACACGACCTACCTGGGCACGCGCGCCTCCAACGGGACCATCGCCTACGGGCTGGGTGATTGGTTCGATGTGGGCCACGACGCTCCCGGCGTTTCTCAACTGACGACGCCCGGCGTCACGGCCACGGCCACCTACATTCAGGATTTGCAAGTGTTGGCCAGGGTGGCGGCTCTGCTGGGCAAAGCCGAGGACAGTAAGGGCTATGCCGCGCAGGCCGCGCGCGAGGCCGACATCTTCAACGCCCGCTTCTACGATGCGGCTGCGCAGCGCTACGACAAAGGCAGCCAGACCGCGCAAGCCATGCCCCTGGTGCTGGGCATTGTGCCCGCCAGCGGACGGGCCGCCGTGCTGGATGCGCTGGTAGCCGACATCCGCGCTCACAACAATCACGTTACCGCTGGCGACATCGGCTACCACTACGTTGTGGATGCGCTGCTGGATGGCGGCCGCTCGGATGTCCTGCTCGATATGCTGCTCCGTACCGACGCGCCCAGCTACGGGAATCAGTTGGCCCAGGGCGTTACGGCGCTAGCTGAGGCATGGGACGCCAAGCCCACCGACTCGCAGGACCATTTCATGCTGGGGCACGCGGAGGAGTGGTTTTATCGCGGCCTTGCCGGCATCGATCTGGACCTGACGCGCGAGGCCTCGCGGCGTCTCGTTCTTCATCCCGCCGTAGTTGGGGATCTCACGTGGGCGCGCGCCTCGGTCAACTCTGCCGTGGGGCCCATCGCCAGCCGTTGGCAGCGTACTGCGACGGAAATAGCCTATGATTTCAGCATTCCCGCAAATCTGACTGCAACGATTGAACTCAACGCGCCGTCCGTGCAGGCTCTGGCTGTGAACGGCACGTCCGCCGCCAAGTCGTCAGGTGTACTCGCTGCCGAAACACACAACGGGAAGGTGTGCCTCGTTGTTGGTTCAGGCAAATATCACATCGTAGCGGATGCGCGCCCATAGGATGAGGGAAGTGGAGAGTGTTGGATGGGGAATGTGCAGGCCGGGGCGTTGCGGAGAGCAGGTACAACGTCTTGGTGCAACCATTTCCCCACTCTCCGCCGCTACGTAATTGTCATAACGACCTCGCCCACAGGCGTGAGCATGGCTGTTATTGCCCATATTATGGGCCGGAGCGGTAAGGTCACCAGTGATAGCGGCGACCGTCCCCCGGTTTCCTAGCGCCTTGGCCAGCAGTTCGGCCGCAATGCCACCGCAGACCTCGGCATCAGCCCTAACCGAAGCCACGCGCGGCGACCCGGGCGCATCGCTGGCCACGCAGAAAACAGCGGTGCCCAGTTCGGTGAGCCGCGCGATCAGCGGTTTGAATTCTGCGGGATTTCCTGGCGAGATCAGCGCGGCGTCATAGCCCTTTGCCAGGCTTCCCCCCAGCGCGGCGTCACCATCGCCAATGCGCGGGTAGCTGCGGAAATCCAGGTCGACGGCGATGCCTGCGGCCTGGCCGGCTCTCGCGCGAATGCCTTCGCGCAGCGGATCGAAGAACCACGTGATCTCCTCGGGCAGGCAGACGGCGACGCGCAGTTTGCGGTTCAGCTTTAGATTCCGCGCGGCAAGATTCGGCCTATAGTTCATCCGCTCGGCGGTGGCCAGAATCATCGCCCGCGTTTTCTTGCTGATGCCGTTGCGGTCGTGCAGAGCGCGATCGACGGTCCCGATAGAGACGCCGAGTTTGCGCGCGATTTCCTTGATCCCTGACGGTCGAGTGGCCTTCTTCATGGTGAAAGCATTCCGCAATCCTTCATCATACGCAATGCCGTTAAGTCCCATGCGGGAGAGCGGTCGGATAGAAGTAACAGCTACAAGGAAACCCCTTGACGTAGGTAAAAGAACTGTCGTATTGTTTTGGCTAACGTTAACGTACACGGAAACCGCTCGCCAATTTCCGACTTCGTCCGAAATTGCCATTGAAAGGATGTTCCCGATGTCTCCTACCACCGGCGATGCAACCGATAACGAGCGGCCACAGCAGTTCCCGCCAGCCCCTGCGCGACTGGAGTTGCCCATCGCTCCTGCCTCCGAATCCGGTCCTGTGAAAGCATGGGAACAGCCCGTTACACTGCGTACCTGGATGCCGGCCACGCCGGACAGAAATCCCCTCTTTCTCGAAAAGCGCGTCTATCAGGGATCCAGCGGGCGCGTTTATCCCCTTCCCGTCATTGACCGCATTGAAACCGAGCCCATCGATCGCGCCTGGCCGGCCATCCATCTCCAGAACGAGTTCATACGCCTCATGGTCTTGCCCGAACTGGGCGGCCGTATTCACGTCGGCCAGGATCTCGTGAACGGCTACGACTTCTTTTATCGCCAAAACGTCATCAAGCCTGCGCTGGTCGGCCTGGCCGGTCCGTGGATCTCTGGTGGCGTCGAGTTCAACTGGCCGCAGCATCACCGCCCCGCCACGTTCATGCCGGTTGATTGCTCCATCGAGCGGGCCGCGGATGGCAGCGTGACCATCTGGTGTTCCGATCACGACCCCATGTCGCGCATGAAGGGGATGCACGGCGTCTGCCTGCATCCCGGAAAAGCCTATGTGGAACTGCGGGTGCGCCTCTACAATCGCACCGCCGACTCGCAGACCTTCCTGTGGTGGGCCAATGCGGCGGTGCGCGTCCATGAGCGCTACCAATCCTTCTTTCCGCGCGATGTGGAGTTTGCAGCGGACCACGCACGGCGCGCGCTTACCGAGTTTCCCCTGAGCCAGAGCATCTACTACGGCGTGGACTACGGCCGCCGCGCCAAGGAAGGCGTCCCCGCCGACGGGAAGCCGCGCCAGTTCTGCCCCGACGGCTCCTACCCACCGAACGATCTGAGCTGGTACGCCAATATTCCCGTGCCCACCAGCTACATGATCGCCAACTCAGCGCAGGACTACTTTGGCGGTTACGATCACGCTCGCCAGGCTGGCCTTGTGCATGTGGCCAACCACCACATAGCGCCCGGCAAGAAGCAGTGGACGTGGGGCAATCAGGAGTTTGGCTACGCGTGGGATCGCTGCCTGACGGAAACCGATGGGCCGTATATCGAACTGATGGCCGGCGTGTACACCGACAACCAGCCGGACTTTTCCTTCCTGGCTCCCGGTGAGACGAAAACCTTCAGCCAATACTGGTATCCGATCCGCGCCATCGGGGTTCCCGAGTTTGCGAATCTCGATGCGGCCCTGCGTGTCGAGCGATCGGCGGAAGGCATCACCGTCCATCTGCACGCGACATCGAGTTACCCGAAGAGCACCTTGCGGGTGCTGTGCGATAAGCTCGAATGCGGCGTCTGGAGCGGGGATTTGCGTCCGGAGACTCCGCTGGAGTTTGTCTGCCCACAGGCCCCGGGAAATCTTGAAGTCGTTCTGGAACACGCGGACCGCACGCTACTGCGCTGGTCGCCGGATGAGGTTGAGCAGCAGGAGATACCCGCCGCGGCCACCGAGCCACCGCTGCCCGCGGATGTCGCCTCAAACGACGAGTTGCTGCTGATCGGCTTGCATCTGGAACAATACCGGCATCCGACGCGGGATCCCGAACCCTATTGGCGCGAAGCGCTGCGCCGCGATGCCGGAGACAGCCGCGTTCACCTGGCTCTGGGCCGCTGGCATCTGCGCCGCGGAGAGCTTGAATTTGCCGAAGCGCATCTGCGCGCTTCGGTGGACCGGCTGACCAGCCTCAACCGCAATCCCGCGGACGGCGAGCCTTTCTATCAACTTGGCCTGGCTCTCAGCTTCGCTGGCCGCACAGCGGAAGCCTACGCTGCCTTCTACAAAGCTGCCTGGAATGCCGGGTGGCGTGGGCCTGCGTATCAGCGGCTGGCGGAGATCGACGGCGCGCGAGGGGAGTGGCAGAAAGCACTCGATCACGTGGAGCGCTCGTTGCGTGCCGATGCCGACAACCTGAACGCACGCGGACTGAAGGCGATTGCGTTGCGCGCGCTGGGGCAGGCGGACGCTGCAAACGCAGTGCTCGCCGAAACGCTTGCGCTCGATCCGCTGGACTCGTTCAGCCGCTTCCTCGCCGAGCAGCAGATTCCCGAAGACGCGCAACAGCGGCTCGATCTGGTCTTCGATCTCCTGCGGATGGGATGCCCCGATAGGGCGCTCACGCTCACTACGGCTCCATGTTCGGCGCAAGCCAACGGTGGGGCCACCCTGCTGCGCTATGCGCAAGCCGCGATTCTGGCACGCATGGGCCGACGCGACGAAAGCGATGCCGCTTTTCGCGCTGCTGCCGCAGCCAGCGCGGACTACGTCTTTCCCGTCCGCCTCGAAGAGATGCTGATTCTGGAAGAGGCCATCCGCCACAACCCCGCCGAAGCGCGCGCACACTATTATCTCGGTAATTTTCTCTATGACCGGCGTCGTCATAGGGAAGCCATCGAACACTGGGAGCGGTCGGCCCGGATCGATCCGGAGTTCGCGACTGTCTGGCGCAACCTGGGATTCGGCTATTTCAACATCCTCCGCGAGGTGGCGCGTGCCGAGGATGCCTTTGCGCGCGCCTGCTTGCTGGCTCCGGACGATGCGCGCATCCTTTATGAAGCCGACCAACTGGCGAAGCGTATCGGCAACCCGCAGAGCGAGCGGCTTGCCCAACTCGAAAGCCGTCGTGGCCTTGTGGCGCGACGCGACGACCTTTCCGTCGAGTTGGCCACGCTGCTCAACCACCAGCAGCGCTTCGACGATGCCCTCGATCTTCTCTTGCACCGCGACTTCCAGCCATGGGAGGGCGGCGAGGGCCTGGTCCTTGCGCAGTTCGTGCGCGCCAAAATCCTGCTGGGTGTACGGGCGCTGCGCCGGGGCGATGCCGCGGCCGCTCGATCGAGATTCGAGGAGGCTTTCCATCCCCCGCTCAATCTGGGCGAAACTCACCATCCGCTGGCCAACACCAGCCTCATCGACTATTGGCTGGGTACGGCGCTCGCGGAGCTTGGCGAAAGCGCACTCGCCCGCAACCACTGGGAGCGCGCGGCATCGCGGCTGGAAGACTTCCAGCAGATGAAGGTGCAGTCGATCTCAGAGATGACTTACTGGAGCGCGTGTGCGCTGCGCCGGCTGGGCAGGGAAGAGGAAGCCGTGGAGATATTCCATCGGATTGCAGCCTATGCCAGAGAACTTGAGGAGCAGACGCCGTCCATTGACTACTTTGCCACCTCGCTGCCGGCGATGCTGCTCTTCGAAGAGGATATGAAACAACGCCAGAGCGTGCAGGCGAGTTTTCTTGCGGCTCAGGCATGCTTCGGACTCGGCGAAGATGCGGGCGGGCGGGCGCTGCTGAAGCAGGTGCTCGATCTCGATTGCAATCATGCCGGAGCACTTGATTGGAACAGCTTCGAGGGGCTTTGATGGTAGGCGCGGGCGGAACTGAACCGGACACGGAGGAACGAGATGCAGGCTGGTACTCAATGATCGGCGCAAAGAAGGAAAGCGGCCGGCAAACCGCAAAGCTATGGTTGGTGGCGGCCTCGGGAGCGCTGGGCGGCCTGCTCTTCGGCTACGACTGGGTGGTGATCGGCGGCGCCAAGCCCTTTTACGAACTCTTCTTCCATCTCGACCGGCCGGCGCAGCAGGGGTGGGCCATGAGCTGTGCTCTTATCGGCTGCCTCATCGGTTCGCTTGCAGCCGGCTGGCTGACGGAGCGCTATGGCCGCAAACGCCCCCTCGTGCTTGCCGCCGCTGTCTTTGCTGTCTCCTCGCTGGGCACGGCCTGTGCGGCTGGTTTTGCCCTCTTCGTTCTGTGGCGCATCCTTGGCGGCGTGGCCATCGGCATGGCCTCCAACGTCTCGCCGCTCTATATTGCCGAGATTGCTCCTGCGCATCTGCGCGGCCGGCTCGTCTCGCTCAACCAGATGACCATCGTCTTCGGCATTCTGCTGGCGCAGATCGTCAACTGGCGCATCGCGCACCCGGTACCCATCGGCGCGACGGCTGCCGAAATCCTGCTCTCCTGGAACGGCCAGTTTGGCTGGCGCTGGATGTTTGCCGCCACGGCTATTCCTTCCACTGTCTTCTTCGTTGCGGCCTGCCTGCTTCCAGAGAGCCCGCGCTGGCTGGCACTCAAGGCCCGGCCGGCCGCCGCCCGCCGGGTACTCGATCTATTCAATTCCGCTGAAGAGACAGAACGCGTGCTGGCCGAGATGACTACCGTGAGCCACGGCGCGCCTATCGGCGGCTTGCGCGCCTGCCTTGCGCGGCAGGGTGTGCGCCGAGCGCTCTTTCTGGGCATTGCACTGGCAGTTCTGCAGCAGTGGTCGGGGACGAATGTGATCTTCAACTACGCGCAGGAGATTTTTGCCGCCGCAGGTTATCAGGTCTCCGGCATTCTCTTCAATATCGTCATCACCGGCATCGTGAATGTGCTCTTCACCTTCGTTGCGCTCGCTACCATCGATCGCTTCGGCCGCCGCGCGCTCTTGTCCATCGGCGCAATAGCTCTGGCTGCGGACTATGCCACCCTCGCCGCGCTCTATCACTACCATCTGCAGGGCTGGCCGATGCTGGTTCTCGTTCTCGCGGCCATCGCCCTCTACGCCATGTCGCTGGCCCCGGCCACATGGGTGGTGATCGCCGAAATCTTCCCGCGGCAGATGCGCGGCGAAGCCATCTCCATTTGCACCACTGCACTCTGGATCGCTTGCTTCCTGCTCACGTACACCTTCCCGATCCTGAACCGTTCGCTCGGGCCTCAAGGAACCTTTGGCCTCTACGCGGGCATCTGTGCCGCTGGCTTTGCACTTGTACGCTTCCTTCTGCCGGAGACCAAAGGCAAGAGTCTGGAAGCCATCGAGAGTGAAGTCTTTTCCACGCATCATTTGTAGGAGGCCCTCGAGCACATCCTGCCGCAGACATTGAGCGCTGCGCGCTGAAGGAAATGGACCAAGGGTACAAGCGGCGGGAGAAGCGAAGAGCATGAGTTTCAGTTCGCACCTTAGTGAATCCCGGAAACCGGCGGGGCCTTGCCCCGGAGTGATTCGATGCCAGCCGGCGTAACAGCAACCAACCGAACACAGGAGAATGACTCCATGAAACGAACTTCCATTGCGCGCCTTGCAAGCCTCGCCTGCCTTGCCCTCGCTGCCGCGCTTGCGCAAGCTCCCATGGCGGCGCAGGAAACACACATCGTCATCGAAGGAGCCAGTGGCGGTCGCATCTTCGACGGTCTAGGCGCGGCCAGCGCAGGAGCCTCCTCGCGCCTGCTCATCGACTATCCGGAGCCGCAGCGCAGTCAGATTCTCGACTATCTCTTCAAGCCCGGTTACGGCGCGGCCCTCCAGCGGCTAAAGGTCGAAATCGGCGCTGACGTCAACTCCACCGACGGCTCCGAGCCCAGCCACATGCGCTCGCCGTCCGATCACGACTCCTCGCGCGGTTACGAGTGGTGGCTGATGGCTGAGGCGCACAAGCGCAATCCCAACATCATTCTGGAAATCCTGCCCTGGGGCGCACCCGGCTGGGTTGGCAACGGCACACTCTACACCGAAAAGATGGCCGCTTATGTCGCCGATTTCATTCGCACGGCCCGGAAAGACTACGGCCTTGACATCGCCTATGCGGGCATCTGGAACGAGACCGTCTACGACACGTCCTACATTGATGCGCTTGCCCGCGCGTTGAAGAGCGCTGGCCTGGCCACCAAAATCGTCTGCTGCGACGAGTACCCCTCAGAGGGCCAATGGAAGATCGCCGAAGAGATGCGGCGCAATCCCGCTCTTGCCGAAGAAGTGGCCGCCTTCGGCGTGCATTACCCCATCGCCGACGGACGCATCACCACCACCGAGGCAGCGCGCCAATCCGGCAAGCCGCTCTGGTCCAGCGAGGATCAGCCCAACTCCGGCGGGGGGCCATTCGTCAGCCGCGACTGGCCCGTCGGCGGACGCATTCTGGCTCATCTCTACAATCGCAACTACATTGAAGGCGCGATGACCGCCACCGAGATCTGGAGCCCCGTCACCAGCTACTACGACAATCTGGCCGCGCCGAATTCCGGTCTGATGTACGCCAATACGCCCTGGTCTGGGAATTACAAGGTACAGGGGACGATCTGGGCCACGGCCCACACCACGCAGTTCGCACAGCCCGGCTGGCAGTATCTCGACCTCTCCTCCGGTAACCTTCCAGGCGAAGGCAGCTTCGTTACTCTCCGCGCGCCAGACAAGAGGAACTGGAGCATGGTCCTGGAGACGATCGGCGCTAAAACTCCCACGCGTATTTCGTTCCGTATCGCAGACGGTCTCGATGCAGGCCTGCTGCACGTCTGGGAGACCGGCGACACGCATACCTTCGAGCACGTCGCCGACGTGCGCCCGGAGGACGGCAGCTTCGCCTTTACCTTTGAGCCCAATGCGCTCTACACGCTTACGACCACCACCGGCCAGGGCCGCGGGAGCGCGCAACCGCCCGCGCCGGGCGCCTTCCCGTTCCCCTATCGCGACGACTTCGAACTCCAGCGGCCGAACCACATGCCTCTCTTCCTTTCCGATCAAGATGGCGCGTTCGAACTCGCTCCCTGCCAGGGCCGGGCTGGCCAATGCCTGGAGCAGCGGATCACAGAGAAGCCCATCCAGTGGCTGATTCTGCCCGATCCCTACACTTTGGCCGGCGACGCCAATCGCGCCGACTACACGCTCTCGGCCGATATGCGCTTTGTTGCGGACGCGGTGGCGCCCCAATCCGCGGCAACGTTGATGGGCCGCATCGACTCAGCCGACGCCTTTGCAGACCGCAACGCGCTCTTCCCAAGCGGCTACGTCCTGCGTATCCATTCCGATGGAGCGTGGGAACTGATCTCGACCGCCGTACGCAAGCCGGATCTCTTGCTCGCTTCCGGCAAACTCGCGCTCGACCTGAGCCGGTGGCATCGTGCCGAGCTGTCCTTTGCCGGGACGCGGATCGAAGCCACCTTCGACGGCAAATCGATCGCGGCCGTACGCGACGGTTCCCACACCAACGGGATGTTTGCCCTCGGCAGCGGATGGAACCGCGTTCAGTTTGACAATCTGCTGGTCGGCGAGCCGCACCGCTAAGCAGCGGAGTGTCCATGGGCATCTGGCCTCCCATCGTTCGCGCATTCCTGGCGTCAGCGATGGGAGGAAGCCAGCGAAAAGTTTAGAGCATTTTTTGAAATGGTGTAGACCGAAAATGTGTTTGGTATCCCACCCTTTCCGAAAAAACGCGGAAAGGATGGGTCACGGAAGTCTACAGCAAAAGCCAAAATGCTCTGACGCGGTCAACAAAGGCAATTCCCACTCAAGGTTCAGGAGGCACCATGGTTCTCAAGCACGGCGCAGGTCGCTCACTCCCACGATGGATCTATTTTGCAGTCTGCTGCCTGATGGCATTTTCATCACCTACGATCTTCGCGCAGACTGCGGCAGCTCAAGTCAACATTTCAGTCTCCATGAAGGATGCGGTCCCCATATCGCCGTTGCTCTACGGCATCAATTACGACTGGGACAAGATCACCGCCAGCGAATTTCCGGCTTTCAGTGCGGCCATGTCCGACGTTGCCCATGTCTCCATGGTCCGCTCTCCCAGTGGATGGAATGCCGAGGTCTACGACTGGGACACGAATACCGAGACCGGGAGACGAGCGCCGGCGCAGCCGGGTGCAAAAGCCGATGCCGTCCTGGCGGCATTTCCAGTTCGGACCTTTATCTCGCCCAGCCAGAATGCCATCGCGGACCCAAGCCAGATCGGCGCGACGGCAGAGCAATCTGCACGGCTGGTCAGAATGTATGGCTCCCAGGTCCGGTATTGGGAGATCGGGAACGAATGGTGGCTCCAGAAAGGCGCAAAAGAGGACAAGGAGAAACGCGCCTACAACTTGCGCGAGTATGCTGCCCTCATTGATGTCGCTGTTTCAGCGATGAAGAAGGCTAATCCATCCATCCAGATTTTTGTGGGCGGGGAATGGACCAAACCCGACGATTTCTCCACACTTCGGCGCCTGACCGGCGCGGCGATCTGGAAACAGATCACCGGAATCTACGTGCATCCCTACTGCGGCACGACCGATCCACAGACCCTTTGCTCGTCGCTGCCCGAAAGGCTTGCTGCGGTTCGCGCGGCGTCGGGAAAGCAAGTCATTTATGCCTCGGAATGGGCCGTGGCGCGCAAGCTGAGCACAGATGACTATGGGATACGCAATGCCATTTTTACAGTGAGCGCATTGCGCGATCTGGCCTTTGCAAGGGTGCAACTTGCAGCCTATTGGCCGCCAGTAAAGGTTCTGCCCGCTCTCGCATTCACATCGGCGGACTTCCAAAAACCGTTTCCCACCGGGGTCGTGTTTGGCTGGATGTCAAAGTGGTACGAGGGCAAGGCGCTGCACACGGCCGGTGATCCACTGGCGGTTGCCGCCACCCGCGGGGGTGAGGTTACGGTGATCGTCCCCACCGCGGATGCTGGTCCGCAAACGGTGACGATTCGTCTCGTCGGAGTTGGCATACACCGAATCGTCTCTGCCGAGGTTCTTTATGCCGACGATCCGGACAATCTTCAGGCATCCGCGCGGAACCACGTTGTTGACTTGCCAGCGGCGGTGATGGACGACAAGGATGGTGGTCGCAGTGTGCGGTTCACTCTGGACCCCGGCACGCCCGGCCGCGGCAAGGCGTTTGAAGTGGCTCGCGTAACGCTGCGATGACAGGGACGTGTAATTGCGCACTCGACGTACGCTATGCGGAATTGAGAGCTAGGTTTCTGACCGCTTGAAGATGTACCAAGGCTGGGTGCCCCACCCTCGGCGCGTCTTTGTTTTTGCGCCTAGGGTGGGATACCACCGCACTCTAGGCAAGGAACAAAATTATGCTGTCAGAGACCTAGTGCCATGACCGTGCGAATTAGTAATCACCGTGGGTCTCAACAACGAGAGCAGTGGCACCCGAACGTTTGTTTACTGACTACTGAATCACACGGTCACGGTACTTGTATTTGAGGGCCGGATCGATAAGATTCTTACCCCCCGCTGATTGCCCGTCTCTCTACCAGAAATGTACAGCGACGACTTCAGGCACCGAGGGCGTCATGCCGGTGATTGAAACCCGTACGACAGCTTCAAAGTTCTTTGTCTCCCAGTTCGGCGGGGCACCTTTCACCGCGGCCGCAATTGCATCCGGGCTGAAGAAGGCGCTAGCGACGCCCTCCGTGCCAAACGTGGTAATCCCGCCCGCAATCATCTCAATTTGGCCGCTCTGTGGGTTGAAGAGCCGGCACAAGATTCCGTAGTCGCAGTCTGCGTAGCCGCTTGGCTTGGCGTTCACTGGATGCCAGACTTTGTTGGTGAGCGAATCGACGATTGCCCGTGCGCAGAAATCGTCGCTCCAGACGTACGAGAATCGCAGGCCGCGCGTCGACGCCATCGTCCATGCGGAGGAGAACCCCCCAAGCAGAAGGCTGGGCTGTTCCTTCAGCTCGGAAAAAGTCAGATCCGATCCGAACCGCAGGTTATAGGGATAATTGTGTTTGTTGAGGAAGTCGGAAGCCTTCCGCAGAGCTGCAGCTGGGCCTATTCCGACCGAGACCGAAGGCTCACCGGTGACGCGATCGTTCAGGACGGGAAGAAAAATCAGCAGTGGAAGCTTGGTTGCAAATACCGGACGCCAAAGCAGATCCAACGGCCCGCTGTTGTGGTGGAGCAGAGGAATAAGTGAGGCCATGCCCAGAGCGCCGAACGATGCGCCCGCCGTCCACACAAATCTTCTGCGGGTCAGTTGCTCGTTAGGAATCGGCGGCGCTTCCTGCTGCGAGGCAGCCTTCGCTGAGGGCCTCTCGGTGTAGTGAATCCGCGGCAGATAGCCGCCCAAAGGAATCTCGATCTTTACGTCACTTGCCGGAGTCGCTTCGTAGTATTCGGCCAGTCGCCTCCGTACTTCACCGGCCTTCACCCTGACCACCGAGTACTCTCCGGCATTGAAATTCGCTCCCCTTTCAAACACCTCAGAGGCGATGTTCCACTCGCTGATGGACTCGCCACGCCCCTCCAGGGCCTCTCGCACCACATAGCGCAGAAATTGCTGGGAGCGCCTGCTCCGCGCAAAGGCAGGACTATTCAGCACACCATCCAGATGTTGCAGAACTTGGGCTTGGGGACATTCCTGTTGCTTCGTTGGCGAATTGGCAGGCTCAGAAAGGGCAGGCAAAGTCACTGAACCCGAACGCAAGCGCCTCCATAGTGCACCCGGCCAGCGCGGTGCGGAAGAGTGGTCGCCCATCTTGGTATCTTCTCGCGGTTGCCCTCCGATCGACAATCCAGCGAGGCGCTCTGAGTTCATCGGTAACCGGTACCTCTGTCAGGCGCGGCACGCGGCCGATACTACGAGATGCGCGGCCTTCCCGACGTTGCCCTGACAGGTAACGTACACGGTTTTGCAGCTAGAGTCAATTCCTTTGCTTCGTAACGACGTTATTGTGCTCGTGACATTGCGTAACTCCATCCCCTATGTCATTGCAATTATGGGCGATCTGTCAGAGTAGCCCCGCATAACAGTCATTAGCTCGATGTAACTTGACAGGCTCATGAAGTGAAGCCGAGGATGCGCACCAGGCTAAGGAAAACAGGTTTATCCCGCTGTTCGCCATGACTCTGCTTGGCGTCGGCGGGGTGCTCTGTCTCCTTCGGCAGAGCCGGACCACAGCCTTCTGGACGTGTGGTTCTCACTTCGATGTGGAGTATCCCCGGGAAGATTCGAACTGTGGCAGGAGGGATGGACATGTCGATGAAAGCGTTTACAGGGCTAGACTATCCAGAATCGCCGAAGAGCTCAGAGCTCATCTGTCTCTTCACCTGATTCCGGAGGGTCGGGAAGTTTTGAGGAGGAAAGTCAAAATGCAGATCAGGAATCACTCAGGAGGAGACGTGACACAAGATCGCCGCACCTGGATCTCAATCGTTGCCTCAAGAATCGTAGTTGTGCTTGGACTGGCGCTGTGGTGCTCGATTGCACTAGCCCAAAGCGGAGCTGGCTCGATTCAGGGCACCGTACAAGACGCAACCCAAGCTGTCATACCGGGGGCCACGATCCAGGTCGTGAACAATGCCACCAACGTGAAAGAAACCACAAAATCCAGCAGCACCGGCTTCTACCTGGTGCCGGACCTGTTCGCCGGTGACTATACGGTTTCAGTGACCGCGCCTGGAATGGAAACCTACAAAACAGCCATCCAGCTCCTGGTGACACAGAACGCTATCATCAATCCTGTCATGACCGCCGGGGCTGTCACGCAGGAGATTACAGTCTCTGCCAACGCCGTGCAACTGACCACCACCGACAACGGCTCAATCTCGTCGACGCTCGAGAACCAGAGGGTCAGCCAGCTTCCGATGAACGGCCGATACTTGCTCTCGCTCACCCAAATGACGACACCGGGCATGGAAAACTCCGGCCAGCAGATCAACGGGTTGCCGAGTGCCGCGCTGGAATACGTCGTTGATGGCGCCACCACGACCCAACTGCTGAACGGCGGAGAACACAACGGCACTGTTCAGTTGATCGACCCGGACTCGGTGCAGGAAGTCAACGTAAAGGCAAATGGCTCCAGCGCGCAGTATGCCACGCCGGGCACGGGAATCGTCACAACCAAGTCCGGAACCAACCAACTGCATGCGACGTTCTTTGAGACCGCCCGCAATAACGGCCTCGGCATTGCAAAAAGAAGACAGGACGCTCCCAACTACGCCGCGCCAGAGTATATTCGCAACGAGTTCGGCGCCTCCGCGGGAGGGCCGGTTATCCTGCCCTACCTCTATCACGGCAAGGATAAGACCTTCTGGTTCTTTGCCTATGAGCGGTATTCGCTTGCCCAAAATTCGACGGCCCTGGGCACAGTGCCCACCCAGGCCATGAGCCAGGGCGACTTTAGCGGATTGGTTTCCAGCGCAGGTTTGGTCCAGCAACTCTACGACCCGGCGTCGACCAAATCCAACACCGCGTGTCCCACGCCTGCCACAGTCAACGGAGTGCAGACATGGAACGGCGGCAAGCCCAACAACAATCCGTATTGCCGTACTCCATATGGGAATGGCATCGGCAACAGCCCGGCGAATAACCAGATTCCTGCCAGCGCAATATCGCCTGTTGCCAAGCTCTACTATCAACTGGCCCCGCAGCCGACTTCTACGGCCAATCCACTGGTGTCAAATAACCTGACCATTACCGAGCCTTCGCTTCAGGTAATTCCGCAGGTGACGGCGCGCATGGACCACGCCTTCAATGAAAGCAATCGAGTCTACGCCCGCTACACGCAGAACCTTGAATCGATCAACACTGGCGGCGGAGTGCAGAATCTCTCCGCAGGCGGCATTCCAGCAGGTGCGGCCGCAGGGTACACAGACTCGCCGACGTACTCTTACATCGGAGGCATCGGCTATACCCACATTTTTTCGCCCACCTTCTTCTCGGAAACCGTCGCGAGTCAGCAGTGGTTCAATACCACCTACACAACGGGTGTTGCATACAACACCGACTATGAATCCATGCTGGGACTGCCGAATAACTTCGGTGAGCCCGGATTTCCGAGTATCGGCGGCAGCAGCCTCATCTTTAACCTGAAGGGTAGCCAGAATCCCGACGAGTCAAACCAGATTATCTCCATCCTCGACGAGAATCTGAGCAAGACTCTCGGCAAGCATCAGATGCAGTTTGGCGGGCGTTTCCGGCACACACGCGTGATGGACCTGCCGCAGCTCGTGAAGGATAGTATCGCAATAGGCAACCTGCCGACGGGCATTTATAACCCATCGACGGGCACAAATTACAAGACACTATCCAACACAGGCTTCGCAGATGCCAGTTTCTTCGTCGGATCCGCTGGAAGCTATTCGGTTAACCTCGAGTATCCGCATACCCACTACCACTTGAACGAAGTTGATGGCTACTTTCAGGACAACTACCACGTAAGCAAATTCCTTGCGGTCAATCTCGGGCTACGCTACGAGGCGCATCCCGCCTTATGGATGAAGTATGGCCTTGCAAACAACTTCGACCTCAACAACGATGCGATGGTTCTGTCTGCTCCTCCGTCGACGCTGATCAGCGAAGGCTACACAACCCAGGCCATCATCACCAACTTGCAGAATATCGGCGTCAAAATCGAGACGCCCACACAGGCGGGCCTGCCGTCCAACCTGTTGAAGGACTATAACCTCAACTTTGAACCGCGTATCGGCGCCGCCTACCAGCTCTTCGGTGGAAAGCATGGGACGGTGCTTCGGGGAGCCTACGGACGATACTCCTATTCCACGCCCTTCTCGCAGGATCAGAATCAAAGCGCAAAGAACTACCCCCTTGCGGCCACTTACACGCAGAGCTACTCGGCTGCAAACCAGGCAATCGACGGAACTCAAAATGAATTGCTCAGGTACAACGCCCCTGCGAAGTTTGGGGTGATGGGCGTGAATACCACCAACGCGGTGAACACAAACGTGACTAACTCAATTCTCCCCGGAATTGCGGCCGTCACCCTCAATCCGGATTCGCCGCCCGCCTTTGCGTCGGAGGCAAATGTGACCATCGAGCAGGCTCTGATCGGCAATTCCGCGCTTCGCATCAGCTACATATGGACTAAGGCGACAAACCTGGAGTTGAACGATAGCTATAACTCGCAGCCCTCTGCGTACCAGTGGGAGATGGCTACAGGAACAGCGGCCCCAACGGGCGGAGCTTCTGTCATTGGCACTCCCCAGCAAAATACGTATGCCGCCACAGCAATGGGTCCCTACGACCAAACCACCTGGGGCGCGAACAATATGAGGGAAAGAACTGGATGGAGTAACTACAACGCGCTCCAGGCCAGCTATCAGCGGCTCTTTCATCACGGCAGTGCCTACCAAGTCTCTTATGTGTACGCAAAGGGTATGCAGGCAGCCGCGTCGCAGACCATCTACCCGGACGCGAACTATCCAGGCGTGATGGGCGCCGTAGGGACAATGACTTCCCCGTACGGGACCATCGGCTTCCCTGGGACTCCTCCTCCGGCTCGCCCCGCGGGCGTGAACGTGTGGCAGGACTGGCATGAGATGGATCGCTACCAGCAATACCAGCTCGACGGCTCTACTCCAAAAACGCATATTACGTTCAACGGCATCCTCGACCTGCCGTTCGGGCGCGGCAAGCGCTTCTTCGGGAATGCAAATCGATTCCTGGATGAACTGGTCGGCGGCTTCCAACTTGCCGGAGACGGAAGCATTGTCTCCCAGGTATTTCAACCCGCCGCAGGAGACTGGGGACCAAGCAATCCGCTGGTTGTGTATAAGCACAAGGCACCGATTACGGACTGCCGCAGCGGCGTCTGTTACAAGGCGTACATGTGGTTCAATGGGTATCTTCCTCCCACCGTTACCACGGGCGTGGCGGGTTCCACCTGCACATCGAATTGCGTGACAGGCTTGCCCGCAAGTTATGTGCCTGACCGGACTCCGATCGACAACACGCCCGGGACAACCTACTATGGCGACAACGAGGTACAGGTCACGCTGTCGAACGGCACGCCGCAGGCCGTCGGCTACGATGCTGGACCGGGAGCAACCAATACCCTATCGAAGACCTACCTCGACGGCCCCATCAACTGGAACGCAGACCTCTCGCTCTTCAAGGTCTTTCCGATTACCGAACGGGTAAAACTGCGTTTCAATATGGATGCATTCAATGCATTTAACGTTCAAGGCTACAATAACCCTGGTTCAAACGGTGTTCAGGATGTCTCGCCTGGTCTAGGAGCATGTCGGGCATAGCGTTTTACCGCAGCCGATTCAGCGGTCCGCAGGGCTGGTGTTCGATCTGGGGCGCGCAGGCAGTTATGCCGTTGGTAGCTTATAGCGAGCTTCCTGTGCCGT
>Ga0181535_10003267_pt1 | contig 18959 bp, 19 predicted proteins | sample PEATcosm2014_Bin_44_FD_119774 | JGI IMG/M metagenome (GOLD analysis project Ga0181535, IMG submission 119774) | Peatland microbial communities from MTU Mesocosm Facility, Houghton, MI, USA - PEATcosm2014_Bin17_30_metaG | ecosystem: Environmental > Terrestrial > Soil > Wetlands > Peat | place... | reverse complement strand
GGTTCGGTTGACACTCACAAACACAGACAGCGAGGAACAGCCCGCTGAGCGCTCGATCACCGTGGAAGCGAGAGCCATCCGCTGGGGCAACGACGGCGTCGGCCTCGAGTTTGTCTTGCAAAAGGCCCAGAAGCTGCGCCGGGGGCAGCCTTCAACTTTTGGCGGGGTCGATAGAACGCAGCTCGATCAATTTCTGAAGCACTTCAGGGCAGCAGCCGCTGGAGGGGCCAACCATGCCACTCGTCAATCCGCTTTGGAGTGCCCTGCTTACACTGCCGGCCGGGTCAGGGTCATGCCCGAAAACCCACTCACTCCTGTGTGGCCGCAGGCGAGCCGGGATTCGAGTGGTGGCAGGTGACCCTCCCTTGAATTGCAGGCTGGCGCCCTGGGCGATCCCTCCCTCGAGGTATCGAGGAATGTTCAGTTCACCCGAAGTGAATCTGCACCATTTCGCCTTCGTCGGGGTTCTCCTCACATTTGGTGCAAGCCGGCCCTGTTGTCAAATAGCAAGGAGGTCGTGGTGCATTCGGTGGCCACGACTGCGGCCGGCGTTGCGGACCGGTGACGTCCGCGATCCGTACCGGAAAGGCGTGCCCGACAATGCGACGCGAGAAATGCGAGGGCTTGATCGGCTGCGCCAGGAACTGATGCCAGTAGCGCTCCCGGTCGAGAATGTCGCCGAGCACAGGGGTAAAGAGCCGGTCGCGGATAAGTTGGAAGAGCTCTGAATCCACGGTGGTTTTTATGGGCAAAGTCTATCATTTGAGCGATGGATCGGAACACATCGTAAATCCGCTCTTATATCATCGGCATTTCAAGCGGACTGACCTTCACTCTTACGCATTGATTGGATTTCCGCGGCTAACGTAGCTATCGATAATGCCGGCGTAGACCTTCCTCCAGGCGCCATCGAACTCCTCCGCCGGAATGCCGTCGGGCCAGACGCTGATGTAGAGATAATGGAGTTCGCGGTCGGGCAGGAGGTTCGTGATCCAGTGCTCGGTTCGCGGTGGAACGAAGGCCACGGCAGGGGCGCGGACACGCTGCGATTCTGAACCGATAAAGACCTCCGCCTCACCGCTCCAGACAAGGTAGACCTGCATGAAGGTCTCATGGCTGTTGGGCCGGGTGGTGCTGCCGGGGCGGACCATCTGCAGCACCACCTCGCAGGGCCCCGTGGCATCGCGCGGCAGAAGCATAACGAATTCGTTACCGGCGCAGCGAAACGGCTCGCCTTCGCTGAATTGCTTGCTATACATCGGAATCTCCCAGCTTCGCTCCCGCGGGTCGGCGTAACCGAGTACCGCTTCGTGCGGCGCTATCTGGAGCGCAGTCCGCAAGCCCCCCTCAGCCTACGGCAAATCGATCCTCTTATCCGCGATCTGACCCAGTATCGCGATTTTATCCAACAACGAATCCAATTCGAGAAACCCAAACCATGAACCTGATCGAACTGAATCGCTCTCTGGTGCAACTACGCCTGAGCGGCATGGCCGCAGTGCTGGAAACCCGCCTGCTCCAGGCGCAGACTGAGGCCATAGCCCCCATCGACCTGATCTCCATCCTGGTCTCCGATGAACTCACCCGTCGCAGTCAGCGCCTGCTGGAGAGGCGCTACAAGCAGGCGCAGTTCCGTGACGCAAACCAGCATCTCGATAACTTCGACTTCCAGTTCAACCCAAAGATGAACCGCAGTCTGGTCTTCGACCTGGCCACTGCCGCCTGGATCGGCCGGCGCGAAGACGCACTTTTTCTTGGCCCAGCTGGAAGCGGAAAAAGCCACTGCGCCCAGGCTTTCGGGCATATATTGGGTTCACGGATGCCGGAATCGAGGCGTACTTTGCACAGCCGGACTTGCGGCAAGCACTCATCCATCCGTTGAGCGATGAGGTTGCGGCGTACTTTGGGTGGGAATGAGCAGGGCGAAAGAGGCCAAGAATGCGAAAGATGGAGCATTGCTCAATGCGCTTTACTCTTGCGAGTCTTGCGCGTATTGAGGAAGCGGAGAAGACCGATTCCGTGGACTTCCTAGATGACCTGCTCTGCGAGTGTGGAGCGAGGGTTAAAGCGCGGCGCTCGCCGATGGGAGGTTGGTGGACGCCAACACTTCATTATCCGCAAAAGGGTCCGCCGTTACCGCCCCGGAAACGTGACCAGGGAAAGCGAATACCGCGATAGGAGATGCGCTCTGTCTGCGCTCTACCCGGTCTCTGCGCTCCATTTGCGCTCTGTTTATCGGATTACGACTGCTTTTCATGGTCTAAGGTGTCATCCGCTGACCTGCATGTTGTTGAAAATACGTTTGACTGATGATTCGAGTCCTACCTGAGGAGCCAATAAATCAATAACTTACAGCGATTTTAGAATTTCCGAATGTGCCCACTGTGCCCATTTCTGTGACTTTCATTTTTTAGTTTTTTCGCTCGTCATCGCCGAAATTTTCATAGAGTTCGCCTTCGTTCTAGCTGGTCTGGTAGTGCGTGTATTCCGCTGTATCTACCGTAATATGAAGGACATCCACGGTGTCGTCCATATTACGGTGTGGGTACTTCAATCACACGAAACAGTTTGAATTCCATGTAAGCATTCGGTGCTTTTCCGAAGGGTTTCATCTGTTCGCTGTAGCTCCTGCGATCCTGGGAGCTGAACACGCATTGTCGAGGTCAACGTTGACCAAGATTTGCTGGTCTATTCGCAGCCTGCTGCCCTGCTGCCTAGCTGGCCCTTGGTTGTGCGCCTGGGACGGTTATCAATTCGCTTGGGCAGACGTTCCTCTTCCAGCCCAAGGCAGATCTCATCGGATTTGTCGATCGCCAGCTCGCGCAGCATATCGATCATTTCTAGCGCAAACAGGAAGCAGCATAGGGTTCGCACGGTCGAAAAGAGTGACCAGGTCATTCTGTGCGAAGGACGCAAATTTCACTTGCGGGCGCGCAGTATCAGGACAAGCGCAACGATCAGAACTAACCCACAGATCCACATCCAACCATTGTTCCAACCTTGCATCCCCATGTTGTATCCGTTCACCAACCCCCCTCATGAATCAGCCAGAGAAAGCGGAACCCTATCTGGTTCATTTCGTCCGATCGTAGGCTATCCCTCTAACCGCTTAGCCGCAGCAACCCTGGCCGGTCTTTGGCGCCGCTGTAGACTTGCTCAGGTATTGCGCCGGACTGTGATCGAACTTCTCTTTGCACTTGGAGCTGCAAAAGTAATACGTCTGTCCAGCATGCTCGGTGTGTCCAGCAGCGGCAGCTGTTTCTATCTCCATGCCGCAAACTGGGTCTTTCACAACTGTGGTGCTGCTCATAGGGTTCTCCTTGGTTTGTGAATTCGCTTTGGTTGAATCGCAATCCCGTCGGGATCGTCTATTTCTGATCGCCCATCATCCCTTTTTCCTTCTTCATCTTCTCCCCGGTTTTCTTATGCATGTCCGTCGGACCGGGCATCATGGCCATGCAGTTGGCCATGGCCTGCATATGGTCGGCCATCATCTGTAAGTGGTCAATCACAGCATGCTGCAACGCCATCTGGCTCTTCATGCTGGATTGTTCCGTCTCCATGTGGGTCTTCATCGCGGCGTCGGCAGCCGCCATTTTATCCATGGAGTCCTTCATGAGAGCCTGTAGCTGAGCCATCTGCGTGCTCATCTCCTTCATTTGTGCATCCATCTGTTCCATTTGCGGTTTCATATCCTTCATGCTCGTGCCGGAACTCGGCACCGCCTCCTGGGCGGGCAGTGGAACACTGCAAAAGCCCGTTATAGAGATTGCTAGTATGGATATGAACAGCAGATTTGTTGTTCTCATTGATTCATCTCCAAGGGATGCACTTTGTTGCATGGATCGCGGCTCAGTGGTTGATTGACAGCCTTCCGCAGCGCATTGGCCGCTCGTTCTGAAGACATCGCTTCGCCTGAAAGAGGCTCTACCTGAAACCTTCTCAATTCAGACAGGCCGAAGTCCGGTCAGTAATGCTCAGGTCAAAGAAAAGCAGCTATAACTTGGTTGTGCGCAGCCTGAGGGCATTGCCGATCACCGATACCGAACTGAAGCTCATGGCAGCAGCAGCGATCATCGGGTTGAGAAGCAAGCCGAATGCAGGGAAGAGCACGCCGGCGGCAAGCGGCACCCCAACGACGTTGTAGACGAAAGCGAAGAACAAGTTCTCGCGGATATTGCGCATGGTTGATTTGCTGAGGTGGCGGGCGCGGAGAATGCCGCGCAGATCGCCTTTCAGCAGCGTGATGCCTCCAGCCTCCATCGCAACATCGGTGCCGGTTCCCATGGCGATGCCAATGTCAGCCTGGGCGAGTGCGGGCGCATCGTTCACTCCATCTCCGGCCATCGCGACCACAGAGCCTTTTTGTTGACGATCCTTGACCACTTCCGCCTTCTTTTCAGGCAGCACATCGGCCTCAAACTCGATGCCAAGCTTATCCGCAACTGCCCTGGCTGTCGTCGCGTTGTCTCCCGTTACCATGATGATTTTCAGACCGGCTGCCTTGAGCTCACTAATCGCATCCGGCGTGGATTCCTTGATTGGATCGGCGACCCCCACGAGGCCAGCGGCTTTGCCATCCACGGCAACCAACATCACCGTCTGGCCTTCATTGCGCAGAGCTTCAGCTGGATCAAGCAATGGGCCGGGATCGACTGACAAGTCGCGGAATAACTCCGCATTCCCGACTGCGACCTGTTTCCCTGTGACGGTTCCCTTCACGCCTTTGCCGGTCGTGGAGTTGAATTCAACCACATCGGACAGGGATAGCCTCCTTGCCTCGGCTCCCTTCACGATGGCTGCTGCCAAAGGATGTTCGCTCGAGCGCTCAAGGCTGGCGACGAGTTGCAGTAGGTCGTTTTCGTTGATGCCAGGCTGGGGAATGACGGCGCTCAGTGTCGGCTTGCCTTCCGTGAGGGTTCCCGTCTTGTCGATGATGAGTGTGTCAACCTTGCCGAATATTTCCAGCGCCTCCGCATTGCGGATGAGGATGCCGGCGCGAGCCCCGCGACCGGTGCCCACCATAATGGCCATGGGAGTGGCGAGCCCGAGAGCGCATGGGCAGGCTACGATCAGAACGGCCACAGCATTGACGAGTGCATGAGCAAAGCGCGGTTGAGGCCCAGCAAAATACCAGACGATGAAGGTGATAATGGCCGAAATGATGACAGCCGGAACAAAGTACGAGGACACTTGATCTGCCAATCGCTGAATCGGGGCCCGTGATCGCTGTGCTTCGCTGACCATCTTCACGATTTGCGCTAAGAGCGTGTCGGCACCAATACGTTCCGCACGCATAACGAATGCGCCAGTTCCGTTCACCGTTCCTGCCGTCACTTTGGCGTCCTTGTTTTTCTCTACCGGTATGGCTTCTCCGCTGATCATCGATTCATCGACGGAGCTGTGGCCTTCAAGAACAGTCCCATCGACGGGCACCTTTTCTCCGGGACGGACGCGGAGCCGGTCCCCAACTTGGACCTGATCGAGAGGCACGTCGGCTTCGCCGCCCTTGTCGTCAAGCCGCTTCGCTGTCTTCGGAGCCAGGCCAAGGAGCGCGCGAATCGCACCGCTGGTTTGGCTGCGGGCGCGCAACTCCAACACCTGTCCGAGAAGTACCAGAGCGACAATTACTGCTGCCGGCTCGAAATATACATCGATCTGTCCTCCGCCCCCACGAAACGAGGCTGGAAATATCTGAGGAACAACGGTTGCGAAGACGCTGTAAAGGTAGGCCGACCCAGTCCCAAGAGATATAAGCGTAAACATGTTCAGGCTGCGATGGACGATGGATTGCCAGCCTCTGACAAAGAAGGGCAATGCGCACCACAGGACCACCGGAGTTGCCAGAGCGAACTCTATCCGAGCCCAGGCTCTTGCCGAGAACAGGTGCTGCATGGGCATCGAGGGGAGAAAAGCAGAGACCATCAGCGCGAGCATGGGCGCGGCGAGTGCGACGCTGATCCAGAGCCGCCTCGACATATCGCCCAGCTCTGGGTTGGAGCCTTCGGCGGTGACTTCGCGGGGTTCGAGCGCCATTCCGCAGATTGGGCAGGAGCCTGGTCCATCACGCACGATCTGCGGGTGCATCGGGCAGGTATATTCGGAGCGCTTGGCTGGTGCGGGAACGGTCACGGGTTCGAGCGCCATGCCGCACTTCGGACAGCTTCCCGGTCCCGTTTGCTTCACCTCCGGATGCATTGGACAGGTGTATTCCCCTTGCGTCCCGGTTTTCGCTGCTGAGTGCGACGGCACTGTATCGGGCTTGGCCTGCCCATACTTCTCTGGCGCGGCGCGGAACTTTGCGGCGCAACCCCGACTGCAAAAGTAGACTGTTGCGCCCTGACGTTCAGCGCTTGCCGCAGCCTTCGACGGATCGACCTTCATCCCGCAAACGGGGTCGTGCTCTTCAGCCTGCTTCATCTCTCGATTGTGAACCTATTCGCCTATCTCCACCTGTGCCTTTCTGAACAGGGAGCGGGGCTGCTCAAACTCAGCATGATCGAGCCTGAGTTTCCAGCAAAGGCACTTTGGTTCGGTGTAGTTAGGGTGTTGCCACAGAGGTATTCTGGATATTCGACGGAAGTTCTGGGCCAACTCGGACGAATGGGAAGCAGGGGAACGCATGGAGTACCAATTCCAAACCGGAACTTTGCTACTTTTGATCGCGGCAGTCGTGGCCATGCTGACCAGGCGACTAAAGCTCCCCTACAGCGTTGGCCTCGTGGTGGCAGGAATACTTCTTGCCGTGCTACCGTTTGCGCCTAACATCCAACTGACTAAAGACCTCATTTTCACTGCATTGCTTCCCCCGCTTCTCTTTGACGCCGCGTATTACATTGATTGGAATCAATTGCGCCGGGACTTTTCTGTGGTTGTCGTACTAGCAACACTTGGAGTCATTTTCTCGGCGACGATAACTGCGGCGGGAATGCACTTTCTAGCGAAGTGGCAATGGATGAGTGCACTTGTGTTCGGCGCACTCATTGCTGCGACTGATCCGGTCTCAGTTATTGCCACATTCAAGGAAGCAAAGGCCCATGGTCGTTTGCTGGTACTGATCGAAGCTGAGAGTCTCTTCAACGACGGCACCGCTGCAGTTGCTTTTGGCATAGTCGTTGCCTTGGCTTCTGGGCAGCATCTCACGCCGCTAGGAATTTCCGCGATGCTCGCGAAGACAATCATGGGCGGCATACTCTGCGGCGCCCTAGTTGCGCTTGCAGCGCTCTTGCTCGCAGGGCGTACGGACGATCATCTTGTCGAGATTACCGTCACCACGGTTGCCGCTTATGGGTCCTTTCTGTTAGCGGATCATTTTGGTTTGTCTGGCGTCCTTGCAACGATCACCGCAGGACTTGTCATGGGCAATTTCAAGGCGCTCAAGACGATCTCCGAGCAGGGAAAGGAAGCCGTTCAAGCTTTCTGGGAATACGCCGCATTCGTCGCGAACTCTCTAGTGTTTCTCTTGATTGGAATGAACGAGGCTCGTCAGAATTTCTCGGCAATATGGATTCCAGCCACACTGGCTATCGTTTTGGTGACGCTAGGCCGGGCGATGGCTATCTATCCTTGTTGCCTACTGTTTTCGCGTTCCTCACTTCGTGTCACCGGGAAGCATCAACTCGTTCTGTTTTGGGGAGGATTGCGAGGAGCCTTGGCGCTGGCGCTTGCACTTGGGCTTCCGCCTACCATTCCGTTACGCGAAGAGATCATTACGATCAGTTTTTTCGTCGTTGCCTTTTCTGTGTTCGTCCAAGGTCTCACCATGGTCCCATTCCTGCGCAGAATGGGAGAGATTTAGCGATAGCGATTATGGCTTGGAGGGGAGCGATGCGGTGGGGTTGATAGGATACTGAGGATCTGACGACAGACACCGAAGGTTTATCGATATTCCAGAAGATCGCATGGAATAGGCCAGACCGTATTTGTTAAACGTCAATCTGGGAGATTGGTGCCATCCATGAATCAGGATCAAACAAATCGTGATCGCCTCAACCCTCTCTGGAGAGCCGTGATTGAAGTTGCCCTTATCATGTTTTTCTTTTAATCCGTTCGGTTGATGGGAGAATTTACCCATAGTGAACCGTCGGAGAGCTTCACGACGGCCATACGGGTCGTGAATGTGACACCCATGTCCCGGAAATTGGGGCCGTCGACGATCCAAATGTTTTCAGCGAATGCCGCGAGATCGGCCATAGATTTGCCTCTCTCAGACTATCAAACCTTGAATGATTGGCATTCCGCGAAGTGCGGACCAAGTGAAGCGTGGCGTGAGATGTCATTCGCGTAAACTGTCTTCATGGCATCTACACCTACCGCCGAGAATCTGCCGGGAATCGGATGGCTGACAATTTTGCGGGCGCATTTGATTGCCCACCTTCAGCAACGCGAAGAACAGGTTTTTCTTCTTCTGTCGTTGACGATTGGGGCGTTAACCGGACTTGCGGTAGTTGCCTTTATCGTGGTGACGGAGCGGCTGGGAATGCGCCTCTATCCCGTCAGCGGCGCAGCCTGGAGGCGCGTACTGGTGCCGGTGGCAGGGTCGCTTACCATGGGCGTGCTGCTCTACCGCTATTTTCCCAACGCCAGGGGCAGCGGCGTTCCTCAGACCAAGGCAGCTCTGTTTGCACGAGACGGCTTCATTTCCCTCCGCACCGTCCTGGGTAAGTTCTTCTGCACGGCGACGACTTTGGCGAGCGGCATTCCGCTCGGCCGAGAGGGACCATCCGTTCAGGTCGGTGCGGGAATCGGATCGGTGCTCGGCCGATGGCTCGGATTGCGCCCGGAAAAGGTAAAGGCTCTGATTCCTGTGGGAGCCGCCGCTGCCATCGCGGCGGCCTTCAATACCCCGATGGCGGCCGTGTTGTTTTCGCTCGAAGAGGTGATGGGCGACATGCATGCGCCGGTCCTGGGCGCTGTAGTGATTGCTTCCGCCACATCCTGGGCGGTCTTGCGCCTCCTGCTGGGTAATAACCCGCTGTTTCAGGTGCCGCAGTACACGCTGGTGCATCCGCTAGAGCTTGCCATCTACGCCCTCTTGGGTATTGCCGGCGGGTTTCTGTCCGTAGCCTTCACCCGGCTGCTTTTGGAAATGCGGAAATTCTTTCTGCATTTGCCCAAGAGCACGCGCTGGTGGCATCCCGTGGTAGGCGGCGTGACGGTAGGCCTAATGGGCTGGATTGTGCCCCAGGTATTGGGCGTCGGGTATAGCTATGTCGGCAGCGCCCTGAACGGAACGATGGCGCTCAAATTAATGTTGCTGCTCGTGGTGCTCAAGCTGTTTGGCGTCACGATCAGCTATGCTTCCGGAAACGCCGGTGGTATCTTCGGGCCGAGCCTTTTTCTCGGCGCAATGTTGGGAGGCGCGATCGGCACAGTGGCCCATGGCTTGCTGCCGGGATACACTGCGACTCCAGGCGCTTACGCGCTGGTGGGTATGGGCGCGCTTTTTGCGGGCATCGTGCGTGCACCGATGACCTCGGTGCTGATGATCTTTGAAATGACACGGGATTACGCAGTCATTGTGCCCCTGATGATCGCAAACATGACCAGCCTGTTCATCTCTTCCCGATTCCAGAAACAGCCAATCTACGAGGCATTGGCTCATCAGGATGGCATTCATCTGCCCAGTCGCAGCACTCAGGACGATGTCAATCAGCGCACCGTAGCGCAGGTGATGCAGAAGTCTCCGCAGATACTGTCGGCGCAAATGCGCGTTGAGGATGCCGTTGAACAAACTCGCACGGGTCAGCTCCGGATCTGGCCTGTGGCCGACAACGGCTACTTTCTCGGCATTCTGGACAGGGAGACCCTTGAATGCGCCTTTGTCGATGGGAGGAGAGAACAGCCGTTGGCAAGCCTTGTGGAAACTCTCCATGTGCCGCACCTGCACACGGATCACGCACTCCATCTGGCGCTCGATCGGATGAGCAAGTACCATCTTGATGTCTTACCGGTTGTCCACCGTGCGGATATTCACAAGCTCGAGGGCATAGTGACGCTGCCGGACGTGCTGGTTGCGTATGGTATCGACCGCAACGCCTCACGGTAGCCGGAGAAGGCAAAGGCTGCGCCAGGACAGTTCAACAACCCCGTTCGAATTTGACTGAAGAGAGAGCCTGGATGAGAGGCCCGGACCCAAGTAGGAGTCAGGACACCTCCTCAAGCGCGAAGCTTCGCAATGGAGTGGTCCAGAGGGAACTCTGATTTTGGGACAAGGTGCGGCGACTGAGATTCGTGCTCTGGAAGGCGATCGAGGAGCACTGCTTTGAGGAGCGATTTATGAACCTGGATGCGGCCGTTGTAGTCAATGAACCCAAGTTTGCGGAAGCGATTCATGAAGAAGCTGACGCGGGAGCGCGTAGTGCCGACCATCTCTGCCAGGGTCTCCTGTGTGATGGGAGGAATAGATTTCGTCGGTTCTCCAGGCTCACCGTAATCTGCCATCAGAAGGAGGATTCTTGCCAGGCGCTTTTCGCTGGAATTGAACAGCTGATCGACAAGAGCTGCCTGGATTCGCATGCTGCGAGCCAGGAGTTGCGACAAGAACAGATCGGAGAATGCGTGCTCATCGTGCATCACCCGGATCATCTCACTTCGAGCGATCTTCATCGCATTCGACGGCGTGATTGCAGTGACAGTGACCAAACGGTGTTCAGCGGCTTCGGTAAGCGAATTCTCCCCAATAAAGTCCCCGGCGGAGAGGAGCGTAATCGTAGCTTCCTTGCCGTTCGCCGAAACGACGGTGACTTTTAACCGGCCGCCCTGAATATAGAAAACAGAATCGGCTGAGTCGCCTTGTGAAAACAACGCGTTTTTTGGATCGCAGTGGACAATTCTTCTGCCCGACCCGGCGGATGTAAGAAAGTGGGCAAGGTCGAATCTCGGTTCTCCGTCAATCGAGTGAATCCCGGTGTGAGCCACAGGGATCGCCTCTTTCCGGACTGAGCCTCTGCCCCGAAGCAGGGGAAGAGGCTGCTTGAAGGCGGGATTAACAGGTGAAAACCAGGAGAGGAGTCACCGCCCGTTACGACAATCGATCCCACAGCACGAATGGATTAGCTGGGCGAGGGGAGCGGCAGGACACTCTTTACCCGAGCATCCCACAGTGCTTGCAGCTCTAGTTTCCCAGGCGCGCAGGGGCGTGTCTGTTCCGAATTGCTCACAATTTGAGCATTGAGCAAGGATGTCAGACCTGGACAAGGATTTGCGACATGGAATCGCTCAGGCGTTAACGACGCGTTGTTCGGCCTCTCTTGCGCCGGCCTGGACGGCGAACCTCACGTGAACCGGTTCCGCGCAATAGGCGCGAGCCCGCAGGAATGCTGCCATATAGGACTGCGCTACCCGCTTCCAGACCATAGACCGAGCATAACGGTAGGCACGTTCGCGCATCGCCTGGAGTGCCTCATCGTTGGCCAGGAGCGCGATTGTCGCTGTTGCGATGGCGGCTGGATTCTCAAACGGCACCAGCATTCCGCGGCCATGGTCCAGCACTTCCGCGGCGTGCCAGTATGGAGTGGAGATGATGGCCTTTCCAGCGCCCATGGCATATGCCAGGGTTCCCGATACAGCCTGCGCCTCGTGACAGTAGGGTGTGATGTAAATGTCGGCCACGCCGACCAGCGAAGCCATCTCTTCAGGACTGACGAACCGGTTGACGAACAGGACCTGCTGTTCCACCCCGAGCTTCTTGGCCAAGGCCTGCAACTCAAGCCGGTAGCGATCTCCTTCCCGAGCCCGGATCTGCGGGTGAGTGGCGCCTGCAATCATATAGACAGTGTTACGGTGACTGGCCAGGATGCGCGGCATGGCTTGAATTACGCTTTCAAACCCTTTGTTCGGAGACAGCAGACCAAACGTGAGGAGGACACTCTTGCCCTGGCAAGAGAAACGTTCCTTGTAAATATCCGGCTGCTCAAAAGGCAGGTCGGGGATGCCATGAGGAATCAGGTCGATCTTCTCTGCCGGGACCCTGAATACTTCCTGTAAGACACGCGAGGAGTATTGGCTCATGACGATAAGGCGCTCGGAGCGTGCGGCAATCTTGTGCATGACAACCCGTTGATCCAGATTCGGTTCACGGAGCACCGTATGCAGAGTTGTCACTACCGGCATTTTAAGGTGCTTCAGCAACTCCATAATGTAGTTCCCGGATTTGCCTCCGAAAATTCCGTATTCATGCTGTAAACACACCAGATCGACATTCCCTGCATTCAAGAATTCGGCGGCTTCTCTGTAGGATGCGAGATCGCCTTCGCTGATCTCAAATCGCACCCTCTCTGGGTACGAGTAGGTTGAATGCCCGTCGTTGACTGCTACCACCGATAGTTGGGCTGCTCCATATTCGGCAGCGATCGCGTTACACAAATCTGTTGTAAAAGTCGCAATTCCACACTGCCTCGGAAGGTGATTCCCAATCACCGCTATCCTGACCGGGCGCTGTGGGCGAGGCGCCAACTGAAGAGACGAAGCTGAACCGACTCCAAAAATCTTGTGCCGGGCTTCGGGATAGATGAGACGGTTTGATAGCGAATTAAGAGTGGTATTTGGAGCGGCCATTCAACGTGTCTCCAATCATCGTAAGGTTTTGAATGAGGGCGATTTATGCCCTCACAGGAACGTGAATTTGCTTCGCGAGTTCGAATGTTTTCTCAGAAGCTGCCATCGAGTAGTCCTGCGCCTTTGAACTAAGCTCTTCTGCGGCTTCGTGATCGCCGCGGTGATGTGCGGCAGCGGCGGCAGTGTGGGCGTGTGCTCCGTAGATATGCAGGTCCGCTGCATTGTCATATTTGCTCTGGGGCATCGTGTTCACCATTGTCGAAGTAACGTTCCGCCTGTTGCACCTGCAGTTTTCCACGTTGTATGTGAAGACGCTGAGCAAACTTATACATATCCTCCAGGCCGCTTCATTGTGTCCAAAGCGCTAATGCCTACAGACGGCGATTGCGGATCCGCGAGAGAATGGCATAGCCAAAGTCCTTTGTGGACATCGTGTGCGAATTAGCCGCGAACCATGGTCAATTGTGGACAGCAAGATCATGGCTGCCCGTCGTAGATTCATCTCACTCAGTGTCGCGTTGCTGCGAACCTATTACCTGTTCGTCAGTTGCAACGCAATTCGTCATTCGAGGTGCTAGCAGCAGGCTCGCTCGATCCGGTGAAGACATTTTCTAACTCACTGGCACCAAGCGAAAAACGATAAGCCGCACACTTTGGGGGTTAAGGGATGTACTACTATTTTGGTGGAATGCACTGGATCTGGTGGATTGCCTGGATATTCTTTTGGATGCTCTTCTTGTCATTCATGACGCCAATGCGCCGATCCACTTACCGGGAAATGCAATCGCCGCTTCAACTCCTGAAAAGGAGATATGCCGCCGGAGAGATCACAAGCGAAGAGTACGAGGAACGGCGGGCCAAGCTGCTGCGGGATGCAAATGTGAAGTAGGGGTGACTCCCTGGATTCAGCCAGCCACAGTCTAAAAGAAATCCAGGAATCATTGCGTTTATCGGGCAAGATTTCGTGGGCCGTGGGTCAGCACAACATGGTGGCAGATCACTCCGCCAGCAACCGCACCACGTGGTTGACAATCATCAGGTCCTCGGCGGGAGGAATGACGCGTACTATGACCGCTGAGTGTTCTGCCGAAATCACCGCCGAGCCATGAACGTTGTTGCGCGCCGCGTCGAGCCTGATGCCCAGCGTGCCCAATCCTGCACAGATCTCCGCCCGTGAGGCGATGTCGTTTTCTCCGATACCTCCCGTGAATACCAGCATGTCCAGTCCGCCTAACTCGGCCACATAGCCACCGATCCACTTGGCAATGGTCAAGGTGAACATCTCCACGGCAAGCCGCGCCTTCGCGTTGCCGTGCCCTATGGCGTCGCGCAGGTCGCGCATGTCGCTGGAGAGTTCGCTCACACCCAAGAGGCCAGCTTTCTTGCTGACTACGGCCTCCAACAGGTCGGCGGCTTCGGTGGCATCTTTGGCCGTCTCCGCGATCTTGCGCAGGATAAACAGGAGCACTCCAGGATCGATATCGCCGGTGCGTGTGCTGCTTATGATGCCGCCAAGCGGCGTGAGGCCCATCGAGGTGTCCAGGCCCCGCCCGTCTCGGATCGCCGCGATTGAAGCGCCATTGCCAAGATGGGCGACTATGAGCTTTTGCGGCACGGTGGGTTTCAGTTGATAAACGATCGACTCGTAAGAAAGGCCATGGGCACCGTAGCGGCGTACGCCCATTGCGGCATACTCTTCGGGGATGGGCATGCGAGTGACCACTTCGGACATGTGGCGATGAAAGTACGTGTCCAGGCAAACGAAGTTGGGAATGCCGGGAAACTGCCGTACAGCTTCGCGCATGATGTAGATGGCGATGGGTGTGTGCAGTGGTGCGAAGGCCTTGTAGCGCTCCATCTCTTCGATCAATGCGGCGGTGATGCGCTGGTTTGTCTGAACTGTAGGGCCGCCCGAAACCATTCGGTGGCCGATGGCCGACGGTGCGGGGAAGTCCTTGGAATGGAGCGCATCTGCCACCAGTTTGAAGGCAGCGGCCATGGTAGGCAGGGCCGGGGACTCATCGACTAGCTTCTTACCCTTGTTGTCCTTGATCCAGAACTCGCCCTGATCGGTGCCGATGCCGTCGACCGCGCCCTCGTGGAGTTTCTGCGGTTCGCCGTCGCCGGTTCTATACACAGAGAACTTGATGGAAGAAGAACCGCTATTCAAGACCAAGATAAGCAAACCTGCCATAGAAACAACCCTTCGGAGGTAGCTGCAACCGGACAGGTCTTATTTCCTGGTTGGGGTCAAGTCAAACTACCACCCCTTTTCTAAACAATGACCAGTCAGTGTTCTGGTCACAATTGACCGGACTCTTCGTCGCCCCGTGTTGGATAGTACTCGTGCCGGCCGCGCATCAGCTTGCCCCATACGAGTCGAATGACCAATTCCGGCTTGGCGGAGGAAAAGACCATGCACGCAACAGCCGTTGAGAAAATCGCACCCCAAGCAAAAGGTCCGCTCGAAACTCCACGCAGGATTCTGCCACCCGCGCTCAGCTTTTTGCTGAGGTGGGGCCTGCTTGCCCTGATTGCGCTTGGCGTCGTCCTTTCGGTTGTTCTTGGCCTTGTCCAAAAGTGGCTCTGGATGCGCCAGCTCGATTACGTCGGTATATTCTGGACCCTTCTTTCGATCAAGTGGGGAATCTTCGGCGTCACCTTGATCATTTCAGTCTTGTATTTATGGATCAATCTTCGCTTCGCAGCGAGGAACATCGACTTGGTAGATGGAGATAGCTTCTTCAACAAGGCCTTCACACACCCCGCTGACGCAAGCAGGACGATTAATGTCGACATCAGTCCCAAGCTGCTGGTCTCTGCTATTGATTTTGCCATTGTGGTTCTCTCATTATTCTTTGCGCTGAGCGTTTCAGGCCAATGGGACACATTTCTCCGTTTTCGGTATGGCAACTCATTTGGAGTGGCGGACCCACTTTTTGGTGTTGACCTCGGCTTCTATGTATTCCGTCTTCCGTTCTATGAACTGCTGCAGGGAAGCATTACTGTCTTGACGGTGTCGGCGATTGCGGTTCTCGCATTCTGTTCGATATTCGGAGTGCGCCAGTCGAAGTCCAGCGGAAAGATCACGGTGCGCGAAGGCACCCTTCAACACTTTATGGTGCTTCTGTTCATCCTCGTGGCCAACTTCGGTTGGGGCTTCATTCTTGACCACTATGAGCTGGTCTATTCAACCCTCGGCGTTGTTCACGGGGCCGGCTATGCGGCGGCGCATGTCACGAGAACCGCACTCTGGGTGATGACCGGCGCCTCGGCGCTGGCGTGCATGCTTCTAGCGTTCACCTATACCCGCCCGCGAGCGAAGCAGATCGTCGTCGGCATCGTGACTTATGTAGCGTTGTATGTAGTCGCGGTGCTGGCGTTGCCATACCTTTTTCAAACATTCGTGGTGAAACCCAATGAGCTAAGCCTTGAGACGCCCTACCTGAACCATTACATCGCCTTCACGCGCAAAGCATATAACTTGGACAATATCCAGGAGACGGCCTATCCTGCGCTCTCCGATCTGACTCCCGACGTGATCGCCAGAAATCAGGATACGATCCAGAACATTCGTCTCTGGGACTCGCGGCCGCTGCTTCAGACCTATCAGCAAACACAGGCGATTCGTCTTTACTACCAGTTCTATAACGTGGATGTGGATCGGTACCGTCTTCCGGATGGCTACCATCAGGTGATGCTTGCGTCCAGGGAACTGGCGTCACAACTTCCCTCAGACGCTCAGACGTGGGTCAACGAAACTCTTCAGTTCACGCATGGCGAGGGGCTGGTGATGAACTCTGTCTCCAACACAACTGGTGGAGGCCTCCCGCAATACCTTGTCGACAATGTCCCTGCAGAATCGCAATACGGCTTGAATATAACGCAGCCCGCTATTTATTTCGGCGAGGTTGCGCCTGGGTACAAGATCGTCTCAACCGGGATAAAGGAGTTTGATTATCCCAAAGGCAATGAAAACGTCTATGCGAGCTACGAGGGAAAGGGCGGAATCCCGCTTGACAGCATTTGGAAAAGGCTCCTGTTTGCGTGGACTCAGAAGGACATCAATGTTCTTCTGACCTCCTATCTGACGCCGCAAAGCCGAATTCAGATATGGAGAAGCGTTCAAGAGCGCGTTTCCCAAGTCGCGCCCTTCCTGCTTCTCGATCATGACCCGTATGCCGTATTGAGCGCGGGGAAGCTGTATTGGATTCAGGACGCATATACGGTCTCGGATCGTTTCCCCTATTCAAACCCGCAGACATCCGGTTCAGCCGAGGGGATGAACTACATCCGCAACTCCGTAAAGGCCGTTGTGGACATGTACGACGGAACCGTCTTCCTTTACGCGATGGATTCCAAGGACCCAGTGCTTGGAATGTACGAGCGGGCATTCCCTGGGGTCTTCAAAGACTTGACCGATCTCCCAGCGGACCTGAAGGCTCATCTGCGCTATCCCGAAGACCTGTTCGGAATCCAATCGACCCAGTACGAGACATTCCATATGACCGACCCGCAGGTCTTTTACAACCGCGAAGATCTCTGGGTTCCCCCACAGGAGAAGTACGATGGGGCGGTTAACCCCATGGATCCTTACTACATGCTGATGAAGCTTCCGGGAAGCGGACAGCTTGAGTACCTGATCATGACTCCTTTCACGCCGCAAAAGAGGGACAACATGATTGCGTGGCTGGCCGCCCGGTGCGACTTCCCCGACTACGGGAAGATGCTGTTCTACGAGCTTCCGAAAGACAAACTGATCTTTGGACCGAACCAGATCAGCGCGATGATCGACCAGAGCACAACCATCTCGCAACAACTCACGCTTTGGGATCAAAAAGGTTCGGGAGTCATTCGCGGCAAGCTCATCGTTATTCCGATCGAGAATTCATTCCTCTACGTCGTTCCTCTGTATCTGAAGGCTGAAGGTACGAACTTCCCCCAACTGAAACGGGTGATTGTTGCAACGGGCGATAAAGTCGTGATGGAACCGACACTCGACGAAGCGCTTGGCTCATTGTTTGGGACTGCTGCGCCGCAGTCGGGAATCCTCGGCGGCCAGCAGAAGGGAATGCAGGCACCGCTGTCGAAGGCGACGCGGGATCAAGCGGAGGCCCAACTTGCAGAGGCCCAGAAAGCACTCAATGCACTTAAACAACTGCTGGCCAATCCGGCTCAATAGGTTCTGCACTCGAGGTGAATTGATGATGAAGCTCAAGCAATCCCCTAGTGGGCGACGAATTTGCTTCGTGCAGTTATTGGCGCGGTTCCGGATGGAAAAGAGCAACGCCTTTTTGGGGAACCCAGAAAATGTTTAGTTGAAACAGTAGGTAGGCAAAGTGTTCTTCTTCGCAGACCTGAAAGCTGAAAAGCCCGAAGTTGTTTATGCCAGCAAGACCGTCGGCGGTGGAATCGCAGGTCCACGAAATCACAGCGCGGGAAAAGTGAGGTTGAGCCAACTGAGCCTACGCCAGGGAGGTTACCGATGCAACAAGCACAGCCGGGGAGAGCGGCATCAATCTTCGGGGCTATTTTGATCGTTCTGGGGATCTTCTCATTTGCATACTTTGCATCACCTATACGAATCATGCTTCGGGAGACCATCGGACTGGGCAAAATCAATTTTCTGCCTCCAATCCTTGGAGCCCTATCGCTCTGTGGTGGTATCGCTCTCTTGCTTTCCGTACGCCAGAGGACGGTAAAGAAGAAGGCGAAGCTATGAGTGGCACGCTGTGGATTCGTTCATTGTGAAGTCCCGATATACGCGAGCATCCTGGGCACATTGCCGACCTGATTCATACGCATCGTGATAGTCGAAGCCGCCTTTTTAACGGCTGCATCAAGGGCAACGGTCGCACAGAGTGTTCGGCGCGTGTACAGCCATTGCACTCGCAGCAGCACCTTCTCGAAACTGAAGTTGTCGATGTTGAAAGACGGGCACAATGGGTAAAACATATTTGTATCCTCTGCGGTTCGAACCGATCTATCAATATCGCTTGTGGGGCGGTCGCCGCCTGGCCAGGTTGCTCTCAGCGTCACTTCCGGGCGACGGACCCATCGGCGAAGCGTGGGTGCTGAGCGACCGCACCGACCACCAAAGCCAGGTTGCGAATGGACCGCTTAGGGGCCAGACGCTTGGCCAGGTGATCGAGCAGTTCCGAAAACCGTTGATGGGCAAGCTGTCTTCGCGCTTCACCCGCTTTCCGCTGCTGCTCAAGTTTCTGGACGCACACGAGATGCTTTCAGTTCAGGTACATCCCAGTGACGATTCCTCCGAGCTGGTTCCAGCGGGCGATACGGCAAAGACCGAAGCATGGGTTGTGATTGAAGCTGAAAACGGAAGCCACATTTATGCTGGCCTGAGGCCGGGCACAACTGCCAGCAATCTGCGGCAGTCTCTC
>Ga0181535_10003265_pt1 | contig 18971 bp, 21 predicted proteins | sample PEATcosm2014_Bin_44_FD_119774 | JGI IMG/M metagenome (GOLD analysis project Ga0181535, IMG submission 119774) | Peatland microbial communities from MTU Mesocosm Facility, Houghton, MI, USA - PEATcosm2014_Bin17_30_metaG | ecosystem: Environmental > Terrestrial > Soil > Wetlands > Peat | place... | reverse complement strand
GGCCGACGCCGAGATCGACGAACGCGGCATGCGCGAGAGCGATCTGCTGGCTTTCGAGATCGGCGCCAAGGACTCCAACGTTCAGTCCGTGATGTGCGCCTACAACCTGGTGAATGACGTTTATAACTGCGAGAACGCGCATCTGCTGAACGACATCCTGAAAGGCGATTGGCAGTTTCCGGGATTCGTCATGTCGGATTGGGGGGCGACGCACTCGACGGTGAATGCGGCGCTGAACGGACTCGATCAGGAGCAGCCGGACAACGCCTACTTCGGAAGCCTGGGGCAAGCGGTCTCGAGCGGCCAGGTGCCGCAGGCGCGCCTGGACGACATGGTGCATCGCATCCTGCGCGCGATGTACGCGGCCGGACTGTTCGACTATCCGGAATCTCTTGGGCCGATCGATACAGCCACCGACCAAGCCATCGCGCAAGAGGCCGAGGAGCAGGGCGCGGTGCTGTTGAAGAACGCCGGCGGGCAGTTGCCGCTGAATGCCGCGACGGTGAAATCGATTGCCATCATCGGATCGCATGCCGATATCGGGGTGCTCTCCGGCGGCGGCTCGGCGCAGGTCACTCCCACCGGCGGACCGATCCTCACGGAAGGTTATCCTTGCCCGCCCTGTTGGTCGCAGGTGATCTGGGATCCGTCCTCGCCCATGCAGGCCATTCAGGCGATGGCTCCCAACGCCAGCGTGCAGTTCGATCCCGGGACCAATGCGGCGACGGCGGCAGCACTGGCGGCCACCACGCAGGTGGCTATCGTGTTCGTCAGCCAGTGGACCAGCGAGGGAATGGACATGCCGAGTCTGAACTTTACCGACGCAATCCATACGCCGCCCATCGATCAGGATGCGCTGGTAGCGGCGGTGGCCGCGGCCAATCCGAACACGATCGTGGTGATGGAGAACGCCGGCGCGCAAGTGATGCCGTGGCTGGGGAGCGTCAGCGCGGTGCTGGAGGCCTGGTTTCCAGGACAGCAGGGCGGGCCGGCGATAGCCAATCTTCTGTTCGGCGCGGTGAATCCGTCGGGTAAGCTGCCCATCACGTTTCCCGCCAGCGTGGACCAACTGCCGCGCCCGGTAATCCCCCAGCCGCCGGATGCCACCACGCCATTCCCCGTGAATTATTCGGAAGGCTTCAACGTGGGCTATAAGTGGTACGACTCACAGGGACTCACGCCGTTGTTTCCGTTTGGTTTTGGGTTGTCTTATACCACCTTCGCGTTCTCCAATGCGGCGGTGGTCAACAATCTGAGTTCGAGCAACCCGAATTTCCAAGTAACTTTCAACCTGACTAACACCGGTTCCGTGGCCGGCGCGGAGGTCGCGCAAGTGTATGTGGCGCTCCCGGCTTCGACCGGCGAGCCACCCAAACGCCTGGTGGGATGGCTGAAGGTGTCCGTCCCGGCCGGGGCGGAGATGGCGGCGACCATCGAAGTGGATGCCAACGATTCCTCTCATCCACTGTCATATTGGGACGTTAATTCCAACGCCTGGCTAATCGCGCCTGGGGTTTATACGGTGTATCTCGGTAACTCCTCAAGCGGGGCCAGCCTGGTTGCCGCCGGCACTTTGCAGGTTGGTTCATGAAGGGCGACGGCCCAGCGGTCTGCCCCACGTCATGTGCGTGACCGGCAGGCCATGTGTGCGGCAGTAATCCGCATACAGACCGCCGTAACTCGCGGTGCTGTAGTCCGATTCCGCAAACCCCAGCCGACGCGCCGTGCGGTCGATCCAGCGGGGCGCGCCTTCCAATTCCAGATACACTCCGATGGGGGTCTCGTCGAGCGTGGCTACGCCCGCTTCACCGGGGCGGCGGTATTCGGTGCGGAACTTCTCGTATCGGAACGTGGGGAGGAAATCCAGGCGGGTCAGCATCTCACTCAGCCGGTGCGGATCGGATACCTCGACTTCCAGTTCTTCGCGGTCCTTGTACTTGCCGATGGTTTCCCTGCCCTTGTAAGTCAGAATACCCTGCGTGCCGGCCTCGCGGACGCGCAGCAGGCAGCCCTTGCCGCGCAGCGCGCCCGGCGCGGTATCGAAGAGGGTATTGGCCTCGAAGAGGCGGCGCTTGGATATACGGAACCCGGCGGCGCGCAGCAGGCGGCGTCCCGTGGCGGTGTCCGCAAGCGCCAGCTTGATCTCGATCTCGCGGGGCCCGCCTGGACGAGTTATAGCTTCCTCCCGATAATCGCGTAATCCAGGCCCCCGAAGAACGCCTCGCGGAAATCTTCGGCGAGGCCGGCCAATGCGGGCATGGATTCAATCGCCGGCGAGAGCCGGTGCACCTCGATTCCGCCCAGCCCGTACTCTTCCATGTAGAACGCCAGCAAAGCGTGCGGCACCGGGCGGGTGTGCGTCGGGTCGAGATAGAAGTGACTCGCGAAAATGGCCAGGCACTCCGGATTGGGTGTTTCGATAGCCAGCACGCCGTCGCGCTGGAGCCGCGACGCCGCCAGGCGAATCATGTCCGGCAGGCGTTCGGGCGGCAGATGCTCCACTACCTGCGCGCTGAAAATGCCGTCCAGCGAGGCTTCCGGCAGATCCGCAAGATAGACGAACAGATCGGCGACGTCCGCCTCGAAGCCCTTTTGGCGGCATAAGTCCACGGATTCCCGGCTCAAGTCGATGCCATGCGCCGCCACGCCGGCGTCGCGCATCAACTCCAGGAATTCGCCGCGCCCGCAGCCGATATCCAGCACCTCGCGGCACCCGGTGAAGTACGGCAAGTAGAACTGTTGACCTTTCTTGACGTAGTCTTCCGAACCGCGGAAGCGCTCGGCGAAGCGGGCGTAGTCGAATTCGGGCTGCGCCGGCGGGGGCATTGGCGGCGGCGGTGAGGGCGGCGCGGCGGCGCTTGGCTGACTCGTCGCCGCGCGCTGCCGGATCAGCCGCAATTCCGAATGAATCAGGTGATCGTAGTCCTTCCGGATGCGTTCCATATCCGCCCACAGGCGCTTCTGGATGTCCATTCCATAGCGGTCCAGCGCGCCTTCGAAGTCGGTATGCTGCAACTTGATTTGTTCCCGGAAGAAGCTCTCGTTTTGCCCGGTGCGATGCTGGAAAGCGGCATTAAGTTCTGCCAGACCGCGCAGCAACTTCGTTTCGTTAACCACCAGCCGGTGTTCCCACTCCTGCCGCCAATCCACCCAGTGCGAGCGGATGTCTTTTAGCTCGCGCGTTTCTTCCTGAATCTGCCCAAACGCGGCCAGCGTGCGGCGGGTCTCTTCGAGAGCCTCCAGAGTGGCCTGTACGCAGGCCATTACGTTGCGGTTGAACTCCACCTGCTCCCGCACGTGCCAGTCGAGCGCCCTGGCGACGGCCTTCTTCGCCTGTTGCGCCAGCCAGTTCAGCGGCCCGCCCGCCCGCGGATTCACTGTGCCGATAGCCGCCACCTTGGCCTCCGCGGCATCGCGCGCGTGCAGCAGAGGCATGAGGTCGGGCAGCCCGCCGCCAGAAGCCGGCGACTCCGGATGTCGCGTGCGAACGCGGTCGCGCACCTCCTGCAGAATGGCGGTCAATTCATCGGTGTCCACGTGGCTTGCTCCCCGGCTTCAACCATGCCGCCGTGATCTTGGAATGCAGTCCGCCGCGCGGCGTGAATTCGCCGGTAACCGTGGCGCTCACGGGCTTGGCGGCCGCCACTACGTCGCGCAGGAACCGGTTCACTACATTCTCGTAGAAGATGCCCAGATTGCGATAGGCCAGCAAATACATCTTCAGCGATTTCAGCTCCAGGCATTTTTTGTCCGGCACATAGCGGAGCGTCAGTTTGCCAAAATCCGGCAGCCCGGTCTTGGGGCACATGGAGGTGAACTCCGGGATGGCGATCTCGATCTCGTAATCGGGAAACTGGTTGGGCCACGTCTCGATTTCGGGCAGGGCGGCATCGATTCCGGCCGCGGCGTGTTCGTCGGTATAGGCGCGCTTCATGGCTGCACCATGTTCTTGGCCAGCAGGTCGAGGAACATGCCGACGTCCGCCACCACGCCCACGGCTTGTCCCGTGCCGCGGTCGCTCACCTTGGTGGCCACGGCGGGGTTGATATCCACGCACACGATCTTCACCCAGCTTGGCAGCATGTTGCCGGTGGCGATGGAATGCAGCATGGACCCCAGGCACAAGACCAGTCCGGCGCCCTTAAGCTGCTCGGCGTAGGCGTCCTGGGCGGCATTCATATCGGTGATGGTATCGGGCAGCGGACCATCGTCGCGCAAGCTGCCGGCCAGCACGAACGGCACGTTGGCGCGCACGCATTCGTAGAGGATGCCGCTGGGCAGGCGTCCCGCCTCCACCGCCTGGCGCACTCCGCCCGCATGATAGATGGCGTTGATGGCGCGCATGTGATTGCGATGCCCGTGCTCTTCCTGCCGTCCATCGGCCAGCCGCACGCCCAGCGAAGTGCCGAACAGCGCCGCCTCGGCGTCGTGTACGCCGAGGGCGTTGCCGCTGAGGAGCGCGTGTACGAAGCCGCCCTGGATCAGCCTCGCCAGGCCCTGCACGCCGCCGGTATGGACCACTACCGGACCCGCCACCACGACCACCTTGAGCTTCTGCTCCAGTGCCTGCCGGATCAAGGCCGCGGTCTGCCGGACGGCCGTCTCCACCTGCCGCTCCGACGAGATGCCATTGGACATGAAGGCGAACGACAGCCGGTCGCGCTCCTTCGATTCGGGCGCCACGCGGATGCCGCGCATGCCCACCACCACGCGGTCGCCCGCCCGGATATCGCGCAAGCGGCGGCACCAGGCGCGGCCGTCCGCGATGACAATCAACGCATCCATGCGCTGGCTCTCCACCTCGATCCACTTCTGGTTGAGGCGCACGAAGGTGCGGTGATTGGTGGAGGAGTAGAAATCTTCCGGCGCGCAGCAATCGCGCTCGACGGCGCGTGTGGCGGCGTCGCCCGAATCCACCGCCGCGCAGCCCAGCGACAGCAGGTCTTCGAGCAGGTGCGCCATCAGCTCGCTGGAAGGCGCTTCCACCTTCAGGCGCAGGTAGGAGGGCTCGCTGTTGGTGCGGCCGATGCGAAACTGCTCCACCTCGAAGCGGCCGTGATGCTCGACCACCTTGTCGAAGATGTTCTCCATCACGTGGGAGTCGATCAGGTGGCCTTCCGCTTCGACAACTTCCTGTACAGGCATAAAAGATTTATTGTAGACTGTGGGCCGCGCGTTCCGCTCCGCGGTCCCGGAGGTTCCCATGAGTTACCGGCAATACTGCTTACTGGCGCTGGCAGCCGCGGCGCCCGCGCTGGCTCAGACCAGCGTCGATCGGATCCTGAGCGCGTACACGCAGGCTCTGGGCGGACAAGCCGCCTACGAGAAGGTTACCACGCGCGCCATGAAGGGCACCGTCGAGATTCCGGACGACAATGTAACCGGCACGGCGCTGGTGGTGGCGAAGGCGCCGGGCAGTTTCCGCCTGACGATGGACATTCCCGGCTATGGCGTGGTGGAGACGGTCCTGGACGGCGACAACGGTTGGAAAAAGGATCCCGATTCGGGCACGCATGCCATGAGCAAGGCGGACCTGGCGGTTGCCCAGCGGGATCACGGTTTCTACCGCGAAGTACGGCTCAAGGAACTGTATCCAAAGATGGAGACGGCCGGAGTTTTCAAGGTGGACGGGCACTCCCTTTACGTGGTGGAGGCCACGCCGGCCGCCGGTCCCGCCGAGAAGCTCTACTTCGATGCGGAAACCGGACTGCTGGTGAAGCGCGACTTCGAGCGTGTCACGCTGGAGGATGGCATCGTACAATACGAAATGCTGTTCAAGGATTACCGGGACGTGGACGGACTGAAGCTGCCTTTCGTCATCGAGCAGCGAGCGCCCGATAACACCATGATCTTCAAATTCGCCGAGATTAAGAACAACGCGCCGCTGGCGGACGCTGCCTTCGCCAAACCCGAAAAATAGAACCCATGCCAAATTTCACGCACCGCGTCCGGGTGGCGTTCCCCGATACGGACGCTTCCGGACGAATCCACTTCACAGCCATGCTCCGGTACTTCGAGTCCGCGGAAATCGAGTTTCTGCGCTCGCTCGGATACCGCTATCGCGACGCGACGGATGTGGTCTTTCCGCGCGTGCGTGTGGAATGCGAGTACCGGTCGGCGGTGGGCTTCGACGACGAACTGGATATCGCCGTGTCGGTGAAGCGCGTGGGAACGTCGTCTTATACGCTGGAGTTCGCCGCGATGATGGAGGGTGTCACGGCCGCCAACGGATCGATTGTGGTGGTATGCATGGGACCGGCGGGGCGGGCGCAGGCGTTGCCGGAGGTGCTGAAAGAAGCACTACGGAGATCCGGGGAATGATGCGGCGGACGTCCACGCCGGCCCTCCGCGGCGCGAAGAGCGGGTCCTGGAGAACCCGCGCAGGACTGGAGTCCCGCCCCACAGAGAAGCATAGCCGCAACCAAAAGAGGCGGCCTGGGAGGCCGCCGCAGGCCGAGGGCCTGCCCCACAATTCTGAAAGGAATCTCGCATGACTGTGCTGGCGGCCATTTTCGGAACCATCGTTCTGCTGATCATCCTCTGGGATGGCTTCGAAGTGATCATCCTGCCGCGGCGCGTGGCGCGGCGCTTGCGGCTGAGCCGGCTATTCTATTTGTCTACCTGGGCCGTGTGGTCGTGGCTGGCGCGGCGGGTGCGCTCCAACAAACGCCGCGAACGCTATCTCAGCTTCTACGGGCCCCTCTCGCTGCTGTTTCTGATCGTGGTGTGGGCGACCGGGATGATCCTGGCCTTTGCGCTGGTGCAGTGGTCGGTGGGGCCGCCCCAGATGAGCTTCTCCGAAAGCGTCTACCTGAGCGGCACCACGTTCATCACCCTGGGAATGGGAGTGCCGCACACGCGCATGGCGCGCGCGGTGCTCATGCTCGAGGCCGGCACCGGCTTCGGTTTCCTGGCATTGGTGATCAGCTATCTCCCGGTATTGTACCAATCCTTTGCGAAGCGGGAGACCAGCATTTTGCTACTTGATGCGCGCGCCGGATCGCCCCCCACGGCCGCCGAGCTTCTCCGGCGTTATGCGACAGGCCACGGCCTGGCGGCCATCGACGAACTGTTGCGGGAGTGGGAGATCTGGTCGGCGGACCTGCTGGAGACCTACATATCGTATCCGGTGCTGGCATACTTCCGCTCGCAGCACGATAACCAATCGTGGCTGGCGGCGCTCACCGCCATCCTGGACGTTTGCGCGGTGGTGATTGCGGGCATCGACGGCCTGGCGCCCTGGCAGGCGCGGCTGACCTTCGCCATGGCACGGCATACGGTGGTGGACCTGGCGCAGATTGTGAATGCGCCGCCGCGCACGCCGCAGCCGGATCGCCTCCCCGCCCAAGCTTTGGAGCAATTCAAAGCGGGGCTGGCAGCCGCCGGGATCGCGCCCACCAGCGCCGCGGAGTTCGACGCCAAACTGGCGCAGGCGCGGCGCCTCTACGAGCCTTACGTGTTTGCGCTGGCCGAGCGGTTCCTATTGAGCCCGGCCACCTGGATGCGCGTTTCCAACGCATTCGACAACTGGCGCACCAGTGCCTGGGAGCGCAGTTCCAGCGGCTTGGCGCAGTCGCTGTTCGACGATGGCGGCGACGTGCATACGTAATGGGACTTCGGGTACGAGAATGTTGTTTGACAAATGACGCAGTCGCGTTATTATTTGAGTTACTCCCCCGATAGACGATCCCTGAAGATCCACGATGCCCGACACCGTTATCCTCAATACCGCACTGCCCGGAATCGAAAGGCACGCGCAAGGCAAAGTGCGCGACGTATATCGCGTGGACGGACAATTGCTGATTGTCGCCACCGACCGCATTTCGGCGTTCGACTACATCCTGCCCACCGGCATACCGGATAAAGGCAGAGTCCTCACGCAGCTTTCCATATTCTGGTTCAACTTCCTGCGCGATGTGACGCCTACGCATTTCCTCACGGCCAATGTGGACGAATACCCGGCGGCGCTGCGGCAATTTCGCGGCCAACTGGAAGGCCGCTCCATGCTGGTGAAGCGCGCGCAAATGGTCGAGGTGGAATGCGTGGCGCGCGGCTATCTGGCCGGATCGGGCTGGAAGGAATACAAGGCGCAGGGCACCGTCTGCGGCGTCCCGCTGCCCGCCGGATTGCACGAAAGCGACCGGCTGCCCGCGCCCATCTTCACGCCGTCCACCAAGGCGCAGAGCGGCCATGACGAGAACATTTCCTTCGAAGCGATGTGCTCACTGGTGGACGCGGAATTGGGCGCGCGTTTGCGCGATCTCACGCTGCGGATCTATTCGCGCGCGGCGGCTTACGCGGAGACGAAAGGCGTAATCATCGCCGATACGAAATTCGAGTTTGGCTTCGTGGACGGCGAACTGGTCCTGGGCGATGAAGTGCTGACGCCGGATTCTTCGCGCTTTTGGCCCGCGGAAACCTACAGGCCCGGAGGCCCACAGCTTTCCTACGATAAGCAGTATGTGCGCGATTACCTGGAATCCATCCAATGGAACAAGAAGCCGCCCGCGCCGCCGCTGCCGGACGACGTCGCGGATAAGACCAGCGAGAAGTACCGGCTGGCCTACCGCGTGTTGACTGGCAAAGAGCTATGAACTGGCTGGACATCGTGTTGCTGCTGGTGCTGGCGGGATCGGTGGTGACCAGTTTCTCCACAGGCTTGACGCGTGAAGTGGTGGGGCTGTTTTCCATGGTCGCGGCGCTGGTGCTGGCCATCTGGTTCTACGGCACCGCGGGGTCGTTTCTGCAGCCATACGTCAGTTCGCCGGGCGTCGCCAATTTCTGCGGCTTCCTGATGGTGTTTTGCGGCGTGCTTATCCTGGGCGCTATTGTGGGCCGCGTGCTGCGGCGGATGATGAAGGTGGTGGGGTTGTCGTTCGTGGACCGCCTGCTGGGCGCGTGTTTCGGCATAGTGCGGGGAGTGCTGATCTCCATAGCCGTGGTCCTGGCGCTGCTGGCGTTCACGCCGGGCAAGTCTCCGCCGGATGCGGTGGTGCGGTCGCGGGTGGCCCCGTACGTGATTGATGCGGCGCGGGTCTGCTCCGCAGTCGCGCCGCGCGAGTTGAAAGACGGATTTCGGAAGAGTTACGAGCAGGTGAAGACGATTTGGGGCAACGCCCTGAAAAAGGGCATTCGGGGATTGCCGGATGCGGGGAAGAAGGCATGAGATGAAAGAGACATTCGAAGCGCTAGTGGAGCATCTGGTAGGCAACGGCTTTTTCCTCGAAGAGGTAGTCGAACTACTGGAAAAGACCCTGATCGAAAGGGCGCTGGCGCGCACCGGCGGCAACCGCTCGGCCGCCAGCAAGTTGCTGGGGATTCATCGCAACACGCTGCAACGGAAGATGACGGAGTACCATTTGGGCACGCACAAGGCGCGGCGCAAACCCGTGCGTGCGGAGTCCCCCGCGCGCGCCAAGGCCGCCACGGCGTGAACCGCGTGGATCTGCTCGTCTTCGATCTGGACGGCACGCTGATCGATTCCAGGCGCGATCTGGCAAACGCCGGAAATGCCGCGCGCGGCCACATGGGCATGCCGCCACTGGAGGATGAGCGTGTTTGCTCCTACGTGGGCAATGGCGCGCCGGTGCTGGTTCGCCGCCTGCTGGGCGCGGAGGCTACCGAAGCGCAGGTTCAGGAAGCTCTCGAGTTCTTCATCGAGTATTACAGCGACCACAAGCTGGATTGCACCACTCTCTACCCCGGCGTGCGGGAAGCGCTCGACCGGTTGCGGGACGCGGGAGTGCGGATGGCCGTGCTGACCAACAAGCCGGTTAGGATCAGCCGCGCCATCCTGGACGGGCTGGGCGTTGGCGGGCATTTCCGGCAGGTCTATGGCGGCAACAGTTTCGATTTCAAGAAGCCGCACCCCATCGGGGTCGAGACGCTGATCGCGGAATGCGGCGGCTCACGGGAACGCACCATGATGGTGGGGGACAGTTCCGTGGACGTCCAGACGGCGCGCAACGCACACGTGCGGTCCTGCGGCGTGACTTACGGGCTGCAGCCCGAGACGCTCGAGGCCGTGCCGCCGGATCTGCTGGTGGAACGGATGGAAGATCTGGCCGAGTGGGTGATCGGGCATGTCGAAAACCCACGGTAACGTTTTGCGCAAAAAGGGCGGGTCTGGAGACCCGCCGCAGGCGTGGACGCCCGCCCCACCTACTTCTGCGAATAAGTCACACTGACGGTGGTTCCCTTGTCGCCGGTTCCCACGGCCACCACTACCGTGCGCTTGTTGGCCGCATCCTCCGCGGAAACCAGGCCACCGGAAGATCCGCCGCTTTCACTCGTACTGGTCGCGTTAATGCGGAATCCGGCTTGCTTCAATCCCGTTTCATAAAACCCGACTACGTCCTTGGGAGCGTCCTGCGTCTGAAATTGGAAGCTGGCAGTGGTACCCTCTTTGGCGTTCAGGCTGAAGGTGCTGGCCGGCTTGGAATTCGGATATGCCGGAACCCACGCCGGCAAGGTCGCCTGGTTAGCCCCGATATTCAGCGACTCGGAACCGGCCTTCATCTGCAGGCTGCCGGTGTTGCCATCGCCGTGCGTCTCCAGGGTCACGGCATCCTTGCCATCCTCCTTGAAGGTGAGCCTCCCCCGCTTGATTTCATCGAAGTTCACGGTCATGGTCTTCCCCGTGGACCTCTGGCGGATCGTAATCAGGCCCCGCGCGTCGTCTGTCGAAACCACCTCGAGGTCCGGATTGGTTGCGACGAGCAGCTTCGCCGTGGCCAGCCCCGGATTGTTCCGCATCAAATCCGGATCGAGCCCGGCTTGCTTGGCTTTGTGCACCAGGAAAATACCGCCGCCGACCACGGCGATCCCGAACATCACAAACAATGCGAGCACGGCCACTAGTATCCAGACGATCGGGCTGGTCTTCCGCGGGACGGCTGGCGTGGCACCGGGCGCAGCCTGGACAGGCGTGGCCTGCGGTGGGGCCGCAGCCGAAGACGCATCGCTCGATTTGGCGCGCGTGCCACATGCGACGCAAAACTCCCCGTTCATTTGGGCGCCGCAATTCTGACAAAAAGCCATATTTCCTCCGTTCCAGTTCACTCTAGCATGGGCGGGTTTGGAGGGCGAGCCGAAGCGAGCCGAAAATGGCCTGGACATCACCATCCGTATAGACGTATAATGACCCTATGAGCGTCAAGTTCCAAATTACGCTGCCCGGCGACCTGGCTGTGGAGCTGAAGCAAGCAGCCGCCCGCGAAAAGCTGCCTCTTGCGCAGTTCATCCGCGAAACGATGGTGATTCGGCTGCGTCAACCGAGAGCCGCAAGCGGCGGCGATCCGTTCGCCTCGATCACCGCCTTGGTGGACGCTCCGGACACGGACCTGTCGGAGAGCGTCGATGAGATTCTCTATAGTCGATGAGATTCTCTATAAATGACCGCGTTTGTCGATACCAGCTTCTACATCGCCCGAATTATGCCGCGCGATCAGTGGCATGAAAAGGCATTGCGGGCCGTACGGCCGGATATTACTTTCTGCACCTCAACGCTGGTCCTCAACGAAACGATCTCCCTGCTTCAGGCGCGCGGATTCGTTTCCGCGGCGATCAGCTTTCTGCGCGAGGCCCGTCTCAGTCATGACGTTTCGATCGTTTATCCGGATGCCGTGATGCAATCCGAAGGGTGGAACCTGTTTGCCCGATGGGGACCCGCGGGGGCGAACGCCATCGATTGCGTCAGCTTCGCGGTGATGCGAAAGCTTTCGATTCGGAAAGCATTCACCTTCGATGAACATTTCCGCACCGCGGGTTTCGAGATCCTGCGTTAACGTGAAGGGGCGAGGCGTCTACCCCACACGAAGTAGGCGGTGCCCAGGGCGGCCGGGGCCAAGGAGATCCATTCGCTGACTCGCAAGGGAGAAAGCTCGCCTCCCTATCACCCAACCTCACTGGCCGCTCGCTTGAGCGTAGAGGTTCGCGATTATCCGCTTCGTCGCCTCAGATGCGAATGTGCGACGGAGCCAGGAACGGAACTCCTCCTCGCCCTGTAACCCGGTCGCTTCGCGCAACCTTTCTCCCAATGAAAAGTCAGGCATAAAGGGGCTCCGAGGCATCGCCGGCTCTTCGTCAACGAACACAGGATAGAGCGTCACGGGGTGGTGGACGCTGAATAGCGCGTAGCGGTAGTTGCCAAGGGCCGGCACTTTTATCACAAACCGATGATGGATTTCATTACCAACCGACGACGTCTCGACGACGGCCTCCAGGATTCCCTTAGTCTTCTCGCCGAGCAAAGCGGCTTGCGATCTTAGAATCGCAGCAGGCGTAACGATCGAGGCGATCCCCAGGTCCGATGGCCAAAGGTCTTCATTCAATTCCGGCATAAAGGCTCTCAGAGCTCCAGTCCGAACAGTATTGGAAGGTGGTCGGATCCCACGGATTTGTCGGGGCGGCCATTCGCCGAGAGGAGAGAAACGGCCCCGGCGCGCGTAACGATCTCTATCCCGGTTGTCGACAGCCGGTCAACCAAGCTCGGGCGCAACAGCACTTGGTCAAACATATTCCAATAATAGCTCACGTGTTCGCTGGAATCGTAGAAGTATGTACCCGGTGGCGTTTCGTCGCGCTCTCCAAAGCATCCCCACATCGGATTGTAGAAGAACGGATACTGCTGGCCGCTAACTGTGCGCTGTCCTTGAAGTGCTTGAGCGCGCGCCATCGTTGCGTGAAAGCCCCCCGCTCCTACGACGCCGGCCTCAAACGGATTCATATTCAGATCGCCCACAACGACCGTTCGGGTGTGGCCGGCCCGACGTTCGACCTGCGCAATCATTTCCGCCCACTGCGAGCACGCGAGTATCTGGCTGCTTTCGCTTGAGTGAAGGTTGCTCGGCAGATGGAGGGCCGCAAGAACCACGTCTGTACACATTGGAAGCCTCAGATGGCGGACCGTATAACGAGTGCCGTCCTCCAAAGGATCGAGAAATTCAGATGGGAATCTCGTAAAGATCTTGATCGACTCTTCGGGCGCTTCGGCGCGGTTCGGTGCGTAACGAAAAATGGGGCGGTTCCCCTCATTAAGAGCGCCGAGCAGGTCCCCGACTTCTATGGCGCACTCCAAGAGGATCAACACATCGACATCCCTGGATCTCGCGAGTTCGCCGATGCGATGGTGAATCGGTCGTCGGTTTAGATTCCAGCAAAGGAATGTAATCACTGTTGTCGTACCGCAAGCCCGGCCTGTCTGCGTGGGCGCACGAACCATGCGGCACCCAGGGCGGCGAGCGCCAGCGAGATCCACTGCGAGGTGTTCAGCGGGCCGCCGAAGGGGTTGGGCTGGTCATGGTAGCGCACAAACTCCACCAGGAACCGCGCGGTGGAATACAAGATCAGGTACAAGCTGATGATGGCGCCGGCCGCATGCTGCCGGCGGATGCGCCAGTAAAGGATGCCGAAGATGAGGAACTCGGCCGCCGATTCGTACAATTGCGTGGGATGCAGCCGGATGCCCAACGGCACGCCCACGAGTTGCTCAGCCAGCGGATTGGTGAATGTAACTCCCCAGGGCAACTTGGTCGGCCGGCCCCAGCAACAGCCCGCGGCAAAGCAACCCAGGCGGCCAATGCCGTGGCCTAGCGCGATGCCGGGAGCGAAAACGTCGGCCGTGGGGAGCGCTGGAAGGTGGTGGCGGCGCATGTAGACCGCGGCCACGATCAAGGCCGCAATCAAGCCGCCATAGAAAACACCGCCGGCCTGCAGGCTGGCCATGGAAAAAATCTCACCTGGATTGCGCACATAGTAGGGGATGTCCACCAGGAACATCATGATCTTGGCCCCCACGATGGCGCTGAGCCCGCAAAGAATGCCGAGGTTCACGACCACGTCGCTGTTGAGACCGGCGCGACGCGCCAGCCGCGCGATCACCGACAAAGCCACCAGGAAAGCCAGCGCGACCAGCACTCCATAGGTCGATTGCGAAAAGCTTCCGAGATGGAAGAGCCGCGGAAACATCAGGCGCCCGCCGGCTGGCGTTTGGGCCGCAACAGCTCCAGCACCAGCAGACCGCTGCCGATCACGATGCAGGAGTCGGCGATATTGAAGGTCGGCCAGTGCAGGTCGCCTATGTAGAATTCCAGGAAGTCGGTGACGCGGCCCCACAGGATGCGGTCGAACAGGTTGCCGGCCGCTCCGCCCAGGATCAAGGCCAGCCCCGTGGCCGTCCAGCGATCCAGACGCGAAGCTCGCCAGAGCAGTCCGGCCACCAGCAGCAGCGCGGCAGCCGAGAACACAATCAGCACCACGGTGCGCCACGCCGAGGTGGAATCGTTCATCAGCCCGAAGGCCACGCCGCGGTTCTGCGAGTGCACAATATCGAAGAAGCCGGGGATCACGGGGTGTACGTCGAAGGCGGAGACATGCGCCTCGATCGCCGACTTGGTCGCGCGGTCGATGGCAAATACGATCGCGGAGAGGCCGTAGGCTTTGACCCGACTATCAATCACCCAGCATCTCCTTCACGGCGGCGGCGCAGGCCGCGCAAATCGTGGGGAAGCGCGGGTAGGAACCCGTGTCGGTGGTGTACTTCCAGCAACGCTCGCACTTCACACCGTCGGCGCGCTCGATTTTGACCTCACAGGCTGAAGCCTGTGCCACCGCTGCCTGTGCAACCTTCACCTGCGAGACTATGAACAGCGCCGGCAACTCGGTGATGTATTCTTCGAGCAGCGGGTAGACGTCGGAGTCGGCCGTGAGGCGTACCCGAGCCTCAAGGGGCGCGCCGATGAATTTCTCGCGGCGCGCCTCCTCGAGGCTCTTGAGCACGTCTTCCCTCACTTTGATGAGACGGTCCCAGTTCCCGGAACGTTTCCGGTGGGCATCGGACAAGCCTTCGGTCAGCTCGGCAGCTTCGGGAAACAGTTCCAGGTGCACGCTGCCCTTCTGGCCCATGTGGGTCCAGACTTCCTCGGCGGTGAAGCTGAGGATGGGCGCCACCAGCCGCACCAGCGCGTATTCCAGGCGGTAGAGCGCGGTTTGCGCGCTGCGGCGCGCGTGCGATTTGGTGGCCGCGGTATACAGCCGGTCTTTCAACACGTCGAAATAAAGCGCGCTGAGATCCACCGTGGCGAAGTCGTAAAGAGCGCGGTAGATCTTGTGGAACGCGAATTCGTCATACCAGGTGCGGCAGTTGGCCACCAGCGATTCGGCGCGGATCAGGATCCACTGGTCGAGCTCCAGCATTTCGCCCACGGGCACCGCATCGGTGCGGGGATCGAAGCCGGAAAGGTTGCCCAGCAGGTAGCGGAAGGTATTGCGCAGCTTGCGGTAGGCGTCCTGCAGCCGCGTGAGGATGGTCTCCGAGACGCGCACATCTTCGTGGAACTCAACAGAAGCCGTCCAGAGCCGGACGAGATCGGCGCCATGATGCTTGATGATCTGATCGGGCTCGATGGAGTTGCCGAGCGACTTGTGCATGGCGTGGCCCTCGCCATCCAGCACCCAGCCGTTCAGCGCACAGGCGCGGTATGGCGAACCGCCCTTGAGTCCCACGCCCACCAGCAGCGAGCTATGGAACCAGCCGCGATATTGATCCCCGCCTTCCATGTAAAGATCCGCGGGCCAAGTCAGATTGTTGGCGGGAGTGAGCACTGCCAGGTGGCTCGACCCGGAATCGAACCAGACATCCAGGATGTCGGTTTCCTTGGTGAACTCCGTTCCGCCGCACTTGGCGCAGGCCACGCCGGGCGGCAGCAATTCGGCCGCGGTGCGCTGGTACCAGATGTCGGCGGTGTGCTCGGCGAAGAGTTGCACGATGCCATCGAGGATTTTGCGGTCGATGAGCGGTTCGCGGCAATGGTCGCAGTAGAAAACGATGATGGGCACGCCCCAGACACGTTGGCGCGAGATGCACCAATCCGGTCGCGTGGCGATCATATTGGAGATGCGCTCCTGGCCCCATTCGGGCATCCAGCGCACCTGGCGGATGGCTTCGAGCGCGTGCTGCCGGAAATCGTTGCGGTCCATGCCGATGAACCACTGCTCGGTGGCGCGGAAGATGGTCGGCTTGTGGCAACGCCAGCAATGCGGATAACTGTGTTCGATCTTTTCCGTGGCCAGCAGGGCGTGATGCGCGCGCAAGATCTCGATCACGATGGGATTGGCTTCCCAAACGGTTTTGCCGATGAGTTCTTCGGGCAGGCGTCCGGCCGCGCCTTCGGCATGATAGAAGCGCCCGGCAGCATCCACCGGGCAATAGGTTTCGATACCGTACTGGCGGGCGACGACGTAATCTTCCTGGCCGTGTCCGGGCGCGGTGTGGACCGCGCCGGTGCCTTGTTCCAGCGTGACGTGATCGGCCAGGATGCCGAGCGAATCGCGTTCCAGAAACGGATGATGGAAGACCGTGCCTTCGAGACGCGATCCGGGGAAGCGCGCCAGCACTTCATAGTCGGCCCAGCCGCACTTTTCGGCGGTGACTTTCAGAAGTTCGGCGGCCACGATGTAGACGGGACCGGTGGCGGACGGGGCGACCGCCGCGTACTCGTATTTGGGATGAAACGCGATGGCCATGTTGGCCGGGATGGTCCAGGGCGTGGTGGTCCAGATGAGGCCGTAGACGTGGCGGCCGGCGAGCGCGGGATCGATCGCAGCGGGATCGGAAGTGAGGGCGAAGCGCACCCAGATGGACGGGCTGGAGTGGTCGGCGTATTCGACTTCGGCTTCGGCCAGCGCGGTGCGGTCGCGCATGCACCAGTGCACCGGCTTCAGGCCTTTGTAGACGTAGCCCCGGTCCAGGAATTCCACGAACGCGGCGGCGATCACCGACTGGTATTGCGCGCTCATGGTGAGATACGGGTCGTCCCAACGGCCGAAGACGCCCAGGCGCTTGAAATCCGTGCGTTGCAGGTCGATGTACTTCTCGGCGTATTTGCGGCATTCGGCGCGGATTTCGGCCGTGGTCATTTTGGCTTTGCGCGCGCCGAGTTCGCTATCGACCTTGATTTCAATGGGCAAGCCGTGGCAGTCCCAGCCGGGGACGTAGGGGGCGTCGAAGCCCGCCATGGTTTTGGATTTGACGATGAAATCTTTGAGTATCTTGTTGAACGCGGTACCCATGTGGATGCGGCCGTTGGCGTAAGGCGGGCCGTCGTGCAAGATGTAAGTGGGGCGGCCGGCGCGCGTGCCGCGGATTTGGCCGTAGATATTCTCGCCGTCCCAGCGCTCGAGCAGCTTCGGCTCGGCCTGGGAGAGGTTGGCCTTCATCGAAAAGCCGGTGCGGGGCAGATTGACAGTCTGCTTCAGATCAACGTTATGCGAGTCCATTTTGCAGGGATAATACCATCGTACACGACGCGGGCCGGATGACGGAAGGCCGAGGGAAACCTGCCCCCAAAGCGAGCTTCGCTCGCCGGCGGGTCTGGAGACCCGCCGCAGGCGTAGACGCCCGCCCCACATTGACAGATTCACAAGAATCGTGGCGGCGCGCGTAGAAACAGGCGCTATGGCACGAGCACAAATCGTTCGATCGCTATCCTGGCGCTTTTGTCCGCGCGGATGCGGTCTCGATGGAACACCACTTTGATCTCGTCGAATTGCCGTAAGGCTGCGGTCGGAGGAACCGCAAAGCTCAAGACCTGCTCGGCCGGCGATGCCGATCCTGCCGGTACGCTGCCCAAGCTCTGGACCAAGTTTATGGCCACGGATGTGTCTATCAGAATCACCTCGAGCGAGACAGTTCCGGGATACTGGTCGGTATTCCGAATGGCAAGCTCAATCCGAGTGCAGCAATGCGCACTGACTGGCGGATCCAGCTTTTGATGCGCCTCCATCCCCAGGCGCACGCCGTCGGTGGTATGGAACGAAAGTTCGGACGTGCTGCCCCGGCGGATAATCGATCGGCGCGGGGGCCGTTCAGCCGGCCACCGGAACATCCAGTATTGACCCGAAAACGGGATGCCCACCGGGCTTCTCACGGGCGCGCCCAACCTGCCTGGCAGCGCAGGCGCGGGAACGACGAGTGTGGCGTAGGGCTTCAGCGGCGGCAACAGGATCACGCCGGGAAAGTCACCGCCTGGTCCCATGCTCTCATCGGGACGCTCCGGCAGATTCGGGTTCAGCGGCGTGGCGAATTGGCTTCCCGAGCCGGAAATGCTTCTGCCGCGGACTGAAATCCCACCGAATGTCAGCGTCGCCGCCAATAGAAAGGTCAACACGACGCTCAGCGCGGAGTGCGGCAAGGCGGGCGTCTTGCCGGGCCGGTACGCGCCGGTAGCGATGGAGAGCGAGGTTAGGATCGCGGTGCTCATGGCAAACAGAGCGGCTGCCCGAAATGGATGGCCCCAAAGCATCGCGACCAGGCCCGCCTGAGCGGTGAACGATCCCACCAGGACCGGCGCCGAGTTCCACGAAGGGAAAGCGGCATCCGGCGAGGCCCCGCGGAACAGCAGCGCCGCCTCCGTGCGGGCTGGTTCCATCCGATGGAGGGGGGACTCCATGACGCCCCACTGGGAGATCAGTTGCCGGGTGGCGTTCGCGACCAGAACAAGGCTCGCGGCAAATGCGCCGGCCAACGGTGTAGACAGCAGCACGATGGCCGGCGCAAACCACATCGCCGGCGCCGAGGTACGCAGCGAGAAGCGCGTGGCACGCGACAGGTCCGCCAGCGAGACCACGAAATAAACCCAGAAAGTAACAACAGCGCCGCAGATCCAGGCGAGCGCCACGTAGAGCAGCGCTTCGGCGAACATGCCGGCCAGGGAGTCGAAGCCGAGCCGCGGGCGCACGTTATGGATCCAGACAAACCAGCCGGTGGCCAGGACGCCAGCCACCTGCGCGGCGGCGATCAAGCGGTCGCCCATTTTATAGGATAGGGGCACCTCATCACATTTGACACCACCGAGGCCGGGAAATGCCCGCCGCCTGGGCTTACAATAAACCCGTGACTTTCCCAAGATCCAGCGGGATTCTCCTGCACCCCACCTCACTGCCGGGCCGGTTCGGGATTGGGGACCTCGGTC
>Ga0181535_10003264_pt1 | contig 18975 bp, 16 predicted proteins | sample PEATcosm2014_Bin_44_FD_119774 | JGI IMG/M metagenome (GOLD analysis project Ga0181535, IMG submission 119774) | Peatland microbial communities from MTU Mesocosm Facility, Houghton, MI, USA - PEATcosm2014_Bin17_30_metaG | ecosystem: Environmental > Terrestrial > Soil > Wetlands > Peat | place... | reverse complement strand
TAGGCCTGTTGGGTCGGCGAATCTGATTTGTGTGTGGACTGCGCTCGGCCGGGCTGGCGTGCGGCAAGGCGACACCCCAGCCCGGCGAGGTTGGGCACCTAGCGTGAGGACGGCACGTCGGCCTGCCACGGACCCTCTGGTTCTCATTGGCTCTCGAAGCGGGTTCGGCCACCGCTGAACGTATCCAGTCGTCCCATTTGACCCGTCCGGCATGCCGCATCGACCTCGGGTACGAGTTGGTCGGACTTCGAATCGCTGACGGCGGCAACCCAGTTCAGCCAACCGGGCCTCGTATTCGGGACTTCACGGGCACGTCACATCTCGTGAAGCGCCCATTCATCAGCAGTTGCAGCGCAGCGGAACACACCCTCACGACAGAGGACCGAACGTATCTCCGTCTCTTCGATGATGGCCACACCATCCATCAGACGGCCACCACCTGCCCAGTGGGTGGCGAAGGCCCATTGGATCATACCGATGCTGCGAGGGACCCGCTGGGCTCCACCTACCCATTCATTGCTAGTTGGGCCCGACGTCTCCTGTGACGCCGCACGACGAGCACCGTCAACAATGTGCTGAGCGACAGACCGAAGAGCAAGATGACGATGTCAGTGGTGGAATGGTGTCCAGTCGCCACCCGGCCCAAGCCGTACGCAGTCGCAGTAACGGACAAAGTGAACAGAATCGACGCAAAGAGATTCCACAGGGCGAACTGGTTGAACTTCATCTTCGCTGTCCCCGAGATGATGGCCGGAGTAAAGAACACGGCCATCCGCCCCCATTTCGCGTAGGCCTGCTCACCTTTATCCATGAGTCGTTGACGACTGGCTTGGCGCTTTCCCGGTCGAGCCAGCAGTTGACTCCCCCAGCGATGGCCGATGTAGTAGCCCAGCAGCCCGCCAACCTCGCCAGCGACCACCGAAATGACGACGACGAGTGCCAAGTTGAGATTGCCTTGACTGGCGGCTGCTGCACCGGCTGCCAGAGCCAGGCTCCCGACCATCGGGACTCCCGCCCATGAGGCCATCACCGCAACGAACAGGACCGCATACTCCCACCAGTTGCCCTCTGAACTTGTCGGAACTGTGGCGATCAGATGCAGCAAGTAACCACCATTCCGCGAGTGCTCTCACGACCGACGTACATGAGCCGACAGTCTCGTACACCGAGACACCCGCTCATTCCGGGCGGTGTGAAATGCCTTAGGGATGACGTTCGGCGGGGTTCATCGAGCACGCTCAGACGTCACGTAGCCCAAGTGCGTCTTGCAGTAGCGCGATGGTGGGAAGTGCATTGCTCTCTCTTCACAATCAGGAGCAACACAGCCATCGGTCTTGTGCCACGTTTCTCGGAGCGCGTGCAGATGACGACGAATCCATCCCCAGGCCGCCAGCTCTCGGAGGGTGTCCATCGCCTGAGGAATCTACGCCACAACTCGCAGCATCTGTCGACTGGATGCTGTTTTCCGAAACAGCTAGGTGAACAACGCGTGACAGAACTACCTCCCGACGAGGAGTGCTACATGTTGTGAGCGGGGAGGAATCACAACCAGATAACAACTAGCGGACCGGCAATGGGTGGGACGGGGGGTCTTTACCGGAATTTCTGGGCTTCTGACTCGGTTGCACCAGGCATGGGAGATCACGGATGAGTCTTATCAGTGCTGCGCTCTAACCGACTGAGCTACAGACCCGATGCCGAATGGCTCCTGGAAGGAAGTCGAGGCTGCACCACGGCCCACCGCTCGCCGCCAACTGCGCCCGCCGGGCTCATCCGTTCGCCAGGGTGTGTGCCACCAGCGCGGCCAACGCGTCAGCTCCCGGGCCGTCGATGCCGAGATGTGTTCCGTCCGCCCCGAACCACTGGGGGTTCTGCGCCGCCAGGGTGGCCCAGTCGGCCACCACGACATGGGGATACCGGGCGGCGCCGCTGGCGATGACGGCGTTGTTCGGGTCCTGCCAGGGACGGTCGACGTGCACGTTGACGAACACGACGCGGGACGCACCACCCAGGATCGCCATCATGTTGTCGAAATCGGAGGACGTGATCGGGCCGTTGGTGCCGAGTCCGACGATGACCAGAGAGCCCAGTTGCCCAGCGGCCTTCATCTGTTGCAGCACCGCTTCGCCGTCGCTCCACTGACGGCTCACTGCGGCGCTCACGTCGATGCCGGGAATCGAGGTCTTGAGCGGATCCTGGTAGTCGAGCATGACCGAGTCACCGACGGCGGTCACTTGTCCGGCGACGAACCCGGGACCGGCCGGGCCGGGGAGCTCCGCTGTCGTCGACGAAGTGGTCGGGGTCGTCGATGTCGTCGACGAAGTGGTCGGGGTCGTCGTGGCCACGGTCCCGCCGGCCACCGACGTGGTGGTTGACCGCCGGGCCGAGCCCCCGAGGCCGTGCGCCGAGGGTTTGCCGGTTGAGCCATCGAGGGCGAGGTACGCGGTGATAGCGACGACGGCGGCGAGCACAGCCGAGCCAACAAGGAGCATCCATCGCGACGGTCGGCGGCGCTCTGGTCGTGCGTGCTCAGCACCCATAGAGGCACCATTTTCGCCGCTCGTGCGGGCGAATGGTCATCGGCAGACCGGTCCTACCTGGGTAGGACGGCGTCCTCCGGCCACAGGCGCACCGCGATCGACTGGCTCGCCGTCGCCAGAAGATCCCCGTCCTCGGACCAGAGGAAGGCGATCCCCTGGGCATAACCCCCGACGAGCGCGTGGATGCGGATGTCGCACAGCACCCATTCGGTGGGCTTCAACTGGACCATTCGCAGCGTGTTGTCGAGGCTCCTCCCCATGGCGTGGAGACCGATGGGCTGCGAGGAGGCTCCCGAGACGTAGTCGCCGACGATGGCCAAGGCCGCCGCAGACGGCGAGAGGTGTCCCGGTACCCGGGCCCACAGGGCCGAGTCCGGGCTGCCCGGCGTGCCGTCCATCTCCTCGAAGGACCGCCCTCGGGCCGAGCGCACCTCGATGCTGTCCATGATGGTGTCGCGGAACATCTCGGGGAGGAACCGTGAGGGACAGTCCTCGGGTGGCGGCACGTCGGGCGGCTGGACCCAGACGCCACCCACTTCGAGGTCGTCCTTCCCGAGGGCGGCGTTGACCGTCAGGATCTCGCGCCCGGCGACCCGCCCGACTGCACGTCCCTGCGTCACGTGCCGACCCGCGGCGGCGAGCGTCACTTCCCACTGCAGCTCGGAGTCGGTGAGCGCGTAGGACAGGTACTGGCCCGTGGCCCAGATCGTCGGGCGACCGGATGCCGCCTCGAGCGCCACCAGGGCCGCCCCGAGCGCACATCCACCGAAGAGGAAGTTCCCCGGGGTGGTCAATTGGGGCCTCACCCGCATGTGCCAGTGCAGATCGTCGCCGTCGGGCTCCATCCCCAAGAAGGTCCGTGCGTCCACGGGGCCGCACCATAATGGGACCCCGCACCCCAGCGGCGACGGCCGGTCCGGGTCCGGGGCGGCGGTGGGGGTGCGTGGCGCACGGGAGCCCGGCACCTTGCCTAGAATTGCCCGTCCCGGCAGCCCGAGGTCGAACCAGTTCGTTTCGCCGTTGCTCACTCGGGGGTGTAGCTCAGCTGGAAGAGCGGCGGCTTTGCAAGCCGTAGGTCGAGGGTTCGAGTCCCTTCACCTCCACCGGGTGTGAGAATTAGGATGTTTTCCCCTGCTCATGCGGCATGTGTGCGCCGAGTTTTCCAACCGAGGCACGGCAATGTTCGGACCGATCCCTCTCTGACGGGCCGAACGTCCCCATAAGGCAATATCCGTCCAACAATGCAGGTTGGGCTCCGCATCGAGCCGGGCCCCAGTCGAGTCAAGTGGGTCGCGTCCACGTGCCGGTCACGTAGGCGAGTTTCGTCTTGCGGTCACGTTCTATGGCTCGGCTCACGACCCGAGCTTGCGCACCGGCCGGCCACCCTCCCTGCGGCCCTTCGGGCCGGAGGGGTAGAGCGCGAGTGACTGCGCTCGGCGTTTGGCCTGTCCCAGCGATCGCACGGTCTGGGCCGCGTACGCGTCCAGATGGGTGGCAAGTGCGATGAACACCTGGGCAGTGGTGAGTGCGTCGCCGAGGGCATGGTGCGGCCGATGGACGGGGAGATCGAGACTGTGCGCGAGGTCACTGAGCGAGGTCGGTCCCGGGGTCTGCCCCCGCTCGAGCGCCAACAGCTGCCCGAGTTCGCGGGTGTCGATGACGGGCCGGTGCAGCCTCAGGCCCAAGTGCTCCAGCACCGGTGCGAGGAACGATCGCTCGATCCACGCTGCGTGGGCCACCAGGACCCGTCCGCTCATGACGGACACCAGGGGAGCGATCGCCTCGTCGAGCGGCAGCGCATCGGCCAGGTCGACGGTGCGGATCCCATGAACCAATACCGACTCCTCGGGCAGCGGGTGGGTATTTCGGCACAGGCCGTAGACGGCGTTGCCGGCGATAACCCGTCCGGCGTCGATCGGCACGGCGGCGAAGGAGATGATCTCGTCCCTCCTCGGGTCGAGCCCACTCAGTTCGAGGTCCACGGCGCAGAAGTGGGCGAGGCGCCACGGGGTTCGCCCCGAGGAGACCGCGCCCTCGGCGTACTCGGCCGCCGCGTCCGATGCCGCCGTCCGGGCACGGAACGCCGGTGTCACTTGACCAGGGCGAGGTCGTTGGCGATGTGGCGCTGCACCGAGGCCACGGCCCGGAACGCCACCTTCAGGTAGTTCCGGGTCAAGGGGTTCAGCTCGTCCGGGTCGAGGAAATCGTCGGGCGGAACCCCCCGCTCCAACTGGGCGACCTGGTGGTCCAGCCGTAGCTGGCACACGAGCTCGAACGCCTCGCGCAGAGCGAGTGCGTCGAAGGCGGTGAGGATGCCGGCCTCCTCCGCCGCCGCCAGTCGTGCGTTGGTTGAGGCGCACGTGACCCCGGCGGCCAGCCCCGCCCACCGGGCGATGTCCACGATCGGTACCACGCCCCCGCTCTTCAGGTCGAGCCGGTTGCGGTGCTCGCCCGTGGACTCTACGACGAGGCCCCGCAGGAAGCCGGTGGGCGGTCGGTGAGTGAGGGCGAACTCGGCCAGCAGGCGCAGCAGTCGCGGGCGTGCCGGGGCGAGGCGGAACGTCTCTGCGATGAGCGGCTCGGTCTCGTCGCCCCACACCACCCGGCTGTCGACGAGCACCGACACCAACACCAGGGCCTTTTCCTGGGTGGGGAGGTCGAGGAAAGACCGGGCCGCTTTCTGCCACGACGACAGCGACCGCACGAACAGTGGGTCCGACGCGCTGACCCGGTGTTCGTCGGGGCGGAACCCGCACCGCACCAGCAGGTCGGTCGCGGTGGTGGCGACTTCGCCCAGGTAGCGGCGCACCGCAGTCTCGTCGCGCCGATCCCCGTCGAACCAGACGATGGCGCTGTCGAGGTCGGAGCTCGGCACCGCCTCCCGTCGGGCTTGGCTGCCGAGCGTCAGCCACGTGAAGCGCGCCGGCGGCTCGCCCGCGCCGGCGACGGTGAGGTCGAGCACCTTGCGGGTGAGTGCGTCGGTCACCACCGAGAAGGCCGACATCACCTCCTCGGCCGGCACCCCGCCCTGTGTCATGGCGACGACGGTCGGCCGCAACTTGGACGACGCGTCAACCAGCTCGCCGCCGGAGGACGCCCGGGAGATGGCACGGCGTAGGAAGAACGAGGAGCTCCGCTCCACGGCCAGGAGGTCGTGGTCCTCGACGATGCCGAGGACCCGTCCGTTTGCGGACACCACGGGGAAGTGCCGGATCCCCCGGTCGAGCATTTCCATCAGTACGTCGTTGCCCGAGCGGTCGCTGGCGATGGTGAACGCCGGTGCGGTCATGACCGCTGACACCGGTGCTTCGCCGGGCAGGTCGTCGGCGACCGCCCGCGAGCGCAGGTCGCTGTCGGTGACGATCCCGACCGAGTCCTCCAGGTCGACGATGAGGGCGGTCGCCCCGGCCTCGGTCATCCGGCGGGCCGCTTCGCGGATCGGGGTAGCGGGCGCGCAGATCACCGGCTCGCTGCGGATGGTGGCACTCACCGGCTCGCGCAGGCGGTCCCTCGGGACCTCGGAGCCGGGCTCGTGCAGCAGGTGATGGCGGTCCTCGAGCATCGAGCGGGTGAGATAGCGAAGGCCCTGGGGCTGGGCGAGGATCTCCGAGGCCGCATCGGCCGGGATGCGGTAGGCGAGGGTGTCCTCCGCTGCGCGCGTGGCGAAGCCCGTCGGGAGGCCGGACAACACCGATGCGTGCCCGAACAGCTCGCCGGGGCCCATCAGGTCGAGGACCCGTCCGTCGTCGACGACCTCCACGGCCCCGGCCCGGATCACCCGCAGGAACTCGATGCCCTCGGCACCCTTCGGGAAGATGATCGTCCCAGCCGGGTGGAATTCGACCTCCACTGAATCCGCCAGTCGCTCGACCGCCGCAGGGTCGGACGCGTCGAAGGGTGGGCACTGAAGGAGAAAGTCAACGATGTCGGGTATCGCTGCCACCGCGCCCCAGCAAACCACACCTGTGTCACCGACCAGAGATCGGACGGAGCCTGACTAGAGCCCGAATTCGGCCACTGGTCACACTTTGCTGCCGCATATCCTCTGTTCAGCGGGCCAGGAGGGGTTCGAACATAGTCCCATGACCTCCACGATGTGACGTCGCAGATTCGCCGGGACGTACGCCTGAGCCTCTCGGGTCTGCAGTGGGCAGCAGCGGAGTATCGTCCTCGTGTCGCGACGGGGATCGGGCCCGGTGAAGGTTCTGTCGTCGCGGCACGTGACCGGTTCCGGTGGAGAGCGCGATGACCGAGGGCAGCGAGGCGACGACGGTGCTCCATGCGGTGACCACATCGGGCCAATGGATCGGGCCTCATGAGCGGCCGCTCATGTCGTGGCTCACCTTGCCGGTCGGAGGTCATGGCACGGTGGGTGTGATGATCGTGCCGCCGGTCGGTTACGAGTACTGGAACTCGCACCGGACATTGCGGACCCTGGCCGAGCGCCTTGCCGCGCGCGGTTGTCCCGTGCTGCGCTTCGACCTCGACGGGCTGGGGGACTCGGCCGGCGACCAGTGGGATCCGGCCCGGGTCGAAGCCTGGCGCCACAGCGTCGACCACGCGGCTGACGCGCTGCGCGGCTGGGGCGTCACGTCGCTGGTCGTGGTGGGCCTGCGGATCGGCGGCTCGCTGGCCCTGATGCAAGGAGACGATGTCAACGCCGACGCGGTGGTCGCGTGGGCCCCCGTCGTCCGGGGGCGCCGGTACATCAGCGAGTTGCAGCTACTGGGGCTGCCCGTGCCCGAAGCCCCCGATGCCCCGGAGCGCTCGGGGGGCGTCGTGCAGGCCGGGTCGGTGTTCTCGGCGGAGACCCTGGCCGACCTGGGGGCGATCGACCTGGCCGCATTGCCGACTCGCCCGGCACCGAGGGTGCTGGTCGTCGACCGGGACGACAAGCCGGCCAGCTCCAACCTGCTCGATCGGCTCCGCACGCTGGGGGTGGAGCCTGACCATCTCGTCCGCGCGGGGACGGAGCTCGCGATGGACCGGCCCACCGAGTACGCGACGGTCGCCGGCGACATCGTCGAGGAGATCTGCCGTTGGGTGGGACCGGGCGGCGATGGGGCCGCGCCGGCAGTCCCACCGCAGGCCTTCCGCACGAGCGCCAGCATCGGCTGGAACGGGGGGACGGTCGGCGAAGAGGTGGTGCGCCTCGGCGAGGCGGGACTCGTCGGCATCCTCACACGACCCGCCGGGATCTCCCGCGGCACCGTGGTCTGGCTGAATTCCGGTTCGGAGCACCATGTCGGTCCCGGGCGGGCATGGGTGGAGTACGGCCGGGAGCTGGCTCTGTCCGGCTTCACGTCTTTGCGCATGGACTTCTCAGGGTGGGGCGAGAGCCCCGACCGCGGTCACGCGCCGGGACGGCCGTACGACCAGCACGGCGTCGATGAGGTGCGCGAGGCGGTGGGCGCACTCAGGGAACTTGGGCACCGGCGCATCGTCCTGGCCGGGCTCTGCGCGGGGGCGTGGATCGCTCTGCGGGCCACCCTCACGGTCGACGTCGACGGCGTGGTCGCCATCAATCCGCAGATGTACTGGAAACCCGGCGACCCCGTGGAGGCCGACCTCGTGTCCGAGACCAGAGTCCGGCGGCTCCCCGAGATCCGCCGCAACAAGAGACTCGGCTCCGTCGGGTTGTGGTCGCTTCTCGACGTCCTCGGTGTCCGACACCCGGCATCGGTCTGGTTGAGAGATCTCGAACGGCGCCAGACGCCGATCCTCGCGGTGTTCGCCGAGGGCGACGACGGTCTGGAGTTCCTCCACGACCGTGTCGGCCGAGCGTGGCGACGAGCCCTCCGCGGCGGCCTGATCACCTCGGCGACCGTGGCCGGCATCGACCACCCCATGCACCGGCATTGGCAGAGGGGAGCCATGGTCACCACGATCGCGACATGGCTCGATGTCACGCTCCCGAGCGATCCCTCGCACTGAAGCATCCGCGCGCACCAGGCGATCGGCGCACCGCGGCTGGGTCCTGACGTTCACCGGAGGCCGGCTGCTTCATTGGTACGGTGTCCTGGAATGCTTGCCGAGTGACTGGAGCGGCTGTGGGCGAAGTGGTCACACCGGCCGCCGAGGCGGACCCCGATGCCCTCCCTCGTGTGGTCATCGTGTACGACGCGGCATCGAACAACCCCATGGTGCTCGCCGAGGCGGCGGCCGGCGTCTGTCGACTCGTGTGGGTGGTGGACGGCAGCGATGTGGTCATGGCGCCGCTCGTGCGACTGCTCCGCCGCATCGGCGATGTCGTCGACACCGCCGGCCGCGAACCGGACGCGGTTGCGACTGCACTCGAACCGCACGCGCCGTCCGGCATCCTCACGTTCTCGGAGGTCCAAATGCCGCTGACGGCTGCGCTCGCCGGGCGGCTCGCACTGGCCTACCACTCCGTGGCCACGGCCGACCGCCTGGCGGACAAGTACCTGCAAAGGCTCGCACTGCGTGACGCCGGTGTGCCCGTCCCGGCGGTCTGGGAGGCACCGTCCCCCCGGCTGACCCAGGAGGAGCGCCACCGCGAGGCCGAAGCGCTGGCCGGGGTCGTCACCTTCCCGGTCGTCGTCAAACCCAGGCGCGGCGCCAGCAGCGTCGCAACGGCCCGGGCCGACGACCGACTGCAGCTCGTGCAGCTCATCGACCGGTTCGGCGGCCGGGAGGGCGGCCTCCTCGTCGAGGAGTACCTCGCGGACCGGGTGCGCGACGGTCCCTTCGCTGACGACATCGCAGTCGAGCTGCTGGTCCAGGAGGGTCGCGTGTGGCAGCTCGCGACCACGGGCAAGTTCAGGCATGCGCCGCCTTTCCGCGGGAGAGGCTGCTTCCTGCCGAGCCACGTCGATCCGACGACGGAGCGTGAGGTCTTCGAGGCGGCGGGGGCCGCGGTCCTGGGGCTCGGCGTCACCGACGGCTTCGTCAACGTCGACATGAAGCTCACGCCGGACGGTCCCCGCATCGTCGAGGTGAACGGTCGTCTCGGTGGGAACGTCCAGGTGATGATGGAGCTGGCCGGCGGGCCGCCCATCCTGCCCCTCGTCTTCCGCCTCGCCCTGGGCCACGACATGAGCGCCGAGCCCGCCATCGCGCGCATCCTCCAAGACAGCTGGCCGCGGGTCGGCTACTTCGCCTGGATCCAGACCCCGATGTCGGCCACGCGCCTGGTGGGTGTCGAGGGCCTCGACGAGGTGGCGGCCCTGCCGCACGTGGCGAGCGTGGTGCGGAACCAGAGGCAGGGAGATCTGCTCGACTGGGCCTCGGGCGGGCGCACGAACGTGTGCGAGGTGTTCGGATCCGTCGAGAACGTCGCCGATCTGGCCGCGGCGCGCGACCAGATCGACGACATCGTCAGGCTCGAATTCGACGAGGCGCTCCAGGCCACCGGCCCGAACGCGTCGTAGACGCCGAGCGGGGTTCCCGCGCCACCGGCTCGGGGGTCCGTGTCATTGTTCGACCGCGATGGGGCTCGAGTAGAGGCTGTTGAGTGCCCGCACCCTCCCCTTGGGCAACCCGGCACCGTCGAGCGGCCGGAGCACGATGGTGCGCTCTTCGCCCGGCGCCAGGTGGAACCACGAGTCGTCAGGGGCGAATCCCGGGATTTCGAGCGCGACCCACTGTGCGAACCGGCGCGTGTGGACGGTGAGGTGCCAGTCGTCGCCGATCCGTGAGGCGTGGGCCTCGAGCCCGATGTCCGGTTCCTGTGGACGCCCGGAGCCGACGGGGAGATGAAAGGCCTCGCTGACGACACCGCCCGCATCGAGCCTGACCCGGACGACGTCGTAGGACGGCGGTCCGAAGCGATAGGCGTTCGTGAGATCCCGGAAGCCTCCGAGCAGTGTGGCGGCGTTCCACTGCTGCTCCGTGTGCCCCCCCACCTCGACGACGGACTCTGCCTCTTCGACGACCGCGCCGGCAACGTTGTACAGGCTGAGGCGTAACTCGCCCTGTATCGACGATCCCCGGTCGTTGACGACGTGCACCCGCACCCCGGCGAGGCCCTCATCGGTCAGGAGGACCGCCACGGGAGCAAGCACCCGGCGGAGCGCGTACCAGGGTGCCTTCGGCGCGGTGAAGGAGTCCAGCAGTCCCCACCCCGCGCCCGGGCACAGGTCGTGCCAGCTGAGGATCAGCGCGCCCGCGCAGGTCGACTGCTCGCAGCGCCATTCCGCCATGACGGTCGACATGATGTGGGCAACGACCGCACGCCCGAGATCGAGATACCGCTCGGGATCGGCGTAACGGACGCGGAATGGGTCGACGCCGAAGACCTGGCGGACGTAGTCGTCGCGGACGTCTTCGAAATCCCACGAGGATCCGCTGTCGCGGGCCACTCCGGCCTTCCAGGACGGGTGATGACCGGCGACGCTCGCGCTTCCGAAGCACCGTTCCACGGTGGACTGCTCCGGTGGGTTGCCGAACGAGAGGCACTCGGCCGCGAAGCGCACGCCGGCCGCACGCGCATCGGTCAAGGGCCGCAGGTAGGCACCGACGCCGAAGTAGTGCGCGATTCCCTGGCCCGGCTCGAACGGCAGCTCTCCGCCGGACGGTGACGAGACGACGTAGGGAACATCCGGAACGATCTCGCCCGCAATGGCCGGAATGGTCTCCTCCAGAAGTGGGCTTCGCCAGCGGTCGCGCGGGAGTCCGAACATAGCGGCCTGCTGATGGGTCTCGCTGCTGCCGCAGACCACGGCCAACGAGGGACGGCCCTGGAGCCTTCCGAGCTGCTGGGTCAGCTCGACGCGCAGGCTCTCGACGAATCCAGGCTCTTCGGGTGGGTCGAAGCCGGCGAGCATGCAGTCCTGCCAGACGAGGATTCCCAGTTCATCGCACATGTCCCAGAACGCGGTGTCCTCGTAGGAGACGTAGCCACCGATCCTCAGCATGTTCATGCCGCCCTGGACGACCCGCAGGAGTGATTCCCGCAGTGCCGCGTCGGATGCTCCCAGGGTCACGACATCGGGAGGCATCCAGAAGGCACCGCGGCAGAAGACGGGAACACCGTTCACCGAGATAGCGAACCCTCCGCCGTCGCGGTCGACCCCGACGGTCCGGAATCCCACGGTACCCAGGTCCACGTCGACACCGTCGACGGTGAGGTGCACGGGGTAGAGGGGTTGGGCGCCGTGGGTGTGCGGCCACCATCGTTGAACGTTGGGTACCCGGACAACAGTGTCGACGAAACGATCTCCCGCCGCCTCGGAGACGGTGGTCGTCTGAAGGTGATCCCCGACGCTCAATTCGACCTCAGTGCCAGTATCGACCCCCTGCAGCAGCAGTCGGATGCCGACGCTTCCGTCCTCTCCGTCACAGCTCGTCATCACGTGGCGCTCGGCGACGAACGGTCGCGGCCCCGCGGCGCACAGGCGGACGGGACGCCATGGTCCCACGGGCGCCCCGCAGGCGGCCCATCCCGGAACGCGGCCGAGCAACGTCGTGCGATACCAGCGTTGGTTCTGGGAGCGAACCTGCAGGCTCCGCCAGCGGGGCCGCGGCCTTCGTTGGGCCAACAACGGGGCGAGAGCCGAGAAGCGGAGGAGCAGCACGTTGTGGGGATCGAGATGATCGATCCGGATCCGGTGGGCGACCCACATGTTCTCCGAGTGGAGCACGGGCCCACCGTTGAGCCATGCATCGGTGACGGTGGCCAGCCCTTCGAACTCGAGTCGCCACGGACCGTGGCGCTGGCCCTCTGGAGCGTCGAAGCGGCACCGGTACCACCACTCGCTCCCGTCGAGGAGGTCCTGGTCCTCGTCCCCCCAGCTCCACCGACCGAGCTCCCTCAGTGCTCCAGCCACCGTCCCGGGCACCGTCGCCGGGAGCCACGACGGGTCGTCGAGGGACATGGCTGCCACATCGGCGTCCGCGCCCGGATCGTTCCGCCGGCACTCCCAAGAGGATCCGGCCAGGACATCGTCAGAGACCACGTCGTCCGCTGCCGGTCCCATGGTGCTATTTGAGCACACGACAGAATGAACGCCCCGCCGCAATTCCGATTCAAGGGAGGCGGTCGTTCGTCCGACATAGCAAGTTGGCGGCCCACTCCGATGCAGAGATTGTGGGCCCATCTTGCACGACGGGGGAATTGACTTGTCATTGGTTCGCTCACTGAACGCGAGGTCGCCGTTATGCTCTTGTCTTCACGGGGTGTGCCCCGAAGGTGGAGGAGGGCGGACTCAATGAGCACGGGAATGGCCATACGCGTGGGAGCGGACGTCGTCGCCGTCCATCAGGTGGCCGAGAGCGTCACCCGCTTCGGCGCCCGCTACCTCGAGCGCGTCTACACCGAGCACGAGCTGAGCTCCTGTGCGGGCCCGCCATCGGTGCGGGCCGCCGGTCTGGCCGCTCGGTTCGCGGCCAAGGAGGCGACTATCAAGGTGCTGCGCCCCGTCGGCCATCAGCCTGATTGGCGCTCCGTGGAGGTGCGCCGCCATGCGGAGGGTTGGTGCACCATGGCCCTCGCTGGGCACGCGGCGACCCTGGCCGAGCAGGCGGGCATCGCCGACCTTGCCGTCAGCCTGACCCACGAGGGAGACGTGGCGGCAGCTGTGGTGGTTGCGCTGTGTGGATCCGGAACCGAGGCGGTGGCCTGATGGACGAGACGATCCGTACGATCCTGGCCGAGCACGGCCACCTTCCCGTCGACGTTGCCAGTATCAGCGACGAGGACGATCTGTACCAGGCCGGGATGACGTCACACGCCAGCGTCAACGTCATGCTCGCACTCGAAGACGAGTTCGACATCGAGTTCCCCGAGGCGATGCTGCGCAAGAGCACCTTCGAATCCGTCGTCGCGATCCGCACCGCCATCGGCGAGCTGACCGCGTCCTAGGTCAGCGGAGCTCAGTCAGTGACGGCATCGGAGGCGACCGGCAACGATCTCACGCGGGAGGCGGATCGCATCGGCGCCAAAGTTGCAGGGCCCGCGGCCGGCGAGGTCGATCGCGCCGCGCGGTTTCCGTCCGAGGCGTTCGACGCGCTACGGGAGGCGTCCCTTCTCTCCGTGCTGGTTCCCTCGGAGCTCGGCGGCGCCGGTGTGACCGTCGGACAGGCCGCCGACATCGTGTTCGAGCTCGGCCGGCACTGTGCGTCGACCGCCATGATCTATGCGATGCACCAGATCCAGGTGGCGAGCCTGGTGCGTCACGGCAGGTCCGCCTTCTTCGAGGACTACCTGTCCGACCTCGCGGCGCGGCAGCTGCTGCTTGCCTCGGCGACGACGGAGTTGGGAGTCGGAGGCGACGTTCGTACCAGCGTGTGCACGGTGGAGCGCGACGACGCCGGAGACATCCGCCTCGAGAAGATGGCCCCCGTGATTTCCTATGGCGAGCACGCAGACGGGATCCTGGCCACCGCTCGCCGCGCCCCGGAGAGCCCGCCGAATGACCAGGTGCTCGTGCTCTGCCGGCAGCCGGGGCTCACGTTGGAGCCGATCAGCGGCTGGGACACGCTCGGCTTCCGGGGCACGTGCAGCCTCGGCTTCCGGCTCGTCGCCGAATGCGGGCCGGAGCACATCCTCGATGACGCCTACGCGGACATATCGAGTCGGACCATGTTGCCGGTGTCGCACATCCTGTGGAGCAACGTGTGGCTGGGCCTGGCCACCTCGGCTGCCGACAAGGCAAGGCACTTCGTGCGCAGCGAGGCCCGCAAGAAGCCCGGCGTCACCCCGCCGTCGGCGCTGCGCCTGGCTGAGCTGGTTGCACAGCTCCAGCGGATGGAGGAACTCGTCAGGGGTACGGCCCGCCGCTATGACCAGCAGTGCGACGATCTCGACACGCTCGCCGGCATGGGCTTTGCCATCGCCATGAACTCGCTGAAGGTGTCCGCGTCGACGCTGGTGGTCGACATCGTGAACCGCGCCATGGCGATCTGCGGCATGGCGGGCTATCGGGAGGACTCGCCGCACAGCCTCGGGCGGATCCTGCGCGACGCCCACGGTGCCGCCGTCATGGTCAACAACGACCGGATCAACAGCAACACCGCACAGATGCTCCTGATCCACAAGGACGATTGACGGGCCGATGACGGACGGAGGTCTCTTCAGAGACGAGCTCGTCGCGGCCGGCCTCCTGGTCCTCACGGGGACCGACGGGATTTATGGCCGCTCGTCGGTCTACGAGGACATCGTGGCCGCCGTGGACGGTCTCGCCGTCGCGGCGGCGGCGTCCGAACGAGCGGAGAGCTTCCGGTTCCCGCCTGTGATGCCCCGCAACGTGTTCGAGCGGACGGGCTACTTGTCGTCCTTTCCCGACCTCACGGGCTCGGTGTCCACCTTCACCGGGAACAACGCTGACCACAGGAAGCTCATGGACGTGGCGCAGGCAGGGGGTGATTGGACGGCGCTGCTCCAGGCGGCCGGGGTCAGCCTGTGTCCGGCCGCCTGTCATCCCCTCTACCCCACCCTGGCCGGCGCCCTTCCCGAGGGCGGGCGCCGGTTCGACGTGGCGGGCTGGTGCTATCGACACGAGCCCAGCGTGGACCCGGCCCGGATGCAGGCCTTCCGGATGCACGAGCTGGTCTACGTCGGCGATGCCGCAGGCGCCAGCGCACACCGGGACCGCTGGCTCGAGCTGGGCGTCGACATCCTCGCCTCTCTCGGCCTGGACGTCGAGACGGTCGTGGCGAACGATCCCTTCTTCGGTCGAGTCGGCCGGATCCTGGCCGACAACCAGCGCGCTGAGACGCTCAAGTTCGAAATCGTGACGCCCATCAGCTCCGCCGAACATCCGACGGCGATCGGGTCGTCGAATTGCCACCTCGACCACTTCGGACAACCATTCGGCATCGAGACCGCCAGCGGCGAGGTGGCACACTCGTGCTGCTTCGGGTTCGGCCTCGACCGCATCACCTTGGCGTTGTTCCGGACCCACGGGATGGACCCCGGAGACTGGCCGGCGGCGACCCGCGACCGACTCTGGGCGTGAGCGCGGGACCCGGGCTCCGGGTGGTGCCGGTCGACGCGTCGAGCTACCGGCCGCATCGACTGCATGCCACCGAGCGGACGTGGACGGAGACCAACTGCTACGTCGATCTGTGGATAGAGCTGCTCCACGCCCTGGGTCTCGATCCGCTCGCGGCCGCCGCGTTCACGCTCAGCACCGATTTCGAAGGTGATCAGTGGACCTTCTTCAAGTTCCCCCCCGAGGATCTGCGGGCGATGTTCGGTCTCGAAGTGGGCGAAATCAACGTCTGGCGTCCGGTCCTCGACCACGCAGTGGAACAGCTCGAGCTGGGGCGTCTGCTCATCATGGACGCCGACGCCTGGTTCTTGCCCGACACGCAGGGCATCTCGTACCGCACGGCTCATACCAAGACCGCCGTGGTGCCCAACAGCATCGACCGGGCCCGACGGCATCTCGGCTATTTCCACAACGCGGGGTATTTCGAGCTCAATGGCGACGACTTCGACGGCTTGTTCCGGCTTGGTCCGTACGCCGACCCGGTCGCGTTGGCACCCTACGCCGAGTCCATCCGCCTCGACCGGGTGCGGCGCGATCCGAGCGGGCTGGTCGACGGGGCGGTGGCGCTCACGAGAGCGCACCTCGCCCGACGCCCCCTCGACGATCCGATGATCCGCTTCGAGCAACGCCTCGAGCGCGACGCCGCCTGGCTGGCTGGCCAGGATCTCGAGACCTTCCATCTCTATGCGTTCGGGACGTGCCGGCAATGCGGCGCTGCCGCCGAGCTTGCGGCATCGTTCGTCGGCTGGTTGGACGAGCATGATCCCTCGGCCTCCGGGTCTGCTGACCTGGTCGTCGTCGCCGAGGCGCTCACCACGGTGGCCACCACGGCGAAGGCATTGCAGTTCAGCCTGGCTCGGCGGTCGCGCGGCCGTGCCGTCGACGTCCACGGTTCGTTCGAGGAGATGAGCCGGTCGTACCGGACGGCGATGGACGGCTTGGTGGCCCACTACGGATGATCGTGATCGAACCCGGCGCGAGCTTCGAAATTCGGCACCACGAGATCGGGCGGCAACCGTCGCGCGCGTCAAGGTGGCGCAATCCTGCCGATCCTGCGGTGACCGCTCCGGGGTGACACGGTAGAACACGTCCGGAGGCTGTCAGCGGTGCCGTCGCGAACGATCGGCGCCGGAGGTGGCTGCCCGGAGGCCTAGCATCGTACGTGGCCGCTCTGCTGCTGGTCGCCCTCGCCGTGGGGTTGGACAACTTCGGCGCGGCTTGCGCACTCGGCGTGTCCGGTGCGGGCTCCCGACGCCTTCAGATCGCGGTCGTCTTCGGTGTGTTCGAGGCGGCCATGCCCCTCGTGGGCCTCCTTCTCGGAGACTCCGTCGCGCACGGTCTGGGGGGCCGCACCGACCTTGTCGCCGGCCTCATCCTGTGTCTGGCTGGGATCTACGCACTCGTTCAGGGTGCCCGCGCCGGCGGGGCCTCCGACGGCGCGGCGGGGGGCGAAGGCCCGGGCCTCCGGCGGCTGGTCGTGCTCGCGGCCGCCCTGAGTGTCGACAACCTTGCCATCGGGTTCGCGCTCGGCGCGTACCACGTCAACGTCGTCGTGGCCGCACTCGTCATCGGGGTTGTCAGCGTGGGGCTCGCGCTGCTCGGCCTGGAACTCGGGAGCCGCGTGGGCGCGCGCCTGGGCGAGTGGGGCGAGCGCGCCGGTGGCGTCCTCCTCATCGTCATCGGCGTCACGGTGGCTGCGGGCCTGCTGTGAGCGGAGTGCCCCTGGTGTCCCGGGCTCGACGTCGAAGACGACTGAGGCTCAGCGCCAGCCGACCCGGCGCAGGACGTGGGAACGGCAGCGGCCCGCCCGGGAGGGCTCGAAGACGCAGAAGGGCTCGCTGACGCATCCGCAGCCGATCGCCTGGCCATGGCACGCCGGGCAGCGCTCCATGCAGCACCCCGGATGGTGCACCCCGCCGAGTGGTGTCCCGCAGTCCCTGCACTCCTCGGGCTCGTAGCGGTGTCTCGGGCGGAGCTCCTGGCCCCAGCGGATCGGCGCGTATGCCCTCCCGTCGATGAGGACGGGGTCGGTCAGGCAGCTGATCCCGTCGGTCATCTCGCCACCACAGTGCGAACAAATGGCCATGACCCTCCTTTTGTCCAACCCTGGCGTCGATCTTCCCAGGCCCGTGTGACACCGGCGCGGATGGCCCGGACCCTCCACTTCCACTGCCCTACGCTGCGCCCATGACGACTGCGGAGAGCAAATCGGGGGGCGGGGGCACGGCTGCGGCCGGGCTCCTGTCGGGGAAGGTGTGCGTGGTGTCGGGCGTCGGTCCCGGTCTGGGACGGCAGGCGGCGCGGGCGCTCGCAGCCCACGGCGCCGACCTGGTGCTGGCGGCGCGCCGCCAGTCGACGCTCGACGAAGTCCTGGCCGAGGTGGCGGGCATCGGCGCCCGCGCCATCACCGTGGCGACCAACATCGTGGACCCCGACGCCTGCGCCCGCCTCATGGCGGCCGCTGCGGAAGAGTTCGGCGGCGTCGACGTCCTGGTGAACAACGCGTTCCGGCCCGACGTCTTCCAGAGCTTCGAGGACGTCGATCTCACCGTGTGGCGCAAGATCATGGACGTCAACGTCTTCGGGTCGCTGCAGATGACCCGGGCGGCGCTGCCGTTCATGCGCCGGCGTGGCGGCGGCTCGGTGGTGATGGTGGCCTCCATGGTGGCCCGCCAGCCGCAGCCGGGGCAGGGTGGCTATGCGATCTCGAAGGGGGCGCTCCTGACGGCCACGCGCGTGCTGGCCGACGAGCTCGGCCCGTCCAAGGTCCGTGTCAACGCAGTGGTCCCCGGCTGGATGGCCGGCCCTTCGGTGGACATCTACATCGACATGACCTCGGCCGGGCGGGGTGTGCCGGCACAGGAGGTGGTCGACGAGCTCAACGCCCGGGTGCCTCTGGGCCGGATCCCGAGCGACGAGGACGTTGCGGGTTCCATCGTGTTTCTCGCCTCGGACCTCTCGTCCGCCATGACCGGGCAGGCGCTCGACACGAACGGCGGCGAGATCTTCGCCTAACGGCTCAGGTGCCCTCGCCACCGCTCGCCGTGCACGACCGGGGGTCCCAGGGGGCGAGGGGCTCCACGGCCGGCGTCGGCGCCTGGAATGCGCCCGAGTTGCCCGTGTTCCCGGTGCTGGAGGGCACCGTCGTGGTGGTCGATGCCGCGGGGCTGGCGGCCTCACCGCCGGCGGACGTCGGCGTGGTGGTGGCGGGCGGCGCGTTGACGGCGAAGTCGGTGCCGGTCACCACCGTCACCTGCGAGCCCGGCTTCACCTGTGTCGGGTCCTCGGCCATGATCACGGCCCCCGTCATGGAGTTGGCCACGGCCTGGGCCGCCGCCAGTTCGGCGCGCGTCTTGGACGAGTAGTAGACGACCGTCTCGGCCTCCTGGCCGACCGGCGGGCTGTCGCCGATCGTGCCGATCTTGAAGCCGAGCGCCTGCAGGCTCTGGGACGTGTCGGTGGCCTGGTTGTAGGCGCCGGAG
>Ga0181535_10003263_pt1 | contig 18976 bp, 16 predicted proteins | sample PEATcosm2014_Bin_44_FD_119774 | JGI IMG/M metagenome (GOLD analysis project Ga0181535, IMG submission 119774) | Peatland microbial communities from MTU Mesocosm Facility, Houghton, MI, USA - PEATcosm2014_Bin17_30_metaG | ecosystem: Environmental > Terrestrial > Soil > Wetlands > Peat | place... | reverse complement strand
GGTGGGGTTCAGGTTCGAGTGAGCGTTGCGCGACGGCGTCGTGAAGCCTATCTGGTTGTTGATCACCACGTGGATCGTGCCGCCCGTGCCGTATCCTTCGAGCTTCGACATGTTGAATATCTCGGCGACGACGCCCTGGCCGGCGAACGCGGCGTCGCCGTGGATCAGGACGGGAAGGACCTTCTTCCCGCCCGCGTCGCCCATGAGGTCCTGGAGGCCGCGGGCTCGGCCCTCGACCACGGGACCGACGGACTCGAGGTGACTCGCGTTGGGCGACAGGGTTATCGCGACGGAAGAGCCGTCGTCGTTCCTGTGCGTCGAAGAGTAGCCGATATGGTACTTCACGTCGTCCGAGCCGCCGAAGACCCCGGGGGTGAATCCTTCCTCGAAGAGGTAGAAAAGCTCCTCGAGAGGCTTGCCGACGATGAGGGCGAGGATGGTCAGCCTGCCTCGATGCGCGGCCCCCATCGCTATCCGCTCGATCCCGCGCGGGCTGGCTCCGTCGAGGAGGAAGTGCAGGGCCGGGATGACGGCTTCCGACCCCTCGAGGGAGAAGCGTTTCTGGCCGATGAAAGTCCTCTGCAGGAAACGCTCCAGCTCCTCCGCCTCGACGAGGTCCTCGAGGATGGTCCTCCTCTGCATTTCGTCGAGGCTCGCCGAGTAGGCCGGGCCCTCCATCCTGGAGATGAGCCATTCGCGCATCCCCTTGTCCTGGATATGGAGAAACTCCGTGCCGATGCAGCCGCAGTACGCGTTCCGGAAGGCCTCGAGTATTCCCCTGAGCGGCATCGCCCTGCGGATGCCGCCGCCCGCGTAGAACTCGATATCCAGGTCGCCTTCGGAAAGGCCGAATTCTTCCAGTTCAAGGCGATGGTAGCTCTTCTTCTTGACCTCGCTCAACGAGGTGAACTTCTCCGAGTAGGACTCGCCGAGGGGATTGAGGTCGGCATAGAGATAGCCCACGTCCCTATAGGCCCAGAGAAGGCTGTCCACCCTGCTCTGCTTGTATGCGGGGTCGTCCTCGCCCGAGCAGGCGGCGCGGAGCGAGCCGTCGGCCGGCTCCCCGCCCCGCGGCGCGCTTACATGGAAGTCCTCGGGGCGATTGTCCAGGGAGCGCCCCGTCGCGCCGTCGGACTCGAGCGCCCCGGAGAGTAGATCCTCGAGAAGGTCGAAGCTGTTGTTGAGCATCCTAGCCCCGCAGGGCCTCGGGGACCTGATCCGGACGGTCCACCACGGGCACGCCCGCGTCGCCGAAGGCCTTGATTTTGGAATCGGGCGTGCCGCGGCTCCCCGAGATGATGGCACCCGCGTGACCCATCTTCTTCTCGGGCGGAGCCGTCCGCCCCGCGATGAAGGCGACGACTTTCTTGGAGAAGCTCCGCTTGATGTAGTCGGCGGCCTCTTCCTCGGCCTCGCCTCCGATCTCCCCGATGAGGACGACGGACTCGGTGTCCGGGTCCTTCTCGTACAACTGCAGGACCTCGACGAAACTCAGGCCCGTGATGGGGTCTCCCCCGATGCCGATGCAGGTGGATTGGCCGAGGCCTGCCTTGGTCAGGTTGTAGACGATCTCGTAGGTGAGGGTGCCCGAGCGCGAGATCACGCCGACGCCCCCCGGCGCGTGTATCTGACCGGGCATTATGCCTATCTTGCATTTGCCCGGGGATATGAGACCGGGGCAGTTGGGCCCGACCAGGACCTTGCCGCGCTCCTTGATGTACCGGTAGTTCTGCGCCATCTCGACGAGAGGTACGCCCTCGGTGATGCAGACGATGAGCCTTATCGGGCTGTCGGCGGCCTCTCGTATCGCGGCCGATGCGAAGCGCGCCGGCACGAAGATTACGCTCGCGTCGGCGCCCGTCGCGCGCGCCGCTTCGTCGACTCCGTCGAACACCGGCATGGAGTCCAGGCTCTGGCCGCCCTTGCCCGGAGTGACGCCGCCGACGACCTTGGTCCCGTATGCGAGCATGCTTCTCGCGTGGAAAGAGCCGTCCCTTCCGGTGATGCCTTGAACGATGACCTTGGTGTCCGCGTTCACCAGGATGCTCATGCCGCTACCTCTTTCGTTTCAGGCGACGTAGGCCACCACTCGCTTTATCGCCTCGCCGAGGTCGTTGTAGGCCTCGATCCCGGCGCCTTGCAGTATTTCCTTGGCCTTGACGTCGTTGGTGCCGATCAGCCTGATCACTATCGGTACGCCTATCTCGATCATCGACTTCGCCTTGAGTATGCCGTTCGCCACGTCGTCGCAGCGCGTTATGCCGCCGAAGATGTTTATGAGGATGGCCTTGACGCCGGGCTTCCCGAGGAGGATCGAGAAGGCCTTGACCACCTTCTCGGGGTTCGAGCTCCCCCCGATGTCGAGGAAGTTGGCGGGCGCCGCGCCATAGTGCTTGATGAGGTCCATCGTAGCCATCGAGAGGCCGGCGCCGTTCACCATGCAGCCGATGTTCCCGTCCAGCCCCACGTAGCTCAGGCCCGCCTCTCGCGCCTCGATCTCGTCGCTGCCGTACTCGTCGGGATTCCGGAAGGCAAGGAGCTCGGGATGCATAGGGAGGCCGTTGTCGTCGACGACGATCTTCGCGTCGAGGGCGACGAGCTTCCCTCCCTCGACGAGGGAGAGAGGATTGAGCTCGATGAGACTGCAATCCTTCTCGACGCAAAGGCGAAAGAGCGACCGGGTGATCTCGAGGAGGCTCTGCGCGATTTCCGGACCGAGTTCGTCCGCGCCGATCCCCGCGAGGAAGGAGGTCCCGTCGGGGCCGAGGAACGGGTCGAGTCCGACATGCCGTATCCTTCCCGGATGGCCTGCCGCGGCCTCCTCGATGGTGATCCCGCCCTTGTCGCTGAATACCGCCTCGACTCCCTTGGCGTTCCGGTCGACGAGCACGCTCAAATAGTATTCCTTGACGCTCTTCACCGCCCGGGTCACGAGGACTTTGCGGACGCGCTGGCCTCCGATCTCCAGCCCGAGGATCCGCCCGGCGACGGTCGCGGCCTCCTCCGGCGTCCTGGCGATCCTGACGCCGCCGGCCTTGCCCCTGCCCCCCGCCAGTACCTGAGCCTTGACGACGACCATCCCGCCCAAGCGAGCCTGGATCGCGGACGCGGCCTCGGGAGAATCCGCCACATCTGCCTCGGGCACGGGAACGCCGTACTGGATGAGCAGCTGCCGCGATTGGTATTCCATCAGTTTCAAGACTTACCTCTTCTTACTTCCGAAGGCTCTCTATCTTCCTCTTAGTTAAGTTAATACTTTTCGTTACCTTTATGCCTCTCGGGCATACTTGAGTGCATCGAAATTTGCTCTCGCAGGCCCAGACGCCGTCGGGCCGGTCCAAGGCGGGGAGACGCTCGGCCGTCCCCTTGTCGCGGCTGTCGAATACGAAGCGCGCGGCGTTGAGCACGGCCGCCGGCCCGATGAAGGCGGGGTTCTTCTCCCGTATCACGGGGCAGGCCGAATAGCAGGAGGCGCAGAGGATGCACTTGGTGGCATCGTCTATCTCCTCCCTCTCGGCCTGGCTCTGCTTCCTCTCCTTGGGGCCGGCGGGCCCGTCGTTGATGAGGTAGGGCTTCACCGAGCGATAGGAGGAGAAGAACCTCTCCTGGTCGACCATGAGGTCCCGCTGCACCGGAAGGCCCTTCAGCGGCTCGATCCGGATCGACGCCCCCTCGGCCGCGCCCAAGTCGCGCAGGAGGGTCTTGCAGGCGAGCCGCTCCTCCCCGCCTATCAGCATGGCGTCGGAACCGCAGATGCCGTGGGCGCAGCTCTTGCGGAAGGCCAGGCTGCCATCGAGGTAGGTCTTGATATAGACGAGGCCGTCGAGCACCCGGCTCTCGGGCGGGAGCTCCAGTTCGAAGTCCTCGAAGTGGGGCGAGGAGTCCTTCTCGGGATCGAAGCGCTGGATCGTGAAGATTATCCGCATCAGTATACCCTCGGCTTGGGAGCGAACAGGCTCGTGTCGACGTCCTTGTACGAGAATTCCGGAACGCCGTCCGTCAGCTTGACGAGCGAATGCTTGAGCCAGCGGGCGTCGTCCCGTTCGGGGAAATCGTCGCGGGTGTGGCCGCCCCTGCTCTCCTCGCGCCTCAAGGCCGCATGGGCGGTGACGTAGGCGAGGTCGATGAGGTTCTCGAGCTCGAGGAGCTCGAGAAGGTCGGTGTTGAAGGCGGCGTTGCCGTCCTGGACGCGGGCCTCGCGGTACTGGTCGCGAAGGCCCTCGACCGTCGAGACGGCGGCGCGCATATCCTCGCCGGTCCGGATGATGCCGACGCGCTCCATCATGGTCTTTTGCAAAGTCTCCCGGATCGCCCCGCCGTGCGCGCCCTTGCCCGTCTTGAGTCGCCCGATCTTGTCGCGGGCGTAGGAGTCGCTCCCCGCGGCGACATGGCCCATGTCGGCGTTGGCGATGTAGTCGGCGATATGCCTCCCCGCCCTACGCCCGAACACGACGAGGTCGACGAGGCTGTTGGTGCCCAGCCTGTTCGCGCCGTGCACCGAGACGCAGGCGCATTCTCCGGCGGCGTACAGTCCGGCGTAGCTCCCCCTGCCTTCGCCTCGAAGGACCCTGCCATTGTGGTCGGTTGGAACCCCGCCCATGCCGTAGTGGGCGGTGGGCTGGACGGGGATGGGCTGGGTGACGGGGTCGATATTGAGGTAAACGCGGCAGAACTCGGCTATATCGGGGATCTTCTCCTCCACCGCCTGCTTACCGAGCTTGGTCGCGTCGAGGAGGACGTAATCGTCGATCTGCCGGTCGCCGCGCATGCCGTTGCCGCGCTTGAGCTCGCTCAGGATCGCCTTGCTGATGAGGTCGCGCGGCGCAAGGTCGAGGAGCTTGGGCGCGTACTCTTCCATGAACCGCTCGCCCCTCCTGTTCCTCAGCACGCCGCCCTCGCCCCTGACGGCCTCGGTGATCAGGATGCCCATGCCCGCGATCCCCGTAGGGTGGAACTGATAGAACTCCATGTCCTCTAGGGGCACTCCCCTGCGGAGGGCCAGGGCCAGCCCGTCTCCCGTGTTCGCGTACGCGTTGGAAGTGGTCTTGAACATCCTTCCGAAGCCGCCCGTCGCGAGCATCACGGCCTTGGACCTGATCGTGTGCAGCTCGCCGGTCGCCAGCTCGAGGACGACGAGCCCTTTGCAGGCGGGGCCGTCCATGATGAGGTCGACCGCGAAGTATTCATTATAAAAGTCCACCTCGTTCTTGATGCATTGCTGGTACAGGGTCTGCAGGATCATGTGGCCGGTCCTGTCGGCCGCATAGCAGGCCCTCCGCACGGGCGCCTCGCCGAAGTTCCGGGTGTGGCCGCCGAAGCGGCGCTGGTCGATCAGGCCGTCGGGAGTCCTCGAGAAGGGCAGGCCCATGTTCTCCAGGTCGTAGACCGCCTGGACCGCCTCCTCGGCGAGAATGGCCGCCGCGTCCTGGTCGACGAGATAGTCGCCGCCCTTGATCGTGTCGAAGGCGTGCCACTCCGGTTTGTCCTCCTCGAGGTTGCCCAGGGCGGCTCCGATGCCGCCTTGGGCCGTCCCTGTGTGGCTGCGGACCGGGTAGAGCTTGGAGATGACGGCGACCCGGCCCGCGCCCGAGGCTTCGAGGGCCGCGTAGAGCCCCGCGCCGCCCGCGCCGACGATCACCGCGTCGTATTCGTGCTGCATTGCCCCTCCTTCAATCGCGAGCCAGATTGAGCACGCCGCCGGCCAAGAGGATCTTCCTGTGGCGGGGCGAGGCCTCGAGGACGACCCTCACGACGGAGCCGCCCACGCGGAGATCGGTCTCCTCCGCGCCCGAGGCGACGAAATCGCGGATTCCCGACAGCTCGAAGAGGTCGCCCTGGGCGATATTGTCGTAATCGCTCGCGTCGGCGAAGACGAGGGGGAGGATGCCGAAGTCTATGAGATTCTCCTTGTGGATCCTCGCGAAGCTCTTGGCGATCTTGAGCTTGACGCCGAGGTAGCGGGGCGCCAGCGCGGCGTGCTCCCGCGATGAGCCCTGGCCGTAGTTCTCGCCGCCTACCACCGCGCCCCCGCCCTTCTCGCTCGCGCGCTTGGCGAAGTCCTTGTCCAGCACGTAGAACACGTAGTTGCTGATCTCGGGGATGTTGCTTCTGAGGGGCAGGACCTGGGTGCCCGCCGGCATGATGATGTCGGTGCTGATGTTGTCCTTTACTTTGAGGAGCACTTCGCCGCTGATCGAGTCCTCGAGCTCGGGGAAGCGGGGAAAGGGCTTTATGTTCGGCCCCTTGATAAGCTCCACCTCGCCGGGCTCGGCCGGGGGCAGTACGAACCATCCGGGATTGAAAGCGTAGGTCTCAGGATACTCGATGACGGGATAGCTCCCCAGGGTCCTGGGATCCGTGATCCTCCCCGTGAGGGCTGAGGCCGCCGCCGTCTCCGGGGAGCATAGATAGACGGCGTCGTCGAGGGTCCCGCTCCTCCCCTTGAAATTCCGCGGGAAGGTCCGCAGGGAATTGGTGCCCGTGGCGGGCGCCTGCCCCATGCCGATGCAACCGAGGCATCCGGGCTCGTGCACTCTCGCGCCCGCGTCGATCAATGCCCCGAGGCCCCCGGCGGCCAGGATGTTCTCGAGCGTCTGCCTGCTGCCGGTGTTTATCTCGAAGCTGACCTCGGGATCGCGGATCTTTCCCTCCACGATCTTGGCGGCGATCATGAAATCGCGAAAATCGCCGTTGCAGGAGGACCCGATGATCACCTGATGCACCTTCACGTCGGCGAGCTCCCTGGCCGCCTTGACGTTGTCGGGATTGCTCGGGCAGGCGACCATCGGCTCGATGTCGCCGAGCTCGACCTCGGTGGTCGCCTCGTACTCCGCGCCGGCGTCGGCAGAGAGGGGGACATAGTCCCCATGCCGGGAGTTGCGCTTTAGGAAGTCCTCGGTGATCTCGTCCGAAGGGAATATGCATGCGGTAAAGCCCATGTCCACCGACATGTTCGCCACCGTCGCGCGAGCGGCCATGTCCATGTTGCGCAGGCCGGGGCCGTCGAACTCCATGATCTTGCCGATGCCGGCCGCGCAGCTATAGTCCCCGAGGAGGCTGAGGATCAGGTCCTTGCCCGAGACGAAGGGCTGGAAGGCTCCTTCGACCCGAATCCTCCAAATCTCGGGAACGTTGATGTAATACGGCAGGCCGGCCATCGCCATCGCCACGCTGATCCCGCCGGCCCCCATGGCGAGCATCCCGAGGCAGCCTCCCGTCGTCGTATGGCTGTCCGATCCGAGGAGAGTCTTGCCGGGAACGCCGAATCGCTGGCGTTGGATATGGTGCGACACCCCGTTCCCGGGCTGCGAGAGAATGACCCCGTATTTCCTCGCAGCGGATTGGAGGAAGCGATGGTCGTCGGCGTTCCTGTAGTCGGTCTGGATGACGTTGTGGTCGATATAGCTGACCGCCAGCTCGTTCTTTATCCGCCCGAGCCCCATGGATTCGAACTCGAGGTACACCATCGTGCCCGTCGCGTCCTGGGTCAGGGTCTGGTCGATCCTTATCCCGATCTCTTCTCCGGGAAGCAGCCTGCCTTCGACGAGGTGCGCTTTAAGGATCTTCTCGGCAATCGTACCCTTCATGGCGATCCCTCCCGACTAGAGCTGGAACCATGGCGGCGTCCGTCCTACGGTAGACTAAGCATACCATCATTGTTTTCGCTGTCAAGCTTCGCGGAGTCGCGAGGCCGGCCGAGGTCCATGATCGTCCTTGCTCCGCGGCGGCATCGACCCTATACTCGTGGTAACCAATGACCGGCTCGGACGTAGCCGGAAGGAGCGGAGGATGAAGCAATACGTCAGGTGCAAGGCATGCGGATACATCATGGAGGCGAGCAAGGTCGGTAAGCTGTGTCCGGCCTGCGGGGTGCCTTCGAAGGCCTTCGAGCCCTACGAAGAGAGGATCTCCGAAGAGCGCAAGCGCATCCTCGACCTGCACATTCATCCCATCGTCGTGCACCTGGCCCAGGCCCTCGCCCCCATGCTCGTCGTCCTCGCGGCCGCTCTCGCCCTGATCGGCGCGGGATCCCTCAAGACCGTATTGCTGGACGCCGCGCGAGTCCTCGCCGCCTTCCTCCCGGTCGCTGTCGTCCTCGCCTTCGCGGCCGGCCTCATAGACGGCAACCTTCGCTTCCATAAGGTGACTACGCCGCTCCTCGTCCGGAAGATGATAGTCGGCGCCCTCTTCTTCGCCGTCTCGCTCGCGGCGGCCGCCCTGGCCCTCTTCACCGGCCTCGAGGCGGCGACGCTGGCGTCCTTCGCCTTTCTCGAGCTCCTCTCCCTGGCCGCGGCCGTCGCGCTGGGCCACTGGGGCTTCGGGCTCCTCTCCTCGAGGTTCCCAGGCAAGTAGGCACTATTAAATCATCTCCTCGGGCTTGACGAGGGCGTCGAATTCCTCGCCGCTGAGGATGGACAGCTCGACCGCCGCCTGTCTGAGCGTCAAGTCTTTCTCGTGCGCGAGCTTGGCTATCTTCGCGGCCGCGTCATAGCCGATATGGGGATTGAGGGCGGTAACCGTCATCAGGCTCCTCCCCAAATCCTCGCGTATCCGCCTCTCGTCGGCCTTGATGCCCCTGACGCAGCGCTCGTCGAGGCCGGAGATCGCTCCGGCGAGGAGGTCGATGGACTGCAGCAGATCGTAGATGATGACGGGCTTGTAGACATTCAGCTCGAGCTGGCCCGAAGCCCCCGCGAAGGTGATCGTCGCGTGGTTGCCGAAGACCTGGGCGCATACCATGGTCGTCGCCTCGACCTGCGTCGGATTGACTTTGCCCGGCATGATGGAGGAGCCGGGCTCGTTCTCGGGAAGGAGGAGCTCGCCCAGGCCGCATCTCGGGCCCGACCCTAGGAGCCTCAGGTCGTTCGCTATCTTCATAAGGGCCGCGGCCAGCGCATTGAGGGATCCCGACAAGCCGACGAGGTCGTCATGGGCGGCCATATAGGCGAATTTGTTCGACGCCGCCTTAAGGGGCAGGCCGGTGATGGCGGCCAACTCCTCGCAGGCCAGCTCGCCGAAGCGCGCCGGGGCGTTCAGCCCCGTCCCAACCGCCGTGCCGCCGAGGGGCAGGTACATCGTATCGCGCGCGGCCGTCTCGATCCTTCCGATGCCGAGCCGCAGCTGCTCCGCGTAGCCCGAGAATTCCTGGCCGAGGCCTATGGGCACGGCGTCCTGGAGATGGGTCCTTCCCGTCTTCACGATGCCGCGGAACTCTTTCGCCTTGGCCTCGAGCGAGGCTTGGAGGGTCCGGGCGGCGGGGAGGAGCAGGCTCTCGACCTTCAGGGCCGCCGAGAGCTGCATGGCCGCGGGGAAGACGTCGTTGCTCGACTGGGACTTGTTGACGTCGTCGTTGGGGTGCAGGGGCCTCTTGGAGCCGAGAGGCCGGCCGGCCTTGGAGCTGGCGAAATTGGCGATCACCTCGTTGACGTTCATGTTCGTCTGGGTGCCCGATCCCGTCTGCCACACCGAGAGGGGGAAGTGGCCGTCGAGCTCGCGGCGGAGTATGGCGTCGCAGGCTTCGACGATCGCCGCGGCCTTGTCCTCGGCCAGCTCGCCCAAGCGGCCGTTCGCGAGGGCCGATGCCTTCTTGATGGACGCGAGGGCGAGGATCACCTCGATCGGCATGACTTCGCGCCCGATGCGGAAATTCTCGAGCGAGCGCTGAGTCTGCGCGCCCCAGAGCCTGTCCGAGGCGACGCGGATCTCGCCCATGCTGTCCCGCTCGGTCCTATAGCCCATCTCTGCCACCTCCCAGCCTAATGTACAGGCCTACTTACCGGTGGGGCAAGCTGATATATAATCGGAGCCGCCAGCTTGGAGCGTGAAGGAGGAGTTCGCATGGCGCAGCCGAAGGTATCGCTGGAGGACGCGAGGGACGCCGCGCGCATGAAGCTCAAGGGCTTCTGCGCGGCCTACAAGATCTGCGATGGTCTGGATACGAGGATCTGCCAAGGGCATTCCTACGGCTCGCCCATCGGGATGGGCGGCCCCGGCACCGGCGCCTCATTCGCCAACAACGTCAAGGCGCTCGCCGAGCTCAAGCTCAATGCGCGGCTCATCGGACCGGATTTCCAGCCCGATTGCCGCTTCGCCTTCCTCGGGCGGGAGCTCGCAATGCCGATCATGGGGGCCAGCGTATCGGGGGTAAACAGCTTCGGCGGAGAGTCGGTGATCGGCGAGGCCGAATTCTGCCGCGCCGTCGTCCGAGGCTGCAAGGCCGCCCTATCGATGGGCTGGCGCGGCGACTCCTTCAACTATTCGCCCGAGCGGCCATACGGTATCGAGGCCATCGCCGAGGCCGGCGGCTGGGGGGTACAGATAATCAAGCCGCGAGCCCAGGACGCGATCAAGCGATTCATGGAAAAAGCCGAAGAATCGGGCTGCGCCGCCGTGGGAGTAGACGTCGACGGCCACGGCTCCTACGCGATGAACGCCCACGGTCAACCCGTGTTCAGGAAATCCGTCGAAGAGCTGCGCGAGCTGGCCACGACCACCTCCCTGCCTTTCGTAATCAAGGGCGTAATGTGCGCCGAGGACGCCCAGGCGGCGGTCCAGGCCGGAGCCAAAGTCGTCGTAGTCTCGAACCACGGCGGCAGGGTCCTCGACCACTCTCCGGGTACGGCCGAGGTCCTTCCCTCGATCGCCGCGCGGATCCGCGGCGAGGCGACGATAATCGCGGACGGCGGCGTGAGGACGGGCTACGACGTCCTCAAGATGCTCGCCCTCGGCGCGGACGCCGTCCTGGTCGGCCGCGACATGGTCAGGGCAGCCGTAGGAGGCGGCGAGGAGGCGGTCCGGGCGCAAATGGAGATGCTGGCCTCCGACCTCAAGAAGGCGATGAAGATGACGGGGGCCGCCTCGCTGGGGGACATATCCGCTGAGGTCCTTTGGACGGCGCCGGAGCGCTAGAGCCTGCAGTCGTCGCTCGGATTCACCGCCGGCCGACCTTCGGATAACGTAAGAAATTCTTCATGCAATTGTTAGAAACTATTGCCGTCCACCGTGGTATTTTGGGTATAGGTACGATCAGGAGGTTACCGATGAAACGCTCCCTCATGGCCGTGTTTGCGCTAGTCATTCCCGCGATGGCTTTCGCTCAAGGCAGGATGGGCGGAGAGAACGGCCTCCTCAAAGGCTTCGGGCTCGACGACACCCAGATTTCCCAAGTGACGGCTATCGAGAAGTCCACGCGCGCGACCGTGCGCGCGGACTTCACGCACATCCGGCTCATACGCGCTCAGATCGCCGAGGCCCTCCTTCCCGCCACGCCCGACGTCCAGGCGATAAATGCCCTTATCGACAAGAAGGGCGAGCTCCGGACCGACATCGAAAAGAGCCTCTTGTCCGCGAGGATCCAGCTCGTAAAGATCATGGGCGACGAGAACTACGAGACATTCGCGAGGTTCGTCATGGATCGCATTCGGTCCCGCTTCGGGCAGATGCGCCCCATGGAACGCCTCGACCACCCTCAGTCCATGGAGACGGCGCCGATGCCGGACGAGGGCGGCGGAGACCGATAAGGCGTGCCTGAGAAGCCCGGGATGCCGACGGGATGGAGGAGACTACGATGGACAAGTTCGTGAGCAAGGCGCTATTGGCGATGCTGGCGGCGCTGGTCCTCGCCGGGTGCGCCACGATGCCTCAGGTCGCCAAAGGATCCACGAACTACCTCCAGACGGGGATGGCGAGCCCGAGACTCAGGGGCAATGAATTCTACATGGCGATCGGCGAAGTCGATCTGTATAAATACGGCTTCTTCGGCAACCTCAAACCGAGCGGCAAGACCGTCGAGATCGCCGTAGTCATCCAAGCGGATAAGGACTCGGGCCAAGCCTTAAAAATAGCCACCATGCAGACGAACTCGGAGAGGTCCGAAAGCGGCACGGATTACGAGAACGGCGTGGCAGTCGCCAACGGTTCCCCCTACGTCCTATCCGACCTCCGCGGCGGCATGTCCGTCATCGATGTCCAACCCTTCCCTCGCTGGCTCGATGCCATCGACGCCATGCGGGGGGCTATCGCCAAGCTGAGCACCTATACCAATTTCGCCGTGACCGATCGAGATCAGCTCGCTCCGGTAGTCGCGGTGGACATCGGCTGGCGCTGGGGTTTCTGGGGCTGGGGCCCCGGTTGGAGGGGGCCCGGCTGGGGTCGCGGCTACCATCGCTGGAGATAGACGAAGGCTCGGTTACGGGAAGGGGATAGTTCCGCCCCGCGCCTCGCCCCTTCTCCGTGGCCAGGATGGATTTCCCCGATTCCCGCGCGGGCAGTAGAATCATAAGCGTCTATGAGAGCCATTCGAGCCGATATCACCACGCTCCGCGTCGACGCGATCGTCAACGCCGCCAACGAGTCCCTCCTGGGCGGGGGCGGCGTCGATGGGGCGATCCATCGCGCTGCGGGGCCCGAGCTATTGGCGGAGTGCCGCAAGCTCGGCGGCTGCCGGACCGGGGAAGCCGTCATTACGCGAGGCTACGCCCTCCCCGCGAAGTACGTGATCCATACGGTAGGTCCCGTATGGCGCGGCGGCGCCGCCGGGGAGAGCGCGCTTCTCGCCGGATGCTATCGACACTGCATGGCGATCGCCCGCGATCGAGGAATCGAGACCCTGGCCTTTCCGTCGATAAGCACGGGAGTTTACGGCTATCCTGTCGAGGAGGCGGCGCAGATCGCAGTGAGGACCGTACGCGAATCTCTGCGGGCCGGCGGCGCCCGGATTGATGTCGCCTTCTGCTGTTTTTCGGATCGCGACCTGGCGGTGTACGAAAGACTGCTGACTTGATCGGGGACGCGCGTAAACCCAAGAGCCAGCGAGGCCTGCTTGTCCGTCTAGATCCGTCGATAAACCTGCCGGATTGAGTATATTCAATGGGAATGTACAAGATTGGAGGTGCTTCATGACACAAGTCGTCCTTTTACGGCACGGCGAGAGCCTTTGGAATAAAGAGAATCTCTTTACCGGCTGGACCGACGTGGACTTGTCCGAGCAAGGCAGGGATGAGGCGATCGAGGCTGGCAAGACGCTGAAGGGGGGAGGCTTCGCCTTCGATATCGCTTTCACGTCGGTGCTCAAGCGAGCGATCCGGACCCTCTGGCTCGTCCTCGACGGGATGGATCTCATGTGGATACCCGTGCTGCGGGATTGGCGCCTCAATGAGCGCCATTACGGCGCCCTCCAAGGCCTCAATAAGGCAGAGACCGCCGCCAAGTACGGCGATGCCCAGGTCAAGACATGGCGGCGCAGCTACGACGTCAGGCCGCCCGCCCTCGAGCCCGACGACCCCCGGCACCCGAAGCTCGATCGCCGCTATTCGGATATCGCCGCCGATCGCCTGCCCGCCACGGAATGCCTCAAGGATACGGTAGATCGCTTTCTCCCCGCCTGGCTCGATCTGATAACGCCCGAGATCCGTTCGGGCAAGCGAGTATTGATCACCGCGCACGGCAACAGCCTCAGGGCTCTCGTCAAGTATTTGGACGGAGTCTCGGACGCGGACATAGTCGAGCTCAATATCCCGACGGGGGTCCCCCTGGTTTACGAGCTGGACGGCGGACTTAAGCCGATTCGCCACTATTACCTCGGCGACGAGGCGAAGGTCGAGGAGGCGACGCGCGCCGTGGCGGGACAGGCTTCGGCGAAGACGCCGCGCTAGGGCGACGGAGGAGTCCCGATCCCGCTAGACGAGCCTGGATACCTCCCCACGGAACCGAGCCTAGGGATCGCGCTCCGATTGTCCCGACTCGTCTTTTTCGTATACCATCGCCCCCATGGCGATCAATCCCAAGGAACAGCGCGGCCTGGGTATCGCCGCCATTGCAGGCTGCGCCCTTCTCTGGAGCCTCGCCGGACTGCTCATAAAGCTCGTCGATTGGAACCCCTTCGCCATAGCCTGCGGTCGCAGCGCAGTCGCCGCCATCTTCATCTATGCGTGGTTGCGAAGGCCGCATTTCAGCTTTTCGCCGGCGCAGGCCTGCGCCGCCCTCGCCTATTCCGCCACGATGCTGCTTTTCGTCTACGCCAACAAGACGACGACTTCGGCTAACGCGATACTCCTCCAGTACGGCGAGCCGGTCTACGTGGCGATAATCGGTTCCTTCGCCCTCAAGGAAAGGCCCAGGGCCGAGCATTGGATAGCCTTCTGCCTAGTCGCGGTAGGCATGGGACTTTTCTTTGCGGGTGGGGTAGGAGGCGGCAACCTGTCGGGCAACGCGGCCGCGGTGGCAGCGGGCATAGCCTTCGCCCTCTACGTCGTATCGATGCGCAAGCAGAAGGGCGGCTCGCCCCTCGAGTCGGTCCTCATGGCTCATGTTCTTACGGCAGGGGTCTCATTCGTCGCCTGTCTATTCCTCCCGGCTCCGAGGATCGACGCGAGGTCCATCGCGGCCATCGCGGCCTTGGGAACATTGCAGATCGGCCTCGCGTCGGTGCTCTTCGCCGCGGGGATAAAGCGAGTTACGGCGGTGGACGCGAGCCTCGTCGGCGTGATCGAGCCGGTGTTCAACCCGCTCTGGGTCTTCCTGGCGACGGGAGAGGCTCCCGGGGCCAACGCGCTCGCCGGCGGCGGCATTATCATTGCGGCCGTGCTGGGCTCGATCCTGATCTCGCTTCGCCGCGACTCCGTCGCGGGCCCGGCGAGGGAGGCCTCGCGATTGTCCTGAATGAAGGACTTTGCGGCGAGCCTCGAGGCTCTTGAGACCCTCCTCGAATCGAGTCAGCCGTATCTGACTCTCACGGTCGAGGAGCGAAGATAGCCGGTGAGCACGATGATATTGCCGCGCCCCTCGCCCTCCGACTTGTTCCGTACGACGCTGCTTACGCGCTCGGAGAAGCGGTCCTCGACCTCGAAGCCTTCCGGCACGATGAGGCGGATGTTGCTCGAGACGGCATCGATATCCAAGGCGAGGCGGAAATCGCGGGCACCCTCGTATTCCCTCAGATCGAGCCGCGCGTTCGAGGACTTCAGCGCGAGCTTGTAGCTTCGCGCCTTCACCCAGTCGCCCGTCTTGCGAACGCTGCCGCTTACGCAGTTCAGCTCCACCGCGCCCGAGACCGCCTCCGGATAAGGAGACGACGGCGCCGGAACAGGCAAGGCCAGTCCAAGGAGGCCCGCCTCGACATCCAGGGCGCTCCGATCGGAACAGGCGCTGAGGCGCGTCACGGCGCGCTCGAAAGCGGGCATCTCCATAGCGCCGCGCGAATAGGCTTCCGTAACGGTCTGTATCAGCGCGTCTCTCTCGTCCTCCAGCTGTGTATCCCGCATGCCTCTCTCCCCTGCCCCGCTCCCGCGATCATCGGTCGCCGATGTCTATCTCGAGCTCCCCGCCGGCCTCGAGTTCGTAGCCGAGGTCGGGGACATCCTCGAACGCGGCCCGACCATCGCCGACGAAGACCCGATAGCGGCCCGCCCTTCCCTCGATCTTGACGGTCAGCCGATTCCCGCGCAAGAGGGAGCTACAAGATAGGACTGTCCGCCCGTCTTGGTCGGTGACCGAAGCCGCGGCTCGAGCGCCGTCGATGGGCTCGAAAATATGGAAGCGCGCCCCGTCGGCGTAGTCGTAGTCGGGCAGGCCGTCGACCGCTCCGAATGGGATGATGGAATTGGGTCGGGCCAAGAGAGGCAGGCTCAGGAAACCGTGTCTCTCGCGCACCCAGCGACCGCCTTCCACCGTCTCGGCCGACGCGGCAGGCCCGGCAGGGAGCAGTCTCGTCCAGCGCCCGTCCGGCAGGTAATAGGAAACCTCGCCCTCGGCGTTGAAGACGGGAGCGACGAGGATGTCGCCTCCGAGCATGTACTGCCGGTCGAGGTAGGCGCAGGCCTCGTCGCGAGGGAACTCGAGCATCATCGCGCGCATGACCGGGACTCCCGAGCGCGACGCCTCCGCGGCCGCCGCGAAGATATAGGGCATGAGGCGGCATTTTAGCTTGGTGAAGCGGCGGAGCACCTCCACCGACTCCTCGTCGTAGAGCCAGGGTACCTTGTACGCCTTGCGGCCGTGGAGCCGCGAGTGCGAGGACATGAGACCGAAGGCGACCCATCTCTTATAGACTGCCGGCGAGGCCTGGTCCTCGAACCCGCCGATGTCGTGGCTCCAGAACCCGAAGCCCGAAAGGCAGAGCGAGAGGCCGCCGCGCAGGCTCTCGGCCATGGACTCGAAGGATGCCGAGCTGTCGCCGCCCCAATGCACTGGGTATTTTTGGCCGCCGACGGTCGCGGAGCGCGCGAATACCACCGCCGCGCCCTTACCCAGCCTCTCCTCGAGAAGATTGAATACGAGTTCGTTATACTGCAGCGAATAGTAGTTATGCATGCGGACGGGGTCCGAGCCGTCGAAGTAGCGTACGTCGACGGGTATGCGTTCGCCGAAGTCGGTCTTGAAGCAGTCGACGCCCATATCGACGAGCTTGCGCAGCTTGCTCGAGTACCACCGGCGGGCGCCGGGGTTCGTGAAGTCCACCAGGGCCATGCCCGCCTGCCACCTGTCCCATTGCCAGACGTCGCCGGCCTCGTTCTTGAGGAGGTAGCCCTTCTCCTTCCCTTCGGCGAACAGTCTGGAGCGTTGCGCGATATACGGGTTTATCCAGACGCAGACCTTTACCCCCATCTTCTTGATGCGCGCGAGCATGGCCTCGGGGTCGGGAAAGACCTCCGGGTCCCACTCGAGGTCGCAGAGATGGTACTCCTTCATCCAGAAGCAGTCGAAGTGGAAGACGCGAAGCGGGATATCCCGCGCGGCCATCTCGCCTATGAAGCCGAGGACGGTCCCCTCGTCGTAGCTCGTGGTGAAGGAGGTGGTGAGCCAGAGCCCGAAGGACCATGCCGGGGGAAGGGCGGGCGGACCCGCGAGTCGCGCGTACTTGGCGAGGACCTCCTTCGGGCCGGGACCGTAGATGAGGTAGTACTCGAGCGCCTCGCCGCTCACGCTGAACTGTACGCTGGCGACGCGTTCGGCGCCGACTTCGAACGAGACGCGGCCCGGATGGTTCACGAGGAGGCCGTAGCCGGCGTCGCTGAGGTAGAAGGGTATGTTTTTGTAGGACTGCTCGCTCGACGTCCCGCCGTCCTCGTTCCAAATGTCGACGCTCTGGCCGTTCTTGACGAAGGGCGTGAATCGCTCGCCGAGGCCGTAAACGAGCTCCCCGACACCGAGCGAGAGTTGCTCGGCGACGAAATTCCCCGCGCCCTCCACGGCGAACCACGCGGTCCTGCGCTCGCCGGTCCATGTGAGGCGTCGCTCGAGTCCCGAAGGCTCGAGACCCAGGAATTCGATCATGTACGGCGACTTCCGATGGATTCGCGCGACGAGTCGACCCGTCGTAAGCGCGATCGTGTCCCCCTCCGCCGCGACGTCGGCCTTATGCCGCCATGCGACGCCTTGCGCGTCGCCCAGCGCGAAAGAGGGACCCCGATCATAGGCACCCTCGAAATGGGAAATGCGGACGCGGACGACGTCCTCGAGAGGCGAGGCGAGGCGGATTGTCAGGAGGCCACCGTCGATCGTCTGCTCGCGGCCGCTTATCGGCTTGTCCGGGCAGTAAAGCGCCACCTCTCCCTCGGCGACATCGGCGTCGGCGTCGGGACCGACCGAGACATCGTAGGCCTCGCAGGCGAAATGCGGCGTCACGCCCTTCTTGTTCATCCAATTGCCGTCGAAGAACTTCATGCGCGCTACCCTTTGACCGCCCCGGCCACCATGCCCTCGATGATCTGCTTCTGAAGCGCAAGATAGAAGATTATCGCCGGCGTTATAGTTAGTAGCACGCCGGCCATGGCGTACTGCCACTCGATCTTGTACTGCCCGAAAAAATTGTAGGCCGCGAGCTGGAGGGTCTGCGATCTCTTCGCCCCGCTCAGGACGAGGAGGGGCAGGAGGAAATCGTTCCACATCCACATGGCGTTCAGCACGACGACCGAAACGGTGACCGGCTTCAGGACCGGGAATATCACGACGAAGAACGTCCTCAGCGTGGAGCTGCCGTCCATCAGGGCGCACTCGTCGAGCTCCTTCGGGACCGTCTTTACGAATCCATGGTACATGAACAAGGCGAGCGGGGCTCCCAATCCCCAATAGATGATCCCCAATCCGTAGATCGATTTGGTCAGCCCAAGGGACTTGGCTACCTTGACCAGGGCGATCATGAAGGATTGGAAAGGTATCATCATGGGAGCGATGCAGAGGAGGAGGACCATCCAGCTGTACCTGGTCTTCGTGCGGGAGAGCTTATAGCCCGCGGCCGAGCTCAGCAGCACGACCCCCGAGGTGCCGATCGCCGTCGCGAGCAGTGTGTTGACGAAGAGACTGGGATACTGCATGAGCGCGAATGCGTTCTTGAAGTTTTCGAGGCTTGGCCGGGTCGGCAGCGCGACGACGTTCGCCGTGATCTCGGAAAAGGTCTTGAGCGAATTGATCGCGACGATGAACAGGGGATACAAGTAGACGGCGGCGATCGCGAACATCGCGACAGTAAACAAGCGGGCGGGCCATCGTCTCATGCCTCTACCTCCCTGCGCTTGAATACGGTTACCTGCAGCACGGTGACCGCCATGATGAGGAGGAACAGCAGGACGGATTTCGCCGATCCATAGCCGAACCTGCTGTCGCCGAAGGCCGTCCTGTAGATATCGAGGGCGACGCTCGTCGTCGCGGTTCCCGGCCCGCCGGAGGTCAGGCTGAAGATCACGTCGAAGGACTTGAGCGCGTTCGAGAGGGAGTAGAATACGCAGACAGTGACGGACGGCATTATCATCGGCAGGGTAATGCGCCAAAGCCTCGTCGCGCTGCCCGCTCCGTCTATCAGCGATGCCTCGATGACGTCCCGAGGGACGGTCTGCAGCCCGGCTATGTAGATCACGAGGTAAAAGCCTATCGACTGCCATACCGACACGGCGAGGACGCTCGCGAAGGCCAATCTACCGTCCCCGAGCCAGCTGAGGGAGAAGATTCCGGCCCGGGTAAGATTGAAGAACGAATCGAAGCC
>Ga0181535_10003261_pt1 | contig 18985 bp, 15 predicted proteins | sample PEATcosm2014_Bin_44_FD_119774 | JGI IMG/M metagenome (GOLD analysis project Ga0181535, IMG submission 119774) | Peatland microbial communities from MTU Mesocosm Facility, Houghton, MI, USA - PEATcosm2014_Bin17_30_metaG | ecosystem: Environmental > Terrestrial > Soil > Wetlands > Peat | place... | reverse complement strand
TTCTCTCGCCGGGCGAGATCGTACTGCGGATTCGGTTTTCCCGGCGTGAGTTCGGTCGCCTGCTCTTCGATTACGAAGCCGATCGTGTAGCTGTAGAGTGCGCTCAGTCCCACGACGGCCTGTCTCAGTGTGAATCCGGCATCCGTCAGTCGGCGCAGACTCGCTTCCATCGGCGCATACAGGTCTACGTCTGTAAGGTAAGTTCCACTGAACATCTTCGCTCCATCGCGGTATGCGAGCAGCGTTTTGCGCAGAGAGCTGTAGGTGGCGCTCGCCCAGTCGCGCCAGTCCTGGATCCTATCGAATGCGGAGCTTTTCACCATTGACCGGCGCATCACTTCTGCCGCCATCTCGTCCAGCAAATCCCGCTTGTTTTTGAAGTGCCAATAGAGCGCGGGGGCCTGCACCTTGAGCCGGCCGGCGAGCCTGCGAAGCGTGAGACCCTCGAGCCCGGCATCGTTGAGTACGGCGAAGGCCTGGCGCACGATGAGCTGTCGATCAAGGGACACAAAAAAACGATAGCATTTCTCCCCTTAACGATGTTAAGTATAATCTAACTTAGTTAAGGAGGATACTTGTCATGCGTGCTGCTGTCGTCGGTGTTTTGGGCCAGTTGCCCAGATATCAGGAGTTTCCCGAGCCTGTCCCGGGAGACGGAGAAGTCCTCATTCGGATGCGGACGGCAGGGCTGCATCCGATCGTGAAGGCTCTTGTCGCTGGATCGCACTATGCCAGTGGTGGGGAATTGCCGATGGTGCCCGGCGTCGACGGTGTGGGCACGCTCGAGGACGGGAAACGCGTTTACGTCACGTTCGCGCGCAAGCCCTGGGGCACGATGTGCGAGCGGACTGTTGCTCCCCTGGCCCGCCTGTTGCCGCTGCCCGATGGAATCGACGATGCGCAGGCCGCGGCGATTGCCAACCCGGGCATGTCGGCGTGGCTCTCGCTCAAGGAACGAGCAGGCCTGCAGCAGGGTGAGAGCGTGCTGGTCATGGGTGCGACCGGCGTCGCCGGCCAAGTGGCACTGCAGGCGGCGAAATTGCTGGGGGCGAAGCGAATCGTTGCCGCCGGACGCAATGTGGATGCGATCGCCAGGCAGAGTGTGGACCGGATCATCGCGCTCGGCGAGCCGGAAGGCAAAGTGCGTGAGGCATTCACGGAAGAGGCGGTCAGCGGGATCGACGTCGTGATCGACTACCTGTGGGGACGGCCGACCGAGTTGCTGCTTGAAGCCCTGGCCAAGGGATTCAAGCCGAGTGCGACGCGTGCAACCCGGCTGGTCGAAGTCGGGGAGAGTGCGGGCAAAACAATCACCCTGCCGGGCGCAACACTCCGCAGTATCGATCTGAGGCTGATGGGCAGCGGTTTCGGCTCGGTCTCGCTTGAAGGGGTCATCGCGGCCATCCCGACTCTCTTTGAGATGGCGGCGAAGGGTACCTTGCGTGTGGATGTGGAGCCGGTTCCGCTGGTTGAGGTCGAAGCAGCATGGAGCCGGGTGGAAAAGGGACGCCGCATCGTATTTACCATCTAGTCGATATCTCCGGGTTACTTCCGGAACCGGCGCATCTCCAGAAAATGCCTTCACATAGACCCGTGACCGGGAACACTTTGACCCCTTATTGGTGTCTAAGAAAATAGGGCGCGTGGGACATACGGTTTGTCGATACCGCTGTTCCGTCTCCCGCGAGCCGCTGGACGCGCAACGAGACCAGTCGACTGCATTGCAGAACGGGCTGACCCGACAGAGAACAGGCCGGCGTTGGGCGTGGACGGTAAAAGGTGCCAAGTGTGCGCCTTTTGCATTAAGGTGGGAGGACGAATTGCAGGCGGGCCTCACCATGGGCAATCTAGCCAGTGCGATCACGCTTCAATCCCAGGAGGCGGCTCTTGTCGAGGAGTTGCGCGCGGGGTCGGAGGAGGCTTTTGCCTGGCTGATCGCCCACTATCATCAGCCGATTTACTCGCTGCTGGCGCGCACAGTGCATGACCGCGCCGACGCTGCCGACTTGACTCAGGACGTCTTCATCAAGGTTTTCCGCGGGGTGTCCGGATTTCATGGGGAGTCTTCCCTGCGGACGTGGATTTATCGCATCGCGTTGCGAGAGGCTTCGAACCAGAGGCGTTGGTGGCTACGTCACAAGCAGCAGGAGATTCCGATCGAGATTGAGATCGCCGAGAGCGAGTCGGGAAGTCCGGTACGGCTGAAGGACACGTTGGTGGATGTAGGGGAGTCGCCGTACGACATGGCGGTGCACGAGGAGAACCGGGCCCGCGTAGAAGCGGCGCTGCGGCAGGTGCCGGAACCTTTTCGAACGACGCTGATCTTGCGGGATATTGAAGGGTTTGTGTACGAAGAAGTCGCCGAAATCCAGGGCGTCAATCTTGGGACGGTGAAATCGCGTCTGGTGCGTGGCCGAGCATACCTGAAAGGGATGCTGATCAGGGCCGAGCGGACCAAAGAATCGCCATCGAGCGAAGGCCTTGGGTTGCCTTTGGGAGAGGAGGCGCAATGAGTAGCTGCAGCACAATACAAACGAAGTTTTCGGAGTATCTGGACGGACGGATGACAGGACGCGAGATGCAGCGCATTGCCGGCCACCTTGACCGGTGTCCCGAGTGTGCGGGCGAGTGGCGGGCGCTGCGGGGGAATCAGGCGGCGCTGGCATCCCTGGGGCCGGTGCCTGAGCCGAAGGACCTGGTTCTGCGGATTCGTGTGGCCGTAAGCCGCGAGCGGGCGCGCCGCAACAAGAGCGCTTTTGCGTGGTGGACGCTGGCATGGCGGAACACCGTTGGGCCGTTCCTTCTGCAGGCCGCTGCCGGTTTTGCCAGCGCGGTATTGCTGCTGGGCACGGTGACGGTGCTGGTGGGCATGTTTACTCAGCCCGAGTCCGCGCAGGCAACGAAGGATGTTCCACTCGGAGATGCAACCGCGCCGCGACTGCTCCCACCCGTGGATAGTGCGGCCAGCAACGACGAGATCGTTGCCAGTGCGGGCCCCGTCATTGTGGAGGCCTACGTCAACAGCCAGGGAGCGGTCTATGACTATCGCATTGTCTCCGGCCCGAACGACGCTGGTACTCGGTCGCAGGTGGAGAACATGCTGGTGCAGAGCCGCTTTGAGCCGGCCCGATTCTTCGGCCAGCCTGTTCGCGGCCTGGCTGTGCTCTCGTTCTCCGGGGTGTCGGTGCGCGGCTAGGTTACTTCAGTCGGCACCTCTCGTTTGACCCTGCCTGCACGTCTAACTAGACTTGCAGACAGGGTTTTCTTGATGCGGTTCCCTTCCTTTCGTTTTCAGTTCGTACCCTTCGCGGCCGTCATTTGCTTGAGCTCTAGCCTTTTGCCGCAAGCGGCGAGGGCCCAGTCCTCCGAAGGCAATTCTCGCCAGAGCTCATCCTCCAGCTCCGGAGCGGTGCAGCAGGAGAAATCTCCTTCGTTTCTCATCGACCCCGCCGGACCTACGATATCGCTCATTAGCTCCGAACCCGTCTTCATCATGGCGGCAGCCATGAATGCTTGCGGCTACGACGAGGGCCTCGCGGACAGCGCCCCAATACGGCAACACGTGCGCGACGAGATGAATGAGACGCTGGCCAAGAGCGAAGACGCACGCGCCCAGCGCGACAAGGTCTGCCTGTTCATCGCGCAGCACCGCATGACGGGATCGGAGAGGGACATTTCGCAGTACATTTCCTTGGCCCTCTACCTGAGTCCTCCTCCTGAGCTGGAGACGAGCGTAGAACTGCCCCAGATGCCGCCGGATGCGACCCAGGTCGTTGAAATCGTTCCCATGTTGCGAGATTTCGCAGCTGCGCTCGATCTGCACGGGATCTGGCTCGGAGTGCACCACATCTATGACGAAGAGATTGTGCAGCTGCACGATCCATTGTCGAAAATGATCGTGGGCACGAACCTCTATCTCAAGATGCCCGCCTCGACCTATGACGGCAGACGGTTCATTGTGGTGATTGAGCCGCTGCTTTCACCCAAGCTTGTGAATGCCCGCGTCTACGGAACGGACTACGTAGTGATCGTTTCTCCGGTGAACGGGTCAATTCCCATGAGCGATGTGCGGCACACCTACTTGCATTACACAATCGAACCATTGCTGTTTACCCGGGCCAATGCAATCGACAGGACACTGCCAGTCTTGAAGGAGATTCGCGATGCGCCCCTCGACTTCCGCTTTCGCTCAGACCCCATCGTCCTGACTGTAGAGTGCCTGATCAAAGCCATCGAGGCGCGCACGATGGATACGGGAGTGCCGGTCTACAAGATTCCTGCGGGAGTGGAGCGGTCGGAACTGCCTCGCTATGAGCATGAGCGGCAGGTCTATCAGGAGAAGGTCGACGCGATCAAAGTGGCGACGGTGAAGCACGACATGACGCAGGGCTTCGTGCTTACGCAGTACTTTTACGAGCAGATGCTTCAATTCGAAAAGGACAACGCCAGCCTGCGCGACACCATCGGCGAGATGGTGTACAGCATGGACGTCGACCAGCAGGTGCATCGCGCCCGCAACACGCAATTCGATGCGACCGCGGATGGCGATGTGCTGCAGCGCAGCAAGCCACGGGTTCTGACCGGTCTCGATCTCGCGGAAGCGCGGCTCGCGGCAGGAGATCTGGCGACGGCCAGCGGGCTGGCACGTCAGGCGCTGGCCATCCACGCCGACACACTGCAGTCGGTGGCCGATGAGTCGCGCGCGAACTTCATTCTGGCTCGCGCGGCCATTGCGACGGGGCATCCCGGTGAGGCTATTGATCGGTTCCAGAAGACGATCGCAACGAGCAAGGATCCGCGGCAACTGTCGTGGTCGCATATCTACCTGGGCCGAATGCTTGACCTGGACTGCAAACGCGACGAAGCTGTCGCCGAGTATAAGGAAGCGCTCGCCGCACGCGATGGGGCGCAGGATACCCGGTTGGCCGCCGAGCGCGGCGTCAAGAGCGCTTATACCGTCAATGGACACAGCTGCGAGGATGCCGAGGACGATTCAGGCGCAAGCGCCCCGGAGAAGCCAAACGGCACGGGACAGGCGACGCCAAAACCACAGTAATCCGTGGAAAGGATTGGCCGTCCTCATTGTGCGTCAAACAAAGGATGATGAGAGTATTTGCGGAACACGGTTCTTCGATCTGCGGTAGCGTCAGTCGAACCACTGAGGGGACGAGGCAAGCTTGGAAATCGCTTTGACAGAACTGGAGAAGGCACTCGGGCATGATTTTGCGCATCCGGAGTTGCTGGTTCGTGCGCTGACGCATCGATCGCTGGCCAATGAGCGGGCGTTGGAAGACGGCAAGGACGGAGCGAAGACCGAGGAGGACAACGAGAGACTCGAGTTCCTGGGCGATGCGGTTCTGGGGTTGGTGGTCGGCGAAGCGCTCTTTCTGATGCATCCTGAATGGAGCGAAGGAGAGCTTACGCGTGCCCGCGCCCACCTCGTCAGCCGTCAGCACATGGCCGAGCTCGCAGCCCAGATCGGCTTGGGGAACTATCTGCGGTTGAGCCGGGGTGAGGATCGCAGCGGACTGCGACGGAAGAGCACAGTGTTGTCGAACACGATGGAAGCTGTGATCGGAGCTTTGTTCCTCGATGGCGGTCTTGAACCGGTGCGCACGTTCATGCAGCGGTATGTGATCGGAGACGCGGTGGAGCAGTTGGCCGAGGATCTTCGGGCCGGTGCGGCGTTGGGAAACTACAAATCGGCTTTGCAGGAGCGTTTGCAGGCTGCGCGCGCTGGGACGCCCGTCTACAAAGTGAAAAGCGAGAGCGGGCCGGACCATCACAAGCGGTTTTTGGTCGAGGTGCGGTTGAAACCGGTTGACGGAGAACCGGGACGTGCACTGGCGCGGGGAATTGGCGGTACGAAGAAGTACGCAGAACAGGATGCGGCGCGTCGGGCGTTGGTGCGTATGGCGGCGGAGGCAAAGGGGACTGCGGAGACGGAAGAAGAGGAGGAAGGGGCGAAGCCATGAGTTCCCCTGCTCAAGTTGAAGCTCCAGCCCTGACTTCCGCGCCAAAGTTGCATCTGCATCTGCCGACTGTGCCCGAAGCGTTTGCCTCGTTTCTTCGGACAATCGTTGTTGCTCTCTTCCTCCTCACATTCTTGCTGCAGCCGTTCCTGATCCCATCGGAAAGCATGGAGCACACGCTGCTGGTGGGCGACTTTCTTCTCGTCAACAAACAGATCTTTGCGCCGGCCGGTCAGACAGGTGGATTGATGCGCTGGCTCTTGCCCTATCGCGACGTCGAACGTGGCGACATTGTGGTGTTCCATCATCCCGATCCGCCGTATCTGGTGAAACGCGTCGTCGGAGTTCCGGGCGATCGGATTCACATTGAAGATGGCCGGGTGACTGTCAACGGCATGACGCTCGATGAGCCCTACGCGGCATTCGAGCCCGCGGCCCCAAATCCCTTCCGGGACAACTTTCCCGCCAAGATCTATACGGATCCGAATATCGACCCTATGTGGTGGCGACAGCTTCAGGGATTTACCCACGATGGGGAGCTGATTGTGCCTCAAGGCGAGTACTTCATGTTGGGCGACAACCGCAATCACAGCAAGGATTCGCGCTTCTGGGGGTTCGTTCCACGCCAGGCGATTGTTGCGCGCCCGCTGGTGATCTACTTCTCGGTGAGGCGCCCTTCCACCACCGATGTTCAAGAGGCCTCGGATGATAGACTTGGGCACGATAGAGAACTTTCGGCGCGACTGATCGGCTTCGCGCGATGGAAACGAATCTTTCGAATCGTGCACTAGGTCCAGTCCATGCTTGCCCGATAGAAATCGTAGGCGACGGGCGGCCGGAAGACGAGAAAAGCGATCTTGCCAACTAAGGTTCAAACAGAGACCAAGCCTGTCGTGACGCAGGAAAGAGTGGAGGAGACTCCGTTCGAGGCGGCAGCCAGCATTTGCTCGGTGCTGGTGGTGGGCCTGTTCATTCTCACCTTTCTGGCGCAGAATTTCGTCATTCCTTCCGGATCGATGGAGAAGACTCTGCTGGTCGGCGACCACCTGCTGGTGGACCGGATCACGCTCGCTCCGCCGGCGAAGTGGATGCCACTGGTCCATTACCGCGAACCGCAACGCGGGGACATTATCGTGTTTCTCAAGCCGGGGTATCCCGATCTGTTTCTGGTGAAGCGGCTGATTGCGGTGCCGGGCGACCACTTTCATCTGCGCGACGGCGTAGTGATTCTGAACGGAGTGGCGCAGGCGCAGCCTCATGCCGAGCCGACAACGCCGGAGAACCATTCCGATTTTCTCGACGAGTTTCCTGAGATCGCACCTGTTGAGCAGCCCGACGCAACGCCCGAGGCATGGGCAGTCGACTTTCCCAATCGCGTGAAAGATGGCGATCTGGTGGTGCCCCCAGGCAAGTACTTCATGATGGGCGACAATCGGCACGACAGCCTCGATTCGCGCTACTGGGGATTCGTTCCGCGAGAGAATATCGTAGGGCGGCCACTCTTCAACTACTGGTCGTTCCAGACGCCGGAACATCAGTACGAAGAGACCGGCGTCGGCAGCAACGTGGCATGGATGGCGCATGTGGTGCTGCATTTCTTCACCGAGACGCGCTGGAGCCGGACGCTGCACATCATCCGCTGAAGTGCCGGTGTAGCAATTAAGATCGACACAAACGATGACAGTCGAGGGTGAACGCACCAGGCGAAGAAGGAAGCGGCTCGCGCTGGTTGTGGCCGCGATTGCGATTTTGTTGGCGCTGCTCTTTGTGCCGCCCTATGTGAGCATCAGCCGCTACAAGAGCCGTATCACCCAGCTTGTATCCGCGTCGCTCGGTCGTCCGGTGCGGCTTTCTTCCGTGGAATTGCGGCTTCTGCCTCGACCCGGATTCGTGATCGCCGACCTCACTGTAGAGGAAGATCCCGCATTCGGCGCAGAGCCAATACTCCATGCGAGTACCGTTGTAGCGTCGATTCGGCTCTTCTCGCTCTGGCGAGGGCGTCTGGAGCTGAGCCTCATCAGCGTCGACGAGGCCAGTCTCAACCTGGTTCGGAACGGAGAGGGACGCTGGAATCTCGATCCGTTTTTCCGCGCAGCCACAGCTAAGAATCTGCCCCAGCGTGAAGCACGACCGCCGTTGCCCTATCTGGAAGCGACGAATTCGCGGATCAACGTGAAAAACGGAATCGAGAAGCTTCCCTATTCGCTCGTCAACGCCGATCTCTCCTTCTGGCAGGAGAGCCCCGGCGAATGGCGTGTACGCTTGCGTGGTCAGCCGGCACGCACCGATGTGAGTCTCGATCTGGCCGACACGGGGATTGTGCGGCTCGAAGGAAGATTGCAACGTGCTTCGGATCTCAGTCAAATGCCGCTCCATTTCGAACTGGACTGGCGCGAGGCTCAGCTTGGACAGCTTAGCCGGCTGATTCTTGGCTCCGACCCGGGCTGGCGCGGAAACCTGACCGGGCAAATGCAATTGGATGGCACCGCGCAGGCAACCCTGGTGAAGACGCGCCTGACGGCGACAGGCGTGCATCGCGCCGAGTTCGCGCCCTCGGAACCGTTGGACTTCGACGCGAACTGCAACTTCGAGTATCGCTACTTCGAGCGTTCGGTGCAGAAGCTCGCCTGTGACTCGCCCCTCGGCGACGGACACATCAAATTGACCGGCGAACTGCCAGGAGACCATCCAGCGAAGTTTTCCGTCGAAGCTCAGCGAGTTCCGTTAAGTGCAGGTCTGGATATATTGCGCACGCTGCGCAGTGGGTTCATCTCCGACCTTGAAGCCGGAGGCACGGTTAGCGGGAATATCACCTACGACCCGAGTGCTGCGAACGCGGCTGGCGCGGAAGGCCTGGCGTTGCGCGCCCAGCAATCAAACAAGCGAACTGCGAAGTCTACGGCCGTCGAGGCGATCGGCCCGCTCTCGGGCAGTCTGACGTTGGAGGGTCTGCGCCTGAGCGGCGGCGGCCTGAGCCAGCCGATCCAGGTGCCCAAGCCGGTGACACTTCAGCCCGCAGTTGCGGTCGCGGGTCGGCCAGAGGCTCTTGCGGCCACCATACCTGTTCCAGCGGAAGGAGCCTCTCCGTTGGCGGTCGCAGTGCAGCTCTCTGCAACTGGATATCAAGCGACCATAAGAGGACAGGCGGCATTACCGCGAATCCGCGAGCTCGCGCGCGTGGCTGGCGTTGCCGATATCTCTGCGCTCGATGGCCTCGCAGGCGATCCAGTGACACTGGATTTAGGTGCCCAAGGCTCTTGGCTTCCTGCAGCTGCGCCGTCGGGAAGCGGAGACACGAACGGCCCGCTCGCGCCGCGAGACACGACCTCCGATCGGTTTGAGGGCACGCTGACGATGCGTAACGCAAACTGGAAGTCGGATGCACTTGTCAATCATGTGGAGATTTCCCAGGCTGTGCTCCGCCTCAGCGGCCAAAGGGCCGTGTGGGATCCGATCGAGTTTTCGGATGGGCCAGTGAAGGGAACTGCCCGTTTCCAGAGTGCTCCTCCTGAATGCCCCGCGGGTCAGGACTGTGCGCCCCAGCTCAGTCTGAACTTCGACGAACTGGACGTTGCGCAGTTGCAAGCCGCATTGCTCGGCGCAAAACAGCAGAGCACCGTCATCTCCGATCTGATCGACCGCTTCAGTTCGACTCCGGGAACCGTGTGGCCGCGCATCGATGGCACAGTGCACGCGCATTCCATTCGGATGGGCCCGGTTGCCATCGAGAATGCGGTCGTCTCGATGCGCCTGCTGCCCGACGGCGCGGAGTTCACCGACTTTACCGGCGATCTTCTGGGGGGCGAACTCGATGGAACCGGCAAGGTGACCAAAGGTGACAAGCCTGCTTACGTCGTCGGGGCCAAGCTTGAAAAGGCGAACCCTGCCGCGGTATGTCGCCTCTTCTCTCTACGCTGCGCAGGTGGTCCGATCAATGCTGAAGGCCGGGTCGAGCTCGCGGGCTTCACAGACCAAGACCTCGGCGCGTCTGCTGCCGGCACACTGCACTTCGAATGGCGTCGTGGCGCCGTGGCGCAGAATGAAGTGGACCCAATCGAGATTCCCACGGGACTTACGCGTTTCGATCGATGGACGGCCGACGTCAAGATCGGCGGGAATGCGGCAGCAATTTCTGCGAGCCAAGTCGTGCTAGGGCTACATAAAGCGGCCGTCGATGCAACGGTGACGTTGGCCGACCAGCCCGCGATCAGCTTTGCGGCGCCGAAGCCTCCCCAGGCCGCGAAGCGCTGACGACCCTATAAAATCGAGGAATGGGCTTATCGATCGCTGCTTCCCCTGTTCAGGTCCATTGCAAAGGCATTCTCTTCGACATGGATGGCATTCTGATCTCCTCTCTTGGCTCCGTGGAGCGGAGTTGGACGAAGTGGGCGCGCATGCGCGGCGTCGACCCAGAGAGGGCGCTCAGGATTGCGCACGGCTGCCGCAGCATCGAGACCGTGGCCATTCTCCGGCCCGATCTGGAGGCCAATGCCGAGAACGATGTGATCGAACAGTTGGAGATTGAGGATACCGACGGAATTGCGGTTCTGCCCGGCGTCCAATCGCTGCTGAATTCGCTTCCGCCCGATCGCTGGACGGTGGTGACCAGTGCGACCGAGCCTCTCGCGCGCGTCCGCCTGGGGTTTGTGGGCGTTCCAATCCCTGAGCGCATCGTGACAGCAGATATCGTGACGCACGGCAAACCGCACCCCGAGCCGTATCTCGCCGGAGCGAAGCTGCTTGGTCTCGCTCCCGAAGAGTGCGTGGTTTTTGAAGATGCGGCTTCGGGAACGAAGTCTGGCCGCGCTGCGGGGTGCATCGTGATTGCGACTCCCTTCTCACATCCCATCGAATCGTTGGGAGCCGCGCATTATCTGGTACCCGATCTGACCGCAGTCAATGCCGAGGTCGCGACGGATCGCGATGCAATTGTGCTGCGCTTCACGCCGCTTGTACTGTAGCTCTTGTATCCGGCAAGCTACGGATTCAGAGAGAGAGCGGGCTTTCCCGCGAGGCGTTGATAAACGTGACGCCCGAGGTTCTCAACGAAGGACCCATTCACGCCGGGGGACGCATTCAACAAGACGACAGTCGCAAAATCGCCTTTGGGATTGAAGAAGGCATAGGCGCTGTAGGCAGCTGTCGCACCGTTATGCCAGTAGTTGCCAGTCTCATCCTGATAGAGCCAGCCGAGAGTGATGTGCATGCCCGGCGAGAGTTCCGCCTGAATCTGCAGCGACTGGCGGATTGCGGCCGGCAATGTTGCCGCAGCCGGACCGTTGTTGCTCGGCTTGATCTGTTCCGGGTGCAGGTTCGCCTCCAGAAACGTCAGCATGTCCCGGGCAGTGGAGCGCAGGCCGATGGCTGGCGCGAGAGCATCCGAGCTCCATGCCTGTGCGGGACCATGAAACTCGTCGTGGCCGGTAAGGAAGCGAGCCTGTTGCGCGGGCGATAGCGTCGCGACAGTATCGGGAATTCCCAACGGGGCGGCGATTTCGCCCTGGATGAGCTGCGCGTACGAAACTCCAGCGTGCATGGCCAGCGCTTCACCGAGCAAACCGAATCCCAACGTGCTGAAGGTCGACGGGGCGCGTGAAGGGTTGGAGACGCCGTGCTTGTCAAGATAGGCAAGTAAGTCGGCAACATGATAGTCGGCATACGGCTGGTCAATATTTGCGACGCTGATGTTGTCGGGCATCGCCGGCAATCCCGACTGCTGCGAGGCCAGATCGAGCAGAGTGATTTCTAGCCCCTGTGGCTTGGCGACGCTACCCGCGGGTAGAAGCTCCAGAACCGGCTCATCGAGCTGGACCTTGTGTTGCGCCGCCATCTGCGCCAGCAGAAGGCCCGTGAAGGGCCTCGTGAGGGAGCCGATCTCGAAGATCGTGTCGGGCTTGGCGGTCCCAAAGGAAAACACGCGGCTGACACCGTGCGTATAGACCCCGATCGAAACGCCTCCGCCAGTCGCCGGTGCAAGCTCACCGGACTTGAGTGCTCCGGCCAAATCGCTAGCGAGTACCGACTCGATATCGGCAGCGTTGACCGGCGGCAGTGCTGCATCGTAGTTGGGACCGGGCCGCGGCTTCTCCAGAGCAATGGCCTTCTGTCGTGCGAGATTCAACGGCACGGAGAAGTCTTTCGTAGAACCGCCCTGGATCAGTCTTCCATGGATGTCGCCGGTGAGTAGGTTTCCTTCGGATTGAAGTTTGCCGCTCCAATGCTCTCCGGCAACCGGCACATCAAAGGAAACATCGTCGCTCTTGAAAGCGACATTGGCGCACTCCAGGTCCTTGTAGTAGATGTCAAGTGCATCCAAAGTGCAATATTCGCGGCCGTTCCGATCGCTCCGGAAGACGATCTGAATCCGCGACGATGGGTTGTCTCCGATTGGCTGTGTGCCGAGCCAGATTCCGTCCAGCGCAGAAGGTTTTGCAGGCGGAACAAAAGTCTCGCGCGTGAACGTGATCAGCAACGAATTGCTTCTTTGTGTCCAGGTCCCTCTGATCTCCTTTGCGCCTGCTGCAAAATCGCCTCGGAAGGAGGCCTGAACCGACGGGACGGCGAAGGTGAGCGTAGATCCTTCGCGATGCACATCGGCGCAGGTGAACATCCACGGCGCGCTCAGATCGAGGTTATCGAGCGTTGCGGTCAGCGCTCCATCAGGACGGACGCGCAGGTGCAGCGTCGCCTGCTTGGCTCCGATCTCTCCCGAATAGCTTCCGGCAATGTCCCGGTTGTCCTGAGCGGCGACGCCAATCGGCAGCAGGCCAAACGCGAGGATCATACCTTTCGCAGACAACCTAGATGAGTTCCTCGATCTTGCGGTGGAAGACATTCGCTTACTCGTTGGCTTCGATCTTTCGGCCGTGCGTATCCTGCAGTGGGCGCGAGTTCATGGGAATGAGTGAGGTGAAAGCACGTAATTGCGAGCGGCTGATGCTGAGTACGTCCTCGAAGACAAACCAACGCACGCCCTCGGTGCAAGGTGGCGCAGTCAACGAGCCCATGTAGGTCCAGTAGCCGCGATCGGCGGGGAGAAATCCGCCAGCGTTAATCATGTCCGCGATCTTTGTAGTCTGGCCGGCCTTGGACGGCAGGGAGGGCCACAGGGCAGCAAGAACGGCATTGGGGTCGCCGCGCTCCATCGAGAAGCGCACGGCAATCACGGCAAATCTGCCGTCGGCGCTCTTGTGTACCAGGTGCACGACCATGTCGGTCAGCTTGCCTTTCACCGCCTCTTCGCTGGGATGGTGAAAATGAAACTGCTGCAGTTCGTAGCGCACACCGTCGAAGACGATATAGCTGCCTGAATCCACGTAAACGCGAACGGTGTTGCCTGTGTTCTCCAACTTGACCGGGCCGGCGATGTAATGAAATTCGATGGGCTGAAGGCTCTTGTTGAGATGGGCCCCGCGAATGTCGATCGGCGATTGTTCGTGTCCCTGCGAGCAGGCTTTGTAGGCGGGGTCGAGTTTGCCCCAGTTCAGCGGTCCCGACTTGCCGGAATAATCCCAGCTTGCGCCGGACTGCGCAGCGGCCACGGCAGCGGCGCCGAACACCAGCACCGCACAACGATCAAAGCGCATGAAGGACTCCTTGTTCAGGCGTGAATCAATCCCGAAGAATTCTAGTTCATCGACGGTTGAGGGCCCAAAAGGAAGGGACTCTTCGCGACGAAGAGTCCCTTTGTCTTACGAGTTCCAACGAGACTACTTTGCTGCCAGAGCGACGCCGGACTGCTCGGCCAGCTTGGCCGCCTTATCCGTGGCTTCCCAGGTAAACTCCGGTTCGGTGCGCCCGAAATGTCCGTACGCTGCCGTCTTTTGATAGATCGGACGGCGGAGGTTCAGGCTCTCGATGATGCCCTTGGGAGTTAGAGAAAAATTCTTGCGGACAAGTTCGGTCAACTTGGCCGCGCCGATCTTTCCGGTCCCGAAGGTATCGATGAGAACGCTGACCGGCTCAGCCACACCGATCGCGTACGCCAACTGAACTTCAGCCTTGTCGGCCAGCCCCGCAGCCACGATGTTCTTGGCGATATAGCGCGCGACGTAAGCAGCCGAGCGATCGACCTTTGTCGGGTCCTTGCCGCTGAAGGCGCCGCCGCCATGCCGTCCGGCGCCGCCATAGGTGTCAACGATGATCTTGCGGCCGGTCAGACCGGTGTCACCCATGGGACCGCCAATGACAAAACGTCCGGTCGGATTGATGTGGTACTTGGTGTGCTCGTCGAGCCACTTGGAGGGTAGTACGGCCTGGATTACGTGTTTCAGAACGTCAGCGTGCAGTTCGTCGTTGCTAATCGTTTCGGCGTGTTGGCTCGAAATCACGACAGCGTCGACGCGCGCAGGTTTACCGTTCTCGTCGTATTCGACGGTGACCTGGCTTTTGCCATCGGGGCGCAGATAAGGGAGCTTGCCGTTCTTGCGGACGTTGCTGAGCTGGCGGGTGAGTTTGTGGGCCAGCGAGATGGCTGCGGGCATCAACTCTGGAGTCTCGTTGGTCGCGAAGCCGAACATCATGCCCTGGTCGCCCGCGCCCCCCGTGTCCACACCTTGCGCGATATCGCCCGACTGTTTGTTGATGGTTGAGATTACAGCGCAGGTGTTCGAATCGAACCCATACAGCGCATTGTCGTAGCCGATCGAGGCGACGACGCCGCGGACAAGGCTCTGGAAGTCAACGTACGCCTTCGTGGTGATCTCGCCAGCGATGACAACCAGGCCGGTTGCAGTAAGCGTTTCAGCGGCGACGCGGCTGTAGGGATCCTGCTCCAGGCACGCGTCGAGAATGGCGTCGGACACCTGGTCGGCAATCTTGTCGGGATGACCTTCGGTCACAGACTCGGATGTAAATAGAAAACGGTCGCTCAACTTCAGACTCCTCCCCTTCTACGGGAAAATTCAGTGATGGGCCTTGCGCGAGCCAGCGCGGATTGGCCTGGGCGTTCCTCATTTCGCCGAGGAACGTGGCACACCGGCCTGAAAAATGGAGGGTGTACCCAACTATGTTAATTGGCACGCACACATCCGGGCAAAGCCTGTCAGTAACCGGGGAGGAACTGGCGCTGAAATGAGCTTTCGACGGCCTGAAGCGCAACGCCATTCGTTGGGTTGAAGGTCAAGGGGGACGCGCCGACAGTCGGCTAGCGCTTGAAGAGAGGGATGCTGTGCACAATCAGGGCGTGGGTCTTCGCAGAGACGTTCTGCACGGGAAGCAATGTGCTCCACCAGCCGGCGCGGACGCCAAAATAGCGGACGGTGAGGAAGCCGGCAACCACAGCCGCAAGCATCAGCACGATCGCGCCCGCCCATCGCAATCGCATCTCTGCGGCTTCGCGGCGCTCCATGCGCACCCTGCCGACGTTGGATGCGAACTCTTCCCAGCCCCGTTCCGGTTCAACTGCTACCCCCGTGGCTGTCGTGACCTGGACGAAGCGCTCGGTCCAGTCCTTGACGTCGAGACCGACAGCTCCGACGTAGCCACGCACGATCCCTTTGCTCAGAATGCCACCGGGAAGAAGCCGGAACTTGTCCTGCTCCAGCGCGATGAGGTGGCGCTGGCTGATTTTGGTGACCTCGGTGATGTCTTCCAACGCGATGCCGCGGGACAGCCGCTCAGCGCGTAGATCTTCTCCGAAACTGCCCATACCGTACCAATGGAAGGAATTAACCTTCTTGGATTTCCACAACCACAATAATCTCCTAAATCGGAGGAGTCAAAAATATTTCAAGATTTCCCCTTTGTTTTCACACACCTGAAGTAACCAAAGGGGCCTAATTGCTCTTGTCGAACTTCCTCGCTTGGTTTGGCGCCTGAACTGAGCCTATGTCCAAGGGGTCGCTCTAGGAAGTGCCGCCGTCCAAATCACTTGCCGGCCCGCGCGTGCTGGTAGGCTTGCCTTGAGGGTACCAGAAACAGGCGTCGGAGGGCGCGCCGCAACGCGATGAACAAGCTGGTTTTTGCCAATCTCTTACATAGGCCCCTGCGGTCGCTGATCAGCATCCTTGCGGTCGCCATTGAGGTCGTGATGATTCTGTCGATCGTCGCGATTTTTATGGGGATGCTGGACGATCAAAAGCAGCGTACGAACGGCATCGGCGCCGACCTCGTTGTCAGTCCGTCGAACGCGAGCTTCATGAACGGAATGAGCGGAGCGCCCATGTCGGTCCGCTTGGCCGACTTCCTTCTGAAACTGCCTCATGTCGCAGTGGCGGCCCCCGTCATCCAGAATTTCTCTATGTCCGGGAATGTCGAGATCCTGTACGGCATCGACTACAAGAGCTACGACGCACTCAAGCCGTTCGTCTTTCTTGCCGGTGGGCCCTTCCAGGGACCCTACGACGTGATCGTCGACGATGTGTTTGCCCACGGCGGCCAAGGACACAAGATTGGCGACACGATCACCATCTTCAACCGCTCATTCAAGATTTGCGGCGTCGTGGAGAGCGGGAAGGGCGGCCGCAAGTTGATTTCCATAGACACGATGGGCAGCCTCATTGGAGCGGACGGCAAAGCTTCGGTCATTTACCTGAAGAGCGACTCTCCGGCGAACAATCAATCGATCGTCGACGAGATTCACGCCACCCGCGGCCTTGCCAACTACCGGGTGCTGACGATGGCCGACGTGATTTCTCTCTATACGCCCTCCAGGTTCCCCGGTTTCGACATCGCTCTCAATGTCGTCATCTCGATTGCCGTCATTGTCGGTTTTTTAGTGATCTTTCAGTCCATGTATACAGCTGTTCTTGAGCGCACTCGCGAGATCGGTATTTTGAAGTCCCTGGGCTCCTCCAAGCTCGCGATCGTCAGCGTCGTGCTCCGCGAGACGAGCGTACTCGCTGTGGCCGGTGTCGTGCTGGGAATTCTCGGGACGTTTGGGGTGAGGGCTTTGCTTTCCATCAAATACCCGCTCTTCGCCTTCGAGCTCACTGATCTGTGGTTTCTTCGGGGTGCGCTGATCGGATTCGCCGGCTCGATTCTGGGTGCGTTGTATCCGGCCTGGATGGCCGCGCGCAAGGACCCGATCGACGCGCTTGCCTACGAATGAGGACTCGTCGTCCAGACAGCCTGTGTAGAAGATCGGGCCTCTCGGTAGAGTTTCGTGCGGACGCTTTGCTGCCTGAGGCTGAGCGCTATACTCAAAGCACTTTCCCCTCTCATTCTGGTTGTTTGTTCTCCGGGAGACGCTGGTGCCGACTGGGACAAAGCGCATCGTGTTTGCAGCGTGGTGGGCGCTGATTGGTGGCTTTGCCATACTCCACGCGCTCAACCTGACTGCGGACTTCCCGAATCACACACCCTGGATTCAAGACTGGGCCAAGTACACCGATGAAGGCTGGTACGGGAACGCCGCCGTGCGCCAGCACCTGTTCGGCGCCTGGTATGTCGCCGGTGACTTCAATCCTGCCGTCGCGTTGCCGGTGTGGCCATTTTTGGAGTGGCTGCTGTTCTTCGCAACCGGCGTCTCGATCGGTGCCGCACGCGGATTGGCAATCTTCTTCTTCTTCGCGAATCTGGGACTGAGCTACCTGCTGCTGCGCAAGGCAGGAAAGTCCTGGACCGCGTTGCTGGCCCTGACGCTGCTTGTGACCTGTCCGTTCCTCTACTGCTTCAGCCGGTTGGCCATTCTGGAGCCGCTGCTGGCCACGCTCATGCTGGTTGCGCTGAACATCGCCGTGCGACTGGAGCAAATTCGGCGGCCGATTCTGGCGCCGGTTGGCATCGGACTCTTGTTCGCGCTGATGATGCTGACCAAGACGACGGCGATCTTTCTCCTTCCCGCGCTGGCATGGGCGATGCTGCTGTCGCTTTGGCCGGATCGGAAGCGCGCGATGGGTTGCCTTCTCGCCGCTGGTGCGACATTCGCTGCCGGTTATGGGCTGTGGATGAGCCTCGTGATCCGCGCCGGATTGCTCGCCGATTACAAATACCTCTTCCGCATCAACAACTATGTCAAGCCGCCGGAGCGCTGGTGGATGCTGGTGAGCTTCTGGTGGTCGTTCCACGGCGGACTGTGGGTCGACCACATTCTGATTCCGTTGGCCGGAGTGATTGTTCTCGGCGCTCTTGTGGGCTGGCGAGCGGCATGGGCGCGCGGGCTGCGAGTCGATCCGGTGTTTGGAGCCTCGGTGCTGGCGGTTGCAGGCTACATCGGCTTCATGACCATGCAGAATCATCCGCAGCCAAGGTATTTTGCGGTGGTTGCGGTCTTCTGCTTCTTCATTGTGGCGCAGGGTGCTGAACGGTTGCTCGATCAGGCTAGACTGGCGCGGAATCTCGGTTGGAGTGTCGTGGCGCTGGCCGTCGCAGCGGCGGTGATCAATGCGACCTGGACGGTCAGCTACGCGCTGCATCCGGAGTTCACGTTTATCGAGGCGGCGCAGGGACTGGCGCGCTACGTCCATGAGCATCCGAATGGCAAGCCGATTGTGGTGTCGACGAGCGGCGATCAGCTCACGTTGATGGCGCAGGTCCAGTGCCTTGGCGACGATTTCGGGACGGAGCACCTGCACGACAAGCTTGGGCGCTATCAGCCGGGTTGGTTTGCGACATGGAACGATCTCGATCCCGGCGCGCTGGCCGATCTGCACACCCACTATTCCGTGGAGCAGGTGGCCATGTTTGACGCGCTCGACGATCCCCAGCGCAACCGACTGGTGTTATTCAAGCTGCACCCGCTGCCGAATGGGCTGATCCGCGATCAGGTGGATGAGAACCTGAAGATCGAGCTGGCCGGCGACAAGATCGATATCGATCTCCAGTGAAGAGGCAGGGACTGAGGGACTAAGGGACTAAGGGAACAGGGATCAGCGCGTGGCGATCACGGGACGGGGAAATTGTTCGCAAGCGTGTGGGGAAGTTTGCGCACGCCGGCATTGCTGTCCAAAATAGCGGCTATCTGATTGATCGGAGAAAAGTTTGATGGGGCTGATCCCCAGTTACTCTGAAGTGGGTTCCCGGACAGGACCACATGGAGAGAAGAGAGGATCAGCCATGCTTCAAGTATGCAG
>Ga0181535_10003258_pt1 | contig 18996 bp, 18 predicted proteins | sample PEATcosm2014_Bin_44_FD_119774 | JGI IMG/M metagenome (GOLD analysis project Ga0181535, IMG submission 119774) | Peatland microbial communities from MTU Mesocosm Facility, Houghton, MI, USA - PEATcosm2014_Bin17_30_metaG | ecosystem: Environmental > Terrestrial > Soil > Wetlands > Peat | place... | reverse complement strand
GCCGTCCGGGATGCCGTCGACCGCGACCTCGCTGTTCGGTTGCGGCGCCACGTAACCGCCCTCGACGGGAATCTCGATGTCGAATGGTGTCGCGTCGCCGAGCCGCACTGTGGGCCGGGGAAGAGCCGCCTTGTCGATGAAGAAAGTGAACAGCCGCACGACCGGCGTGGGGTGCGGCCGTCCGCTGTAGATCCCGGTGGTACCCGGCGCGCAACTCAAGGGGACCGCGCCCAGCTCGCGGGCAAAGATATCCAGCGCGTCGCGGTTGGGATGCGCGACCGCCACCCGCAACAGCACCTCCCGGGAACCGCGGCCGGGGGCGTTCGTGCCATAGGACGCCTCGGCCCCCAGGGTTTCGACATGAGTGCCGGAGAAATCCGGCAGCCCGCGCCGCTTGAACAGCATGCGCGCACGTTCGATCAGGGCGTCGGCGGTCTTTTCCGCCTTGTCCGCCGCGTCCGGCCCGACGATCGAGACCGTAGCGACGGCTCGGTAGCCATCCTGATATGTCGCCGAAACCTTATACTGGCTGGTGGGTGCCCGGCCGCGCGCGCCCTCGACCCGGACACGGTCGGGGCCGGCCTGGGTCAGATGCACATTGGAAAAATCCGCCACCACGTCGGGCAGGAAGTACGCGGCGGGATCGCCGATCTCATACAGGCATTGCTCGGAGACCACCGCCGGCGTGACCATGCCGCCGGTCCCATCGGGTTTGCAGACCACGAAGGTTCCGTCGCTGCGGCATTCGGCCACCGGATAGCCGATGTTGTGCCACCCCGGCACCGTCTGCCAGTCGGTGAAATTGCCGCCAGTCGCTTGCGCGCCGCACTCCAGGATGTGGCCCACCAGGCTGCCCGCGCCCAGCAGGTCGTAGTCGCCGGCGCCCCAGCCGAACTCGTGCATCAGGATGCCAAGCGCGAGCGCACTGTCAACGCAGCGCCCGGTGATGACGATATCGGCACCTGCGTCGAACGCCGCCTTGATCGGCAATGCGCCGAGATAGGCGTTGGCGGTCAGCAACCGGGCGGGGAGTGGTTCGCCGGACACTGCCTCCTTGAGGCCGCCGACGCGCAACGCGTTGGTCAGCGGCATGACGTCGTCGCCTTCCACCATGGCGACTCGCAGGGACAGGCCGAGTTCGGCAAGCGCCGCCTCGAGCGCGCGCTTGCAGGCCGCCGGATTGACTCCGCCGCCATTGGTCGCGACCTTGATCCCCCGGCGGGCGATCTCGGGCAGCGACGGTTTCAGGTAGTCGATGACGTCCGGCGGATAGCCGGCTTCCGGATCCTTCATCCGGGCGCGCGCCAGCAGCGACATCGTCACTTCGGCGAGATAGTCCATCATCAGGTACTGGACGTCGGCGCCAAGCAATTGCGGGATCGCCATCGGGCTGTCGCCCCAGGCGCCAGAGGCGCCGCCGATCCGAACGATCTTGTCAGACATTGTCCGTCTCCTGCTGCCAGCGCGGTTTGCGGCGCTCATTGAACGCGGCGAGACCTTCGGTTGCGTCGCGGGTCAGCGACGTCACCGAGATCAGCGTCTCTGCAAACGCCATCGCTTCCGGGAATGCCATCTGCTGCATCGCGGCGATGGCGTATTTGCCGCGGCGCAGCGCAACCGGCGACATGTCGTACAGCTTGCCCAGCAGGGCCTCGACCCGCGCGTCGAGTTCCTCGAAGGGCACGACATAGTTGGCCAGCCCGATTTGGTAGGCGCGGTTGGCGTCGATCAGCTCCCCGGTCAGGCAGAGTTCGTTGATGTGGCGCGCGCCGATGGTGTTGCGCAGGAACACCAGCACCTGCATCGGGAAGACGCCGACCTTGGCCTCCGGCAGACCGAACCGTGCATTGTCGGCAACCACGGCGAGGTCGCACAACCCCATCAGGGCCATGCCGCCGGCGACGCAATCGCCGTTGATCCGGCCGACGACCGGCACGCCGCAATCGCGGATCAGCCGGGCAAGCTTGCCGAAATCCGTCATCGGTTCATCCAGGCCGAGCGTGAATGTGTCCGTCCCGCCGCTCAGATCGGCCCCGGCGCAGAACGCCTTGCGGCCCGCCCCGGTCAGCACGAGCGCGCGGATCGCGGGATCGTTCCGCGCCGCGGCGACGGCGGCTTCGATACCGGCCAGCACCGCCTTGTTCATGGCGTTGCGCCGGTGCTCCCGGTCGATCCAGATCCACAACGCACGACCGCGCTTCTCGGTCCGGATGTCGGGCTTCACCTCTGGTTCACTCATCGGAGGACCTCGTCAACAGGGTTTGGGCCGGTCGAGCGTGCGCTCGGCCAAGCGGCCCGGGATGGTTTCTGGTGGAATCAACGTGGCGCCCGGGCCGGGGCCGGTTGGGCGGCGACGCTCGTCCCGAGCAGAGCGTCAGAGCAAGCCATTGTTGCGTGATACCGAAGTCGGACTTCGCATAGCGGAAAAATGCGACCGACCGCCACGCCACGACCGGGCCCGGGCGAACGCCCCGGTCAGCTCGTGAAAAGCTTACCGCTGTTGAGGCATTGCAACCTACTGCGAGTGATTGCAGCAGCGGGCCAGCGGTGGTCTTGACCGCAACGCCGGTTCGACCATATTTCGCCATAGCGAAAAACATCGGACCGAATTCATGTCGAAGAACGTTGGCCGCACGCTGGACCTGCTGGAGCTGTTCGCGTCGGAAAAACGGCCGTTGTCGCTGTCCGACATTGCCCGGCTGATGAAGATTCCGGTGTCGAGCTGTCACGACGTGCTGCAGGCCATGCAGACCCGCGGCTATCTGTATGAACTGGCGCCGCGGGCCGGCTACTATCCGACCTTGCGTTTGCAGAAGCTCGGGCAGGAGATCGGCGACAATGATCCGCTGCTGCTCCGGGCCGAGCTGCTGTTGCGGTCGCTGCGCGACACGCTGGATGAGTCCGTGCTGCTGGCGAAGGTCTCCGGGCTGCGGGCCACCTATCTGCTGGCGCTGGAGCCGCGGCATCCGCTGCGCTTCCTCATCAAGGTGGGGGAGAATGTCCGTAGCCTGCATGCGACTTCGGGCGGCAAGGCGATTCTGGGCGGGCTGGACGACGCGGCGCTGGACGCCTGCCTGCGGACCCTGACCCTGACCCGGATGACCGACCGGACCATCACGTCGAAGGCCGAGTTGCGCGAGGACGTGTTGCTTGGCCGCAAGCGCGGTTGGTACCTCAACCGGGGCGAGAGTCTCGACGGGGTGACGACACTGTCCGCGCCGTTCCGCTGGAGCACCGCGACATACATCGTCACCGTCGCCGGGCCAGCCTCGCGGCTGGATCCGAAGCTGGATCAGGCGTCCGGGTTGATCACCAATGTCTGCTTGATGCTGGCAACACGACCCGAATCCGCGCTTCGACCTGCCCCGGACAACGTGGCCTGATGGGATGATCGATCCGGGCATCATCGCCCTGGTCCATCAGTCCTTTCCGGTCCCGCCAGCAGCCTCCCCCAGCAACTCGGCGTTATGCTCTCCGAGATTGGGCGCCAGTCGGCGGATGGAGGCGGGTGAAGCGCTGAAGCTGATCGGGCAACGGCTAACCGTGACGCGGCCTTCGGTCGGGTGGTCGGCCTCCTGGAAGAAGTTCACCGCCTTCAGATGCGGGTCGGCGAACAGCGCTTCGATCGAGTTGACCGGGCAGGCCGGGATGTCGATGCCGTGCAACACCTCCAGCCATTCGGCGTTGCCGCGTTTGGGCAGTTCGGCGGACAGCAAGGCGCCGATCTCCTGGGCGTAACGGGTGCGGCTTTCCATCGAGCGGAAGCGCTCGTCGGTTTCCAGCAGGTCGGGCTGGCCGATCAGTTTGGAAAAATCGCGCCAGTGCCGATCGGTGTAGACGACGATGGCGAGATGGCCGTCCTTGGTCGGATAGGGGCCGCGGGTCCGCGACAGCAGCCGGCGATAGCCCATGTTGCCCTCGGGCGGCACGAACGCGGCGCCGCCGATGTGATCGGCCAACACGAACTGTGCCATGGTCTCGAGCATCGGGACCTCGATCGCCTGGCCTTCGCCTGATGTCGCGCGGTAAAACAGCGCGGCGAGGACGGCGGCGGCGACGTAGACGCCCACCACGCGGTCGCAAATATTGATTGGCGCGTAACGCGGGGCGCCATCGACGGCGCCGAACAGCCCGGAGATACCGGAGGCGGCCTGCATCAGGTCGTCATACACCGCCCTGCCGGAATCCGGCCCACCGGAGCCATAGCCGACGGCGGAGCAGTAGATGATCCGCGGATTGGTCTCCCGCACCTGCTCATAACCCAGGCCGAGCCGGCGGAGGCCATCGGGGCGCACGTTGGACACCAGCACGTCGGCGCGCTGGGCGAGCGCCAGGATCGCCGCTTTGCCCTCCGGCGTCTTCAGGTCCAGGACGACGCTGCGCTTGTTGCGGTTGCCGGCCAGGAACATCGGCCCCATGCCGGCATGCCGCCAGGGACCGATCCACCGCATGGTGTCGCCTATCCGGGGCGCCTCGATCTTCACGACATCGGCGCCGAGGTCGCCCAGAAGCTGGGTGGCGGACGGGCCCATGACGACGGTGGTCAGGTCAAGGATCCGGGTGCCGCGCAGGGGTCCGGTCGCCGGGATGGGATCGTCCGGCCATACGGTGTTTGTCGGCTCGGTCATCGCACGCCACCTCCTGAGCAGGTCGGGCCGCCACGGGATAGCATGCCATATTTACGGCCCAGCGTATTTATTTTCGGCAGACTGAATGAATATCGGCACGGGAGCGGTTGTCAACACCGCGCCTCGCGTTCCTGCCATGCTGCCATGGGATTCGTGCATCGAGTGTCGGGTTGGCGCAGGTATGGACATACTTGCGCCCGCCCCACTCGGCGCAATCCTGATACCTGCGATCGCCGCTTGACGGCAGATGCAAGGAAGAGTGATTTCAGCCAACCGAATCGGATTCCGGTGTCGCGAAATTAAGTCGTCTCCGAAATTCGGGCAACAGGCGAAAAGCCGGCGCTCCCGGGCGGACCAGCCGGCGGCGGTCAGGAGGATACGATGGTGAACCATGACCAGGACACCACTCCGGACGGGGCAACCAGCCTCGCCAAGACCACGATGCGGCGCGTGGTCGTGCGGCTCATCCCCTTCCTGTTGCTGTGCTATTTCTTCTCGTTTCTCAACCGGGTGAGCGTCGCCTTCGCCGCGTTGCAGATGAATCACGACCTGGGCCTCACCCCGGCGGTTTATGGCCTCGCCGCGGGCCTGTTTTTCCTGACCTATTGCTTGTTCGGAGTACCGTCGAACCTGGCGCTCTACCGCTTTGGTGCGACCCGCTGGATCGCCGGCATCTTGTTCGCCTGGGGTCTGTGCGCGACCGCCCTGGCGTTCGTCGTGGGTCCCTATAGTTATTACGTGATGCGCTTGCTGCTGGGCGCGGCCGAGGCGGGTTACTTCCCGGGCATCCTGTTCTTCCTGACGCTATGGTTCCCGGCGGCCTGGCGTGGCCGGATGGTTGCTCTGTTCATGACCGGGGTGGCGGCCAGCGGCCTGATCGGCTCGCCGCTGTCGGGCGCGCTGCTCGGGCTTGATGGCGATTGGGGCCTGCGCGGCTGGCAGTGGATGTTCATCATCGAAGGGCTGCCGCCGGTCATCCTGGCGCCGTTGTGCCTGCTTGTACTGCAAGACGGTCCGGCCCAGGCCAAGTGGCTGCCGGCGCCGGAGAAGACCTGGCTGATCACGACGCTGCAGGCGGAGCACGGCGGGAAAGCAACTGAGCGGAAAGCCAGCGGGTGGACAGCGCTGGTGCACCCGCGGGTCTGGCTGCTGGCGGCGATGTGGTTTTCCAACGCCGCGGTGTTGAACGGCATTCTGTTCTTCCTGCCGATGATCCTGAAGGGCTTCGGCATGAGCAATACGCAGACCGGTTTCGTTGCGGCGATCCCAAGCGCGGCGGCACTGGTCGCGGTGATCTGGTGGGGGCGGCACTCCGACCAGAAGAACGAGCGGTATGGCCATGCCGGCTTCGCCAACTTCGTGGCCGGCATAGCGCTGCTGATTTCCGTGCTGGTGGCCGACCCGACGCTGCGCATCGTGTTGATCACGATATCCTTCGCAGCGACCCTGGCGTTCACCGCGCCGTTCTGGACGATCCCGCCGACTTTCCTGACCGGCGCGGCCTCAGCCGGTGGCATTGCCGCGATCAGCTCGATCGGAGTGATCGGCGGCTTCGTGGCGCCGACGATCATTGGTTACCTTACCGGCCTCACCGGCGATTCCCGCGTCGGCCTGGCGTTCGTCGCCGTCCTCGCCATGGTGGTGTCCGGCGTCTTCTATTTCGTCGGCCGCCACATGGTCGCGAAGGATCGGATGCAAGCCCCGGTGCCCGAGCCGTCGCGTTAGGCCGCGCCACGCGCCGCCAAGGCGAATACGACGTCGAGCGAAACTTCAAGCAAGGAACCGATCCATGCCCGAAAAATCCCCCTATATCATCCGCTGGTCGGAGCAGGAGGCATACCGCCCGGCGAACCATACCGGTACGAAAAACTATCGTCTGGTGGGTCCGACGGTGAATGGTGCGAAATACCTGGAGATCTCGCTCGGCGATATCGAGCGCCACGAAGGCGCACCGGCCCATGCGCATCCGGATCTGGAGCAGGCCGTCTATATCCTGGAAGGCGAGGCGATCGCCGGCATCGATGGCGTCGATCATCACGTCAAGACCGGCGACATGATGTTCTTCCCGGCGAAGGTGTTTCACTCGATCAAGGTGTTGACGGAGCGGATCAAGCTGCTGGTGATTTACGCGCCGCCGTATGGTGAGGACCCGACGAAAGTGATCCATGCCGGGCCGTCTCGCTGACAGCGCGCGGCCGCCCCGCGCGATCGCCGCCTTCGGCCCTTCGTCGGCATTGGAGATCACCAGCCCACGCCTTTCAGGCCGCGCCGGGCCAGGCTCCTGAGGAAGCTCGACCAGAAGGTCTCCACCTCCGACGGACCGATGTGCAGGCCGACGATCTTGCGCCGGCCTTCGGTGTTCACCTACGGGTACACGACGCGGGAACCGTCCTCGATCGCACGGTCGGCGGCTGCAGGGTCGCCAGCTAACGCCGTCCGTTGAGCAGGTAAAACGGCTCCCGGACATCGAGCCATTTCAGATGCTCGTTGTGCCATTGCTGATAGTGTGGCTTCAGGCGCAGGAGGTCCGCCGCAAGGCGCGCTTGCTTTTCAGGCACTCCCTTCGCCACGAAGTCGCGTACTGCTTTGTAGAGGCCGACGACGTCATACCCGGTGAAGGTTCCGTCCTCAACCACCACTCGGCCGTCAACCACCACCGTGCGGACATCGCGGCCCTGTCCTCGATGAATTAGCAGTTCGGCTGGATCGAGACACCCGGCGACCCGCGGGTCGTCGGCGAAGGAAGCCCACGGCAAGGTCACGATGTCGGCCAGCATGCCAGGGGCCAGTCTGCCCAGTCGGCCCCTCAACCCGCAAACCGCGGCGCCGTTGACCGTGGCCATTGCCAACACCTGGTGGGCGTCGATCGCCGATGCGCACAGGTCCAGGGCCGGCAGCCGGTGCAATTCATGGATCAGACGCATTTCCATGAACAGATCGTCGTCGTCGTTGATGCTCTTGTCATCGATGCCCATGGCGACGGTCACTCCGGCTCGCACCATCGCGTGGACGGGCGCGATACCGTTGCGGACATGCAGGTTGCAGCCTGGATGATGGGTGACGGCGGCGCCGCGGGCGGCGAGCAGGGTGATGTCGGCCTCGCTGGCCCACACGGCGTGGCCGAGCGCCAGGCAGCGGTCGACCAGCCCGAAGTCGTCGAGCCTGTCAATGAGCGACTTGCCAAAGCGCTTCAGGCCATATGCGCGCTGATGCGAGGTCTGCAGGGTGTGGATGTGGACGCAGACACCGCCCCTTCGACTTGATTCGTCGCGCGTGCGGCGCAAAAAAGAGTCCGTCGCGCCATGCGCCCAACTCGGGCTCAGCATGATGCGGGTCTGTTCGCTGTCGTGCTGTTGACCGTCGGGGCGATCCTGTTCGTGGTGCTGTTCCTGCCGCTCGTGCGGTCGACCCGCTGGCTGGAGCGCAAGCTTCGGAAGCGCGGCGCATAAGTCCATGCCAGGCTTCATCGAGACCTTCCTCAACTGGCAGATCCTCGTGGCCGTATGGCCGCTGCTGGCGCAGGGCATCGGCGTGACTCTGCTGCTGGTCGTCCTGATATTGCCGCTCGCCATCAGCGGTGGGCTGCTGCTTGCGGTACTGCACGATCTTCACGTCCGGCCATTGCGCTGGGTGCTGGTCGCCTATGTCGATCTCTTGCGATCCATTCCGACCCTGGTGCTGCTCATCTTCATCTACTACGGGCTGCCGTTTGTGGGTGTCGATCTGCCGCCGATTCTCGCCTGCACACTGACCCTGGCACTCAATGGCTCAAGCTATTTCGCTGAGATATTTCGCGCCGGCCTGGAGGGAGTACCGAAAGGCCAGCGGGAAGCCAGCCGATCGACCGGATTGGGTTGGTGGCAAATGATGGCCTACATCGTGATCCCAATCGGCACCCGCAACGTGTTGCCCGATCTTGTCAGCAATAGCCTGGAACTGATCAAGGAGACCTCCATCGCCTCGGCGGTCGCCCTGCAGGAGTTGTTGCGATCCGCCCAGATCGCCCAGGGCATCACCTACAGTCCCGCGCCGCTGGTGGTGGCGGCGCTGATTTATCTGTTTGCGCTCTGGCCATTGGTCAGGGTGACTTCCTATCTCCAGAGCAGGGCTATCGGCCGCCTCTGAACCTTTGTGGTGTGCGCAGGCCCCGAAGCGGGCCCCCCGCGTTGAGATGCCACAACGCGCGGAAAACCTCCCGTCAGCCGCATCGCCACGGACAACCTCCCTGGTAACAACATCTACGCTCCGAACCGCTTCACCGCATCCGCATCGAGGGTCACGCCCAACCCCGCGCCATCCGGCAGCAAGGCCTGGCCGCGCACGATCCGGATGGGCCGGTCGAGGAATTCGTGCTCCAGGGCGACCGGATTGACTTCAAGCCAGGCGATGTCCGGTACCGCCAGGCTGAGCTGCGCGGTCGCCAGCAGCCCCGGGCCGTGGCAGAAGGCGTGCAGCGCCATTTCGATATTATGCGCCTCCGCCAGTGCCAGGATCTTTCGGGTCTCGGCAATGCCGCCGCATTTGATGATGTCGGGTTGCACAAGATCGAAGGCATGGGCGGCGATGGGCGCGGCAAATCCCTCGACGGTGTATTCGTTCTCGCCGCCGGCGATACGGATCGGCGAGCGGGCCGCGACCCAGGCGAGACCTGCGTAATCGTCCATGCGCGCCACCGGCTCTTCCAGCCACAGCACATCGCAGCGGGCCATTTCCCGCGCGGCATCGAGGGCGTCGCGCGGGGTCCAGGCGCCACTGGCGTCGAACATCAGCGCGATGTCCGGGCCGATCGCCGCGCGCACTTCGGCGGCGTAGCCGGGGTCGCTTTGGTGGAGCTTCACTCCGCCATAGCCGGCGGCGACGTAGCCGGCTGCCGCCTGTGCCGCCGCGAGGGGCGTGGCATATCGCGGCAGGCTGGCATAGGCCGGCAGCGAATTGCGGCAGGAACCGCCAAGCAGGTCGACGAGCGGGAGGCCGGCGCGCTTGCCGAGCAGGTCCCAGAGCGCAACTTCCACGGCGCTGATGGCAATCACGGCGAGGCCCTTGCGACCGTAGCGGAAGGTGCTCCGCCGCATGGTCGCGGTGAGGGCGGCGATGGCCGATTCGTCCTGGCCCACCAGCAGCGGGCGCAGCTCGTCGAGGATCAGCGCCTTCATCGCGCCGGGCGCCAGCCGGAACGCCTCGCCAAGGCCGACGCGCCCATCATCGGTTTCGACCTCCACCAGCGTATGGCGTGTCGCGGTGCCCCCAGCGGCGGGGAGCGGCGTGAGCGGCCTGGCCGGTATCGTAAGGCAATGGACGCGGATGTTGGCGATCGTCATGGCACGGCCCGCATTGGCCTGGGCCAGGACCGGTACTGCGCCGTCGCCCGGTCGCCGCGTCGCATCCGGGCGGCGACCGGGTCCACGTGGGATGGCAGGGCGCAGCAGCGGCGGATGGCGGCCAGGGCGATGTCGAGGTCGGCATCGCTGACCGGCCGTAAATCCAGGAGCAGGTAGCCGAGATCGGCGTGAAGGGCTCGCAGCGCGATCTTCGGCGTTCCGGCCGCAAGTTCGGCGGCGAGCGCCCAGGCGTCCCGCCCGGCCAAAGCGGGATCGACATGCAATTCGAGCCGGGTGAACGGATTGCCAGTGGGGTCGCGCTGGCGCCGCGTCGAGAGCCCGGGGATGCCAGCGAGCGCGATCTCGGCGCGTTCCAGCCGGACCATGGAGCCATCGGCGACGGGCAACGCGCGCCAGCGGCGCATGGCCGCAATGGCGCCGACGATGCTTTCCTTGCCAGCCTTCATGGCGCGTCCGATGCCGTACTCCTGATGGTAGCATGCGCGCACCAGATCGTGGCGACCGGCCACGATGCCCGCGGTGGGACCGAGCAGGGCCTTCTGGGCACTGAAGACGATCAGATCGGCTCCCTGACGCAGCAGTCCGGGCCAATCATATTCGGCGGCCGCATCCACGATGACCGGAATATCGAACTCGTGGCAGGCGGCGGTGAAATCGACGAGCGGAATCATCCCGTGCTGCACGGTATGATGCGACACCACGTAGACGGCGGCGGCCACCTCCGGCGTCAGCGCGCCGCGGAGCTGGAACAGCGCGGCGCTGGTGGCGGTGCCGATTTCCACCGGATGCGCGCCCACCAGCCGGATCATCTGCGAGACCCCGGCGCCAAAATGCACCTCGTGCCCCTTCTGCAATACGACGCGGCTCTTCATGCCCGTCGTATCGGGCAGTTGCTCGACCATGCAGGGATCGAGGCCGGTCATCGTCGCAGCCGTGCACAACGCGATGCCGGCGGCCGCGCAATTGGTGATGAAGCCGGCTTCCGCGCCGGTGGTTGCCATGATTTCCGCACAGGCCACGGATTGAAGGTCGTTCATTTCGACATACTGCGGAAGGATGTCGCCCACGGCCCTAACGATATCGGGCGGCACCGCGGCCGCACCGTGCACCGTCTCGATGCCGGCCAGGTTGATGATCCGGCGCAACCCGTAGTCGGCGAATACGTCAATGCTCATGGGGTTTTCGGCCTCCATTGGCGGCGAAGAATCTTCGCGGCGAAGCGTTGCGCGCGTTCGCTGCACGGATGGTCCAGCACGTGCTGCGGCGGACCGGTCTCGACGACCCGGCCTTCGTCCATGAACACGACCTGGTCCGCCACTTCGCGGATGAAGGCCATTTCGTGGGAGACGATGAGCATGGTCATGCCATCCGCCGCCAGCAGGCCGATCGTATCAAGGACTTCGTTCACCAGTTCAGGATCGAGGGCCGAGGTGACCTCGTCCAGCAGGAGCAGCTCGGGCTTCAGCGCCAACGCGCGCGCCATGGCGACACGCTGCTGCTGGCCACCGGACAACTCTCGCGGATAGTGTCGCATGTGGTCGGCGAGGCCGACCTTTTCGAGCAACGCCATGGCCTCGGCCTCCACCTCGCGGTGGTCGCGGCGTTTTGCCAGAATGGGTGCCAGCGTGACGTTGGCGAGTGCAGTCATGTTCTGGAACAGGTTGTATTGCTGGAACACGATGGCGACACGGTCGCGCAACGCGCGCAGGCTGGCGGGGTTGGCGTAGTCGACCGCTGAGCCGTCCAGCGCCACCTCCCCCGCGGTCAGCCGCAGCAGGCCGGTAATGGCACGCAACACCGAGCTCTTGCCCGAGCCTGACGGCCCGATCAGTCCGACCACCTGGCCGCGCGCCACTTGCAGCGACACCCCGCGCAGCACCGGCACCGCGCCATAACTGGCGTCAATTTCAGTGATGCTGAGGAAGGACAAGCCGCTTCTCCATCCGACGAACCACGCGTTCCACCGCCAGGCACAGCACGTAATAGAGGATCAGCACCGTGCCATAGCTGAGGGTCGCCGAAAAGCCTTTCTGGTTCATGATCTTTCCCGCGTAGGTCAGCTCGATGACACTGATCTGCGAGGCGATGGACGTCGCTTTCAGCAATTGAATGAACTGAATCATCGCCGGCGGCAGGATCACCCGCCAGGCCTGCGGCAGCACGACATGGCGAAGCTGGTCGAGGCGGGAAAGGTTCATGGTCGCCGCTGCATCCCATTGATTGGGATGCACCGATTCCAGCCCGGCGCGCACCGTCTCCGAGGCGATGGCGGCAGCGCGCAGGATAATGGTGATGCAGGCCACCGCCATGCCGGTGAGGGTATAGCCGCCGGCCTGGAAACCGAACATCACCAGGAACAGCAGCACCAGGAACGGCAGCCGCCGCACCAGCTCGACGAAACCGATCGCCGACCAGCGCAACGGCGGAATATCGATGATCCGCTGGACCCGCAGCAGCGCCAGTGCGAAGCCGAAATTATAGCCGATGCCGCAGCCGACGATGGTCAATGCGATGGTGACGCCGATTGCCTGGGCCAGGAACAGCAGATTGTAGGGTCCGAAAAACCGGGGCAATTCGGAAAGCAGGGAGTGCAGCATCAGAAGATCCGTGCCCGCACGCCGAGAACGAAGCGACCGAACCCATAGAGCACCGCAGTGGACACCAGAGTCAGCGCGACATAGAGGACGCCAACAATGATGAAGATCTCCAGCGAGCGGAATGTCTGTGAATCAACATTGAACGCCCGGCCGGTCAGCTCCTCGACCCCGATGATGGCGCCGAGCGAGGTATAGAGGATGCTGACGATGAACTGGTTGGCCAATGGCGGGAACACGGTTTGCAGCAGATGCGGCAGCGTTACATGCCGCAGGGTCTGCATCCGGGTCAGGCCGATGGTCTCGGCGGCGTCGAGCTCGGCACGATTCACGCTGGCGAAGCCGGCGCGAAATATCTCGGCGAGATAGGCGGATTCCGCGAGCAGCAGGCCGAACACCGCGGCCCAGAATGGCGGGACGAACCAGCCGAGTTCGCCGAGGCCAAAGAAGATCAGCAGGATTTTGACCAGTTGGGGGGTATTGGTGAAGAAGCTGCGGTAGAATGCCAACGGCCCCCTGAGCCAGCCCGGTGCGCTTTCGATGCCGATGGCGACCAGCAGCCCGAACAGCGCGCCGCCGCCGAAAGCACAGGCGGCGAGCTCGACCGTCACCCAGGCTCCGCCGAGCAGATACGGCAGGAACGGCCAGACCTGATTGAAGTGGAAACTATAGGCCACGGCTCAGAAGAATGGAGAGACTGGCACCGGCGCCGGCATCGGCCGGCCGAACCATTTGGTCCAGTCCGCGGCGATGAAACCGCTCGTGTGCAGTTCCCAAATGGCGATGTTCAGCCAATCCCGCAGGCTCGCATTGCCCTTCGCCACCCCCAGGCAGTCATAGCTGCCGGGAATTTCCGGGGTCGCAAAAATTTTCCAGTGCAGGTCGGGATACGTCTTCACCATCGCGGGGTTGTCGATCAGGTCGACGATGGCATCCGCGCGGCCCTGGGCCAGGGTGCGGTCACGGTCCGGGATATTGTCCAGCAGGATGAATTTTGCCTTGGGCAGCAAGGCCTGCACGGTGGGCAGCACGGCGGTGCCGCGCGCCATGGCGATGGTCGCCGTCTCCCGGTTGAGCTCGGCGAGCGTGCTTATGTGGGTGTCCTCGCGGGTCACCACGCCATAATTGTTGCCGGTAATCGGCACTGTGAAATCGATCACCTTGGCGCGGTCGGCGCTGCGCGTCATGCCGCCCATGGTCACGTCGATCCGGTCCGTGGCGACGAAGGGAATGCGCTCGGGACCATTCACGTTCACCAGCGTCAGCTTCACGCCGAGCCTGGCCGCGATGGCGCTGGCCAGATCGGGGTCGAAGCCGGTGATGACGTTCTTGTCGTCGAACTGCGCACGGGGCGGGATCAGCACGTTGACGCCGACACGAATCTCGCCGGCTTTGAGGATTTCATCAAGCGTGCGTGCCTGCACCCGCGCGCCGACGCACACCATGCCGAGACACAGGATCGCGCGGAATGCCAGCCGACGCGTCACCATGACAGTCTCTCCCTTTTGGTTGACGGCGCCAGTATACGGGTGCCGCCGGGTTCGTGAAACCGCATTCTGTAAACCGACGCCCGACCGGAATCCCTGTCCGATGCGTTACAGCACCTTGATATCTCTATCTTAATTTCGTTGGGCTGGGGTCCCGGTTGGCTGCCGCTGCACACTGTGGCTCCCGTGCGCGACTCAGTTCGCCATCGAACCCTTGGTCATGCCTTTGACCAGGAACGGCTCAAGGAAGAAGAACAGCACCGTCACCGGCACCAGAGAGATTGTCGCGGCGAAAATCGGCAATCGTCTTGAAGTCCGGCGCCAGGTGTCCGGTCAGCCATACCACTTCGAGATTGCGCTGTGCCTCGCGTTCCAACCGGCGGCTCGAAGGGATGCGGTTCAGGTAACCATAGAGGTAGAGCTTGAGCAGCACACCGGGATGATAGGCCGGGCGTCCGGTCTCGGCCGGAACCGCTCTGTCGAAGCCGAGGTCGATCAGGTCCAGCATGTCAACGAAGGCTTCAATGACCCGGACCGAATTGTCCTCGTCAACGTAGTCGTCCAGGCACTCAGGAAGGAGGAACGTCTGCCGCCGCTCCAGGCCCTCGACGTAACGCTTCATCCGAACCTCCTCGCTGCTCCCGAGCGCAGCGATTCTGCCACATCCTCCGCTATTTCGTTACAGGCCCAGCTCACTTAATGCGAAAAATACCGACCAGCGTTTTCACACACCCTCGGTCGCCTCCAGCGGTTCGTCGGCTGGATGGCGCGGAACAGGAGCGGGGTGGCCCGCCCTGGCGTTCTCGGGCGGCAGGCCAGGCAGGCGATACGTCCCCCATTGCGGCCAACCGGCAGCACGAGCAGAGCTATGTCCGCAACATCATGCGGCTCGGCATGGTCAGTCCTGATCAATCGCTCCGCCATCGCGGCTATCGCACGGGCGACGTTCCTGCATCCCGCCCACGCCAGCGTGTCGCGAATGGCAAAGCTCACCTGCCGTCTGCCGCCGCACAATCATGCCTCTCACGATCGGCTCCCTTTGATGATGTACGAGAACAAATCAGCCCGGGTCGCGGCGTTCGTCGCGGCATTCCACCGTGACCAGGTGCGCCATGCCTGCTTTTTTGGCGACGGTGCCGTCGAGGTTTGGCCGGGTCGGGGGCGCCCGTGGGTGGCGCGCCGCTACTGGGGGGACGTCGACCTGGAGAACCTGACGGCGGACTGGCCGGGGAGGGGTTGGGGGAGTGCCGCCTTGCGCCGGCTGGAGACCCTGGCCGACCTGCACGGAATCTCGATCTTCGTCGTGGCGCGGTCCCGGCACCGGGGCCCCGGCAATCCGCCGGATGGGACGCTCGGGCAGCAGGCGCTGCTTGCCTTCTACGCGCACCGCGGTTTTCAGACCGTCGCGTCTCGGAACGGGAATGCCTATATGGTCCGGCCCCGCCGGTCGCTCGACCGGAGCGGCCGCCGAACCGCTCTCCTGGACATGGACGAGGCGCCCCGGTGGCGCGGCTTGCCGATGCCTGGAGAGCCAGGCTCGAACTCACCGGGCCAGAGCGGGCTGCGGGTGGGGCTCGATCCTCAAGACATCCAGCCGGCGATCGGGGCCGTGGCAGCGCCGGTCGTCGCCTGATCCGATAGGCTGCGCTCGCCTTGCACCCAGGCCCGATCGACCGACATCCTGGTGCGACGACAGGGAAGGCGGGACATGCCTGAGCAACGGTTCGACATCGTCGTGAACGGTTTGGCGCACAGCCTGGACCTGCCCGGGGATGTGCCGCTGCTCGACGTGCTGCGCACCGACCTCGGCCTGCTCGGCACCCGGACCGGCTGCCTCGAAGGCGACTGCGGCGCCTGCACCGTGCTGGTGGACGGTCAACCCGTGCAGGCCTGCGAGACACCGCTCTGGTCGGTGGCGGGCCGAGCGGTGGAAACCATCGAGGGGTTGCGGCTGGAGGCGGTGCGGGAAGCCTTCCTCGCCGAGCAGGCCGCGCAATGCGGCTACTGCACCAACGGCATCATCATGACGGTGGCGGGGCTGCTCGGCCGCACGCCGGCGGCTTCGCGGGCGGAGATCCTCGCCATGCTGGACGAGCGCCATATCTGCCGCTGCGGCGCGCAGGCGCGCATCTTGCGGGCGCTGGATCGGGCGATGCAGGGGGTGCGATGAGCCCTCTGCCCGCCACGCTTGCCGCCAATCCGCGGCTGGACCGCTGGGTGCAAGTGGAGGCGGACGGCACCATCACCATCCGCTCCGGCAAGGTGGAGATCGGCCAGGGCATTGCCACCGCCATCGCCGCCATCGCCGCGCGCGAACTCGGCGTGGGGATCGAACGCCTGCGCCTGGTCTCGGGCGACACCCGCCTGGGGCCGGACGAGGGTCTCACGACGGGCAGCCAGTCGGTGGAGGCCGGGGGCGCCTCGATGCGCCGGGCGGCGGCGCTGGTGCGCACGCTGTTCACCGCGGCGGCGGCGCGGATGCTGGACGTGCCGGAAGATGCCATCGCGGTGGCTGACGGCGCATTCGCCGCCCGCGACCGTAATCGGGCCTGCAGCTATTGGGACCTGCGGGAGGAGGTGAACCTCGCCGTGTCGGCGGCCGCCCTGCCGGTCCCCATCGAGCGCGGCGGATCGGCCGATGGCGCGGCGCTTCGGCGGATCGACCTGCGGGGCAAGCTGAGCGGGGGGGCGTTCATCCAGGACATGCGCCTGCCCGGCATGCTGCACGGGCGGGTGATCCGCGGCCGCAACCCGGCGGCGCGACCGGTGGGGCCGGACCTTTCGGCGATCGCCGCCATGCCGGGGGTGGTGTCCGTGGTGGTGGACGGCGATTTCCTTGGCGTCGTTGCCCGGCGTGAGGACCAGGCCCGCCGAGCCGCCGCCAAGGCGCGCCTCACCTGGCAAGCTCAACCCCTGCCGGCCGATACCGAGGGGCTGGACTGGATGGATCCAGGGAGCGCCGACACCCGCGTGCTGATCGACGAGCCCGGCGCGGCAGCGGTGGTCACGTTGGAACGCAGCTACGCGCGGCCCTACCTGGCGCATGGCTCGATCGGCCCGTGCTGCGCCGTGGCGTCCTGGGGGGGCGGACGGCTGACCGTGTGGTCGCACAGCCAGGGCGTGTTCATGCTGCGCCGGCAGCTTGCCCGCGTCCTGCGCATCGCCGCCGGGGATGTCGATGTCGTGCACGCGCCCGGCGCCGGCTGCTATGGCCATAACGGCGCCGACGACGTGGCGCTGGATGCCGCGCTGCTTGCCCGTGCGGCCGGCGCACCGGTGATGTGCTGCTGGAGCCGCGCCGAGGAGTTTTCCGCCTCGCCCGCCGGCGCGGCGATGCGCGTGCGGCTCGCCGCCGCGCTCGGGGCGGATGGCAGGATCCGCGGTTGGGTGCACGAGGTATGGAGCACGCCCCACGTCGCGCGTCCGGTGGCCGATGACGGCACCGGGTTGCTGGCGGGGCCGCTGCTGGCTGACCCGACGCCGGCGTCGGCACCGGCCCATGTAGCTCTGCCCGCGGGTGCCGGCGAGCGCAATGCCGTCCCGATCTATCGCACCGGTCCGCGGCGCATCGTGCATCACCGCCTGTCGCAGGGGCCGCTGCGCAGTTCCGCGCTGCGCTCGTTGGGCGCGCATTGCAACGTGTTCGCCATCGAGAGTTTCCTCGATGAGCTGGCCGCAACCGCCGGCATCGATCCGGTGGCGTTCCGGCTGGCCCATCTCGACGATCCGCGGGCGCGCGGCGTGATTGCGGCGGCGGCGCGCATGGCGGGCTGGGACGCGCATGCGGCGGGCGGCGAGGGCGTCGGCCGCGGCATCGGCTTCGCCCGCTACAAGAACATCTCCGGCTACTGCGCCGTGGTGGCGGAGGTGGAGGCGCGGGACCGGTTGTTCTTCCGGCGCGCCTTCGTCGCGGTGGATTGCGGCGCCGTGGTGCACCGCGACGGGCTGCTCAACCAGATCGAAGGCGGCGTGGTCCAGGCGGCGAGTTGGACGCTGTGCGAGTCGCTGCACTGGGACGCCGACGGTCCGACGGTGCTGGGCTGGGCGGATTATCCGGTGCTGCGGTTTTCGGACGTGCCGGCGATCACGGTGGAGATCATCGCCACTCCCAGCGACGCCGCGCTTGGTGCCGGCGAGGTGGCGACCGGGCCGACCGCGGCGGCGCTCGCCAATGCGCTGGCGCACGCGCTGGGTGTCCGGGTGCGGCGCATGCCGCTGACACCAGACCGCATCGGCGCGGCCATCGAGGCGGGCTGACCGGGAGGCAAGGCAGCAGCCCGCTTGCTAATCAATTGTCACCCCAATTTGTGCGCAATTGCCGCCGCGTTACGGCAAGGAAGTGCAAGCCAACTGGAAGACAGAACTCACATGATCGTTGCGATGAGCGACTCGGTTACAGTGGAGGGACCTTCGGACAACCGGATATCGTAGCGCGAGTGCATCAATATAATGGCGCGAGTCAGCTGCGGCGACACGTTCGGCATTGATTGTGTTCTCCTTGACATCTCTTTAGGGGGCGCGCAGCTCGTTTATCGCGATCCGGCCATTGTTCCAGATTTGGTTGCCGTCAGGCTTCCGGACGGAAATGTGGTGTCCAGCCGTGTTCGCTGGCGCACTGCCAGCGCCTTCCGGGTTGAGTTTGTCAAGCAGCCCCTGCGCGACTGGTGAGGCGTTCAACGCGGGCCGCCCGTGGCGCCGCGAATCGCCGGAGCCATAGGTAGATTCCGACGCTGTGGCGCCACCCCATGTCCGGCTAGCATGACAAGTTGCGGTAGCGCCCTTTTCGACCAGGTTTGAGAATCCCGGACATCTGCCGATGGGGCGTGCAGGGCGTTGGACCCGCGCGTGCCGACGTCGCGTCAAACAGCGCGAGGAGCGACGGTGGCAAACCTGACGACCGGCCTGTTGGAACACATCGATGCACGACGGGCCGAAGCAGGCGAGCCCG
>Ga0181535_10003256_pt1 | contig 19011 bp, 16 predicted proteins | sample PEATcosm2014_Bin_44_FD_119774 | JGI IMG/M metagenome (GOLD analysis project Ga0181535, IMG submission 119774) | Peatland microbial communities from MTU Mesocosm Facility, Houghton, MI, USA - PEATcosm2014_Bin17_30_metaG | ecosystem: Environmental > Terrestrial > Soil > Wetlands > Peat | place... | reverse complement strand
TTCGGATCGGCCGATCTGCGGCTAGGCTATGCCTTCGATCACTTGCTCGTCTACGCGATTGGCGGCTTTGCCTATGGCGACATCCGCAACGGCATCAATTTCCAGGGCGCTGAATCCAGTACTTCGATTCTCATTGGCTTCCCGGTCAACCGCTTCTTCGCCGCCAACCGCTACGGCTTCGATGTCGGCGGCGGTCTCGAATATAATTTCTGGGGCAATTGGACGGCACGCGCCGAATACCGCTATTACGATTTTGGCACGCGCGGCTTCGCCGATGCTGGCTTCGCCGCCGGACTTCTCCCGTTTGGTCCTCTCGTCACTCTCGCCATTCCCAATCACACCTCGCAAGAGACGATGCAGACCGGCCGCATCGGCCTGACCTATAAGTTTGCCTGGCCCTCCACACCGGTGGTCGCCAAGTACTGAGTAACACTGCCGCGGCGGCGCCGGACCGAAAGGTTCGGCCCGGTGTTAAAGGCAGCCAGAAGCGCCGCTACGGTTCGACCAACCGTGGCGGCGTTTTCTTTTGCCTAATCGCAAACCAACTTTTTCGGGACATGCCAAAATTCGTAAAGTAGGAGCATGTCCTGATCGAAAAAGTCGAACAACTTTTTCGGGACATGCTCCGGCGGACGGCGTTATGATATGGTCATGGAGCGGATTGGAAGCGGCGAAAGGAAACCAATGAACCCCCGCGTGAAACCCAGAAAACTCATCAAGGGCGCCACCGGCGACTTCGAGGTTGTCATCGGAATGGAAGTCCACGCCCAGGTTGTCTCGAAATCGAAACTTTTCTCTGGCGCGTCGACCGAGTTCGGCAAAGAGCCGAACGCCAATGTCTCCCTCATCGACGCTGCCATGCCCGGCATGCTTCCGGTCATCAACGAAGAATGCGTGGCGCAAGCAGTGCGCACGGGGCTTGGCCTCAAGGCCGCGATCAACCTCCGCTCGGTGTTCGACCGGAAAAATTATTTCTATCCCGATCTGCCCCAGGGCTACCAGATTTCACAATATAAGAGCCCCATTGTCGGCGAAGGCACCGTCACCGTCGATGTTTCGCCGGAGGAGCAGATCGAGGTTGGAATCGAGCGGCTGCATCTCGAACAGGATGCCGGCAAATCGCTGCACGATCAGTCGGCGACGGATTCTTTCGTCGATCTGAACCGCTCGGGCGTCGCCCTGATGGAGATCGTGTCGAAGCCAGACTTGCGTTCCGCCGACGAGGCCAAGGCCTATGTGACGAAGCTGCGCACGATCCTGCGCTATCTCGGCACCTGCGACGGCAACATGGAGCAAGGATCGCTGCGGGCGGACGTCAATGTTTCGGTGCGCCGCCCCGGCGAACCGCTCGGCACGCGTTGCGAAATCAAGAATGTCAATTCGATCCGCTTCATCGGCCAGGCGATCGAGGCCGAGGCCCGCCGCCAGATCGGGATCATCGAGGATGGCGGCGGGATCGATCAGGAAACCCGGCTGTTCGACCCAGGCCGCGGCGAAACCCGTTCCATGCGCTCCAAGGAAGAAGCGCACGACTACCGCTATTTTCCCGACCCCGATCTCCTGCCTCTCGAATTCGATCAGGCCTATGTAGATGCCTTGGCCGCCTATCTGCCCGAGCTTCCCGATGCGAAGAAGGCGCGTTTCATCAAGGATTACGGTTTGTCGCCCTATGATGCGGGCGTCCTCGTCGCCGACAAGGATACCGCCGACTATTTTGAAGCCGCGGTCAAGCATGGCGGGGGGAAACGCGATGCAAAGCTCGTCGCCAATTGGATCAATGGCGACGTGGCCGCCTTTGCCAATTCGCAAGGGTTGTCGATTCCGCAGACTCACATAAAGCCAAGCCAGGTCGCCGCGATCGCCGATCTGATCAGTGCGGGAACGATCTCCGGCAAGATCGCCAAGGATGTGTTGGCGATTGTGATCTCGGAAGACAAGCACGGCGACCCGTACGCGATCGTCGAGGCCCGTGGCCTGACACAAGTCACCGATCAGGGCGCGATCGCCGCCGCTGTCGATTCAATCATCGCCGCCAATCCAGACAAGGTTGCGCAAGCACAGGCGAAGCCTTCGATGCTCGGCTGGTTCGTCGGTCAGGTCATGAAAGAGACTGGCGGCAAAGCCAATCCGCAAACCGTCAACGAGCTTTTAAAAGCAAAACTCGGGCTCTGAAACATGGCCGCGAATCAGCAAGTGATTCGGGTGATTCGCGCGATGCGTCGCGATTGGAGCGGCCGCCACGCCATTTCTCACCAGATTTTTTTCATCCCAACAAATTTTTTTTTGCGCCCAATTCACGCTTCCAATCCTAACGCTCGGCGGTGCGTGAAGACCGCGCGGCACACATAAAATCGACACACTGAAATTGCTGTCGCCAATCGAAAACGCGTCTTACGAAAACACCGCCGGAACACGCTTGAGCCTTTGCAACTCATCACGATACGCGATGATGCAGAGAACTTGAAAATAGAATAGAGCCTTTAAATATAATAGGTTTTTGAATCTGCGGATGAAGTTCAAAAGAGTCGGGCGCGCGATCGCTGCCTCGCTTCATCGCATCTTGTTCATATCCAAGTTTGGGTCGAGACTGGTCACTCGCACGCGCTAACAACGCCTAATCAAAAAGCGGCTCGCTGGTCTGGACCGAACACATAAGGAAACATTCTTGGACGTGTTGCTGACACGTTATTCGCGCGCATTTGCGTCGCTTGCGAAGCAACGCCTCTTGCACAGCCGATGAACAACGCTACCCTATGCACGCCTCTAGTCGGCATTTCGAATCAGCCGACTAAAACAGCAGAGGGAACTTCGAACATGGTGAAGGCAACCACCAAAAAGTCAGTAAAGAAAGCCGCGGCAAAGAAGAGCGTCGCGAAGAAGGGCTCCGTAAAAAAGAGCGCCCCCAAGAAAACGGCGCGGAAGGCCGTGGCCAAGAAGAAGCCAGCTAAGAAAGTCGCCGCCAAGAAAGTCGCCGCCAAGAAGGCGGTGGCAAAAAAGAGCGCCAGGAAGGCTCCGGCTAAGAAAGCCAGCGCCAAGAAGGTGGTGCGTAAACCGGCCGCTCGTAAGCCGCCGCCGCCGCCGCCAAGCCCACCGGAGACTGTTTGACGGCGAATACACGGAGAATGAGACGGCCGGCCGCGACTCTTGGGCGCGATGTTTGTGCGAGAGAGTTTTCTCGCGCCGCCGGTTGTCCCACCTCTCACTGCTGTAAGCAGCGCTCCCTTGGAAGATGGTTACGGAAAGTCTTGTGTCGGGCGGGGACAGATCCTCGCAGCCCGCATCAGTGATTGAACTGCACGGGCGCTGAGGTCTTTGCGCGGTCTCGTCTTCTCAAGGCAAATGAAGGTTCATTTCGTCAGGCAAACCTTGGCGAAATCGAACCAGATTTTGTCGGCCGCGGCGCCTGATTCCTTCATCTTTTGCCACTCAAGTCCGCATTCATGCATCCGCTTGCGGGACGCGGACGGCAAAACTTGCGGTTGCGATGGCGGCTCCGCTGGAGGCGCCGGTGCCCCGATCGGCACGCCAGGACTTGCTGGAGCCGGAGGCGATTGAGACGACGGTGGATGACCTCCAACCGGCCCCGCGGGACGCACTGGCGGCAGCGGCGCCGTGAACGATGGGCGCGGCGCCGTTGGCGCATCGAGCGCATATATCGGCTGCGAAATTAGCTGCGCGGCGGTCAAAAAAACAAGCCACGTCATACGCGTCGATGCAGGAGGTCCACCCGGGAGCGGATGCCAAACTGGGCTAGAGCGTGCGTTTATGCGTGTCGGTGTCACGGTTTTGTCTGCTCATGGCTTCCGGTTCAATTGGCGGCGCCTAAATTCGGATGGTCCCGAATGCCGCGACGCCGCGAAACTCAATGGACGGCCCGGCCAAAAATCATAGGCCCTAAATCCAGCCCCTGATATCCGCGTTGATCCTATAATGCGGCATACTGTAACCTTGAACGTGAAATCATAGGTTTTTCTATCTCTGAGAATTTAAGCTTTGAGCCTGTCGTGAAAAAGCAGCTCGGCATTTTCAATTTTGACATGCTCCAACTCTTTGATTCTGGGCTAGTCCGTATCGATCAAAGGATGGCATTTGAGCGGGACGCGCCCCAGCCCCGCAGATGGCCGCACTCCGGTGCAAGATCGGATGCGCCCTTTGATGCCGGCATCTTCAGCATGGGCAAAACCGGAGTTCCGGTGCCGCGGAAAAACACGACAATCAAGACTTGCCCCATGCCTCGATCCCATGCCCGTCTGGCGGCGCGCGAGAGAGCGATGCAAATGGCTCCCCGGTCCTGGACATGGGTTTCATCAGTTTTCATATAGGCTAGCTACAGGCGACTCTGGACTCCTTGGTGGCTGCGAGGCGTGGCCCTTGTACCGAATGATTCGAGCTTATTCGTCGAAGTAAGGCTTGTGATTAAGCCCATCGACGATGTGAGGTCAACGCCTATATCAGGCGTGGTCCCTACAAGGGCCGCCGTCGCGAACCGCGGTAGCATGCCGAACTTCAACGCCGATACAAATTCCCGTGTTCGCGGATCCGCGGCACCGCAACGCCGGACGTAAAGAAGCAGGATGAAACCGCCAAGAAGCGCCACTCCGATGATGCCGGTGCTGCTCAATATGTTGACGAACCAATTCGAGGTCCGGGCGGAGCCGAGGCCAACCCCGAGCCCATTTGTTTTGAAAAAGGCCTCCAGCGCCACCCTGCTCCACATGGTCCGTTCTTCATAGGAATCCGACTGGGTCTTCTGGAAAACCATCCCATTAATCATATCGAAGGCATAATCCAGCGCATGGGGTGACAGCGCGAGGACGGCTAGGAAGACAAGAGTCGCAATCAATACAAAGATCGCCTCCACTGGAAGCGAATCCCGGTACGGGGCATTGGGAGACATGGCACGGCGCAGCCAGTTCGCGGCATAGACCATTGCAAATACCGCTAGGCCGACGTAGCCCGCAGAGGAAGTCGAAAGTGCGGCCATCGCCAGAAGCCCCAGAATGACAAGGGGCACGAGATAATTGCGCAACCGGTCATTCTCGAAACAAGGCCGGAGGAACACGAGATTCGCCAGCGCCGCCACGCACGCCGTGCCATAGCTTGAGGCCTCTGGCATGAGACCGACGACTCGCTTAGCCCCCATCACCTCATTATCGACGAGAAGATGATAGGCGTTGCGAAACGGTTCCAAGAGAGAGCCAAGACCGGCCGCCGACATCGTCAGGTCGGCAACACCGGTGGTGACCAGGACGATGTCGCCAATCAACAACGCCTGCAAATAGTGGTGCCGGAAATACGCACTCCCGCCGGAAAGTGCGAAGACAAGAGCGACGCCGACCGACAGGGTCATATAACAGGACTGCGCGATGTTGGACGCACTCGGCTCGAGCGGAACCGGCCAAGGGATTGTAACAGTCATCATGATAATTTCCACCGTATGGGCGAATAGCCGGGGCAACACATAGGTGGAAAAGAGCGCATAAACGAGGAAAGCGAAAAGGAGACCGAGACCAGATGGATCGATTGCCACATCGATCGCGCGTGACAGCTGGCCCTCGGGAAGCAGTATTTTGATAACAAGGAAGACACCGCAGCAAATTTGTGGAAGGAGGATCACGCTATCGGCCGGCAGCACGTTTAGGGACGTAATGGCGCCTAAACTGAAAAAGAGGTAAAGCAAATACATCGGACTGCGGAAGAAAACGCCGGGCAGAACCAAGATCCACACCACAACGGCTGGCCAAGTCATATCTAAACTCCTGAGACTTGGCGATTGTGAGGTTTCGCGACGATCATTTCTTTTCAACCTCTCCGGGGAGCTATTTTACGAACTACACATTTCACACTCGTTGTGTAAAGTCGCGGCCACGCAGCAGGCGCCCTTCTCGAACGCTGGCCCTGCGGGATCAAAATACAAAGATTTGGTGGGTGCCATAATCAAAAAAGCCGGGCAACTTCTTCAAAACAGGCTCCCGGCCACGATCGCTTCAACAGGAATTGCATATAGTCTCCGTCTTTTTGTCTCGCTCAGATTCAAAAATTTAGAGCATGTTCTTCTCGAAAAAGTCAGTCAACTTTTTCGGAACATGCTCTAGCGAGGCCGCTGGCCCAGCATTGCTTCAAACGCAATCGCTCGTGATTGGTATCTTCGTCTCTATCTGATTGTTTTCTCGTATCCATAAATGCGAATTATGGCGCATCGGGCTGCGTTTCGGGCGCCGCCGCAGCAAAGGCAGGCAATTTCCGCGCTTCTGTGTCGGCCGCGAGGATGCGCGGATAAGAGACCATATCGAGATTCAACCGGCGCGCATTATAAACCTGGGGCACAAGACAAATATCGGCCAAGCTAATCTGATCCCCCACGGCGTACCGGCCGGTGACGGCGGCAAGGCGCGTTTCGATCGAGTCGAAGCCTTTTGCCATCCAGTGCCGGTTCCAGTCCGCCCGCGCGTCCTCGCCGGCACCATAATCCGCCGTGAGCTTGTCAAGCACCCGCAAATTGTTGACCGGATGGATGTCGCAGGCGATCGCATAGGCGATCTCGCGGGCGAGCGCCTTCTGCCAAAGATCACCTGGCAGCAAGGGGGGATCGGGAAATTTTTCATCGAGATATTCGATGATGGCGAGCGATTGGGCGACAGTAAAACCATTGGCTTCACGCCATAGCGGAACGAGACCTGCTGGATTGAGCAAGCGATAGTCTGCGCTCTTCTGCTTGCCCTCTAGCAACGGCACCGGAACGTGTTTTACCCTAATCCGCTTCAAATTCAGCGCGATCCGCACCCTATAGGCGGCGCTCGAACGCCAATAACCGAAGAGGCACGGCTCAGGCTCAGGGCCTTGCATAAGGTTCAACCGTTTGTTCGATGGCCCCAAAAATGGATTGGCCGGCCGGAGTCTTCATTTCAATGCGCACCGTGTCGCCATAGCGCAAAAATGGGGTTTTTGGGGCGCTGCCGCTGATGGTTTCGACCATCCGCGCCTCGGCAAGGCATGAATAGCCAACGCCGCCCTCGGCGAGCGGGCGGCCAGGGCCGCCGTCCGCTTCCTTATTGGAAACGGTGCCGGACCCGACGATGGTGCCGGCGCCCAAGGCCCGAGTCCTGGCCGCGTGGGCAATGAGGGTCGCGAAATCGAAATTCATGCTGGTGCCGGCATCCGGCCGCCCGAACGGCATGCCGTTGAGGCCGACAAGCAAGGGCAGATGCAGGCGCGCACCATCCCAAGCTTCGCCGAGTTCGTCCGGCGAAACCGCGACCGGCGAAAACGCCGAAGAGGGCTTCGACTGGAAGAAGCCGAACCCCTTTGCGAGTTCCGCCGGGATGAGGTTACGCAAGGAGACGTCATTGACAAGGACGACAAGGACGATCGACTCGGCCGCCACAGCCCTGCTCGCACCCATCGGGACATCGTTGACGATGACCGCGACTTCTCCCTCGAAGTCGATGCCGAAACCTTCGTCCGGCATTTTTATCGGCTCCCGCGGGGAAAGAAAAGCATCCGACCCGCCTTGATAAAGCAAGGGGTCGGTCCAAAGCTCCGGAGGCATCGCGGCGCCGCGCGCCTTTCGCACCAGCTCCACATGGCTCAAATAGGCGGAGCCGTCGATCCATTGGAATGCGCGGGGGAGCGGCGAGCGCGCCTCGTGCTCGCGGAACCGCTCGCGGGGCACCGAGCCGGTTTCAAGCGCGATCGCGAGCGTTTCGAGCTTTGGGGCGAGGCGGGCCCAATCGTCGAGCGCGTCCTGAAGCGTCTCGGCAATGCCGCTCGCCTCCGTGGCGTAGGCGAGGTCGCGCGAGACCAGCACCAGGCGTCCGTCGCGGGTGCCATCGGCGAGAGTCGCAAGCTTCATGAGGCTGCCTCAAGGCGTTGATCAATCCCGGCGATTGGGATCGAAGCGCTTCTCCAAACCCTGCCAGCAATCGGCGTAGTCGCGTTGCAACGTCGGCAGCTTGGCCGCATAGTCCGTTACTTGCTGGGGGTAGCGCGTCTCAAACATAAAGGCGAGAGTATTTTCGAGTTTTTGCGGTTTCAGCTCACTGACGCTCGCTTTGTCGAACGCCTGCGTGTCCGGCCCATGCGGCAGCATGCAATTGTGGAGCGATATGCCGCCTGGTGCAAAGCCTTGCGCCTTGGCGTCATATTGGCCGAGTATCAGCCCCATGAACTCGCTCATGATATTCATGTGATACCAAGGTGGCCGGAACGAATGTTCGGCGACGAGCCAGCGCTCGGGAAATATCACGAAATCGACGTTTGCGGTGCCAGCCTCGCCGGACGGCGCGGTTAGGACTGTGAAAATGGAAGGGTCGGGGTGATCGAACAAAATCGCTCCGACCGGCGCGAAGGTGCGAAGATCGTATTTGTAGGGCGCGTAATTGCCGTGCCACGCGACGACGTCGAGCGGCGAATGGCCGATCTCGGTGACATGGAAGCCGCCGCACCATTTTATCGTAAGGCGGCAGGCTGTTTCTTTCTCCTCGTAGCTTGCCACCGGAATTTTGAAATCGCGCGGATTGGCGAGACAATTGGCGCCGATCGGCCCGCGCCCCGGCAAGGAGAACTTGGCGCCATAATTCTCGCACACATAGCCGCGCGCCGGACCGTCTTTCAGCCCCACCTTGAACTTCATACCGCGCGGCACCGCCGCGATTTCGCAAGGGCCGATATCGAGATGGCCGAGCTCGGTCGCAATGTCGAGCACGCCCATTTGCGGCACGATGAGCAATTCGCCGTCGGCATTCATGAAATAATCGTCTTCCATGGTCTCTGTCACATGGAAGACATGGGCCGCCATGCCGGTCTGGGTTTGGACATCGCCCGCGCTCGTCATCGTCCGCATGCCGGTAACGAAAGTCAAAGGCTCATTGGGAATGGGCAAAGGGTCCCAGCGCAACTGGCCAAGCGGCAGACCATGCGCGACGATATGCGGCGCGGTTTTCCAATAGGGAACATCAATGCTGGTAAAGCGGCTTGCATGTTTGACCGAAGGGCGCATGCGGTAGAGCCAAGAGCGCTCATTGGCGCCGCGCGGCGCGGTAAAGGCCGTGCCCGACAATTGCTCGGCATAAAGCCCATAGGGGCAGCGCTGCGGCGAGTTTTGTCCTTGCGGCAAGGCACCCGGCAACGCCTCTGTCTCACAATCATTGCCAAAACCGGACATGTAAAGATGTTTCATGGGAGGAGCCAATTTTGGTGCCATTTTCCCGGCCATCAGAATAAAAAGGCGTACCGGCGCTGGGTGCGCTCGCCGGCGCCGGATTCCTTTACATATATAGGTCAGTGCGCAAATAGGGCATGATGCGATGAGGGATTGGTCTTGCCTCGAAATATCCTGCCGCCAACGCCGTCCCGTCGCGCGGCCCTTCAGCACGGCGCGGCGCCGGGGAGAAGACCATGCCTGACAAGAAACTCACAGCTTTGGTGGTCCTCCTGATCGTGCTGAGCCTGGGTCATGACTTTGACCATATTGCGCGCGGCGATATTCGCTGGCAGCTTCTGCCTATCTTTATCTTTTTTGGGAAATACGCTTTCCTCGGCCTTGGGCTATTTTTCACCCTGAAAAATAAGCTCGGGCCGCTGTTCTGGGCCATCACCGCAGGCCTTGGCGTGGCGCTGGGCTGGCTCGCCCATTTAAGTCCTTTCACGAACCAGACTCCGCAGTTCATCTATCATGCCTACGCAACGCCCGCTGCCGGCTTTCTGGCGGTGGCTTGGCTTGCCGCGCTCATGCTCACCCTGATTGCGACCACACTCTATGCGGAGTATCTCTGGGCGAGAGGATTACCGCTGCGATAACTGGCGCCGATTGAAATTTCTGTGGCAGTTACCGCTAAGTGTGCTCGAGCAGCCCCAGCCTTCAGGCGTGGAGCACACCGCGTTCGATCTGATCGGCTTCGATCGACTCGAAGAGCGCCTTGAAATTTCCCTCGCCAAACCCCTCATCGCCCTTGCGTTCGATGAACTCGAAAAATATCGGGCCGATCACCGTCTTTGAAAAAATCTGCAATAAGAGCTTCGGTTTGCCACCTTCGACAATCTCGCCATCGATAAGAAGGCCGCTGGCACGTAAAGCCTCCACCGGTTCGCCATGGCCGGGAAGCCGCCCGGCGATCCTTTTATAATAGCTGTCGGGCGGCGGCGGCATAAAGGCGAGGCCCCGCCCCGCCAAGCGCTTCACGGTGGCATAGATGTCCTTGCAGCCACAGGCAATATGCTGAATGCCTTCACCCTTATAGTCGTGCAGAAACTCCTCGATCTGGCTTTTGTCGTCGGCGGATTCGTTCAAGGGAATCCGGATTTTTCCGCAAGGGCTCGTCAGTGCGCGCGACGTGAGCCCGGTCATTTTCCCGGCGATGTTGAAATAGCGAATCTGGCGGAAGTTGAAGAGATTTTGATAAAACTGATACCAGCGGTCCATGGCGCCGCGAAACACATTGTTGGTCAAGTGATCGATGTAATCGATTCCGCAACCCGTCGGCAACGGGTCTCGCTCGCCGGCCCAGTCGAATTCAGCCTCATAGGGTGAACCCTTGGCGCCATAGGTGTCGATGAAATAGATGAGGCTGCCGCCAATCCCAAGGATAGCGGGGGCGTCGATGGTCTTCACACCCATCTCGCCATTGTAAGGCTGCGCACCGCGCTCCAGCGCATGGGCGAGAGCCTGTTTCGCATCGACGACCCGCCAGGCCATCGCGGGGGCGCAAGGGCCGTGCAGATCGACGAAGCGACCGCCGAAACTCAGGCGGTCGGCGTTGAGGATGTAGTTGACACCACCCTGGCGGTAAAGATCGATGGCACGCGTTTTGTGCCGCGCGACACGCTCGAAGCCCATTTGCTCGAACAAAGTCTTGAGTTGACTAGGCTCGGCATGGGCAAATTCCACGAATTCAAAACCATCGGTGCCCGCCGGGTTCTCGGCACTGATTTTGGCGGGCGGCGCATCATGCGGAAACGGACCCATCGCTTGTCACCTTGTCCTTCTTGAAGCTATTAAAAAATAGCGCGAATCCCGCGAGAAAAGCGTGTATAATGAATAGAATTATGGCTAATAATGCACGGATCATGTGAGAAATGCTTGATTCGCAAGAACTTGGTGCACTGGACAGTTTCGACATAAAGCTCCTTGCGGCGCTTGAGGCCGACGGGCGCCTGACCAATTCCGAGCTTGCCGAAAAGGTGGGGCTTTCCGCGTCGCAATGCTCCCGCCGCCGCATCAGACTGGAGGAAGCCGGTATCATCGAAGGCTATTCGGCGCGCCTCAACGCCTCACGCCTCGGTATTGGCCTTCTCGCCATGATCCAGGTCAGCATGTCTTTGCATTCCAAGGAGAACGCAAAAAAGTTCAGCGATTTCGTCAACGCCGTCGAGGAAATCCAGGAGGCCTATGCGCTGACAGGGGATGCGGATTATCTTTTGAAAGTGGTGGTGCCGGACCTAAAAGACCTTTCACGGATCATCAATGATTTGATCTTGCCGCATGCCAGCGTTTCGCATGTCAAATCCTCGATCGTCTTGACGACACTCAAGGACACGCATCGTCTGCCGCTGGCCATCAAACCCCAATCGTGATCATGTCCGTCCGGAAATCAAAATCTCGGCACCGGTAATCGCCTCGGCGTCACTGGATAAAAGAAACAAAATGGTTTTGGCGATGTCCTCCGGCTTCACCCAGCGCGTGAAATCGGCCTTCGGCATGTCGGCGCGGTTACGTGGGGTATCTATGATCGTTGGCAGAACCGCATTGACTCGCACGCCCGCATTCTTTTCTTCCTCGGCGAGACTTTCGGTCAGCCGGAGCACGCCGGCCTTGGAAGCCGCATAGGCGCCCATTCCCGCGCCAGCCTTCTTGGCCGGGGCCGAGGCCACATTGACAATGGCGCCTTGCGTCGCGCGCAGATAAGGCAGCGCCGCCTTGGTTGCCGTCGCCGCGGTCAAGAGATTGATGCGGAACTGCTCGGTCCATCCGTCGAGGCCGCCATCGGCAAGGGTCTGCCAGCGGAAACCGCCCGCGACATTGGCAAGACCGTCGATCTTGCCGAAGCGCGCGGCCACCGTTTCAAAAGCCTTCGTCACCGCCGCGAAATCCGTGAGATCGACATGGCCAAGCACCAGCAGACGTTCCTGTTCGGCGATCTTGCTTTTTTCTTCCCGGCCAGGGAGGGCCACAAAGGCTCCGGCCGCGAGCGCCGCTTCCGCCACCGCCTGCCCAAGCACGCCGAAGCCGCCGGTGACAATCACAACCTTGTCCCGCATGAAATTGCCTCTTTTCGTTAGACGGCCCAGTGCCTACGCCGCGCCTTGCCGCAAGCGGCCGCCGCTCCTCGCGTAGTCCTGCGTCCCGCGTGTGAATATCTTATCGTAGGGTTCGATCGCCGCGATGGGAATGTCGGTCTGAAGCGATATTTTTTCGTAAAGGGGACCGAAATCGGTCCCGGTCGTGACGTCGAGCAAATCTTGCAGCGAGGGAATGACGAAATAAACCTGCTGGAAATCGTCAATGCGGTAAAGCGTGCGCATCACCCTTTCCAGATCGAACCCAATCCGGTTCGGCGAAGCGGAATTAAGCGCGAAGATCGATTCTGTTTTCGAAGAGACAATGCCAGCGCCATAGATCCGCAATCCCTCAGAGGTTTCCAAGAGCCCGAACTCGACCGTGTACCAATAAAGCCTCGCGAGATTTGCAAGATGCCCTAGCGAAACCGCGCGAAGCCCGCCCTTCCCATAGGCCTGCATGTAATCGGCAAAGATGGGATCGGTCAGCATGGGCACATGGCCGAACACATCGTGAAATATGTCCGGCTCCTGTAGATAATCGAGCTCACCGGCGCCACGGATGAAATTGGCGGCCGGAAACCGCCGGTTGGCGAGATGATCGAAAAACACCGCGTCGGGCACCAGGCCAGGCACCGCCACCACCCGCCACCCCGTGAGGCTTGAAAGCTTTTCGTTCAAGGACCGGAAATCGGGGATACCATGGCCGTGCAGATCGAGCGCGTCGAGACCATGCAGGAACGCAGCGCAGGCGCGCCCCGGTAATATCTCCGCCTGGCGCTCATATAGTGTCGTCCATGTCTGGTGCTCGGCCGCGCTATAGCGCTCGAAGCCCTGGGAAATCGTCCAATCAGGGTTGGCACCTTTGGGGAGGCCCTCTTGCGGGTAATCCATACGCTCAAGAACGCCCATCGTCTTTGTCCTGTCGCGATTTTCTCTAAACTTAGGGGACGACGAGCCAATTGCCAGCCCCAAAGGCTTGCGCCAAACCGTCAGTCCAGCACATCGTATTTTTTGAACCAGGTCTGCATGGAGACCCAGGCGTCTTTTGCCGCGTCCTCGCGATAGCTTTGCCGGTAATGGGCGAAGAAACCATGGCCCGCGCCCGGATAGATCTTGAACTTCGCCACCTTCCCCGCCGATTCCAATCGTTCCTTCATGGCCTCGACTTGATCGGGCGTGATGCTCGCGTCCTCGGCGCCGTAAAGGCCGAGCACAGGCGCCTTCACCTCGGTTGCAAGTTCAAAAGCGTTTTTCGGCATAGCGGCACTCGGCTGGTCCATGAGGCTGCCGTAAAAGGCAACACCCGCCTTGAGGCTGGCATTATGCGCCGCATAGAGCCAGACGGTGCGGCCGCCCCGGCAAAAGCCGATGATCCCGAGCCGGTCCGTATCTCCCCCCTGCAACCTGGCCCAATCGACCGTCGCGTCGAGATCGGAAAAAAGCTCGCGATCGGGCTTGCTATTGACGAGCGGCATCAGCTGCGCCGGCTGGGTGATTTGGGTGAGGTCGCCGAGGCGGAAATAATAATCGGGTGCCACCGCGAAGGCGCCGAGCTTGGCAAGCCGCCGCGTCACATCCTTGATGAACTCATGCAGGCCAAAGACTTCCATGGCGACGAGGATGACCGGCGGTTTGCCGGCACCCAAGGGCCTTGCGAAATAGGCGGGCATTTCCGCCCCGGACACCGGAATCGTTGCCGTGCCCGCGGAAAGCCCTTCCGTGCCGGTTTTGATTGCCGCGGCGCGAACGGGACCCGCGGCCAGCGTATAGCCCAGGGCGGCGGCGGCAACGCTCGTTAGACAATCGCGGCGCGAGACATTAGCACCTGACGGCGAATCATTTTCTAGGCTGGCAATATCAAGAGTCACGGCTTCCTCTCCCATGAAAAGACGCTATTACAGCTCCCTCGCCGCTTTTTTCGCGGCACGTCACGGCACGATCTTGAGGCGCGCTTCATGAAACCCAGATGGCTCAAAATCGTACAAGGTGAGTTGCACGACCCTCATCTGGCCATTGCCGGAGCCGTCGGGGTGGTCATCGTGATTCTCCATTTCGGGCTGATTCCGCTGCTCGACCGCTTTCCATTTCTTAGTCCGCTGGCCTGGTTTCTTCTTTTGCTTTTTGGTTTTTTGTGGATCATCCAGCTCGTGAATGCCCTCAGATCGAAATTACCAAAGCGCTAACTCAGGGTCCGCGCAACCGCGCTCCGCCACCCCGCGATCAAGCGGCACCGTCCGGCGGTGTCGATGCGCGGTTCAAATCTGGCGCCAGGGATCCATGCGGCGGAGATGGCGGCGAAATCGGGGAAAATTCCAAGCTGGAGCCCGGCCAGGAAAGCGGCGCCTTGGGCGGTTGCCTCGAGCATGAGCGGACGCTCGACGGGCGCTGCGATGATGTCCGCGAGAAACTGGCAAAACCAATCATTCGCCGCCATCCCTCCATCGACACGAAACGTGCGCGGCGAGCCGCCACCGTCCGTCATGGCGTGCAGCAGATCGAGGGTTTGATAGGCGGATGATTCAAGCGCGGCGCGGACAAGATGCGCAGGACCGGAATCCAAGGTGAGGCCGCAGATCAGACCTCTCGCGTCAGGATCCCAGTGCGGGGCGCCGAGACCGGCGAAGGCTGGCACCAAATAGACCCCCTCATTGCCGCCGGCCGCCGCCGCGATGGCGCCTGTTTGCGCAACATCCTTGAAGAGACCCAGCCGGTCGCGCAGCCATTTGAGTGCGGCTCCGGCAGCAAAGATCGAACCCTCGACCGCATAGACGGGGCGCCCGCCTATCCGGTACGCCAGGGTGGTCAGCGTCCCTTTGGCCGGCGGCAATGCTTCTTCGCCGGTATTGAGCAAGAAAAAACATCCCGTGCCGTAAGTCGCCTTGGCCATCCCGGCATCGAAGCAGGCTTGGCCGATCAAGGCGGCATGCTGGTCGCCCGCCATGCCCGTGACCGCTATCGCTTTATCGAAAACACCGGGCGCGGTGAGCCCGTAGAGATGGCTGTTGTCGTGAACCTCGGGAAGGAGAGCCTCCGGAATATTGAACAATCTTAGAAGATCGCCGTCCCAGCACTGGCGGTGGATGTCATAGAGCATGGTTCGCGAGGCATTGGTCGCGTCGGTCACATGCACCGCGCCCTTGGTCAGCTGCCAGAGCAAGAAACTGTCGATGGTGCCGAAGGCAAGCTCGCCGCGTCCGGCGCGCGCCCTCGCACCCGGAACATGATCGAGAATCCAGGCAAGTTTCGTTGCCGAGAAATAAGGATCGAGAAGCAAGCCGGTGCGGGCGCGAACCAGGGCCTCACAGCCTTCCTGCCATAATCGCTCGCACGCGAGCGCGGTCCGCCGGTCCTGCCAAACAATCGCAGGATAGATCGGCGTGCCATCCGCGCGGTCCCAAACGAGCGTTGTCTCCCGCTGGTTCGCGATGCCAATCGCGGCGACAGGCGCGGTTGCTTTTGCGATGACCTCGCGCGCGGTGTGCAGAACGTCCCGCCAGATCGTCTGAGGATCATGCTCGACCCATCCCGGTTGCGGATAGGATTGCGCAAACTCGCGTTGCGCCGTAGCGAGCAGCTTCCCCGAAGAGTCGAAGAGGAGGCTCCGCGTCGAGGTCGTGCCTTGGTCGATTGCGAGAAGATGAGTTTGGCTAGGCATTGGGGCGCTCGTCCGGGCGCGTGCGCGAGTCCACATAAGTGCCCACAGCCGCGATTTGATTCTTGGTCAAGTGCAAGCGGAGTTTCGACCGCCGCCACAAAATGTCCTCTGGTGTCAGCGCGAATTCCTGATCGATGAGATAATCGATCTCGGCTCGAAACAGCCCGGCGCCGAAATGCTCCCCAAGATCGGCAGCGCTTCGGGCGTTGCCGAGAAGCGTCTCCACCCTCGTTCCATAGGCGCGGGCAAGACGTGTGGCCATGGCCGCGTCGAGCCAAGGATATGTGCCGCGAAGCGTGCGCAAAAACCGGTTGAAATCGCCATCTTCCATATCGCCCCCCGGCAGCGGCGCCGCCGCCGTCCAGGGCATTCCTTGCGGCGGCTTCAGAAGGGGCGTGAGCTTCTCCAAGGCGCTTTCGGCCAAGCGCCGGTAGGTGGTGAGCTTGCCGCCGAAGACCGACAGAAGCGGCGCACCGCCAGGCGGCGCGTCGAGATCAAGAACATAGTCGCGGGTGGCGGCGGACGCGTTTTCCGCGCCATCATCGTAAAGCGGCCGGACGCCGGTAAAATTCCCGGCCACGTCGCCCGGGCTTAGAGGCTTTCGGAAATAATGCGACACAGCGGCACAGAGATAGCGGATTTCAGCCGTGCTGATCCGCGCCTTCATGGGATCTCCAGAAAAAGGGATCTCGGTCGTGCCGATGAGCGAATAGTCTGTTTCATAAGGCATGACGAAGATGATGCGGCGGTCGTCGTTTTGCAGGACATAGTTTTGCTCTCCCTCATAGAGGCGAGGCACGATGATGTGGCTTCCCCTGACGAGACGGAGCTTTTTGCCCGTATCGTGACCGGCAGCGTCGAGCTGAATGGCGCCGGCCCAGGGTCCCGCCGCATTGACGAGCGCGCGTGCCCTCACCGTCAGTGTCGTTGCGCTGCGCAAGTCAAGTAGCGTTGCTTGCCACACGCCTGCTTGCCGCCGCGCGGAAACGCAGCGCATTCTTGTGCGGATCGCGGCGCCGCGTTCGCGGGCATCGATGGCGTTCAGCACCACGAGCCTGGCATCATCCACGCGGCAATCCGAATAAGCAAAGCCTGTCGTAATATTGTCCTTGAGCGGCGCACCCTCCTTTGCCGTGCGCAGGTCAAGGCGGTGCGAGCGGCCTAAGCGTTTGCGCGGAGCGAGCCAATCGTAAAGGAGGAGGCCTGCCTCGATCGCGAAAGCGGGGCGCAATCCCTTGTCGTGCGGCAAGATGAAACGCGCCGGCCAAACAATATGCGGCGCAATGCCAAGCAGGACCTCCCGCTCCCGGAGTGCCTCTCGCACGAAGCGGAATTTGTAATATTCGAGATAACGCAACCCGCCATGAATAAGCTTGCTGGACGCCGAAGACGTCGCGCCGGCGAGATCGCCCTGCTCGCAAAGCATGACCTCAAGGCCGCGCCCGGCAGCGTCGCGCGCGATCCCGGCTCCATTGACGCCGCCGCCGATAATGAGGAGATCGACGTCTATGTCTGTTTCCATTAGAGCGCCAAAGGCATCAAAGTCGCCGCCTTTTCAATCGCCCCCGCGCGATAAGGATGCTAAAATCGAAGCCGGATGATCCGGCATGGATCGCCCGCTGCCGCCGCCGGTGCGTGAGGCGCGCGGACGAGCAGGCATTGCGCTTGCGCGAGAACCCGCAGCAGCGAAGAATCCTGTATGTCGAAAGGCGTTGCGATAGGGAGACCCGTTTCTACGGGCTGCAATGTGGCGCGCATATAATCTTGGCGGCTGTCGTTGGCGCGCAGCGCCTTGCCGAGGATCGCCGGTTCGCTCTGGTCACGCCCCGCGTCCGGATCGCCGGAAAGCGCGCGCACCAGAGGCACAAGAAACATTATCCCGGCCACAACAGCAGCAACCGGATTCCCCGGCAGGCCAAGGATGATCATGTCGCCAAGCCTTCCATGGATCACCGGTTTTCCGGGCCGCATCGCGATTTTCCAAAAATTCAGCTCCATGCCTTGCTTGGCGAGCGCCGGTTTGACGAGGTCGTAATCTCCGACGGATGCCCCGCCAATCGTGACCAGAAGATCGGCGGAGGCGGCGCGCGCTGCGCTGACGCCCGTCTCGAGGGCGCCCAACTCATCCTTGGCGATGCCGAGATCGAGCGGTTCGCCGCCCGCCCCCTCAATCAGCGCGGCGACCGCGTAGGAATTCGTGGCAATGATTTGATCGGGGCCAATGGTTTCGCCTGGCCGCACCAATTCGTCGCCGGTCGCGAGGATTGCGACGCGCGGGCGCCGGATGACCGCAACCTCGGCGAAATTCATCGCCGCGGCAAGCCCGATGTTCGATGCGCCAAGCCGCGTTCCGGCTGCAAGCAAAACATCGCCCTCGGTGAAGTCGACCCCCTTGGCGCGAATGTTGCGGCCGCTCGCCACTGCCGCCAAAGGTTCGACGAAGCCTGCTTCCTCCCGGGCATTTTCCTGAACCAAAATCGTGTCGCACCCAAGCGGGACCGGCGCGCCGGTGAAAATCCGCACGGTTTCCCGCGGTCCGATCGGCCCCGGAAATCCATGTCCGGCAGTGCTTTCGCCAATCTGTTTCAACTTGACCGGGAGTTGCGACAGATCTTCGGCACGCACGGCGTAACCATCCATCGCGGACATTGCCTTGGGCGGCTGCGTCCGCTTGGCAGCGAGATCGCTTGCAAGCGTGCGGCCGGACGCATGTTCAAGAGCGACGGTCTCCGCAAGACGGACCCTTGAAACACCCGCCAGAATACGAGCACGCGCCTGCGCCACGGAAAGAAGCCCGTTGCTATTCATCGTGCATTCACCTGGTAAATAGGATTGGAATCGACTCTGCTCCGATTCTTTACGGGAGAACGTTGTGGACCGTATGCATTTCCGCCAAATGCTTAGACTGATTCCGGTTTTGTTGCTGACAATAACTGCGGCGGACTACGCACAAACCAACTTTCCGCCGAATGGCACAAAATCTCCGCCAGCCGATATTGGAAAAATGCCGCCGGCGAACCCACAAAATACTCCTTCGCCCAGCCCAGGGTTCTGCCCCCAACTCCAAAGAATCGGCCCTT
>Ga0181535_10003255_pt1 | contig 19013 bp, 12 predicted proteins | sample PEATcosm2014_Bin_44_FD_119774 | JGI IMG/M metagenome (GOLD analysis project Ga0181535, IMG submission 119774) | Peatland microbial communities from MTU Mesocosm Facility, Houghton, MI, USA - PEATcosm2014_Bin17_30_metaG | ecosystem: Environmental > Terrestrial > Soil > Wetlands > Peat | place... | reverse complement strand
TGGTGTTGAAGGCCTGCACCGACTCCGGGGTCGAAAACTCGACACTGCAGCCGAACCAGACGCGCACCGTGCGCCCGGTGCGGAGAAAGGCCGCGCCGGCATCGCAGGCGCCGGTGAGATCGTCGGCGAGAAGAACGATGCGGCCGGAATGCGGATCAGCGAATGACGGTCGAACGAAGTCCGAATTGCGGGCTTCGGTAGCCATGGGGAGGCCTCGCTCTTTTTCAAGACTATAGGATGGGCTTTCCTGTTGGGGAGTGGGTACTTCTCGCGGAACATTACCTTAGAGAGCGACTGGACAAATATCGGGCGATTCCGCGAAGGTGGAAAGGATGGATCGCCGGAGCTTTTGCCTTTCCGCCGCCGCTACCCTTGCCGCCACGCGAAGCAGAGCGCTTGCCGCGCCTTCTCTTCCCGCGCCGGCGAGCGGACCACTCATTACGCTCAGCGAGATTGAAGCGATCGACCGGGAGCGAATTCTGCGCGCGGCCAACGAGTACCTGACGGCGCCGCCGATCACGATCACGGCGTCGTCATCGACGCGCAGCAAAGGCGGTAAGCACGACTACTTTTCCGAGGCGGATTACTGGTGGCCGGACCCCAAGAATCCCAACGGCCCGTACATCGAGCGCGACGGATATTCCGATCCGCAAAACTTCAACGATCACCGCATGGCGCTGATCCGGCTTAGCCTGATCGTGCCTGCGCTTACGGCGGCGTGGCTCATCACACAGGACAAGCGCTACGCGGAGCGCGCGGCTGTGCACCTGCGCGCCTGGTTTCTCGATGCGGACACGCGCATGAATCCCTCGCTCCAGTATGCGCAGGCGGTGCAAGGTGTTGCGCCAGGCCGGAGTTACGGCATCATCGACACGCTGCACCTGGTGGAAGTGACGCGCGCCGCGCGGCATCTCGAGGTTGCGCAGGCCATGACGCCGGCCGAGTCCGCCGGAGTGCGCGAGTGGTTCACGGAGTACTTGCTGTGGATGCGCGCATCCGACAACGGACAGGCGGAAGAAGCGGCCAAGAACAATCACGGAACCTGCTGGACCGTGCAGGCGGCGGCGTTCGCGGCCTATATCGGCAACGAAAATGCAATGTCGCTGTGCCGGGAGCGCTTCCGCGACCATCTGCTGCCCGATCAGATGGCGGCAGACGGAAGCTTTCCGCTGGAGCTCAAGCGTTCCAAGCCATACAGCTACTCGCTCTTCGATCTCGACATGCTGGCGATGGTGTGCGTGATTGCGTCGGCGTCAGGCCTGTCGCTGAGCGGCGCGACGAATAACCTTTGGCAGTTCGCGCTGCCCAACGGCAACCAGTACAAGAAGGCCGTCGATTTCATGTTTCCGTACATCGAGGACAAGAGCAAGTGGCCCTATCCGAACGATGTTGAATATTTCGACGACCTGCCCAACCGGCAGCCCAGCCTGCTGTTTGCGGGGCTAGCGTATCGCGAGCCGAAGTACATCGCGCTGTGGCGCACGCTGCCGCCCGATCCCAAAACCCCGGAGATCCTCCGCAACTTTCCCATTCGCCAACCGGTGCTGTGGGTGAGGCCGGTGTAGCGTCAGTGGTTAGTGGTTAGTGGTTAGTGGTTAGTGATTCGTGGTTGGTGGTTAGAACTACGACGCGTCAGCAACCGCAGGGCGTGAATCGTGTATCGAAGGCCGCACGGGGCGGATTGGGGCGATTTGAGGCCGATTTGGGGCCATTTTGCGGACAAAAATCGCAAAAAATCGCAAAAAATCGAGGCAGATTTTGGGCAATATTTGTTGATGCTAAAGGAGTTATCGTCATTTTTCGAGTTTCAAAGTGTATAAAATCACCCCCCTTGCCCGCGGCGGGGTTTGCCGTTGTGCAAACAGCGGTATCGACCGAAGCCGTGGTGCCCGCCATGGAAGAGCTCCTTCATCTTTAAGGCTAGCGACTTCGCGGAATTAACCGGCAAACTTTGGGAAAAAATTAGTCAGTGAATAAGTGAATGAGAAGTCAGTGGGTTGGAGTGGATTTGGCGGGTGCGTCTGAACGGTTGGAGACTTGACAGCAAAATGCAGGGAGCGAAAGAGGAAGCAAAAAGAATTGGGCCCTTCCCGAGGGAAGGGCCCGCTTTGTGCCGGTTCAAGAAATCAGTTCACTGAGACGGTGAACGTGGTGGTCGGAGCCGGGGTCACGGCAGGAGTGCCCGAGGCCGTCACGGTAAATGTATAGGCGCCAGCAGCAGTTCCGGGATTCGATGGACCCGTTCCGCCGCCGCCCCCACTGCCGCCGCCGCAGCTTGACAGGACACCGATCACGGCCATCGCAACGATGATGCCGAGCATGGAGCGCCAGCCACGGCGACGTGCGGGGATTCCGAAGAAGAGAAGCAAAGCGAGGACCGCGCCCGAGCCGGCACCGAGCCAGCCCTTGCCTTTACCGAAGCTGGGGCGGACCAGGTCGGCTGTGGCCGCCACGGTGACGACGGTTGCCGTCGCCTGGCCGCTTGTTGTGGCGCCGCTCAACGCGATCGCCGAGCCACTCGAGTAGGTGACGTCGCAGGCGGGCGCATTGCCCGTCTGGTTTTGTGGGCCCGAGCTCTCAATGCAAACGAGCGTGACGCTGCCGGTGTAGCCCCCACTGCCCTGCACGGTGACAGTTGAAATGGCTTGATTGCCGGGCGAAATGCCGGACGAGGGGCTGGTCGCCGAAACCGTGTAGGCCGGAACAGCGGATGCGTTCACCGTGACGTTGACTGTGGTTGTGTGCGTGTCGCTGCCATTCATTCCGGTGACCGTAATGACGTAAGCGCCGGTCGTCGTCGCTGCGGTAGTGCTTGCGGTCAATGTCGATGTCAGCGGCCCCGTGCCGGCGTCGATCGAGGTTGGATTCAGGTTGGATGCGCCGCAGGTCAGCGGATTGGCTGCGCCTTGCGGAGCCGTTGTGACCGCGCAGCTCAGGCTCACCGTGCTGCTAAACCCGTTCAAAGGCGTCAAGGTGATCGTGGTTGAGTTGCCTGTGGTTGCGCCTGCATTCACCACGATCGGGCCGCTGGGACTCAGCGAGAAGTCCTGAGGCTGGTTGACGGTGACATTCACGACCGTTGTCGAGACGAGCGCGCCGGAGGTGCCCGTGACCGTGATGGCGTAGGACCCGGGGGTCGTGGTGCCCGTTGTGACGGCACTGAGCACGGAGGTGAGTGCTCCGGTGCCGGTGATGTTGACCGAGTCGGGATTCAGGTCGGCGGTAGCGCAGGCGAGCGGATTCGCCGCGCCCGCTGGGGCGGTCGTTACCGCGCAAGTGAGGTTCACAATCCCGGTAAAGCCGTCGGACGGCGTGACCGTGATGACCGAGGTGTTGCTCGTAGTGGCGCCTTGAACCACGGTGATGTTGCCGCTGTTGGTGAGCGTCTCGGCCGGGCCCGATCCGCTGACATCGGCAGTAATGGCCAGGGTGTGGACGAACTCGCCGGTCGCAGCGTCCTTGCCGGTGACGAGAACGTTGTAGTTGTGGTTTGGCGTGCTCGCTGGGACGTTGATGGTGAGCGTGGCCGTTGAGGGATTGCCGGAGCTCACGGATGGATTCGGCGAGATGGTGCAGGTGAGCGGAGTTGTAGCCGTGCAGGTAAGGTTGACGACGCCATTGAAGCTGTTCACAGACGAAACGTTGATGGTGTCGGTGCCGCTACTAGCGCCCGCACTGACGCTGACGGGCACGATGGTGAAGTCTGGCACCAGCGAGAAGTCGGAGCGCGGGCTGGAAAGCGGAGTGTTGGTGTAGAGCACAAACGTAGAGGGGTTGTAAACGGTGTCTCCGGAGTACTGGAGAGTGATGTAGTTCGATCCCTGCACGAGGTCCTGACTGCTCAGCGCGAAGGCGAACGACGAGGCAATTCCGCTTGTCGACGAGAATCCAACCTCGCCAAGGTAGGCGCCGGAGGAGAAGACGTAGACGCCGTTTGTGGGCGCAGGATGCCCGCTCTGACCGGTGACGGTTCCCGAGACGGTAATTGAGGTGTTGGGAGATATGCTCCCGGTCGTGGTCGCTATGGTTGTCGACGGGAGCTCGCTATCGGTGTTGAGGTTCTCAATGGGTAAGGTATACGTGGTGTTCGCTGACACCGGGATCGAGTTGTAATTTCCGTCGCCGCTGTACGCGATTGCGACTGAATAATTCCCCGTAGCAGTGTTTGCCGGGACTACGAAGTTGGCCACGCCCGACTGGGCCGACGTGGTTGGGTCGACGAAAGGACTCAGCGCCACGGTTCCGTTCAACGCGGAAAGCGTGCTACCGCTCAAAGTGACGGTTCCGGTTGGCGGAGCAACAGGAACGGGATAGGTTGCCGATGACGTTGCGAACGAGCTTTGAGCGTTGTTGGAGATCTCGACGGTGAGGATCGTCTGTTGCCCGGTGCCGCTGATCAGGTCATTTTGGGTCGTTGTGAGCGTCGTATAGAGCGACAGGTCGGGCGAGTCCTTAGCCACGGTGAAGCTGATCGCGGGAGACGTCGACTTGTTATAGCTGTTATCGCCGCTATAGTTGGCGCTGACAGTATGAGCGCCGACTGCAAAGGGAGCGTTGTACTCGGCATCGCCCTCGGCGTTGACCACGGCGGTGTCGATGTTGGTTGAGCTGTCGGCGAATGTGACGGTTCCGGTGGGAATGGTGAAGATTGGGCAGCTCGTGGTGCAGGTGGAAAACGATGAAAGTTGAGAACTGGGCGCGATCTGGGCGCTGAGATCCATCTGGGTGCCGTAGTCGATGGCCGTGCTTACCGTTTGCGGAGCGGTAAAGGAGCCGCTCGGCGAGAGCGCGCTAAAGAAGATCCCGCTATTCTCGGGCGTGACGTTGATCGCGATCGGCGGCGCGGAAGTGCTCATCGCGTTCTTGGAGTCGCCGCCGTATTGGCCCCAGATGTGGTAGCTGCCGCCGGGCAGGGTGCTGACGGAGCCTGTATAGGATCCGCTGCTCAATGCGAAGGTGCCAGAGCCATAAGTGCCCACGAAGCCGTTGAGGGTTTGGGCAAGCCCCTGGCCCTGCTGGACCTGCTCTGAGCTGTCGGTCATCAGGGCTACGTTGCCGGTGGGCGAAGAGCCAGTGACCGTCCCGCTGATCGTGATGGCTGTTCCATGAGCGAAGTTGGTCTGGGACGGGGTCATTGTTGTGGTTGTCGAAGCCAGGACAACTTTTGGCCAGTCTGTAATCAGATTGTTGGCGTCGATGGTGCCGAGGCCAGTGGCAAGGTTGTAGCCGGCGGCGGCGTTGTACTCGGGGGTTGTGCCGGTTCCGATCTGACCTTCGGTGACTCCGCCATAGACGATGGCGCTTGCTCCCACCGCGATGCAGCTCGGCGATACAGTTGGCGCCTCCTCGCAGGGCACGGAATTTGTTCCGACGGTGACATCGTGGAAGGCTGCGGGGTACTGCGTCTTCAACGCGTAGAGAATATTGTCAGCCTGGCCCTGCCGGCCCCACTTCTCAACCACGAGCGCCATAATGCCGGCAAATGCGGGCGAAGAGGCGGATGTGCCGCCGACGCCGTATATCTGCACGACATCGCCAACGCCAAGGCCCGAAGTCTGGCAGTCGCCGTCGGTGGCACAGATGGGGTAGAAGCTGTTGTTGGCTCCGTTGGCCGAGTAGAGAGAGACGTCGGGAATGTCGCGCACGCTATCGCTGGGCACGCCGTTACCCGATTGCCAGGAGGGTTTTGGATAGCCACTGAGCGTTCCGGTGCAGACGCCGGTGGTTGTGCTGTAGGTGTTGTTACTGCAGATGGCGCCGTTACTGGCGCCGCCGCCGCCCCCGGCAATGGTGGTGCCTGCAGCCGAATTGTTGTTGATGATGTTCAGGCCGTACTGACTGTCGTTCCAGGGCTGCTCGGGGATTGGCGCCTTTGCGGCGTTGAGTGAAACGGCCGGTAATTGGCTGGTGGTTGTACTCCAGTAATTGGCGATGCTTGCGCCGCCGCTGGCGTAGTCGGAGTAGTAGAAATCGGTTCCACCGACTGCGACGTTGTACGGAGTAGAAGCAAATCCACTGACGGCCTGACCGCTGAGCGCGTATGGCTGGATGTTGTCGTCGTCGCAACCGGCGGAGCCGGCGTCGCCGGCGGAGACCATGGCGGTTTGGCCTTGCGCGGCAGCCTGTTCCCACAGGCCGTTGAGGAACGAGTTGGCGGAGCCGAGTTGGGATTCGCACTCGCCGAAGCTGAGGCTGATGACAGGCGCGACATCGCCGTAGACCGCGTGCTCCATGGCGAGGATCAGGCCGCTCTCCAGCGCCGTGTCCGCGCCGATGACCAGATCGATGGCGGCGTCTGGAGCGACTGCGCCGGACCACTCGACGTCGAGATAGGCTTCGACGGAGTCATAGTTGGGGCCGTCGGGATTGTTGACGCCGTCCACGCCGGGATCGTTGCCGTCGATGATGACCTGAGGCGGGTTGGCGGGCAGGCCGAAGAGCGTGCGGAACTGATTGACAAGATCGACGTTGATGTTGGAGTCGTTGATGATGGCGATGGTCTGACCGGTGCCGTTTACGTTGGCGTTATAGAGCGGCTGAAGATCGTATTGAATGGCGAAGTCGCCGGGCGCGAGGATGTAATAGGTGCCCGTGGTGCTGTTGCCCCAAGTCCACTGCGAAACCTGATGCGTGGCGGGATTGAGGGAGGCTTTGCCGAGCTTCTTGACGTAGCTTTTGGGGTGGAAGTTGTTGAGCGAGGCGAATCCGCCGATGACCGGCGCGAGTGCCGCAGGAATCTGGGGATCGTTGGCGTTGGCGTAGTGGGTCTCGCCGTCAACCACATATTTGTGAATCTGGGTGTGGAAGGCGTCGCGCAATTGAGCCACGCTGCCTGAGAACTCGAGCGTTGCTTTGCCGGGATTCACTTTGGAGACGGCAAAGCCATGGCTGCCAAGCCAGGATTCGATGGTGGCGATGTCCTGATCAGAGGATCCAAACTGGGCGCCGAACTGGTCCGGAGTGAGCCATTGGTGGTAGCTGGGCGTGCCGGGAGTGTGCATTTGCACGATGAGCTGCTGAAGTGCGGTCTCCTGGGCGGGGCTGCGCTGGAGGACGAGCTGCATCCGATCAAGCTGCATGCCGTCGGGCGCGGCGCCACGGTCGTTCGCAGCGTTGGCCAACGGACTCACAGTGTGGGTAAGCGTGACCCGCTGGCTTTCATCGATTGGGCTGACGATGCGAACGGCTGGGCCAACCTGTTGTGCACTGGAGGCGGCGGTAAAGAGGAAGACACTGGCCAAGAGGCATAGGGAAAGCGAACGTGAATTGCTCATATTGTTCATAAGGGGAGTGATCCTGGGACCTTTCTTGAGAAAGAACCTCGAAAATCAAAAGAGTTGCCGCGGCCGGCAGAGATCGAGTTGCTGTTCAAAGCAAAAAACCCGGCGAAACGCCGGATCCCCTCGAACAGTCCGACTGAATTGGTCGACGACTTCATCATCATAGGACGGAAGGCCTCGAAAACCGAAGGCGAGCCCGGCTGTGCGCGCCTCGTGGCTCGACCGCGAATGCCACAAACAGGCACAGAAGATACCTTGATCGTTTGACACGGAATGAAGAATAAAAAAGCTTCTGCCCGAGGATAAAGCCGCGTAACTCGGAGATTTAGACGGGATTCAGCGTGGAAGGTTGAAGAAACCGAGCCGGGAAAGACCGAAATCACGCGCATCCGACGCGAATTGAGGCGCCGATGCGGGCGAATTCGGGGAGGGCGACACCGGCGGCCGGCCCGAAATCTTTTACCGAGGCGAAGCGGGTGGAAGCAGCGGCCAGAGGGCTGGAATTGCAATAGACAAACCGTTTCTCACGGTATATCATTCGGTTTCCTGGTTGAAACTTATGCATTTTGATGAGTGGCTGCATGCGCGTTTCGCTTTTCATAACCTGCTATAACGACACGTTGTTTCCAGAGACCGGACGCGCGGTTGTACGCTTGCTGGAGCGTCTTGGAGTGGAGGTGGAGTTCCGGCGAGGCCAGACGTGTTGCGGGCAGATGCACGCGAACACGGGGTTCCGGTGTGAGGCTTTCAGCCAGGCCAAGCGGCTGGTGAGGCTCTACGCCGATGCCGAAGCGGTTGTGATTCCGTCATCGTCGTGCGTGGCGATGATCCGGGACCAGTACCCCGGCCTGTTTGAGGAGCTTGGAGACGAGGCGCTGCGCAGGGAGTTCGCGACGCTCGTGCCGAGGATCTACGAGCTGAGCGAGTTCCTGGTGGACAAATTGGGCGTGGAGGACGTGGGCGCGTACTTTCCGCATCGCGTGACCTACCATGCGAGCTGCCATGGGCTGCGGGCTTTGCAACTCGGCGAGCGGCCATTTCGCCTGCTCAGCAGGGTGCGCGGGCTGGACCTTGTGCCGCTTGAGAATCTCGATCGCTGTTGCGGATTTGGCGGGACGTTCAGCGTGAAGAACGCCGACGTTTCGTCGGCGATGATGACGGTGAAGCTGGATGACGTGCTGCGGACGGGCGCGGAGTTCTGCACGGCACTGGATAATAGTTGCCTGATGCACCTGGGCGGTGCGATGCACCGGCAGTCGATGCAGGGTGCGTTGAGGGCGATGAAGACGATTCACATGGCGCAGATCCTGGCCAGCACCGAGGATCAAGCGGGCGAGGTGCTGGGATGAGCGCCGTTGCAGAACGCGAGGTTCTGTCGGAGCACGAAGTCGGCGATCGCCCGATTCTGGATCCGGCGCTGGCGCCGCCGTTTCCCGTGGCGGCGCTTCCCCTGCTCCGCAATGTGCAGTTGCGCAGGAATGTGGCTCACGCCATCGACGTGATTCAGGCCAAGCGCGCGCGGCTGGTTGCGGAGAAGCCGGATTGGCAGGCGCTGCGTTCGGCAGCCTCTCGGATTAAGGATGAGGCGCTCGAAAACCTCGGCGTGTACCTCGAGCAGTTCGAAGCGCGATGCACGGCTGGCGGCGGCACGGTGCACTGGGCGACCGATGCGGCCGATGCGCGAAAGATCATTCTGGAAATCCTGCGCGAAGAGAAGGCCGATGAGGTCATCAAGATCAAGACGATGACTTCGGCGGAGATTCAACTCAATCCATTTCTCGAGGCCAACGGCGTTCGCACCTACGAGACGGATCTGGCGGAGATTATCCTGCAACTCGGCGAGGGAGAGCCTTCGCACATTGTGGTTCCCGCACTGCATGTGAACCGCAGGCAGGTGCGGGAGATCTTTGCCCGGCGCATGGGGATTGAGAATCTCTCCGACGAGCCGGAGGCGCTGACAGCTGCGGCGCGGAATTATCTGCGGCAAAAGTTTCTTTCGGTGCCGACGGCCATCAGCGGAGCGAATTTTCTGATCGCGGAGACGGGCGCGGTCGCCGTGGTGGAGTCAGAGGGCAACGGGCGCATGTGCCTTACGCTGCCGCGAGCCATGATCACGCTGGCGGGAATCGAAAAAGTGCTGCCGCGATTCGCCGATCTCGAAGTGATGCTGCAACTGCTGGCGCGCTCGGCGACGGGCGAGCGGATGAATCCGTACACGTCGCTCTGGACCGGCGTGACGCCGGGCGACGGACCTCAGAGATTCCACGTCGTGTTGCTCGACAACGGCCGCTCGTCGATTCTCGGGCGCAAGACGGAACGGCAGACGCTGCGCTGCATCCGTTGCGCCGCGTGCATGAACACCTGCCCGGTGTACCGGCAGACCGGCGGCCACGCTTACGGGTCAGTGTACCCAGGACCGATCGGCGCCATTCTGACGCCGCAACTCGAGCAGATGCGGCACGCGCAATCGCTGCCTTTCGCGTCGTCGCTTTGCGGCGCGTGCTACGAGGTTTGCCCGGTCAAAATCAATATTCCCGAAGTGCTGATTGAGCTTCGCGCGCGCGTGACCGACGATGAGCGCAAGCAAGTTTCGCGGCTCTTCGATCCCATTTATCTCGGGATGCGCGCGGCGAATCTGATTTTTTCGCGGGCATGGCTCTTTCACGCCGCACAGCGGATGGGCCGGATCGCCCTGCGGCCCTTCACACGCAAAGACGGTTGGATCCACTCGCTGCCGGGCATCGGGTCCAAATGGACGCAAACGCGCGACCTGCGCGGCCTGCCGAAGCAGACATTTCACGACTGGTGGGAGAAAAACAGGGATCAGGGAACGGGGAATCAGGGACTAGAGACGTAGGGGCTGGGGACCGGGGATGAGGAACGAGGGAGCGGAGTCACGATGAGCGTTATGACCGATAGCCGCAAGCAGGTTCTAGGCCGTGTGAGGGCCGCTATGCGAAATCCCGTGGCCACGGCGGAGCAGGCAGCGGAGGCGTATGGCAGATTGCCCCGTGACTATGCGATCCGAGGCAAGTTGACCGTCAGGGCCTGTCAGGAATTGTTCATCGAGCGCCTTCGCGAATACGATGCCGAAGTAGTGGAATGCGCGCCGGAAGAGCTTGGGACTACGATCGCCTCGCAACTTGAATCGAGCGGCCGACATCTTTTTGTCGCGCCACCGGGAGTGCCGTCCGCGTGGCTGGTCCCGGCAGCGTGGCAAATCAAGGGATTTGAGTGGAATATCGACCACGACCTTCCAGTTGACGAAATTGAGAAGGCCGAGGGTGTGGTGACTGCCTGTTTTTGCGCGGTGGCCGACTCAGGGACGATTGTTCTGCATCACTCCGCGACCGAGGGCAGGCGCGTGATCACGCTGCTGCCCGACTGGCACTTGTGCATTGTGCGCGCCAGCCAGATCGTGGAGACATTGCCGGAGTATTTCGATCGCTGCAAGCAGCCGCCGGAACTTGTCACCTGGATCTCCGGGCCAAGCGCGACGGCAGACATCGAGATGACGCGCATCAAGGGCGTCCATGGGCCGCGATTCCTGAACGTGATTTTGGTTAAAGACAGGGAACAGGGATCAGGGAACATGGAACAGGGAACAGGAATAGGGAAGTAGGGGACGCGAAGCAACAAACGATCCATTAGCTGGTGAGAGGTTGCCATGACGATTTCGGATTCGAAGGTTGGGGAAGTTGCATTTGAGGTGTTGGATTCTTTTCGGATCGAGATTCCCTCGTGGGGATTTGCGAACACTGGCACGCGCTTTGGCAAGTTTGTTCAGGCGGCGGCGGCAAGCACGATCGAGGAGAAGTTTGCCGATGCTGCCGAAGTGAACCGGTTGACCGGCGTAACGCCCACGCTGGCGTTGCATGTGCTTTGGGACTTGCCGGACGGGCTCAAAGATGTGCCCAAAGTCAAGCAATTGGAACAGCGCTTCGGCATCCGCTCGGGTTCGATTAATCCCAATCTCTTTCAGGATCAGGAGTACAAATTCGGTTCGCTGTGCAATCCATCGACCCCGATCCGCGAGCGGGCGCTCAAGCACCTGCTGGACTCGATCGAGATCGGCAAGGCGCTGAGCTCGCGCGACATTTCGTTATGGACGGCCGATGGATCGAATTATCCAGGTACGCAAAGCATGCGCAAACGCATCGGCTGGCTTGAAGAGGCTTTGCGGGTTGCGCACAGCCATCTGACGCCCGATCAGCGATTACTGGTGGAATACAAACCCTTCGAGCCTGCGTTCTATCAGACCGATATCGCCGATTGGGGCATGTCGAGCCATTTCGCGCGTCATGCTGGCCCGCAGGCGCGCGTGCTCGTCGATACCGGCCACCATTACAGCGCGCAGAACATCGAGCAGATTGTTGCGTGGCTGCTTCACACCGGGATGCTCGGCGGGTTCCATTTCAACGACCGGCGTTATGCCGACGACGATTTGACGCTGGGCTCGATCGATCCCTACCAGATTTTCCGCATCTTCCACGAGATTCACGCGGCGAAAGACGACGGTCTCGAGATCGACATTGCCTACATGATCGACCAGAGCCACAACCTGAAGGGCAAGATGGAAGCGATGGTACAGACGGTGGTGACCGCGCAGGAACTCTATCTGAAAGCCGCGCTCATCGATCGTGAAAGGCTGGCAGAGCTGCAACAGGGTTGCGATCTGGTAGGCGCCGAGGAGCTTTATCGCGGCGCATTCTGGTGCGACGTGCGCCCATTGGCTCGTGCGTGGCGTGAGGCCCATGGGCTTCCGGCTGACCCACTGGAGGCGTTGCGTGCAAGCGGATATGTAGAACGAGCCGCCAAGGAGCGCGGTCGCCGCAGTTCGGCCGTAAGCAGTTATGCGTGAACTTGTTCTTTGATCTTGGGCGGGCCTGTGTTTCAATAGGGACATCTACAGGGAGGGATCGTTGGCCAAGGCTAAGATCAAGCGGCTATATCTGATTCCGATTCTCTCCAAGGCGCTCGACGTTATCGAGCTGCTGGAGCAGGACAATACGCCCATGACGCTCGAGGACGTTTACCAGCGAACCAACATCTCGAAGACCAGCGTCTACCGCATTCTGAAGACACTTGTGCATCGCGGCTATCTGGCGCAGACGCCCAGCGGCCAGTACCGGCTGGTATCGCGGCCGCGTCGACTACGCTTTGGGTTTGCCGTGCAGAGCGCGGAGATGCCGTTCAGCGAGGAGGTGGCGCAGAGCGTGAGCGCAGCGGCGACGGCTTCGGGCGTGGAGCTGATCGTTCTCGATAACCGTTACGATCCCGCCATAGCCGTGCGCAACGCCGAAGAATTTGTGGCCAAGCGCGTCGACCTGGTGCTCGAATTCCAGGTGGAGGAAGCCGCGGCGCCGCGAGTAGCACACATCTTCAAGAAGGCCGAGATTCCAATGGTGGCCATCGACGTGCCCCACCCCAATGCGACGTACTTCGGCGTGGACAACTTTGAGGTTGGGTACGAAGCGGCATCCATCCTGGTGCAGTTCGCCCAAAGGCAATGGAAGGGCAAGGTGGACCGCGTGGTGGGCGTGGGATTCAAAGAGGCCGGCAGCTTTGTGCAGAACCGCATTGCCGGCGCATTCGACGGGATCCGGGAGCGGTTCAAGGAGCTGACGCCCGAGCAGTTCGTGCACATCGAAGGAAGAGGAATGCGCGAGGCAAGCCAAAAGGCGATGAGCGAGTATCTCCGCTTGAGAAACCACGGTGAATATACGCTGGTGGCTGCCGCAACCGATTCCAGCGCGCTGGGCGTTCTGGACGCGGTGCGCGAGGCAGGGCAGGAAGCGAACTTCGCCATTGTCGGCCAGGACTGTATTCCCGAGGTGCTGGAGGAGATGCGTACGGGATCGAGCGCGATCGTTGGCTCCATCTCGCACGAACCCGAGACTTACGGACCGCGGCTGATCCAACTCGGAATCTCGATTCTTCGCGGGTACACGGTGCCTCCTTATAACTACGCGCATCACCGCGTAGTGACGCCGGATACGCTGAGCGCCGAAGACAAAGCGCGAAAGCCGGCGCATGAAAGTGCGGCGCACCCGGTGCCAGTGGGCGAGCCGGCCTGAAGACGCCCCGAAAACGGCCATTCTTAGTGACTCATGCTGGCCGGCCCTTCGGTTTCGTCCGCCGGAAATCCGGGTCTAAAACGATTTCCCCTCGCGGCTGGCTGTATCATAGATTGGAGTTCGAATCATTCCCCATTTTGAGTGCCTCCTATGACATCAGCAACGACTGCATCTCCTGTACTGCATTTTCTCGAGGACCGCTGGGATCCCACGGTGGCGGCTGGTCTCGATGAGCCTGAACTTCTGCGCTATCGCTCGAATCTGCTCGGTTCAGACCTGCGCATTACGAATTTTGCCGGCGGAAACACCAGCTCAAAGATCGTCGAAACGGATCCGCTGACCGGCAAACCGGTGGAAGTGCTGTGGGTGAAGGGTTCCGGTGGCGACCTAGGCAGCATGAAGCGCACCGGCTTCGCCACGCTCTACCAGGAAAAGCTGCTGGCGCTGGAGCACATTTACAAGGGCGTGGAATTTGAAGACGAGATGGCGGAGATGTATCCGCTTTGCGCCTTCCGCAATAATCCTGTTGCGGCGTCGATTGATACCCCTCTGCACGGATTCCTGCCCTTTCCGCACGTGGATCACCTGCACCCGGACTGGGGAATCGCACTTGCCGCGAGCGCCAACGGCAAAATCCAGATGGATGAGTTCAACCGGGAGTTTGGCCATCATCTGGTTTGGCTGCCCTGGCAGCGGCCCGGCTTTGAGCTGGCGATGATGATGAAACGAATCGTTCAAGCGAATCCAGGCTGTGACGGCATCGTGCTGGGCGGGCACGGAATCTTCACCTGGGGTCAAACGCCGCGCGAGTGCTATCTGAACACGCTGCAGACGATTGACAGCATCGGGCAGTTTATCGAACGCCGCGGGCGCAGCAAGGGCAAAATTCGATTCGGCGGCGAGGCAGTGCCCGCACGCCCAGACCGGCGCGAATTTGCGATCCAGATCGCTCCGTTTCTCCGTGGGCGCATCAGCGCGAGGCAGCGGTTCATCAGCAGTTTCACTGACGCACCCGAAGTGCTCCAGTTCGTGAATTCAGCGCACGGCAAAGACCTGGCCTTTCTGGGCACGAGTTGCCCCGATCACTTCATCCGCACCAAAATCCGGCCCATGTTTGTGCCCTGGGGTGCGGACGAAGATTTGGAGGCACTGAAGAAACAAATCGATTGCGCGCTGGCCGAGTACCGCGACCAGTACCGCGCCTACTATCGCACCTTTGCCAAGCCCGACTCGCCCGCCATCCGTGACGCCAGCCCCGCCGTGGTGCTGATTCCGGGGATGGGGATGTTCAGCTTCGGCAAAGACAAAACCGAGGCGCGGATTACCGGCGAGTTTTACATCAATGCCATTCACGTGATGGAAGGCGCGAGTTTGCTGGGCGACGGCGCAGTGAGCGGCACCGTACCCCAGTGCCCGCCGGGAATGGATCCGGCCAGCTTCAAAGTTCTCGACAATTACGTGGCGTTGCCGGCTTCAGAGGCGTTCCGCATCGAGTACTGGGCGCTGGAAGAGGCCAAGATTCGGCGTCGGCCTCCGGAGAAGGAGCTGAGCCGGCGTGTGGCGTTCGTGGTGGGCGGCGCCAGCGGCATTGGGCGCGAAGTGGCGCGGCTGGCTGCGTCGCGCGGCGCGCATGTGTTTGTGGCCGACCGCAATGAGGAAGGCGTGGCGCGCGTCGCCAGCGAGATTGCAGCCATCGCGTCGCCCGAGTTTACCGGTTACCACGCCGTCGACATCCGCAGTCGCCAGTCGATTCACAAAGCGCTTGGCGAAGCAGCGCTGACTTTCGGCGGCATCGACATTCTCATCAATACCGCGGCGCTGTTTCCATCCACCGCGGAGGGCGAGATTGCCGACGAAATGTGGTCTGACACGCTGGCCGTAAACGTGACCGCGAACTACCTGCTCGCCGATGAAGCGGCCAAGCTGTTTGAGGAGCAAGGGCTACATGGGAACATCGTCTTCACCAGTTCTGCCAACGCGGTGGTGGCCAAACGCGGCAGCGAGGCTTACGACGTGAGCAAGGCCGCGCTCTCGCACCTGATTCGCGAACTGGCAGTGAGCATGGCGCCCAACGTGCGCGTAAACGGCATTGGGCCTGCCACCGTGGTGAAGGGTTCATTGATGTTTCCCCGGGACCGCGTGCGCGCCTCGCTGCGCAAATACAATATTCCCTTTCAGGAATCGTTCAGCGACGACGAGCTTCGCAGCCGCCTGGCCGCGTTCTACGCCGAGCGCACTTTGACGCACAAGGCAATCGGAGCGTCGGACTGCGCGGAAGCAATTCTCTTCCTGGCCAGTCCCCGGGCGCGTTGCACCACGGGCCACGTGATTCCCGTGGACGGCGGATTGACCGAGGCATTCGTGCGTTAGGGTGAGCAGAGCTAAAGAAACCGGAGTTTCGCTTTCGTCATGCAAGAAGCTGCGCGAATTGCCATCGATTTAGGCGCAGAAAGCTGCCGCGTTTCGCTGCTTCGCTGGATCAACGGCGAGCCCAGTGTCGAAGTCATCCATCGCATTCCGAACGGGCCGGCGCGTCGCGGCGATTCGCTCTGCTGGCCGCTCGCGCAAATTCTTGCCGGCCTCGAAGAGGGCCTGCGCAAGGCCGCCGCGGCCGCACCCGAAGGCATTGCATCGATCGGCGTCGACGGATGGTCAGTGGACTATGTGCGTCTCGCGCCCGACGGCTCGATATTTCGCGAGCCGTTCTGTTATCGCGATGAGCGCACCACCACGACAAAAGCAGCAGCGGACCGCATCATCTCGCCTTTTGACTTGTACCAGCGAACGGGTACTTATCCCCTCAAAATCAATACCGTCTATCAGCTTCTTGCCGATCCGGCGACGTGCCCCGAAGAGAAGAATCAGAAAATAGACCCGCGAGCACCGTGGGTCATGTTTCCGGAGTTTGTTCTCTACTGGTTGAGCGGCCGGCGCGTGGCCGAATACACGAACGCCACCCACACGGGCCTCGTGAATCTCAAAACGGGAGATTGGGATGCGGAGCTTTTCAAACTGCTTGGGCTGCCGCTCGAAGCCGCGCCGCAAATCGTCCCGTCGGGCACGGTTGTGGGTCCGCTGATAGGACCGTTGGCGCAACTTGACGCCTTTCGCGCCACGCATATCATTGCGCCCGCGACGCACGACACGGCCAGCGCCATCGCGGGCATTTCCACTGACATGAGCTCGACCGCGTACATCAGCTCGGGCACATGGTCTCTGGTGGGCACCATTACGCGGGTCCCGGTCACGACAAAGCACGCCTTTGACGCCGGATACACCAACATCGGCGCGGCTGCCGGCGGACTCTTGTTTCACTCGCTCATCAACAGCATGTGGATCCTGAAACAGTGCATGGATGCATGGGCGGCGGACGGGCGGCGTTGGAAGATCGAGGATTTGGTCCAAGAGGCTGCTGCATGCAATGGCGCCGACGGTGTGCTCGACATGGACGCAGAGACGCTGATGCTCGACAGCGGAATGCCGCAGCGCATCAATAGCGAGCTGACGCGTCTCGGCTTCGATGCCATTCCCGATGTGGCCGGCAACGAGCCGCTGTTTGCGCGAACGATCTTTGAAAGCCTGGCACGCAAGTACGCGTCCGCGACGGCGAATCTTGAAAAAATGCTGGGCCGGAAGCTGGAGCGCATTCACATGATCGGCGGCGCGACCCGCAATCAATTGCTCGTCGAGCTGACCGAACAGCGGACGGGCCTCCCGGTCGAGATCGGCGAGACGGAGAGCTCGACCATCGGCAACCTGGCCGTGCAATTGGCCGCGAGCGAGGCCGCGGGCGAGCGCGTTACCCCTGCAGGCGTGCGCAAGTGGGCCGAGCAGTTGTGCCAGAATCGAAGATGCTGACGGCAGGGCAGGCCATGCGCGAGAGAAGCCCAAAACAAAAAGTTGCGGAGTTTCATCGCGCCGTTCGGTCGGTGCTGGAGCCATTGGCCGATGCAGAGCGCGCGGCTGGAGCGCGCGCCTACATGCGAGGCAAGTTTGAGTATCTGGGCATCAGCACGCCGGCGCGGCGCAGAGCGGTTGCACCGCTCTTCAAGACGTTCAAGCCGGGCGGCGCGGCCGAGCTTCGCAAAGCGGCTGACGGCCTGTGGAAGATGCGCGAGCGCGAGTATCAATATGTTGCCGCCGATTTGCTGGCGCGCCACCATGCGGTGCTGAGTCTCGAAGACCTGCCCTGGCTGCTCGATTTGGCGCAGGAGAAATCGTGGTGGGACACGGTCGACTGCATCGTGAAGGTGGTGGGCAAAATCGTTCGGCGTTCGGGCGTAAAGGGACAGCGTGCCATGGACGCGGCCGTGAAGCGCGAAAACTTCTGGGTGCGGCGCATCGCCATGCTGCACCAACTGGGATGGCGCGATGAGACGGACACGGAGAGGCTCTTCAGTTATGCCGAGTTGCTCGCGGCGGAGAAGGAGTTTTTCATCCGCAAGGCAATCGGCTGGGCTCTGAGAGATTACGCGTGGCACGACTGGCGCGCCGTGGAGAAGTTCCTGAAATCGGCGCACGGCCGGCTCTCAGGGTTGACGGTTCGCGAGGCGAGCAAGAACTTTGAGGCGCTTTCCGAGCGCGGCCCAGCCAAACGGCCCTTGACGCCACGACGGCGCAAGCCGTAGTTTGTCCTTACACGGGAAAGGAGGTTGATCCAGCCTATGAGCAAAGATTGTTCGAGTTGTAACTTACGTGAGGTGACTGAGGCCTAGGGCATCGCGCCCCTGACTCAGGTAAGTCCAGACGGAGGATTCTCCGTCATGGCTCTGGCACTCGCGGAAGCGCGATGGCCTTAGTCCAATCCCAACAGTCCACCGGCAGCGGCCTGGGAGTTTCACTTCCCGGGCCGTTGTTGTCTGGAAGCAGGGACCAAGGGACCGAGGGAACAAGGGAGCGAGAACGCAGGGCGTAACTGAGCGGGTTGAGGAGAATAGAGGGCAGGGGGAATTTGGATGGAACAGAATCTCGAAAACACGATCGCACTGCTGGAGCGGACGCCGGCGGCTCTGGACGCGCTGTTGCGCGGATTGCCGGAAATGTGGACGGAGACCAACGAGGGCGAGCATACATGGAGCGTGCGCACAGTGGTCGCGCACCTGATCCACGAGGAGGACGAAAACTGGATTCCGCGGGCACGGGTGATTCTGGAATCCGGCGAGGCGCAGGCTTTTGCGCCGGTCGATCGGGAGGGGCACGCGCGCTACAGCCAGGGCAAAACATTGGAGCAACTGCTGGACGAATTCGCGCAGGCGCGGGCAAAGGGGCTGGAGTATTTGCGCGCACTGAAACTGACTGCGGAGGATTTGCAGCGGCAGGGACGGCACCCGTCGCTTGGCACGGTGACGCTGTTGCAACTACTGGCGACATGGGCTATGCATGACCTGACACATCTGCACCAGATTTCGCGAATTATGGCGTATCAATATCGAGAAGCGGTAGGACCATGGGTGCGATTCCTGGGCGTGATGCAGTGCACGGGTCACAGCGCCGGCGCATAAGACGCGCGTCGATGCCGTAAAATCACACTAAAGATGAAGTGTCCATATTGCGGTTTCGGGCAGGATCGCGTGGTGGATTCGCGCGAGAGCAAGGAAGCCGACTCGATCCGGCGGCGGCGGGAGTGCGAGAGCTGCAACCGGCGCTTCACCACCTA
>Ga0181535_10003254_pt1 | contig 19014 bp, 16 predicted proteins | sample PEATcosm2014_Bin_44_FD_119774 | JGI IMG/M metagenome (GOLD analysis project Ga0181535, IMG submission 119774) | Peatland microbial communities from MTU Mesocosm Facility, Houghton, MI, USA - PEATcosm2014_Bin17_30_metaG | ecosystem: Environmental > Terrestrial > Soil > Wetlands > Peat | place... | reverse complement strand
GTGCTGGACGTCATGAAGGGCCTGGCCCGGGACGGCATGACCATGATCGTGGTGACCCACGAAATGGCCTTCGCCCACGAGGTGGCCAACCACGTCGCGTTCATGGACGGCGGCGTGGTCGTGGAGGAGGGCACGCCGGCCCAGGTGTTCGAGCAGACCCGCGAGCTGCGGACCCGGATGTTCCTGCAGCGGGTGCGGCGCGATCCGTCGCTGACGGGCGTGGCGTGAAGGCGGAGGCGGCTGGACCGCTGGCGGACGGCGCCATGATCTCGGTGCGCGACCTGCGCAAGACCTTCGTGACCCCGGCGGCGAAGGTCGCGGCCCTCGCGGGGGTGGACCTGGATATCCGCAAGGGGGACATTTTCGGCATCGTCGGCTTTTCCGGGTCCGGCAAGTCGACCCTGCTCCGGTGCATCAATCTCCTCGAGCGTCCCGATTCGGGGACCGTGCGCATGGAGGGAAAGGAAACCACAACCCTGGACCGGCGCCAGCTGGGCGCCCTGAGACAGAAGGTGGGCATGATCTTCCAGCACTTCCACCTGTTCGACGCCCGGACTGTGGCCGACAACATCGCCTATCCGCTGGAGATCGCCAAGGTGGGACGCAAGCGCATCGCGGCGCGGGTCGAGGAACTGGCCAGCCTGGTGGGGATCGCCGACAAGCTCAAGGCCTATCCGGGCCAGCTTTCCGGCGGCCAGAAACAGCGCGTCGCCATCGCTAGGGCCTTGGCCAACGACCCCATCGTCCTGCTCAGCGACGAGGCGACCTCGGCGCTCGATCCCGAGACCACCTGGTCGATCCTGCAACTGCTGAAGGACATCAACGTGAACACCGGCCTGACGATCGCTTTCGTCACCCACGAACTGGATGTGGTCCGGGTGCTCTGCAACCGGGTGGCAGTGCTGGAAGCGGGCCGGGTCATGGAGAAAGGCGAGGTCGGCCAGGTGTTCCACAATCCCAGGAGCCTCGCGGGCAAGCGCCTGGTGGAGATCTCCCGCGGGTTCCGCGAAGGCAGCCTTTACACCGACGGAGGTGGCATTTGAATCAGCTTGTCGACATGCTACTGACCGGGCTTGAGGACACGCTCTACATGACCTTCCTCTCGGCCGCGATCGGCCTGGCGATCGGGCTGCCCCTGGGCGCGATCCTCACCATCACCTCGAAGGGCCACGCGCTGGAGTCGCCTCGCCTGAACCGGACCCTAGGCGCGGTGGTGAACATGGGGCGGTCGTTCCCATCCCTGATCCTGATCATCCTGCTGCTGCCGCTTTCGCGCCTGATCGTCGGCACCACCTTGGGACCCACGGCCGCCCTGGTGCCGCTTTCGGTGGAGATGGCCCCGTTTATCGGCCGGATCACCGAGAACGCCTTTAAGGAGGTGGAAAAGGGCAAGATCGAGGCCGCCCTGGCCATGGGCACGGGCCCCTGGGCCATGGTCTGCAAGATCCTGGTGCCCGAGGCCCTGCCGTCCCTGGTCCGGGGCGTGACGCTGATCCTTATCTCTACCCTGGGGCTCACGGCCATCGCCGGGTGCATCGGCGCCGGTGGATTGGGCAGCCTCGCGATCCGCTACGGCTACCAGCGTTTCCGCACCGACATCATGTTCGCCACGGTATCCCTACTCATCCTGCTCGTCACTGCGATCCAGCTGACCGGAAACCGGGTCGCCCGGAGGATCGGCAGGAGGAGACATGTCTATGAATGAGGGAACTAGATAACGTATTCCGTGGCAGTGGGCTTGGCCAGGAGCATCTTGGCCAACGCCACGTACTGGCTTGCCCCGGCCAGCGCTTCGGCCAGATCCAGGTGCTCTTCGCATGTGTGGGCCACCCGGATGGAGCCCGGCCCGGTCATGACGATGAAATGGTTTTGGGCCAAATGGCGCAAGGTATGGGCGTCCGAGCCGAACGGCACCTGGGCCATGGGGAACCCTTCTAGTGCGGGGAAGTATTCCGGATCCCGCTCGAAGATCACCTCCACTTCCCCCAGCTCCGGCCGCATCCGGATGACGTCCTGCCTGAAGGTGGTGCCGGGTACCGTTCGCGCGAAAAGGCTGGCCTCGCCTTCATCTGGGACGATATTGATGGCCCGGCCGGTCCTGAGGGTGCCCAGGTTCCACACCTCGGGACCCAGCCGCGGGTCCTTGGGCAGGGGCAGGGCCCGGATGGCCGCGATCCAGTCCAGAAGCGGGAAGGCGGCGTTGACGCCCTCCTCCGGGGTGGCGCTGTGGGCGGCCTTGCCGCGGCACCTCAGGCGCAGGTGCAGGGAACCCTTCTGGCCCGTGGCGAGCGTGTTCCCGGTGGGCTCGCCGTTGATGACGGCCCCGACTTCCGGGAGCTGGTCCTTCAGTTCGAGGGCCAGGCGCGCGCCCAGGCTGTCCGTTTCTTCCCCAACCACGCCCAGGAAGGCGACATCCCTCTGGCCATCCGCGAGCAGCGCCCGGAGCGCCTCGGCCATGGTCGCCAGGATGCCCTTCGCGTCGCAGGTTCCGCGGCCCCAGAGGCGGTTCCCTTCACGCCTGGGCGGAAAGTACGGAGGCACCGTGTCCATGTGGGTGGAGAACAGCACCCGGGGCTTGCCCCAGCGGGCCAGGAGGTTGCTCCGCCCACCTTCCACCGGCTGCAGCTGGACCTGGGCCCCGAGTTCCGTGAACAGTTCCTGCAGAAACGGCAGCATACACGCTTCCTGCCCGGTGGTGCTGTCCACCGCGCACAGCTTCAGGATGCACTGGGCGATCCGTTCGGGGTCGAGGGCGGACATGGCGCCGGTATCAGATGGCGTAGTTCAGGGAAGGCTGGGTTTCCTTGTCCCGCTGGCGCTCCAGCAGTGCCGCGAGGGAGATGCCTTGGTAGAGCTGGGTGAGCGCCTGGCTGCCCTGGGCCCAGAGTTCCTGCAGCGCGCAGAGGTCGGGATTGCTGCAGCAGTTCCCGCTGGTGGCGCAGTCTGCCAGGTTCAGGGGGCCTTCCAGCGCCTCCAGGATCGAAAGGACGCTGATCTCCGAGGGGTGGCGCGCCAAGGTGTAGCCGCCGCGCGCGCCGCGCACCGCCATGACCAGGCCTGATTTGCGCAGGGGCACCATCAGTTGCTCAAGGTAGGTGCCCGGCAGGCCCTCGCGCTCGACGATGTCCTTGAGGAAGGTGGAGCCCTGGCCATGGGTCCTGGCCAGGGCCAGCATGGCGCGCATTCCGTAGATGGCACGAGATGAGAATTTCATGGTAATGACTCCGGGGCAGAGGCGTCCTGGCTGGTGCCCTATCCATCATAACTATTTCTTATCAAAATGCTCGGTAATCTATGCTGGGGAAGGCCATGGCGGCCAGAAAGGTCTTCTCGAAGGCCGGATCGTTGGCCAGTTCCAGCACCCGCACGCCGGCGGCCACCTCGGCCATGGTTTCCCGGCTCTCCGCGTTCACCAGGAAGGCCCGCCCGCCGCTCTGGGAGGTGTTGCCGACGAAGGCTACCCGGTCCGCGAAGGCCTCCGGCACGAGGCCGAGGTTCACCAGGGTGGCGGCGCGCAAGTGATAGCCGAAGGAACCGGCGATCAGCACCCGGTCCACGTCGCCGGGCTCCAGCCCCTGGGAGCGCAACAGCAGGTCGATGCCCGCGCGCACGGCGCCCTTGGCGAGCTGCACCTGGCGCACGTCCTTCTGGGTGAGGATGACCGGTCCGGCGACCTGGAAGGTGGTCCGCCCCTCCCGTGATTCCAGGCGCCGGCCCAGGCCAGGGTGGGGGTGCCGCCCGGGCTTGGCGAAGCGACCGTTGCGGTCCACGGCGCCATGGCTGGCCAGTTCGCCCACCAGGTCCAGCAGGCCGCTGCCGCAAAGCCCCACGGCCGGCGCGCCGCCGATGGTCTCCACCCGGATGTCCTGGCCAGTGACGATGAACGTTTCCACCGCGCCCTCGGCGGCGCGCATGCCGCAGGCGATGTTCATGCCCTCGAAGGCGGGACCGGCCGCGGTCGAGGTGGCCGTCAGCTTCCCGTCCGCGGCCAGCACCATTTCACCGTTGGTGCCGATGTCCACGAACAGCACGACCCCGGATTGCCGGTGCAGTTCTGTGGCCAGAAGCCCCGCGACGATGTCCGCGCCAACATAGGCCGAAAGGATCGGGGGCAGGTAGACCTGGCCTTCGGGCGCGATCTCCAGCCGCAGTTCCGCGGCCCGCAGATACTGGTTGCCGGTCAGCACAGGCGTGTAGGGGTACCGGCCGAGAGAGCGCGGATCCGTGCCGGAGGCCAGATGGAGCATGGCGGTGTTGCCGGCCAGGACCGCCTCGTGGATCCGGCCCGGCGCCACGCCGGATCCGGAACAGAGCGAGGCGATCAGCCGGTTCAGCTCGTCGATCAGATCGGCCTGAAGCCGCTCCAGGCCCGCCGCAGTGGAACCCATGTGGATCCGGGAGAGCACGTCCTGGCCATGCCGGGTCTGGGGGTTAAGGGCGGACCGGCTGAGCCGTTCTTCGCCGTCGCCGAGATCGACCAGGGACGCCACCAGGGTGGTGGTGCCGATATCCACCACCAGGCCGAAGCTCTCCCCGGAGGTATCGCCGATCTCGGACGCCATGAGCTCCGCGCCGGCGAACACCTCGGTGCGGTTCCGTTCCGGCCGGAAACGCTTCCGGATCCGCGGCGCCAGCTCCACCCGGGAGCGCAGGCCTTCGCTCAGGATCCGCAGCCCGGCCGGGCCGTCGGCGGGGAGCTCCACCACCAGGTCGCCCGTCACTTCCGCCTGGCAGGCAAGGACCCCCCGGGCATCCGCGCCGGGCGCGGCCACGCGGACATGCCCGGGCGCGTCGATCCGCACCCGGCATTTGCCGCAGGTGCCCGCGCCGTTGCACGGCGCCTCCAGCGCCAGGCCCGAGCGCCGGGAAGCCTCCAGCAGGCTGGTGCCTTCGGCGACCTCCACCGATGCGCGGACCCCCGGCGCCTCGAAGCGTACGGTCGGCATCAGAGCTCCTTCACGGCGTTGGTCATGGCGGCGATCGTCTTCAGGCCGGTGGAGGTGGACATGCCGCAGGCGGGCGAGATGATGTCCACTCCGTCGCGCACCAGCGCCTGGGCGCGCTGGGCGACCTGCCCCGGATCGCCGGACTGGAGCAGGTAGGTGCTGAGGTTGCCCATGGTGGTGATCTGCGGGAACTCGGCCTTCAGCTGCTTCAGGTTCACCAAGGCGTCGGTGGAGAGCGCGTCCGCGCGCAGGCGGGGCAGCAGGGCCCAGACCCGGTTCATGTCGCCGCAGATGTGCAGGATCACCGGCGCGCCCATGGCGTGGATCCGGTCCGCCAGGTCATTCAGGTAGGTTACGGCGAACGCCTCGAACATCTTCGGACCGAGGATTTCGCCCGTGGCCGTGGGATCGCCGATGGTGATCAGCGTGGCCCCGGCGTCCAGGGCCTGGCGCGCGTACTCCGCCAGCAGATCGGTGACGTGGGCCAGGACCCGGTGGGCGCTGACCGGGTCCTTGCGCAGATCCTTGAGGAAGCTCATCGGATCGACGATCGAGGCAGCCGTGCTGACCGGTCCGGTGAGGCTCGCGATTACTGGGAAATCCTGATGGGCCTTCGCCAGCCGGCCGGCCGCGGCAACCACGGTCTGGAGGCGTCCGGAAGCCGCCAGGGCGCCCACGTCCCGGAACTCGACCCGGGCCGAGCTGGGATAGATCTCCCGGGCGATCTTGGGCTCGCAGGCCAGGGTGCCTGCGTCCACCTCGCTGCCCAGCAGTTCCGCCTCCACGGTCATGCAGAACGGGACGCCCAGGTTCTCGAAGCCGGTGGCATCGGTCACGTCCTCCGCCAGGGCGCTCATCAGGGCGTCGTCGAAGTGGGCTTTCGGCAGGGTGTGGCCGGTGCGCTCCATGATCTCCACGATCGCCGCGTTCATCATGCCGCCTGTGCAGATCACCGGGGGCCGGTCCACGGGTTCCTTTCGCAGCACCTTCAGCAGCCGCTCCTTGGGGGTCAGTCCGGTCACGTCAGTACCTCCGGGGCAAGGGGCCAGCCGATCTCCCGCACCGCGTCCAGCATGGCGTCGATATTGGCGAAGGGCGTTTCCGTGGGCAGGCTGCAGCCCGAAGCCACCACGAGCCCCTTAGGGCTGTGCCCGGCCGCTGCGACCACCTTCCGGACCGCGGCGCGCACCTCGGCCGGCGAGCCCTGGAGCATCACCGCGCAGGGCGACACGTTGCCCATGAGCCGGACCCGGTGGCCCACCTGGCGCCTGGCGTCGGCGAGGTCCACGGTGTCGTCCAGGGACAGGCAGGCGGCCCCGGTGTCGGCCATCTCGGCCCAGACCGGGCTGGTCCTGCCGCAGATGTGCAGGGTCGCCGCCCGGCCGCGCCAGGTCAGGAAGGCCACCAGCCGCTTCAGGTACGGCAGGCTGAATTCCCTGAACTGACGGGGGCCGATGACCGTGGCGGAGGACATGGGGTCGGTGAGGCTCGGGGTGGCGCCGGTGGCCAGGATGGCTTCCGCATAGGCCAGGCTGGACTGCAGGGCGACCTCGCACAGGCGTTGGACGGCATCGGGCCGGCGCAGGGTGAGCCGCACCAGGCGCTCGGTGCCGACCAGGAAGGAGGCGGTTGTGAAGGGGCCGGTGAGGGCCACCGTGACCGGCACCTCCTTGCCGACCGCGTCCAGCACCCGGCGCGCGGCTTCCAGATGGGCCGGCAGGTTCCCGTCCGTACGCGGATCCGCGGGCCCCAGCTCGGGGTCGCCGGCATCGCCCAAGGCCGGGGCCTCTAGGTAGGCGGTCTCGTCGTCCGGGTAGTGGACCAGGGCCCCCATGGCCTCTGCCTGGGTGTAGAGATCCGTGAACACCCGGATGTTGTCGTAGCCGAATCGCCGGTACGAGGCGATCTGGGCCTCGGCCATGAGCCTGCCGTCCCCCCGGAAGGCGGACACCTTCACGCCGAGCACCCGGGCCGCGGTATTGCCCACGATGGGCACGCACGGCAGCCGGTCGATGGCCGCGCCGCGGCCGTAGGCCGCGAGCCGGTCCAGCGGCGTCATGGCATCCCGGCCCATCAGGCGGCCTCGCCCGGTGTGGCTTCCACCAGGCGTTTGGCCAGGCGCACCGCGTCGGCCGCGTTGGCGGCATAGCCGTCGGCGCCGATGCGCTGGGCGAAGGCCTGGGAAATGGGGCCGCCGCCGACCATGACCTTGAACCGGTCGCGCAGCCCCGCGCGCTCCAGGATGCGGACCACCTCGGCCATGCCGTCCATGGTCGTGGTCATCAGGGTGGACAGGGCCACGATGCCGGCGCCTTCGGCTAAAGCCGCGTCGACGAAGCGCTGGGGCGGCACGTCCCGGCCCAGGTCGATCACCTCGAAGCCGGAGGCGTCGAGCATGATCTTCACCAGGTTCTTGCCGATGTCGTGGGTATCACCCTCCACGACGCCGATCACCACCTTGTGCCTGGCCTTGCGCTGGTCCCGGCGCAGGTGCGGCTGGAGCACGTCCAGGCCGGCGTACATGGCGTCCGAGCAGAGCAGCAGCTCCGGGATGAAATACTCCTCCTCCTCGAACAGCTGGCTGGCCCGCATCATACCGTGGACCAGACCCTGGTCGATGGCTTCATAGGGATCGACCCCTTCGTTGATGGAGCGCAACGCCAGTTCAAGCGCGCGGCCCTCGTCCATCTCGACCACGGCGTCGGACAACCCCTGGAACAGGCCTTCGAGTTCAGACATTCTCGCCTCCTAGCGGACCCAGAAAAGGGCGCGGCGCTTGACCAGCTCCAGCAGCCCCATGGAAAGCAGCGTCACCGCCCCGGTGAACACGATCCCGGCCACCATGCGCGGGTAGTCGGCGAAATCGGCGTAGTACTGCACGAAGTGGCCCAGGCCGGCATTGGCGCCGAACAGTTCGGCCACGGTGAGCAGGATGAAGGAAAGCGCCAGGCCCACTCCCATGCCCGAGAAGATGTGCGGCAGCGCCGCCCGGAACACCACCCGGCGCAAGTACGAGCAGCGCGACAGGCCGAGGATGCGCGCGTTGTCCCGGTGCCTGCAGGGCATCGCCGCGGCGCCCGCGGCGGTGTTGATGAACACCGGCCAGAAGGCGCCGATGAACACCACGAAGATGGCCGAGAGCCGGAAGGTGGGCAGCAGCGCGATGGCATAGGGGATGAAGACCGTGGGCGGCACCGGGGCCGCAGCCCTGGCGAAGGGCGAGAACGTGCGGTGCAGCCAGCCCGTGGTGCCGACCAGCAGGCCCCAGAGGATGCCCAGCGCCACGGCGCTGAAATACCCAGGCACCAGGATGCGGAACGAGTAACAGGTCCCTTTCAGCAATTCCGGAAGGGATGACCAGAGGGCCCTCAAGGTGACCGGGATCGACGGGAACAGGGCGGGGTTGGGCAGTTTCACCCAGGTGGTGATGCCCTGCCAGAGGCCGAGCAGCGCCAGGATGAACAGGGCGCCTTCCCAGCCGGGGATCCGGAACGACCAGGTCCGCTCCCGCGGCCTTGAGACCGGGACCTGGACCAGGCTGGCGATGGTGTCCTCGATCATATGCCCTCCTTCAGCCCGGTCATCGTCCAGGCCTCGTGGATGTGCTCCAGGACCTCGGAATGGTAGTGGTCGGAGATGGTGTCGCTGAGCCGGTGGAATTCCGGCGCGGTGAACAGCTCCCGGCGCCGCCTCGGGCGCGGGAAAGGCACCGCCACCTCGCCGATCACCCGGCCCGGGGAGCTTCCCAGCATCACCACCCGGTCGCCCAGGTAGATGGCCTCTTCCACGTCATGGGTCACGAAGACCACCGTCCGGCGGGGGGTCGCCTGGCTCCAGATGGCCGTGAGCAGGTCCTGCAGGCGCGCCCGGTTCAGCGGGTCCAGGGCGCCGAAGGGCTCGTCCAGCAGCAGGGCCGAGGAACTCAGCGCCAGAATGCGGGCGATGGCGGCGCGCTGGCGCATGCCGCCCGAGAGTTCGAAGGGGTATTGCCGGCCGGTGCCCTGCAGGCCGACCGCGGCCAGGTACTCGGCCGCGCGCTCCCGGCGCATGGCTTTGGTGAGGGAGGGGTCCGAGAGCTCCAGGGCCAGCCCGATGTTGTCCACCAGGGTCATCCAGGGATACAGCGAGTAGTCCTGGAACACCATGCCCCGCTCGATGCTCGGGCCGGTGACCGCGGCGCCCCGCCAGGTAATCCTGCCGCTGGCGGGTCGTTCCAGCCCGGCCAGCAGGCGCTGCAAGGCGGTCTTGCCGGAGCCGCTGGGACCGAGCAGGCACAGGAACTCCCCGGCCTGGATGGTGAGATTGATATGCTGCAGCACCGGGGTGTTGCCGTAGGCGAACGACACGTCCTCCACCGTGAATCCGGGCGCGGCGTTCATGTCCGCCCCCAGGCGGTGTCGACCATCGCGCGGATGTTCTCCAATGGCACCCCCGGCGGGATGTCGCAGCCCGGCATGAGGATGTGGCTGCTGGCCGCTCCTGCCTGCTCGATGCAGGCCCGGCAGGCCCGAGCCACTCCCTCCGGATCCAGGGCCTGCATGACCCCGACCGGGTTCATGTTGCCGGCGAAGGCCATCTTGCCTGCGAGGACCTCGGCGGCCCGGGCCAGGTCCACCTTGTAGTCCACGGAGAGGATTCCGGCGCCGGTGGCGGGGATGAGGTCCAGGCGGTCGGTGACGTCGCCGCAGATGTGCACCAGCGTTTCGGCGCCCTTGGCCTTGATCCGCTGGATGACCCAGCGCTGGTAGGGCAGCACGAACTCCTCGAACTGCCGGCGCGAGATCATGTCGCCCGAGGCCGTGGGGTCGGCCACGGAGATGAGCCCGGCGCCGGCTTCCACGAACAACGCCAGGTAGCGGTAGCTAATCTCAGCGGCGGCCTCGAGGATGGCATGCACCGCCCCCTTGTCCCGGTACATGTTGCGCATCAGCCGCTCGACGCCATAGAGATGCCCGGCATAGGTGAACGGGCCCCAGGCGCTTGAACCGACCAGGATGCGCTCGCCGATGGCGAGGGCCACCAGGCGGGTCGTGGTCCACAGCGTTCGGATCCCCGGATCCTCCGCCAGCCGGCCGAAGTCCAGCCGGGCCAGGTCGGCGGCCTCCTTCAGCAGGGGCTCCTTCACGTCGGGTGCGCCCTTCTTGCGGAACATGATCTGGCCGCCCAGGGCGCGGATCGGGAGGTTGTGGTAGCCCGATCCGGTCCAGACGATGTCGGAGCGGAGCAGATCCGCCGCTTCCAGGATGACTCCGGCCGTGCGTTCGGCTCCCGCGGTCAGGGCCTCCTCCAGGGAAAGCCCCTGGCGGTTGAGGGTCCAGATGCCCCCGGACAGCAGGGCCACCGGATGGCGCGGGGTCTCCTGGAGCCGGATGGCCTTGAGGATGATCTCCCTGGAACTGTCGGTTCGATGCGGCATCGGGGTTCCTCCGGGTCAACGTCCGTTGACGATGGCGCTCAGCAGATCCTCGACCAGGGTCAGGCCGTTGCCGAAGCCGGTATAACCGCGGTTGAGGATGGCCCGGTTGGCCACCGGGAAGCTGATGCTCAGATGCGGCGCGCCGATGGCCTGGGCCAGCTCCCGTTCGAACGAACTGCCCAGGACGAATGCGGGGCTGAAGGCGTTGTAGTATCGCTGGCCCTGGGAGCGCGGCCAGCGCCGGTTGAGGTGGCCGATGACCTCGCTGCCGTCGGTCTCGAAGACCAGGTTGGCGGCGACGTTCTTCACCTGATCGAGGCGCGCCGTCAGGCGCGCCTGTTCCTCCCCGTCCAGCTGATCGGTGCACACCGTGAGTTCCGGCAGCCAGCCCAGATCCTCGGCCAGGAAGCGGGTGAGGGCGACGGCGTAGTTGGCGTCGCCCACCACGACCGCATAGCGCTGCAGGTCCATGTCCTGGTAGCAGTCCGTCAGGGCCTCCAGGGTCTTGTAATAGGTGCGGTTTCCTTCGTGGAGGGCGGCGTCCAGCACCGTTTCTGCTGTGCCCAGCCGTTCCGCCACCGCCGTCAGGAAGGCGCTGGAGGCGGAAGGCCCGATGGGCAGGGAGGTGGCCAGGAAGGGTGTGCCGTGGCGCTCTTCGAAGGCCACGGCGGCATCGATGCCGTAGACGTCTGAGACGACGATGTTCAGCTCGGCTTCCGCCGAGGCGCGGATGGCTTCCAGGGAGTCCTCGCCGGCGAAGAAGGAATTCACCTGCAGGCCCAGGCTTTGCAGCAGGCGGCGCACGCCCAGGAGGTTGCCGCGCCAGAAGGGGTCGAGGTACGGCGCGATGCCCCAGACATTGACGCTGCCGCGCCGCTTCGGCTTCCGAGCCTCGATGAAATCCTTGAACAGGGCCTGCAGCAGGATGTCATAGCCATGGTAGGCGTTGCCCTTGAACCCGCCGGTCTTGGCGCCGATGATGGACGCGCCCTCGGCACGGAAATCCTTCACCACCGAAAGGATGTCGTCGCCCACGATCTCGGTGACGCAGCTGGTCAGGACGACATAGAGCCCGCCGTCCACAACGTCCAGCGTGTTCTTCACCTGCTGGCGCAGCCGGGCGTCGCCACCGAAGACCACCTCGTTCTCCTGGAGGTTCGAGCTGGGGATGGAGAGGCTGCCGCAGTTGCCGCCCACCTGCAGGGCCGAGCCACCGTTCTGGGCCCAGGCGAAGCTGCCGGCGCAGCCGGCGGGAGCGTGCAGGATGGGGATCCCGCCGGGCAGCGCGTTGACCGCGAAGGTCGCGCCTCCCAGGGAGCAGGTGTAGCGGGGACGTTCGATGAAATGGGCGCTCACAGGGCATCCCCCCGGCTGTGCAGGTGGGAGAAGGGATCCGCCTCGTACCACTTCCGGGAGTAGGGCAGGTCCGCCCACACGCTCAGGTTGCGGTTGAAGGCCGGGTTCTTCAGGGTCCGGTGCAGCCGGCGCGCCACCTCGAAGGCCCCGCGGTAGCCGATGTAGGCCAGTCCGGTGTTGTAGATGGTATGGGTGGGGATGCCGAGCTTGGCCGCGGTGGAATTGCCGTTGACGTGGCCCAGGAACAGGTCGGGCTTGACCCGGTTTAGCAGGTTCGCCTCTTCGAAGGGCTGGACGTTGGCGACATTGATGCTGTAGTCGGTCTTCGCGGTGGCGGCAAGCTTGTCGTACTCGTCGTCGGCGAACGCGTCATGGTGGAACATGCGGATGCCGCTCACTTCGAACCCAAGTTCCTCCAGCAGCTGCGCGGTGACCAGGGCGCGGAACTCGCCGGCGCTCAGGAACACCTTCCTGCCTTCGAACAGGGGCCGGAACTGCTCCAGGGCGGCGCGCGCCTCCCGTTCTTCGGCCTCGATGATTCGGTCCGCGGTCGCGCCCAGCCCGAAATGCCCGGCGATGTCCTTCAGCCACAGGCTGGTGTTGCGGATGCCGATGGGCATGCGCTTGATCAGGAAGGGCACGCCGAACTGCTCCTGGAGCTGGCGCAGGAAATAGTCGTCGTGGGTGGGGCAGGTGCTCACCGACAGGGCGGCCCGGGTCGCCTTGTGGAAGGTGTCGGGATGGGTGAACACCGGGAAGATGTTGGCTTCGAGCCCAAGGCCCTGGAGCAGCCGCTCAAGTTCCAGCTCGTCCACCCGGCCCATGGAGGATACGTTCATCAGGTTCACCGTGCGCTTGAGCTTTTCCTGCTCCAGCAGCGCGGCCTGCTCGCCCTCCCTGGACAGGCTCGCCCGCTTCGCTTCGGGGATCCTCGGGGTCAGCAGGTTCCTGCCGATGCCGTGGTAGACCGCGTCATAGGCAGTTGCCCAGATCCGGGTCTTGAACCCTTCGCAGTGCACCGGCACCAGGCGCGCGCTCACGCTCGGCTGAAGCTCGGCGATGACGCTGTCGATATCGTCGCCGATCAGGCCGGGGACGCAGCCCGAGACCACGGCGATGGTCTTGGGCCGGTACCGCTGGTCGGCCTCCCGGATGGCCTGTCCGAGCTTGCCTTCGGCGCCGCTGATGACGTCCACCTCGTTCAGGGCGGTGGAGAGCCAGATGGCGTCCTTCACCTGGCCGGTGCGGGCGGCGCCGCCCGAACGGGTGTTGGCGTTCTGGGAGTGGGCGCAGGAGCCGCAGCCGACCGCGCCGTGGATCAGCACGACGGTCTCCGGCATGGCGTTGAGGATGGCCAGGGCCACCAGCAGCAGGCAGATGGAGCCTTGGGTGAAGCCGCGCTCGCCGTCGTCGATCATGCAGGCCTTGGCCTTCCGGCCCATCCCGCACACCCCGCCGCTGTGGGCGATGCAGGTCTTCAGTCGTTCTTCCCGCTTGGGCGCCACCTTCTGGTCATAGCTGCTCATCATGCCTCCTGGAACTGGGCTGTGCTGAGGTAGCGCTCGCCGGTGTCCGGAAGGATGGCGACGATGAGCTTCCCCTTGTTCTCCGGACGCCGGGCGAGCTGGAAGGCGGCAAAGGCCGCGGCGCCCGAGGAGATGCCCACCAGGAGCCCTTCGGCGCGGGCCAGCAGGCGTCCTGTTTCCAGCGCCTCGTCGTTCTTCACCTTGAAGATCTCGTCGATGATGGCCAGGTTCAGCACCTCGGGCACGAAGCCGGCGCCGATGCCTTGGATCTTGTGCGGTCCCGGCTGGCCGCCGGACAGCACGGGGGAATCGAACGGCTCCACCGCCACGACCTTGAAGCCCGGCCTGAGCGCCTTGATGACCTCGCCGACGCCGGTGAGCGTGCCGCCCGTGCCGACCCCGCCGACCAGGATGTCTATTTCGCCGTCCGTGTCGTCCCAGATCTCCCACGCGGTGGTGGTGCGGTGGATACCGGGGTTGGCCGGGTTGCGGAACTGCTGCGGTACAAAGGACCCGGGGATCTGGGCGGCGAGTTCGTCGGCCTTCTGGATGGCGCCGGGCATGCCCTTGGCGCCGGGGGTCAGCACCAACTCGGCGCCGTAGGCCCTCATGAGGTTGCGCCGTTCGACGCTCATGGTGTCGGGCATCACCAGGATCAGGCGGTAGCCGCGCGCCGCCGCGACGAAGGCCAGGGCGATGCCGGTGTTGCCGCTGGTGGGCTCGATGATGGTCGTGGCTGGTGTCAGCAGGCCCCTGGCTTCGGCGTCCTGGATCATGCTGAAGCCGATCCGGTCCTTCACGCTGCCGCCCGGGTTGAAGGATTCCAGCTTCACCACCACCCGGGCGTCTTCGGGCTTTTCGCTGGGCAGGTGCAGGCGGAGCAGGGGGGTGTTGCCGATCAGGTCGGTCAGATTGTCGTAGATCCTTGCCATGGCCGTCTCCTGGTCAGATGGAATAAGCGGACTTCTCTTCCGCCGCGGCGAGGGCCAGGATCTGGCTGGCCCAGCCCGAGGCCCAATCCCGGAGCTGGTGCTCGTCCAGGGGTGCGGGGACGGTGGCCTCGGTCAGCCGGTAGACCCGGTCGGCCAGCTCGCGGTAGATGTCGGCCTGGGCGGACCTGGGGGCCGCCTCGATGGTCGTCTTGCCGGACAGCTCGGCCTGGGTCACGGTCACCGAGCGGGGCACGTACTCGATGATCCGGGTGCCGGTGAGTTCGGCGAAATGGTCGATGATGTCCTTGGCATGGGGGGCGTTGATGGAGTTGGCGATGATCCCGCCGAGCAGCGCGCCGCCCGAGTTGGAGTATTTCAGGATCCCCTTGAACAGGTTGTTCGCGGCATAGATCGACATGAAGTCCGCCGAGGAGACGGTGAACACGTGCTCGGCGATGCCTTCCCGGATCGGCACCGAGAAGCCGCCGCACACCACGTCGCCCAGCACGTCGAAGATGACCATGTCGAGATCGAGTTCCTGGAAGACATGCTTGCGCTTCAGCAGGTCCACGGCGGTGATGATGCCCCGGCCGGCGCAGCCGACGCCCGGGGCCGGTCCGCCGGCTTCCACGCAATACACGCCGCCAAAGCCCTGGAAGACCACATCCTCGAGCTTCACGTCGGATTTCTCTCGCAGGGAATCCAGCACCGTGGGGATGTAGCGCCCGCCGCGGAGCGTATTGGTGGAGTCGCTCTTTGGATCGCAGCCGATCTGGAGCACTTTCAGTCCGGAAGCTCCCAGCGCGGCGCTGATGTTCGAGGTGGTGGTTGACTTGCCGATCCCGCCCTTGCCGTAGATCGCGATCTGCCTGGATTTCTTGCTCATGGGGTACCTTTCGGGGGGAGGATCAATACTAGGAATCGCGCTGGGAGAAGACCTTCTGGAGGCCCTTCCAGTAGGGTTCCTTCGGGTTCTCCTTGGCGAGCCCGTCCAGCGCCTTCTTGTAGACCGCCGTGTCGATGTACGGCCGTATGGACTGCTTGGCATCGATGAATTCGCTCGACTGCATCGTCGCCCAGAACTCGATCACGCCCTTGACGTTGGGGTCCGAGGCCTGGTCCAGGTTCGGGCTGTAGTAGGCCTTCTCCAGCAGCACCGGGTCCAGCTTCACGTACTTGGCGATGGCCGCGATGGTTTCCGGGTGGTGGTCGCGGGTGAACTTCTCGGCGAGGAGGATGGCCCGGATGAAATGCTCCCAGGTGGCCGGGTTGCTCGCCAGGCTCTTCTCATCCACCGTCAGGCGGCAGCACGGGTGCCCTGGAGAAAGGTCTTTGCTGCGGATGACGACCTTCAGGCCTTCTTCCTCCGCCCGCAGGTCGAAGGGACCCCATACCAGCCCGGCATCCACCTGGCCGGATTTCACCGCTTCGATCACGGCGGGGGGGCTCTTCAGCTCGAAGATCTGCAGGTCCTTCTTCCAGTCGATGTGGACCTTCTCCAGCGCCCCGCGCAGCACCGCGTCACCGGTGGCGAGGCGCACGGTGGCGACCTTCTTGCCCTTGAGGTCCCGGACGCTCTTCACGCCCGAGGCATTGGCCGCGGTGGTGACGAGCGCGGTATCTTCGCCCATCACCCCGCCGATGATGCGCAGGTTCGCGCCCTTGGCGATGTGCACCAGCGGCGCGGTGGTGCCGAAGGCGCCGAGGTCAAGCTTGCCCGCCCGCAATGCGGCCAGGCCGTCCGCGGAGTTGGTGAACTCGATGAGCTCGACGTTGAGCCCTTCCTTGGCGAAGAGGCCGTATTCCTTCGCCACGAAAAACTTCGCATGGCCGGTCACGGGCAGGTGGCCGACCCGCAGGGTTTCATTGGCCCGGGCGGCGGCGCATAGCAGGAATGCCGCCATGACCGCGCGGAGCGCGGTTCGGAGGAGGGGAGGCGGATGGATGGGCATGGCGGGACTCCTTCTTGGGCTGTGGCTCAACCGGGGCAGTCCGGTTCCTTCCGGCACCGGCGCCAGGGATCGGGGGATGGATGGAAGGCCACGTGGGCAGATGCACCAAAGGCCGGAACGACCACTTGCGCGATCGGTCCGGCCCTGTTCAGGGGCAGATAGAAAAAACTACCGGGGGACCATCGCAGGCAGATCCCGGCAACAACACAGCCTTTCCCGCACGGGCGACTGATGTTCAGGGAGCTGGGTCACGGGAGATCCTTCAGGATGGGAGCGGGCGGAGGGAAAGGATGAATGATCTGGGTTGCAACCACTCTGAACTCCGGACTCCGAGGTCGTCAAGTCAAAATTTAGCATTCCGGGAAGAAACCTTTGTAATTCGGAACCCATCAGGCCTCATCCTCCCGGGTGGCCGTCTCCAGAAGGAACAGGAAGCTCCGGTAGATCCGGCCCGTGGCCCGGGTGACGCCGATCTCGCAGGTGCGGCTGCTGGAGAAGTGGCCGTCGCAGTCACGGGCCATCACCTCCTGCGCCTCGGGCCGGGTGGCGCTGGCGGTGAGTTCGGGGAAGAGCAAGCCCCGGTCCCCGGCGAAGCCGCAGCAGCCGGCGTCCCGGGGCACCAGGACCGATTCGGCGCAGGCGGCCGCGATCGCCACCAGTTTGGCGGTGAGGCCCATCTTCTCCAGCGAACAGACCGGATGCAGGGCCACGCTGCCCAGCTTGCGGCGCACTTTCAGTTTCGGCAGCAGCTCGTCGTGGGCGAACGCCACCGGGTCGAGGATCCGCAGCCGGTCGAAGCGGGCCTGGTTCTCCGGGCTGAGGTGGGGACGCGCCTCCTTCATGGCGCGGGCGCAGGGGGAGGTGTCCATCACGACGGGCAGCAGGCCTTCCCGGCTCCAGGCCCAGAACCGCTCGACGGCCAGGTTCACCGCGAGCCGGTGGGCCTGGGCGTAGCCCTTCGAGGAGAACGGCACGCCGCAGCAGACGCCGGCGGAATCCCTGGGGATGTGCAGCGGCACGCCGGCCCTTTGGGCCAGGGTCACCAGCACCTCGGGCAGGCTCGGGTGCGCGGGTTCCCCGGGGAGGGCGCCCATCATGCGGGTGATGCAGGAAGGGAAGTAGATGGCCCGGGCGCCTTCGGCGCCGGTGCGGGGCAGGGGCCCGGCGGCATTGGGCAGTTCCGCGGACCACTGGGGCGTGGCCCGGCGGGCCGCCGCCCTGATCAGGCGGGTGAACGCGATCATGGTCCCGGCCCCGGCCAGGCGCTGGACCAGGTGGCCCGAACGCAGTCCCAGGCGGAGCAGGGGCTCCAGCCCCTGGAAATGCCGCTGGACCGTGGCGGCGGCGCCGTGGGCCCAGGCCGGGTGGTTCTGGGCGCGCAGGCGCTTGACCAGCGACCCGGTGTCGATGGCCACGGGGCAGGCGGTGGCGCAAAGGCCGTCCGCGGCGCAGGTGTCCAGGGCCAGGTAGCGGTAATCGTCCCGCAACTCCCGCAGCAGCCCGGGGTCCTCGCCGGTGACTTCCAGGCGGGCCATCTCCCGGCGCAGGACGATGCGCTGGCGGGGGGTGAGGGTCAGGTCGCGGCTCGGGCACTTGGGCTCGCAGAACCCGCACTCGACGCACTTGTCGACTTCCTCCTCCACGGCGGGCATGGGCTTGAGATGGGCCAGGTGGGCCCTGGGGTCGGGATTGAGGATCACGCCGGGGTTGAGCAGGCGCCCGGGGTCCACCAGATTCTTGAGCCGGGTCATGACCCGGGTCGCCTCGGGCCCCCACTCGGTTTCCACGAAGGGCGCCATGTTCCGCCCGGTGCCGTGCTCGGCCTTCAGGGCGCCGTCGTACTTGCGCACCACCAGCTCCACCACGTCCTCCATGAAGCGGGCGTACTGGTCCACCGCGGCCTGGCCGTTGAAGGACTGGCTAAGGACGAAATGGATGTTGCCGTCCTTGGCGTGGCCGAACACGATGGCGTCGTCGTAGCCGTGCGCGGCGAACAGCCGGGTCAGGTCCAGGGTGGCCTCGGCCAGGGATGCCAGGGGGAACACCACGTCCTCGGTGATGACCGAGGTTCCCCGCGCGCGGATGGCGCCGACCGACGGGAAGGTGCCCTGGCGGATCTTCCAGTAGGCGGCCTGCTGGCCGGCGTCGCGGGTGAAGCCGGCGGGCTCCAGCAGCGTGAGCCCGCGGCAGGCTTCCAGGGCCGCGCGTTCCAGCTCCGCCTGGCTGGCGCCGGCCACGGCCTGGAACTCCGCCAGCAGCGCGGCGGCCCCGGCCGGGAGGGTGCGGATGCGCGGGTCGATCCCCGGCTGGTCCTCCACCGAGCGCAGGGTGGCGCGGTCCATCAGTTCCAGGGCCGCGGCCCCGGCGTCGCGCAGGGGCACGATGGCCCGGCACGCGGCGTGGATGTCGGGGAACAGCAGGAAGCCGGTGACCTTCACTGGCAGATCGGGTACGGTGCGCAGCACCGCTTCGGCGATGAAGGCCAGGGTCCCTTCGGAGCCGACCAGCAGGTTGCGGAAGATGTCCAGCGGCCGGTCGAAGTCCAGGAAGGCGTTGAGCGAATAGCCCACGGTGTTCTTCATGCGGTACTTGGCACGGATCCGGCCGGCCAGGGCGGGGTTGCCCTCGAGTTCGGCCTTGAGCGCCAGGAGCCCCTGGGCCAGGGCCGGTTCCCGGGCGCGCAGCGCCGCGTCGGCGCCGGCCGCGGCGGTGTCGATGACCGTGCCGGAAGGCAGGGCGAAGGTGAGGGAATCCAGGGTGTGATAGGCGTTCTGGGCCACCCCGCAGCACATGCCGCTGGCGTTGTTGCTGAGGATGCCGCCCACGGTGCAGGTGCCGATGGAGGCGGGGTCGGGGCCCAGCTTGGCCGACCAGGGGCGCAGGGCC
>Ga0181535_10003252_pt1 | contig 19019 bp, 16 predicted proteins | sample PEATcosm2014_Bin_44_FD_119774 | JGI IMG/M metagenome (GOLD analysis project Ga0181535, IMG submission 119774) | Peatland microbial communities from MTU Mesocosm Facility, Houghton, MI, USA - PEATcosm2014_Bin17_30_metaG | ecosystem: Environmental > Terrestrial > Soil > Wetlands > Peat | place... | reverse complement strand
CCCAGCGTCAGGTGAGCTTCCGGCTCGCGCGGATTTTCCGTCTTTGCCGCACCCGCATCAACTCCACGGCGTGTGGGTTTCCAAAACCGCAGAAGTCCAACCACGCAGGCGGTGGAAAACATGGCGGCAACCACGTCCACGGCGTAAGGCCCCCAGAAATTCGAGCAGGCGAATTGAGCGAGCGCGAAGCTTCCGCCACCGACGAGCGCAATCGGCCAGGACCTCTTCAATCCCTTGCCGCCGGCGACGACCCAAACCAGATAGCCCGGCAAGATCAAGGAAAGGAACGGGAGTTGCCGCCCCACCATGGCGGAAAGCTTCATCAGGTTGAGGCCCGTCACTCCAGCGAGCGCGACGATGGGGATTCCCAGTCCGCCAAATGCCACCGGGGTCGTGTTGGCGATGAGGGCAAGGGTCACCGCCTGGCGCGCCGTGAATCCCAAGCCGAGCAGCAGAAAGCCCGCCACGGCCACGGGAGAACCAAAGCCGGATGTACCTTCAAGCAAGGCTCCGAAACAAAACGCCACCAGGATCGCTTGCACGCAGGGGTCACCGGACGCGTGCTCGCTCATCCATCGGCGCAGCAAATCGAAATTGCCAATGTCGACGGTAAGGTTGTAAAGCCACAGCGCGGCAAAGACGATCCAGAGAATCGGCCAGAGAGCGTAAACAAAACCATACAATCCGCTGATCGCGGCCAAGGGTACGGGCATGCCCCACACAAAAATGGCAAGGAGGAACGCGGTGGCCAAGCCCAACGCGGCGGACAGTGCTCCACTCTTGCGCAGTCCGCCCATCAAAATCAGAACCACGGCCAGCGGCAACGTGGCGAGAAGCGCCGAGACCCCCAGGCTGTGCGCGGGGGCGAGGGGCTGCGGCCACAAAAAGGCCAGGACGGCGGAGTGACGAGGGACAAGTGACGAGTGACGAACAGCAAGGTGGCTTGCGCACTGCATTGCGCGGGCGACGGGGGGTGAAACACAGGTTGCAAGCATGCAATGTCCTGGCACGGATTTCTCAGCGCGACGGCCGGGCGATGGACGGATTCTCTGGCGCCGCCCGTTGTCTGCCTACTGCTTTCTGCCTACTGCTCACTGACTATGAATGTCTGCCAATTCCTGCTCGGTGAAGCCCACCAGCTCCGGCTCAATGGCGAGGGCCATGCCGGTTTTCGCCCGAACGGTCTGCCGGATGTGCTGGGCCAGGGCGATCACGTCCGCGGCCGTCGCGCCGCCCTGGTTGAGCAACACCAGCGGCTGGGTTTCGTTCACCTGCGCGCCGCCGATGCGATGCCCCTTGAGGCCGCAGACCGAAATCAAGAAAGCCGTGAGTATCTTGATTTGGTCACGCGAGGGGAAGCGAGTCCGCATCTCTTCCAGTCGTGCGAGTTCCTGCGAAGAGAAGTTGCGCGCGATGTTCTCGTGCAGCACCGCGTATTCGGCTTCCGACAGGGACAGGTTTTTGAAGAACGAGCCGGCATTCCCGCCCCTTTCCTCGCGCGGGAAGGGAAACTTGCTGTCGCGGATGGAGATAATCGCCTGGCGGATTTCTGCGAGAGAAGGTTGGGTCGAACCACGCGCCGCAAAGTAAGTCCGCAAGTCGGGATAGTCGAGCTGAGGGCGCCCATGCTTCGTGAGGCGAAGTGTAAGCCCTAAGATAATGAGCTGCCCGCGCGCGGTTGTGTTGAAGATGCTGCGCCGGTAACCAAAACCACAATCTGCGGCGCTCAGGGCGCGCGGCGTGCCAGTGGAAATTTCCACCACCCGGGCCGACTGGACCACGTCACTCACTTGTTGGCCGTACGCGCCGATGTTTTGGACGAGTGCCGCTCCCGCCTGGCCGGGGATGTGCGAAAGGTTTTCGATTCCCCACATGTCTCGCTCCACCGTGTGTTGGACGATGTCGTCCCACTTTTCACCCGCGTTGATTTCCAGGGTTACGGTCTCGTCGTCTTCATGGAGGATTCCCGTTCCCACGCACGCCGGGTTCAGCACCACGCCGTCGTATCCGCGGTCATTCACCAGGATGTTGCTTCCGCCTCCGAGGACGAAGAGCGGCACCCCGCGCTGGCCGGCAAAGTCGATGGCCGCACGGAATTCCTCCAGGGAAGCGGCGTGGGCGAAATATCGCGCGGGTCCGCCGATCTTGAAAGTGGTGTACGGCTTTAGCGGTTCTGCCTCGTTGAAGACAAGGCCCGCGGCGCCGATGGGAGAAGGCATAAGGCGTGATTGTAACAGGTCAATGGACGCGCCGCTCCTGGCCCGCCCAATATTTTTCGCGAAGGACTTTCTTCAGGATTTTCCCGGTTCCACCTTTCGGCAGGGAATCGGCAAATTCAATGGACTTGGGGATTTTGAATCCCGCGAGATGCTTACGGCAATGATTCAACAGTTCGGCTTCGCTGCATTCGAGTCCGGGCCGCAGGGTAATCACGGCTTTGGCAACTTCTCCCCATTGCGCGTCGGGAATAGCAATGACGGCGCATTCCAATACGGCGGAGTGCTGATAAAGCACGCGTTCAATTTCCGCCGAGGCCACATTCTCGCCGCCGCTCAGAATCATGTCCTTCGACCGATCGACAATCAGGATGTACCCTTCCTCATCGATTGTGCCAAGGTCCCCGGTGTGGAACCAACCGTCGCGAATGGCAGCGGCCGTGGCTTCCGGCTGGCGCCAGTACCCTTCCATCACCACGTCGCCGCGGACGACGACCTCACCCACTTGCTGGCCGTCGGCGGCGACGTCGCGCCCATCGAGGTCGACCACGCGAATCTCAGTGCCTGCCATGGCGTAGCCTGCTGTCGCCTTGCGGCGGAGATTCTCCTCTTCAGGTTCGTCCTCGATGTGTTCCTTGATGTGGGCCATGGTGATGACAGGCGATGTTTCCGTGAGCCCATAACCCCCCTTTACTACACAACTGGGGATTTTCTTTTCCACCTCGCGGATCAGAGCCGTGTTAGTGGGAGCGCCGCCCATCATGACTTCATGCACGCTGCTCATGTCGTATCGGGAAAAGTCCGGATGATTCAGCAGGGCGATGACCATGGCGGGAACCATGTGCAGACGCGTGACCCGCTCGCCCTGAACCAGCGCCAGGACCGAAGGGGGATCGAACTTTCGCAGCATCACGTGCCGCGCCCCGGACAGGGTGAAGATATGAGGCGCACCCCAACTGTTGACGTGGAAGAGCGGCACCGTGTAGAGGTGCACATCGCGGTCGGAGGCGCTCATGCCCAGGGCAGTATAAAAGGCGTGCAAATAGAGATTGCGGTGCGTCAGCATAACCCCTTTGGGATACGCGGTCGTGCCACTGGTGTAAAACAATTCGGCCACGGAGTTTTCGTCAATTTCGCCGTAATCAATACCGGCAGGCTCGTAGGCGGCCAGCAGTTCGTCATAGGTGTTATCAAGCGCCCAGGCAGGCTTCGCATCGCGCAGAGAGATGTAGTACTCAATCGACGGGGCGCTAGCCCGCAGCGCCTCCACCAACGTCATGAACTCGGGATCAAAGCAAAGGACGCGAGGGGCGGCGTCGTTCAAAATGTAAGTCAGCTCTTCCGGAGCCAGGCGGATGTTCATCGCCAGCAGGACGGCGCCGATCTGCGGCACGCCATAGTACGCTTCCAGCAGTCGATGGCAATTGAAGCTCAGGTAGGCAACGCGGTCGCCCTTCCGCACCCCAAGACGCAAGAGGGCGGCGGAAAGCCGGTCGGCGCGCTCGTTGAATTGTCGATAAGTGAAGCGATCCTTGCCGCACACGACGCCGATCTTGTGGCCAAACAGTTGCGCCGCGTGCCGTTTGAACCGCACAGGCGTGAGGGGGAGCAGCATTTGCACCTCTCTTTAATCTATTGGGCGGAAGAGTACCGGTCACAGGCGTCGCGAATGGCGCGCATCAGTTTCTCGTTCGCGCCACCCGCGCGCAGACGGTCTTCCGCCGCGCGATCCAACTGGAAGTTGACGCCGTGCTGCTGAATGAGTATGAAAATACGGTCCTTCGAGACATCGCTGCCTTGCAGCAGGTGCAGAATTTGGCTGACGCTCAGCGCCTGAGAGTCACCGGGGGAGAGTCTCGCGCCGGCCATATAGCGGGCGGATTCAATCAGCTTCTGGGTGGCCCCGGCCGAGCGAAGTTTCTCCTCCACCTCGGGGCTGACCTGGAAGTCGACACCGTTGTCTTCGATGTTGGCAATGATGTTCGCTTCCGGCACTTGGGACTGGAGCAGACTCAGCACGTCATCGAGCTTCACGGCACTCGACTGGTAACTGCGCAGTTCGGGTGCGGCAGGGTTGTGAATCGCCACCAGCAGTTTGGGTTCGGCGCCAAGATCGCGCAGCTTCTCGTCGGTGTCGGGCGACGGCAGGAAACTTACACCGCACGCCACGACGAGTTGAATCAGCCGGTCCATCGTGACGCCCGCGTGCAGCAGCTCGGACAGCGCCGTGAACTCGATGATTTTCGCGCGGCTGCCGCGCCGGCAGGGTCCCGCCGGAGTATGCAGGTTAAAAGAGGCGGCGATGACCCGGCCGTTGGTTTCGGTGGCTTTCACGGCAATGGCGTTATTGCCGGGCAAGAGTTCGAAGCCGGGACGGAGGTGAAGGTTCAGCCGCAGCACCTTGCCGTTGATGCCCGGCCGTGTTTCCGAGATCCGCGATGCGGCGGCGCCGTTCACCGTGGGAAAGATTTGGCCATAATCAAGGTTGTCAGCGTCGGGCGAGAGAATATGCAACAGAACCACTTGAACGTCGGCGGATTCAAGGTAGACGGTGGGCTGATCGGTGGCCGTGATTTTCGCCTCAGGAACTTCGATTTGGACGGAGGGGGAGTTTTCAGTTGGAACGCCCCGAACAGATCTGGCACCAATGAGAACTCCCCCGATGACCATCAATAAAATCACGGGCCGAACAGCAGGCGGCCGCGCGTTCAGCATAACGATGCTCCGCAAACGACTATTGGTTTTTGTTGACGGCCGGCACCACGTTCATGGCGGCCCCGGTCACAGCGCTCCCGGTGCGCGTGAGATTTCCACCCACCAACGCGGCCTTTCCAACCGCTTGCTTCGTTCCCGGCACCTTTCGAGCGGACGAGTCGAACTTGCTGTTGGTCACAAGCCCGGGCTCTACCCCTCCTCCGCCGGCCGTCATCAGGAGGCCGCCACCAAGGGGAGCTTCCGGGAAGCCGGGCTTCCAGCGGGTGTCACCCAGCAGCCGCAGATAATCATAAAGGATCTCCATGTTGGGGGGCAGCGTACCACTATACTTCGCGGCGTCCACGCGCGCATCCTGGTAGGAGGTGACGTACTCTTTGATTGCCTGGACGGCCTCCTGCTGGCTGGCCGAGTCAGGCTTGTCAATCAGCAGAAGAGCGCGCTGAAGTTGTGCTTCAGGGATGAAGTGCCGATTGGCGTCGAGCTTGATGGCGCTCGCCAGCTCAATGTTTGCCTGGTCGCGCTCGGCGCTCGTGCGCGCAAGCAGCTTCAAGACCTGGCCGTAGTAGTACCGTGCGCGGGCGTCGTCGGTGCGCAATGCCACGGCTTGGCTCAGGTTCTTCCGCGCCATGTCGAACATATCGAAGTAGAGCGACAGGATCCCGTTATCGCGCTTCAGTTCCGCCATCATCAATTGATAGTCGGGACTGGTCCCGATCAGTTGGGAGGCGGCCAGCTTCTTCTGGTAGTCCGGCTTGAGCGTGGTCCCAATCGCCTTCTGGGCGTATTCGGTGCGGTCCTGGATGCGCTTTTTGTTCCCCAGGAATCCCAGTCCGACGCGTTGATCCACCGTAACCGCACTGGTCATCGCGAGGTACAATTTCGGCACTTCCTGAATGTCATAGTTCTTGTCCAGCGTATTCTTGAGAGCAAAATCATCGGCGGCGTTTTCTTGGACGAAATCCCAGTCCACGTCAATGCGCCGGGAGAATGCCGCGCCCAGCACTGCTCCGGTGATAGCTCCGCCGCCCCCTACCAACGCCGCAGATTCAGTGCTGCCGCCCCGCGCACCCCCCACCAGTGCTCCTGCTGCGCCGCCAATGATAGCACCGTAAATGGCGGTTTTGCGTTCCTGCCGGCGATTGTATTCTTGCTCGGCGAGTGCGGACATTACCTTGACCTTCCAGTGGTCCAGATAAACGTGGGCGAGCTCGTGGCTCAGGATATAAGCCATCTGCGCCTCGTTGTCGGTGAGCGAAATGAGGCCTGTGGAAATGAAGACCGTTCCGGTGGAAAGTGTGTATGCCAGCGGTACCGGCGATTGAATGACCTTGAAGGCGTAAAGCTTCTGCGAGTCTGCGGGCACCAGCGACTGACCCACGCGGTTTACGTAGTCCTGCACGCGCGGATTATCGTAAAGCGCGCGATGGATCTTGATCACATCGCCTTCCTTCACCACAATTTGTTGCGAGTCCGAGGTGTTGATGCCGAAGGCCTCCATGGCGTGCTCGCTTTGAAGGTCCTGATAGGCCTGGTCCACCCGGTCGTGGAAATCCGGGTCCGCCGTGTACTCGTCCTGGGCGAATTCCGCCAGGTTGGCGTATTTCTTCGCTTGCTCGTCCCGGCGCTTCTCGGCCTTCTGCTGAAGTTCCTCTTCCTTGTCCTGGTCACTCTTGTGCTTCAGTCCCAATTGCGCCGAGGCAACCTGAGTGAAGAAGAGCAGCAGAAACATAAGGCTTACCGAAGCGCCATAAAAAGCACGCGTGGGCCTAAGCATGGCACACCCCCTAATTGTAATGTCCTGAGTAATCCAACTTTACCCCAAGGAAAGGTTGATTTCAATCACCACCACATCTGGTAGTGTGTGTATGCCACAATATGGCATATGGTAGTAGAATTGACTCTCGATTTTGGCCCGGGGTTAGAGGTGGATTGACAGGTTTTTTGTGGGGAAGGTTCTGAAACCGATGAGGCATCGAGCAAACGGATTCTCGGAAAACTCGAGGATTAGGGTTGCCCCTTGGGCCATCGGCGCGGCGATCGTATTCGTGGCGGCACTTCCAGCTGCGCCGTCAGCGTTGCTCGCCCAGAGGCAGCAGATCGTTTGGAGCGATCAGGAAAAGCCCATCGTGCAGGCTTTGCAAGGGCTGCGCTCCCTGCCCGACGATACGAGAGCGGGGGCGACCAAGCAACTGGCCCTCGACATCCGCGCGCTCCCGCCGGGCGATCACAAGCTGAGGCTGGCCAATGAGCTGGCGATGCTCTCCACCGAAGGTGACTTTGGCCACGACGCCTTGCAGGAAGTCGCAACTACGCTGGCCACGGCCTTGGCGGAGCATCCGGCTCCGGACGACCGCGGCGAGCCTGCCGAGCCCTACCTCGAACTGGCTCAATTGGTGCGCTGCGAGCACGTGCAGGCTTCAGTAGACTCACCCCAATTTGGCAAGGCCATGGCAGAACTCGAGGCGTACGACAAGGACCGGCAGCAGGCGGACTTTACGCTGACCGACCTCAATGGCAAACCGTGGAGCCTGAAGAGTCTCCAGGGGAAGGTGGTGCTGGTGAATTTCTGGGCCACATGGTGCCCGCCTTGCCGCAAGGAAATGCCGGATCTCGAGGCGCTGTACCAGCAGTTTCGAAAACAGGGCCTGTTGGTCCTCGCCATTTCCGATGAAGACGCGGGCAAGGTTAAGCCCTTCATCGCGGAAAAGGAGATTTCGTACACCGTGCTGCTCGACCCGGGCGGCAAAGTGAATACTTTGTTCCACGTCTGGGGCATACCCAATACGTTCATTTACGATCGCAGCGGAAAACTCGCGGCGGAATCGATTGACATGCGCACCCGCAAGCAGTTTCTCGGCATGTTGGCGCAAGCCGGCCTCTAGTAGCGCGACAGAGCCTCGACATTCCCCGCGATGCACTATGATTCCCGAAACCTGACGCATCACGCGCGGTCACTGGTGTCCCGCGCCCGAGCGTTACTTTGCGTCGGTACGCACAGGCGGCTTGTAGAGTTGCGCCGCGTCAACGAAATAGCCGTCGGTGTACCGGTCGTGGTGGCGAACCCAGGCCATGGTATGGGCCAGACCTTCTTCATCTCGGCCCTTCGGCGCCAGGTCGAGGAAGTTGTAGGTGCCCACCAGAATGTCGAGCCCGCGCGCGTAGGTGGAATAGGTGTGGAAGATTTCGCCGGCCTCGTCCTTGTAGAACACACTAGCTCCGGGCGCCTCCTCACTGGGGAACTCGCCCACTGCGTAGTTGTATAGCACCTTGCCCTTTGCCTTGTCCTCACTCGTAAAGGACACATGATAGTCGTAGTTGAAGTCGCTTCCAAACGACGACACCCACGTGAACCGCCAGCCCATCCTTTTCTTGAAGGTTTCAATTTCCGCTAGCGTCGCGCGCGAAACTACCGCCAGCGTGACGTCGCGATGCGCAAGATGCACGGCGGCGCCGTCAAAATGGTCGGCCAAATACGAGCAGCTCGGGCAACCCTCTTTCCACCCGGGGCCGAACATGAAATGATAGATGACGAGCTGATGGCCTTTGCCAAAGAGATCGGCGAGCGTCACCTTGCCGTTGGGCCCCTCGAATACGTATTGCTTCTCTACCTTTTCCCACGGCAGTTCGCGGCGCGCCCGGCTTAAATCATCGCGCAGCCGGGTGAATTCCTTTTCCTTGGCCAGATGTTCCTTGCGGGCCGCCACCCACTCGGCCGGCGATACGACTTTGTGATGCTGGGGTTGCGTGCTGCTACCTGCCATCGTGATTCTCCTTTGATTGGATTTTTTCCGCCACGTTCTTCGAGCCGAATTTCTTGAGGACGATTGCTGCGAACCCGCCTGCCGAGGTTGCGCCGCTAGTAATCAGTGCCACAGTTGAGATGCACGCAGGACACATGTGATCCTCCTTTCGTGACGCGGATATGCACCGCGACCGAAATCACACGACGCGGGGATCGGATGAAGCCTCGGCGCGCTTGCGGACCCGTTCGAGGATGGCCCCCCAGCCCTTGCCGACGTTTCTCTTAAGATCCTCCTCAATGAATCCCAGCGCGGTGTGCCGGAATGTGATCAAGGTTCCGCCGTCGGCCTCGGACAGCCGGTATTGCACGTTCGACGCAAACGGATAGGAAGCGAATAAGGGCCCCGTGATTTCGAGCAAGGTCGGGCGTTTGATGGCCTGCACGTGCCCCCAGAAATGGCCATTGTCGCCGCCCAAGTCGCGATACCACCTTCCGCCCGGCCACGGCTCGATTTTCATCGGCATGGGCTTGCCGTCCTCCACCTCGTTGTAGGGCCCAATTTGGTCCAGCAATGCGGCGAAAGTCTTTTCGATCGGCGCACTGACATGAATTTCCTGATTGATGTTTAGCGTCAGATCTTCGACGGTCTGTGCCGGCTGAGTCACGTTTCCTCCTCGCAGTGATGTTGGAATTGAATACCGTTCACGGCTCCGTTTATTCCTCGGCTCGTTCCTTGATGCGGATCAATTGGTGCTGCCAGAAGCGTTCGAATTTGCCCGCCCACTCGTATAGCGGCCGGATCGCCTCGGCATTGGTTCGATAGAGCTTCTGGCGGCCATCGCGCCGCACACGGACAAGGCCAACGTCGCGCAGCACGCGGAGGTGCTTGGAGACGGAGGGCTGCTCCATGCCCAGCGCTGCCACAATATCGCCGACGGGACGGTCCCGAAGCGCGAGATAGCTCAGGATTTCCCGGCGGCGGGGTTCAGCGACCGCATTGAACGCATCAGTAGTGGTGGCAGCCCGTGCCATGTGGAAACATTAAATTCCTATATGGGAATATGTCAAGCGATTTCTTCCTTTCACTACCAGAGGGCCGCGCAACTTTCTAGAGGGGGAGCGGGCGAACGAGGGGCTTAACCGCGTGCGCTCCGAGTGATGGCGCTGGCCAGGTTCAAATGGCGGGGTTGCCGGTCACAAAATTTGGGTCGGATTCTAAGGCAGGGAGTTTGACTTTGCCAGAATCTGGTTTTGAGCTGACGCGCGCGTCCTCCTGCTGCCACTTCTTTGCCAACTCATTTAACTCGTCCAGGACCTTGGAGATATCCTTCATCCGGCTCGTGATCCCATATGTTACGGCAGGGGGAATGGTGGGTTTGTAATCCCGGAACACGAACCCTTTTTCTTCCAGGATGCGGAGCCGCTCGGTCAGGACCCGCGATGAAATCCCGGCCACCTGCCGGCGCAGCTCTCCAAAGCGAGTTGGCCCATGGGTGCTCAAAGTCCAAAGAATGTGCATGGTCCATGGGCGGGCGAGCACCTCCAGTAAACCATGGAAAGGGCACGCTTTAGGTACTTCGATCTCGCGTTGCATCCCTCGGCCTCACCTGGTTACTTTAAAATGCCTACTTTACAAAAGCAAGTAGTTACTTAAAATAACTATGGTGGGTGCATGAGTCGCCTACAAGACGATAAAACGGAGGGTTCAATGAAACTGCTTAAAATCGATTCCAGTGCTCGCCGCAATTCCATCTCCCGCAAGTTGACGGCACAGTATGCCGAAGCATGGGCCAAGAACCACCCCGGCGGCGAGGTCATCGAGCGCGATCTCGCCGCAATTGCCTTGCCCCTCGTTACCGATGAATGGGTGGAGGCCATGCGCGTCGATCCTTCCCAATTAACACCAGCCCAACGGCAAACACTTGCGGTATCCGATGCTCTGATCGATGAGATCGAGAAGGCCGATGTGATCGTGATTGGCGCTCCGATGTACAACTTCAGTATCTCGTCCTCACTCAAGGCATGGATCGACCAGGTTGTTCGGATCGGGAAGACAGTCGTCTATGGTGCAGAGGGCCCCAAGGGGCTTCTTGCGGGCAAGAAGGTCTTTGTCCTCACCTCAAGAGGAGGCTCTTATGGGCGCGGAACACACTACGAGAAATTTGATTTTCAGGAGCCTTATTTGCGGCATATGCTGGGATTCATTGGCCTTACAGATGTAACGTTCGTTCATGCCGACAACCAATTGCGGCCGTCTGCAGGCCCTTCCCTCACGGCCGCAAGCGAGCAGATTGCCAAGCTCGCTGCCTAATGCAGTCACAACCGCGCCCGCCTGCGAAGATCCGCGGACCTACAGATCAGGTCGCGCTTCGGCTCCTCGTTTCGAGGTCGAGGCGGCATCGCGCCGCCACGTGGCGGGGTAATCCCGCCGTTACGTGACGCCCTCCACTCAGAATTCGTAATTCAGCATTCATAATCGTTCATTCATACCGCAGCGCTTCGACGGGATGAAGGTGGGAGGCGCGGAGGGCGGGGGCGAGTCCGCTCAAAAGGCCAACCATCAGCAGGATGACGGTGGATATCCCGATCGTACCCAATGAGATTGTCAGGTGGATATCGCCTTTGCCGGACGTGTCTTCGTAGAGTGGACCGTAAAAGGGCAGGGTGCCGATAGCGGCGGAGAGGCCATAGGCGAGCAGAATGCCCAAGATCCCTCCCGCTACCGCCAGCACCAAGGCTTCCACCATGAATTGCGCCTGGATGTGGCGCCGCCGGGCTCCCAGTGCTCGCCGCAGGCCGATTTCGCGAATGCGCTCGTCGACGGCCACCAGCATGATATTCATCAAGCCAACGCCGCCGATCCCCAGGGTCAATGCTCCCACAAAGGTGAAGAGAGCTTCGAACCCGATGGTGATGCCGTCGATGATGGGGCGGAACTGCTCGCGCCCGAACATCTGGATGGCCCGCTCGTCGGTGGGGGAGAAGCGCTGGCGCTTGGCCACCGCGGCGCGCACTTGGGCCATGGACGGCTTTTCAAACTGCGGCGCGATGGGCTCGTAGACAAGCACCGAGGCGTAGCGCGTATCCCAGAGGTCGCCGGCCGTAGAGTAGGGGATGAAAGCGCACTCGTCGTCGGCGTTGAAGTAGTTGCTGTCTTGAATCTTAAGTTCCATTGTCCCGATAACGGTGAAGCGCATGCCGCTAATGCGCACCGTCTCGCCGATCGACGGCCTGCCGGCGAAAAGCTTCTCGCGGAGGCGAGAGCCAATGAAAACCACGCGGCGGCGCTCGAGTTCATCTTCCGGGCTCAGCCAGCGGCCTTCGCTTGGGACTTCATTGCGCATCTCGCCATACTCCGGACAGACGCCGCGAATGGCCGTGCTCGACATGCGATCTGCGTACGAAGCAGGCAGCCAGCGGACACTCTCCATGCACACCGTCTTCACCAGCGGGGCCTCCGCCCGGATGTTCTCAACGTCCACCTTCTCGAAGACCACGTGCTTGCCGGCCCGCTCGCCCCCTGCCTGCTCGCTGGTCTGCTGCGGCCAGCAAATGACGGCCCCCTTGCCGAAGGCATCGAACGAGGCAACAACAATGCCGCGCAGGCTCCTGCCGTAGGCGATCAACAATGCCACCGCCGCAATTCCCCACACAATGCCGAGCATGGTGAGGAAACTGCGCGTCGGCTGGCGACGGAGCGAGATGTAAGCTTGCTTCAGGATTTCGATTAGCATATAGCTCTCACGATCAGCTAAAACATCAAGTCAAGAGTCAAAGCGCAAAAGTCAAAAGTAAAGAACCATGCGGCATTGACTTTTGTGCGGTGAGTTTTGATTTGCTCTTCATGGCAAGGTACGAACTTCTTGCTTTCTTCGCACGGCATTTGGGGTCTTGAGCTTTTCACTTTTGCCTTTTGACTTTTGCACTTTGCCTTTTTATTTGTCCCTTCTAACGCCCGACCTGCGGTGGATGAGCCGCAGGGCCGGAGAGCTTGCCCTGCGCTACCAACTCCTGCCGGACTCACCCTCCCGCCTCGAACCGAAGCGCCTCGATGGGATCCACTCGGGCGGCTCGTGTGGCCGGGTAGAGGGCGGAGACCACTGCGATCGCGCCCAGCACCGCAAATGACATCGTGCCGGATTGCCACGTGGGAAGCATGCCTGCAAAGAAGGGTGGCATGGGGAGCAGGTTGACGAGTCCACACAGTGCGTAAGCTAATCCCAGTCCTGCTCCGCCGCTGAGGAAAACAATGATGAGCGTCTCGACGAAAAACTGCTGGAGGATGGCGCCGGAGCTGGCCCCCACCGCCTTGCGCACGCCGATCTCCCGGGTGCGTTCGCGCACGGCCACTAGCATGACGTTCATTACCCCGATGCCACCCAGAAGCAGTGTCGTGATTCCCATGGCTCCCATGAAGTACTTCATCGCGTCCATTAGCTTCCCAACTGCCTTGGCATTCTCCACCGTATCCCAAACGGGCGAGGCTTCTTTGTCCAGGGGATCAAAGTTGTGCAGGCGTCCCAGCGCGCGCTTGACCTGGTACTTGCAGGTTTCGTGGTCCTCGAGTGAATTGGGAACCACAAGCAACTGATCGAGTGCCGTGGGCAAAGCCGGCGGCTTGCTGGGGAAATCGTGCAGGATGGCGCTGAAGGGGACAAAGACCTTGTCCACGTCCCAACCGTCGTAGCAACTGTTCTGATCTTTGGAGGTCATAACCCCGACGACCGTATAAGGGATGTCGTCAAGGAAGATCGTCTCGCCAATGGCCGAACGGCTGGAAAACAGTTGCTTCTTGATGTTGCTGCCAAGGAAAGCCACGCGGCGGCCGGCTTGCTCATCCCCCCAGTCGTAGAATCGGCCCGATTCAACCTTCACCGAGCGCACCTCGGCAAACGGCGGGTATGAGCCGGTGACCAGGGGAGAGGCATTGTTATAAAGGCTCCGAGCTTTCAGACCGCTTCGCTCAAGCTCCGGCAACACATAGCGGCAACAGGTGGCCTCTTCCCGCACTGGCGCGACGTCGCCCGCCTGCCAGGTTACCTCGCGGCCCGCGCGCAGACCGCCTGCCTGCATGCTGGTCCGCCCATGGAAGAAGATTATTAAGTCCTTGGCAAAGGTTTCCTGCTGCTTCGCCTGCCCAACGCGTAAGCCTTCTCCGGCGGCTACCATTAGAGTGATGGAAATGATGCCCCAGGCGATCCCAAACATGGTTAGGAAGGTCCGCAGCTTGTGCGACCACAAGGTACGGAGCGTGTCGAGGAGTAAGTCAGTGAAGATCATTTGTCCTTCGTCCTTTGTCACTTGTCCTTCGCCCTTTGGTCTCTCTTCGATTGCGACCCGAATCGGTGCAGGCACTATGTGCAAGGGACCAATGACAAAGGACTACGGACGTCTTTACTGCAGTACCACCTGCTGCCCATCCTTCAACCCACTGATCAGCTCGGTTTTGACGCCGTTGGAGATTCCAAGCTTCACGGGGAGTTTTTGTTTGCCGATCTTGGTGCCCGGCGCGGGAGTCTCCACGAAGGTGTTACGGTCCTTGTCGTAGATGACCGCCGCTTCGGGAACTTGCAGCACGTTCTGCTTCTCTTCCAGGATGATCTCGGCGTTAGCGGTCATGTTCGCTTTAAGCTCGCCGGCGGGGTTTTGAATGGAGACCTTGACCTCGAACGTGGTGACGTTGTCCTTTTCCACGCCCATGGGAGAAATCTTCGTAACTTTGCCCTCAAACTTCTTGTCCTTGAGCGACTCCACGACAATGCGAGCGCGTTGACCCATGTAAACCTTGCTGATGTCGGCCTCGTCGACTTTCCCTCGGACGTAGACCTCGCTCACATCGCCCAGCGTCATCACCAGAGTCGCCTGCGAGCCGAGAATCAAGATGGAACTGACCGCGTCGCCCACTTCCACATCGCGAGAGAGCACCAGGCCGTCCATCGGGCTTACAATCGTCGAATTGCGCAGGCCTTCCTCGGCGCTTTCTAACGCCGCTTGCATTTGGGCCACTCGGGCCTTGGTGCGAGCGATCTCCGCCCGGCTCACGGCCAAGTAGCGCTGCGCGGACATCTGCTTGTTAAGGCCCAGTTGGTAAGTCTTGTTGGCATCGTCCAGGGTCGAAGCGGAGACCACTCCCTCGGCTGCCAGCTTGCGATTCCGCTCGACGGCGGACTTCAGAAACGGAAGGTCCGGACCCTCGGCATCGACCTTGTTGCGCTCATACGTGGCTTGGGCGGACTCGACGGCCGCTTGGGCAGCTTGTAGGTTGGCCCGGGCTTCGGCCACACTGGCTTGCAACTGCTCCTTGTCAAGCTCCACCAGAACCTGTCCAGCCTTTACGCGGTCGCCGTAATCCGCGAGAATCTTCTCGACAATGCCGCTCGCCTTGGACTTGACCTCGACTTTAGCGAGGGGCTCGATCTTGCCCGTGGCCACCACCGAACGCGCCAGGTCGCCGCGAGTTACGCTCGCCAATTTCGAAGGATCAATCGTGTTGTTGGGACGCAATGCCGCGGAAATCCCAATGCCCCCGCCTACTACAATGAAGCCGACAATCGCCAGGACGTACCATTTCTTGCGCTTGCTATGATGAGTGTTCGCCATATTTGTCTCCGGACGGCTCGTACCAATGCTACCTTCTAAATCCTCATACGCGTCCCAACCCGCGAATGTTCCCGCTTCACGAGGTCAGCGCAGAGGAGAGGCTCGCGGAAAGGAAGGCGTCATCTCCGCTTCCTTGGTGAATTGAGATTGAAGGGGTGTTTCTGACGGGGTCGCTAACGCTCGAGGAACAATCCTTGAGCAAGTCGGCTGGGAGTCTGGCGGTGCTTTCGTGAACGGACGGGGTCGGCCGCGTGCCTGCCAACGGCTTGCACAGGGCCGAGGGAAGGGCCGGGATATCCGCATCCGGCGGCCGCGCTGGGAACGTTAGACTGGCGGCCTACGTCCGAGGGTCGAAGACACTTAATCCTCTCGTCCCGAGGGTTCTTTAATGTTAGTCAGATTTAACCCGGGGCCTAATTGACCTTGGGAGAATTTGGGCTCGCCGGCGGTTGCAGGTAGCTTACCGGGGAGCTGACCACATCGATTTCGACGCGCGTCAGGCCCTCCCCTGTGAACCCGAGCTCTCGTGCCGCTGCCCACGAGACGTCGATCAGTCGTCCATCGACCCCTGGGCCGCGATCATTGATCTTCAACAGGGTGGATTTAGAATTCTTGAGATTCGTAACGCGAACCCTCGTGCCCAAGGGCAGCTCCCGATGAGCAGCGGTTAGTTTATCCTTATCAAACAATTCTCCGCTCGTCGTGGGCATCCCTTGGCGCTCCATCCCGTACCAACTTGCCATTCCAACTTCTGCGGCAGGTGCTTGCTCAACCAAGAACAACGGCCCCAGGTATGGACGCGGTCTTGCCTCAGTCTTCGGTGACAGGGCAATTAATCCCATCACTGCACAGCCCATAACGAGTCTCCGCATTAAACCTCCAATTCGGAAGAATTCCTCTCAGCGTAGATCGCCGGAGGAACCACAAAAGTAACCTTATGAGGGCTGGAAACACATCCATCCTATAGTGTTATCGGAAGCTTGTCAAGGGGGTTCAATATGAATAATGGTCTTGGCGGTCTATCTAACTAAGATACATAATTCTATTAGTAGTCTTACCAGCCTATTAATGTTTCGATCGCCGCGCCGAGGGAAAACCGATCTCTCCGAGCCTCCCCAAGTGGGCGCGTTGCGGCACCAAGGTTCGGATTACTTCAGGGCCGAGGCGAGTGGCATCCCCTGCGCCCCGGAAGGCTGTGTGAGCCCCAACCTGGCTGCCAGAGTGGCGGCCAAGTCGATGGGTTGGCATGGGGTGGCATAGAACCCCGGCTTAAATGCGCTTCCCCAAAAGATCAAGGGGACTTGCGCGTCATAGTTCCACGGAGTTCCATGGGTGGTGCCGGTAAAGGTTGAAGAGGGAACCGCATAGGGCGCGAAAACGAGGAACACATCACCGCTTCGCTTGAAGTTAAAGCTGTTGGCGGCTTTTCGGGCGATTGGGGAATTGGGCAGGCTCCCCGTAACAAACTGCGTGCGGGTAAAGGCGGCCTCGATGTCGGGTTGCGCTGCCGCCGCCTCGGCGGCGACCTCCTCAGCTTTCGCCTCCGCCACATTCCTCGCCTTCAGCGTGTCCCTGTTCAGAAAGAGATGAACTTCGTCCTCGGCCTCAATCCAAGGACCTGGGCCGAAGGCTTGTGTGAGTGCCTTCTCCGCAGCCTCGCGGACAGCCGCTGGCCGCGCCAATCCAATCCCCAGTTTGTGCTCCTGAATGAAAGCCGGTGTGGGTGCTACACCGTGGTCGGCGGAAAACGCGATCCAAACGTTATCCAGCCCCACCGATTTGTCCAGATCGTCGAAAAACTTGGCCAAGTAGCGGTCGGTTCGAAGGGTGACATCCGCCACTTCCACGCTATAGGGTCCAAATCGGTGGCCGATGTAGTCATTTTCGCTCAGGGATACGGTCAGAATGTCGGTTTCCGGCCCTTTGCCCAGGTGCTCGCTGCGGACGGCGTCCGAGGCAAAGCCAAGTTCAATCTCGTTCATGAAAGGGGTGTTGTCGAGCCAACGCAGAAACTTGGCATCAGGGCAGGCGGCTCCCGCGGAAGGTTGGAAATCCGACAGGACCTTGCCTTTCGCGTCGGGAGTCTCTGGCAGCGCCTGCCATTTTTGCCCGCAATATGACTTGGTGGGCGTCTGCTTGTCGAAATCGTCCACCCACGCCGGCAGCGCCGACATGTAGTAGCTGCTGGAAACAAAGCCCCCCAATCCTGTGTCGTACCAATAGGCGGCGGAGGGGGTATGCCCGCCCATCAACACGGCGGCGCGGTCTTTGAGTGAAATTGAGACCGCTTTAGCGCGGAAATTGGTGGCGATTCGCAGCTCGTCGCCCAGGGTGGACGCGGTCAGGTTACGGGGCGAAAACCCGGGCGCTGTACCAGCTTCGTCGCCGCTCGCAACCTCGTGTGTGCTCGTATCTTCGGCGCAATAGACCTTGCGTTTCTGCTCCCGGTCGTACCACTCGTTCCCGATGATTCCGTGGATGTTGGGATAGGCCCCCGTCAGCAAGGTGGCGTGCCCGGGACCGGTGATCGTGGTGGCGTAGTCGTACCGGCAATCGGTGAACACCGCTCCCCCATCGAGCAGACGGTTGAAGCCACCTTTAACAAAGTACGGCCGGAAGCGCATCAGGTAGTCGTAGCGGAACTGGTCGATCACGAGCACGACGACAAGTTTCGGCCGACTGGGTGAAGCGAAGCTCGCGTCCGGCTTGAGCGGCGCGCTCCACGCAAGCAGGATGATGGCAGCGAGCGAGCAGAGAACGGTTTTCCTAAGCACCTTGATTCCTCCTCATGATGAGCCCAAAAGTCTATCAGACGGCCCTCATGATTGTCTCGCCGGGATGGAAACTTCGCAGGGCCACGTCAAAGTCCGCGAGGCCACCCGAAGGGGAACAAGATCATTAGCCGTGGGTGAAACCTACGGACTAGGAGAGGCGAGATATTCGACCCCGTAGGCGTCGAACCTCCCTCTGGCCCGCTTCCCACGGGTTCCACCTGTGGCTAATGAGCTTCGGCCCCTGCGGGGCCGACACCCTACCTCGACTTTGACGGGACCCTGAGAGACTTCCTGTCCGCTTCTCGCCTTTCTTTCATCTGTAAGCGCGCGGGTGGCGGTCGCGGTAGGGATGCTAGTTACCCAGCACCCCCCGCACAGATCCGTACGTGCGCTCGTTAGCGCATACGGCTCTTCACTCGGATAGTAGCGGCGAGGAGCCAACGCCTCTCCGCACTCCCGCATACCCGTGGGGCACGCGTATCCCGCACTGAGTCGGGTGCGTGTTAGGCAGGCGAGTGTTCTCCTTGTGCCGCAGCCTTCCCTCCCCCTTCTCCGCCGGCGATCTTCCGTCTTGGTTCGAAGAGTTCATCGGTACTATGCCGCGGTGCGACTCCTCCCCGGCGTGCATGCGGGCCGTGCGGCCTTAGCCTTCGCCCACCGGTCCCCATCGTCCGGGGACACCGGGGAGGTCTCCCGGTTCTCGTGCAGAAAGTATCGAGGCGTGCTCTGGGGTCTACGACTACGCAGGACCGTCCGGGAACTCGCGCTAGCGCTCCCGTCCGCGTGGCCTTCCGCACAGTATGACAACGTCGGCGTCCTGATCGGTTTGTTTTCGGAGCTCAATACCCAGCCCGCCTCTTCCCCTGTTTTACGCTTCACGGCATGCCTCGCGGCATACCGCGCAAAATTCGGGGCCGAGTGGTTCGCTACTCCTTTCTCGTGAGGAATTTTCATCCTCTGCTTTCCGCCGGT
>Ga0181535_10003251_pt1 | contig 19021 bp, 15 predicted proteins | sample PEATcosm2014_Bin_44_FD_119774 | JGI IMG/M metagenome (GOLD analysis project Ga0181535, IMG submission 119774) | Peatland microbial communities from MTU Mesocosm Facility, Houghton, MI, USA - PEATcosm2014_Bin17_30_metaG | ecosystem: Environmental > Terrestrial > Soil > Wetlands > Peat | place... | reverse complement strand
GAGCCAGAAACCGGCTGCCAATTCCTGCGAGGGGAAATTCCAGGGGGATCTGCTCGGGCGTATCAATGACCAGATTATCCATGGGAATTCAGCCTCCTACGTTCAGGGAGGCATCCAAAAATTGAACTTCGCTCACGCTTGACGATAGAATACGAATCATACTTGTAAGGTTTGTGCGATCACGCATACACAGGAGCGCTGATCGCCGGTGCTCCCCATGATTAGCGCACGCTGGCTCGGAAAACGCAAGCCGTACTGGGACCGGATTGAGGCCATCATCAAGAACGCCGGTCACCGAGGAGTTAGCGCACTCGATCATTCTGAACTCCGGGAACTCGGGTTGCTATACCGTCAAATCGCGGCCGACTTGGCGTCGGTGCGCGAGGACCCCTTGAGCCAACCTTGGGCGGCGTACCTGAACCAGCTTCTCGCTCGCGCCCACAACCTGATTTACATGGGAAGTCCCGCCCGCCCGAGGGGAATCCTGGAATTTTATCGCGCGGACTTTCCGCGGATTTTTCGTGAGACATGGAGCTACACGGCCCTGGCGTTCATCCTCTTCCTCGTGGGGGCACTCGGGGGGCTTTTCGCCTGCCTCGCCGATCCTTCCTTTCAACGATTTTTTCTCGGCCCGGAGATGAGCAGTACGATCGACCGCCGCGAGATGTGGACGCATTCGGTGCTCACCATCAAGCCGTTGGCATCCAGCACCATCATGACCAATAACCTTACCGTCTCCTTCACGATGTTCGCGGCTGGCATATTGGGCGGCCTCGGGACGGTCTATATGCTGATGATGAACGGGGTGATGATTGGAGTGATCGGTGCGGCGTGTTGGCAGGCCGGCATGAGCTTGCAACTTTGGTCCTTCGTTGCTCCCCATGGGGCTTTGGAGTTGCCGGCGATTTTTATTGCCGGCGGCGCGGGCTTGCTTCTGGGGCGCGGGTTGCTCTTTCCGGGGGAACTGCCTCGCCGTCAGGCCCTCACATTTTATGGTGGCCAGGGAGTGCGATTGGCCCTCGGAACCATACCCGTGTTGTTCGTCGCGGGAATTCTCGAAGGGTTCTTCTCGCCGTCCTATATTCCGGTAGCTGCCAAGTTCGCATGCTCGGCTGCGGTAGGGGGACTGCTGTTTCTCTACCTGACCCAGTGTGGGAGGAAACGAGCATAGCGCGAACGCGCCGTTTATAACAAGCCTTTCAATTTGATCTGAAGATAGTGGTTAACAATTTCCGAGGACAACTGGCCGGGGAGAAATTCCATCGCCAGCGCTCCGTGTTCGCGCAGGCGGCGAAGCAGTATTTCACGCCGCTGAATGATTTCCTGCGCCGCCACATACTGGTACATCTGAGCGGGAGAGTCTGGCCGGCGCACCACCAGCGCACGCAGTTCCGGCTCACCCACCACCGCGAACAAGACCAGATGTTGCGGCAGCAAGCGAGAAGCGGCTTCGACGACCTCGGGAGTCGCGGCGGTTTCAGCCAAATCGGTGATCCACACCACCAGACTCCGTCTTCGATGACGAGTGAGCAGGCTGTCCGCGGCCAGCCCATGATTGGCCTCGACCGACTCCCCCGCGACCAAGGCCAATTGTTCCAAGATGTGGCGCATATGCTCCGCGCCGCGCGCCGCCGGCAAATACGCCTGGAGCTTCCGGCCGTAGGTTACCAGACCCGTGCTGTCTCCCGACTGCATCGCGACGTGCGCGAGGCTCAACGCGGCATTGACAGCGTAATCGAGCTTCATCAGCGGTGTGAAAACAGTTTCAAGCTGCGGTAGAGCACCGGATGTAAGTGTAACGGTGTGCCCGGTCCCCCCCTTCGCGCCGGATTGCCGAACCGGCGTAATGGAGCCATGAGGCGGCGAAAACGGCGCGCGGGAGTCGACCGGTGGGCGGGTTCTCGCCAGCATCAGGCGCCCGGCATCGACAATGAGAAACACGGATTGACTCCGTTCCACCTGAAACACCCGGCTAATCAACTTGCCGTGACGGGCGGTGGCCGTCCAGGAGATGTCGCGCATTTCGTCCGACTCGCGATATTCGCGCAAACTTTCAAACTCGCGTCCTCTTCCCAGCAGCCGCTTCAGACGCTTCTCCTGCTCGATTTGCCTGCTGCGCACCAGATAAAGTGTGTAGCGCTGCGGCTCGCGCAAGTTCGGGTAAACCCGCACCGTAAAGCTGAGGTCAGCAATAGCCCAACGTTCGGCGAACTTGGCGGGGCTGCAATAACGCAGAAAGACGCGGCCAACTTGGATATCCCCCCGGGTCGTGGGATGGACCGTATAGGCCACGCGACCACTCCCGCGCGCTGGAACGCTCAATCTGAACTTGGGGAGTTTTCCCGCGAGAGTGGCGGGAACATCATCCTCAACGCTGATGTCCACCATACGCGTCGAGTGATTTGTCACCTGTAAGACCACTTGCGAATCAAGGTCGAGCGACGGCGGTTCGCACCATTCGCGAGAAACCGTGATCTGCGCTGGTAAAGGCAGCCGCCGGAGGTCGATGATCCACGCGAGGATCACCACAACATCCCACACCAACATGGCGTAGAGGATTCGCCTATTCCACCAAGCGGGGCCGATCCACAGAAGACCGAGAATCACGGCGAGGAAAAAACGGGACTGGAAAGCGCCAGGCCACCGCCGGGCACTCGCCGCGGGGGTAGTCATCGTGGGAGGCATGAGGCGCCCCGGCGCATTCATTTCGGAACCTCGACAGCGCCCAGCACCTCAGCCACAACGTGATCACTCGATATTCCCTCGAGGTCGGCTTCGGGCTTCACCAGAAGCCGGTGACGAAGGACGGGAGGCGCCGCAGCCTTGACGTCATCGGGGATCAGATAGTCGCGCCCGTCCATCGCGGCCAGGGTTTTCGCCGCGAGCATCAGGGCCACCGTGGCGCGGGGACTGCCCCCCAGACTTAAGGCCGGCCAGTCGCGAGTTCTCTGCACCACGGCAGCGATATAGCGAAAGATGCCGGGCTCGACCTTCAACTCCGCCACCTCGCGCCGGGCGGCAGCCAGCGATCCGGGGTCAACCGGCAATAGCCCGAGGGATTCGATGTGGTGCGGATCGAACCCGCGCTGGTGGCGTTCTAGAATTTCCACTTCTTTGTCTGCCGGCGGATAAGGAACGCGGATCTTAAAAAGGAAGCGGTCCAGTTGGGCCTCCGGAAGCGGATAGGTCCCCTCGAACTCGACGGGGTTTTGGGTGGCGAAGACCGTAAAGAAAGGCGAGAGCGGGTAGCATGTGCCATCGAGAGTCACCTGGCGCTCCTCCATCGACTCAAGCAGCGCCGACTGCGTTCGAGGGGGAACGCGGTTGACCTCGTCCACAAGCAGCAGGCCGGTAAACACCGGGCCGCGTCGCAGCGTAAACGTACTGGAGGCCATATTGAACACATTGGCGCCGAGGATGTCGGCCGGCATCAAATCGGGTGTGCACTGAACGCGTTGAAAATCCAGGCCGCAGATCTGCGCCAAAACCTTTACGGCGAGCGTCTTGGCGATCCCCGGAACTCCTTCCAGAAGCGCGTGTCCGCCACAAATTAAGACTGCCAGCATTTGGCTGATGACTTCTTCCTGTCCTACAATCACTTTGCCAATTTCAGCGCGCGCGTGAGCGGCGAATTTCTGAACGTCCCCGGACATTAAGGTCTCCTTTGGTTCCTTCTGAGGCGCAGTCGTAGCGCGGACCTGTTTTGTAGGTCCGCACTACAACCTCTTCGAGGCGCCGTCGAGGCGAGCGGCGAAATCGTGGAGTTCGCCAATCCACGCCAAAGCTTTCTGCTCCGAAACCCCACGCAATATCAGCGCAGACTCGATCTGCTCCATTGTTTCGCGAAAACCCGTGATCCCCCATCCCGGCCTCTCCTCGACGCTTCGGATCAAGTCGGGAGTTGTCACGGGGGAAAGGACACCGAGGCGGCGCGCGAGGAGAAAGCGAAAATGTGAAAGGGCGATTTCCAGCGCCCCGTCGGCCTCGTGCCTTCGCTCATAGAGCGCCCCGAGAGTTACGACGAATTCCAGTGGCGAAAGGCGCGATTCCCGGCGCATCGGCCGAGTCGCCCCACTGCGCCGCGCATAAGTAACAATGACAAAAGTAGCGAGCAAGGCAAATTGCAACGCAGCCCAGGGCAGTGGGCTGCGCGCCACGTAATCCCACAATCCCAACCGCACGCCATGAAAATACTCGTCCCACAGAACGCGTGTCCCCCCCGGCGGCCCTACCGAATTCAGAAAGAGCGCCAGGTTCGACGCCTTGGTGATTCCGAAATTGGTCAGGGGCGAATCCCCCGCCCACCAGATGACTTCCCCTTTGCCGATGAGGACCTTGGTAACCGTCGCGCCATCGCTGTCACCATAGTATCGCTGCTGACCTGTGGATTGATGAACCCAACGAACGGAACTTTGCATGGTGATTTCTGGCGCATAACGGGTAAGCGGCGCGGGCTGTTCAGCGGCAAATGTACGCCATTCATCTTGGCTTCCCGGCGTCGGGTCAACACCACGCGCACCGATCATCGAAGCGCCCAGGGGCCCGCTGAGGAGCACACGGCCGCCTTGCGCGACAAACCGCTTTAGTTGTGTTTCCTCTTCGGCTGTCGCCAAAATGGATGGCCCGGCGATAATCAGCAGAATATCCCGAGAAGGTGCTGGCAAATCACCGGGGGGCTTTACCCAACGCTCGATGTGAAAACCCATTTCCTCCAACAGCGTGTATGCAGCCTTTGCACCATCATTGGTAGTGGCGTAGGTGGAAGGAAAGCCGCGCGACGAATTTTCACCTCCGCGAGGGGCTAAGAGCGCAAGCACCGTGAGAAGCGCAAGCACGCAGACGGAAACGAGGAGAAACTTCCTGTCCCCGGGGTCCAAGGGGAGGGTCATCGCAGCGACTCCAATTCTGCCAGGATCATTTCATAGTTGGCAGAGGACGCTTGCTCGTTGCCATACCAGACACGCTCGAAGCAAGTGGTGATGGCCACCAAGGGAGGCCGTTGTGGTGAGTCCGAAGGCACAAGGCGCAGATATTCTCGATGGGTCCGGGAAGGGTCGACTTGCCACGTTCCAGCCTCCTCGATACGGCGAACGGCCGCGCCGTAAATGATTCGGATTGCCTCCCGGTAATCGCCTCGGGCGGCTGCGGCGCGGGCCTGCTCGACCCACTCCCTCCAAGTTCCGGGTGGAGTAACCCCTTGCGCTGGCAGAGGCCCGGAGCGGAGCGGTTTATTCGCGAGTGAAAGATGGGTGAGCGAATAAATCAGCCAGCCCAAGAAAATCAGGCTAACCGCAATGACCACACCCCAAAGGAAGGCTGTCGCCACCGCCGGATGGCTTCCGGCACGTCGCAATAGTTTGCCAATGAATGTCCACACCCAATCCACGAGCCGGTCCCACAAGGATTCGATCTGGTTCGGCGCACGGACGGCGCGGAATTCGTGTCGTTTCAGAATATCCACCAGCTTGGCGCGCGCGACCTGTGGATTCGGCTCCGAAATCTGGGCGAGATCCTGAGGGTCCTGGCGCATGGATTCGAGGCGAGCTTCCATTTCCTCGGAGATCTCGGTTGCCGAATCGGGGTTTGTGGCGAGCCGGTCCAGAAGGACGCCCAGCCACTTCGTCGACACCAGGAAGCGCTGTTCTTCGACGACGACAGTCCAATGGTCAGGCAATTGTTGGCGAAGCTCAACGGCTTCACCGGGGTGCAGCCGCAGACGGCTGGCCGATGCCGACCATCGCCCGAGTTCCGATGTGTAGCCCTGCAAATCGAGCGGAGCCCGCGCGTCCGAGTTTGCGGACTGCCCAGCGAAGGCTCCTGTGACAAGCGGCAGGATTAGCATCGCAAATAGGGAGATTCGCTTCATGCTCAGGTCCCGAGAGGAGCGCTTTGGGAAAGGTTCGCCATCATCAGTTGCAAATCGAAGCCCTCTTTGCGAACGCGCAGATCGTAATAGGCGATGGCAAAACTGATCATCAGCAGTGGGGCAGTGGCGGCGCCGGCGACACCTCCCACGAGCAGGCTCGGGATCGTCAGCCACAAACTGGGCCGCCCGCCCTTCGACATAAGAAGGTAGGCCGCAACGCTGAACGGCGCCTGGCAGAGCGAGACGAGCGTCGTGCGAATCAACGTCATCAGAACAGCGACGAGAAGCAGACGCCACAAGTAACCTTTGGTCAACGACACACTGCGCTTGAGGGCTTGGCCCGCCGTGAGACCTTCAAGCACCAGAGCGGGAACGGCCACGCTGTAGCGAACCAAGAAAATGACGACCAAAATTCCGCTAATGAGCACGCCGAAGAGCGCGACGAGACCCACGAGGGCGGCTACCCAAGGCAGCGTTCGGAACAATGGCGCTACGGCCGCGATCATGAAAATGAGGAGGATACCACCCAAGCAGAAGAGACCGAAGGAGCGGAAAAGAATCGAGAAGATCACATGAAGGAGACGCCAGAATTTATTGGCAACAATCCGATAGGACTCGCGAATCGTCGTCGCGCGCCCGAGATATACCTCAGAAAGTGCGTAGGTGCTCGCCCCCAGCGCCATGGCGTAAACGATGAAATAGGGAATCAAAATGCCGAAGAATAACAGTCCCGCGCGCATGGCGAACGCAACCGACTGGGCTGCCACTTGCGGACTCGGAGAGCTATGAGGGCTTGGAGGAGGCATGGTCCCGGTCACATACACCTGAACCAAGATGTTAAGCCCAACCAGCAACCCCTCCGGAAGAACCATAACTCCCGCAAGTAACCAGAAGTGCTTGCGGAAGGTGCTGAAGGTTTTGTCCAGCAGCTCGCCCAATCCAAGGGGAGCCAAAGTTACCGTCGGCATGTAATCCTCGGGCGAGGAGTCCGTCAAGTCAGCATGTTAGAGCGAGAAATCTTTATCAGTCGAATTCGAATTGTAGCACCTATCTGCAATCCATCCCCGGGCAATCGAAGAGCTGCAACTTAGCCGGGGGCCATCCCAAATCAAGTTCGACGAGAGCTTATTGCGAAATCGATCGCCCTTAGCCGGCCAGGGAGGCGATGACAGATCTTAGGACCCGCTCGCCTCCCGTCCGTTGGCTTCAAGGGCCGAGGGAAATCCGTATATCGGCAGCCGCAGGCGCGCTTCGCATCCAACGTGACCTTTCCGGTTCTCCAAGGTCAGGCTACCGCCATGGGCCTCCGCGATCTGCCGGCTTAGAACCAATCCGATTCCCGAACCCGTGGGCTTAGTGGTGAAGAACGGAACGAAGAGGTTGGAAGTGTTCGACAGCCCCGGACCTTCGTCCAGGATGCAAACTTCCAATTGATCGGCACGGCGAGTCCAACCCACGGAAACTCCGCCCCCGGTGTCGAGCGCCGCGTCCACGGCGTTGCGAAGCAGATTGATGAGAAGCTGTTCCAATTGGTCAGGGTCGGCGCTTACGATCAGGTCGGGACCGGGCGTCATGGCAATCGTCGCGCGCGTCTCGAGTCCCACAACTCGACGCAGCAGAGCGCCAGCTTCTACGGGTTGCAGCGTCGGTTTGGGCAGGCGTGCGAGCCGCGAGTAAGCTTCCAGAAAGCGGCTCAATGCCGCCGAACGCGATCCGATCACTCCCAGCCCGCGGCGCATGTCATCTTCCCAATCCGGCTGCCGCGGCTGGCGCTCCAGCATCATCTCCAGCGTGCCGGCCATAGATTTGATGGGGGCAAGGGAATTATTAAGCTCGTGGCCGAGCACACGGATCAACCGCTGCCACGCTTGACGTTCCTCCTCACGCAGAGGCCGGCTTAAATCCGTTAGGACCAGCAGTTCGTGCGGCATGCCGCTTTCGCGGAAGGAGCTGCGCCGCATTGCCCAGCGCCCTGCTCCACCGGGGAAAGAAATCGTCACGGTTCGAGCGGGCTCTCCCTCCAGGCAATCCCCCAGGCCCAATTCCGCCGCAGTCTGCCCCAAAATGCGTTCGACCGGTTGGCCCAAGAGCCGCTCCCCCGCGCGGTTCATCAATCGAAGCTGCTGCTCGCTGTCAAAGGTGAAAACCGCGACTTCAATTTCCTCCATGACTTTGCTCAGAAGGGCGGTGGCTTCGAGCGCACCCAATCGGCGTCCGTGCAGGGCCTCTCCCAGAGCATTAACTTCCAGCATCACTTCCCCCAGCGCGTCATCGGGGCGCGCGTCGCGAGCACGCAGGGAGTAATCCTCCTCGCGCAAGGCGGAGAGAAGGTTTGATAGGGTCTGTAGCGGGTAGACCAGATTGGAACGGAGGGAGAATGCGGCGCCAAGCCAGAACATCACGACCAAGGACCCGAGGGTCCAACGCGTAGCGCTGGAGTAATTCCCGAACCAAAGCAGAAGAACCGCCACCAGGACGGCGGGGAACCCCGCAAGCAAGGCATAAGACAGCATCCGGGCTTCAAAGCGCATCCGGCGGCGTGAGGGCCTCCGCGTCGGGAGCGCACTATTCCCTGGCCAATCGTTAGCCATAAACAAGCAGTCAGTTCTCAGTCATCAGCCTTCACTGAAACATGCCTGCGAAATGACGACCGCCATCTGCGGTGTTCACAAACCGTATTTCTTGAGCCGGCGATAGAGGGCGCTTCGACTGAGTCCAAGGGCATCGGATGCGGCGCTGACGTTCCCCTCGTAGCGAGCCAGGGCCTTCTTAATCAGAAGACTTTCAACATCCTCCAGGCTCATGTCATCGATGCGGCCGCCCCCCTCGCGTCCCACGCGCAAACCCAGATCGCTGGAACGCACTAAGTCACTCTGCGCCATCAGGACCGCGCGCTCCACGGCATGCTCAAGCTCGCGGACATTGCCGGGCCAGGAAAACTCTAGAAGGGCTTGCATCGCGGCACTCTCAAAGCCGGCCAGATGCTTGCGATAGCGCTGCGAAAACTGTCGGAGGAAATAGTTTGCCAGAAGCGGCAAATCCTCGCGCCGCTCCCGCAAAGCCGGCAGATGGATTTCAATCGTGTTCAGCCGGAACAGCAAGTCCTCTCGGAATCGTCCGGCCTCCACCTCCTGCGCGACGTCAGCGTTGGTGGCGGATAAGACACGCACATCAACGCGTCGAGTTTTCGATGATCCCACGCGTTCCAATTCCCCCGCCTCCAGCACGCGTAGGAGTTTTGCTTGAAGGTTCAGCGAAACGTTAGCGATTTCGTCGAGAAAAAGGGTTCCACCCTCGGCAAGTTCGAACCGGCCGACGCGGTCGGTTTTGGCGTCGGTAAACGCACCCTTGACGTGGCCAAACAACTCGCTTTCGAATACTCCTTCGGAAAGCCCACCGGCATTTACCGTAACCATAGGCCGCGAAGCACGTTCCGAAAGAACATGCAGGCTGCGGGCTACCACTTCCTTGCCCGTGCCATGCTCACCGGTGATTAAGACATTCGCATCCGAGGGACCTACCCGCGCGAGCAAGTCAAGGACAGGCCGCATGGCCGCGGATTCCGCGATCAGAGTGGGCCGCCCTTCGGTGCGCAGCAGGCGATTTTCCGCCTCTAAACGTTCTCCCTCCCGGAGAGCACGGCTCAACTCAATTTGTGTCCGCAAAATCGCGATGAGTCGGGCATTGTCCCAAGGCTTTTCAATGAAATCACGAGCACCGCGGCGCATCGCCTCGACCGCCAGGCCCACGCTTCCCCAAGCGGTCATGACTACGACGGGAAGCGCACTGTCCATGCCTTGCAGAACAGTGAGCAGGTCGAGGCCCTCCTGGCCGGAGGTTGTGTCGCGCGAATAGTTGAGATCCATGAGGACGAGATCGAAGTCCTTAGACTTTAGCGCCGTCACGATACCGTCGGGCGAGGTTACGGATTCAGTCAAGTAGCCCTCGCCCTTGAGCAAAAGGCGGAGGGCTTCCAACACGTCCGGCTGGTCATCAGCAATCAAAATCCTTGCAGTTCGCGAAGTGGTCATGGTTGGGCGGACTCGAGTCTATCTTAGCGCGGTTCGTCTGAGGTGTCATGCCGCCGCGCCGTTTCCAATTATGAATCTTAATTGCCGGCCCGGGTCTTCACTCGTCGATCGAATATAACCCATCGATCCAGCGCGCACGGATCTTCTTATTTGGCACTTGGACGGCGAGGGGAGTGCAACTTCAGCGGCAAAGCCTTCAAGTAGTTCTTGAAATCACGATCCGTTGTGAAAATGTTCCATCCCCTGCTCAGAGCAACCTGGCGGATCAAAAAGTCCACGAGGAAAGCAGCGATTCCCCTCGCCCGGCAGGCGTTGCTGGCCCCGGCTGCCGCTTCGTAGCCAGAGGTTGCAATTGGCTCATCGGGGAAGGCGCGCAGAGCAACCCGCAGCTTCTCGTACTGGGTGAGCGTTCGAATTCCCGATAGCAGTTCCTGCCGTATCAACCCGATCATGCGTGCTCGCCCTTCACGGGTGAGGTCCGCGAGTTCGGCGACCACCGATTTTTCGTCTGCAGTCAGGTCGCTCGACCGCCGGCGCAGGGCAAGCGACCATACCGAGGTGTCAACCAAAACGTTCATTTTCGCTTGCGGCGCTCCCGCTTATAATCATAGCTTCTGTTGAAATCGATCGTTCCGAAAAGAGAGAGAATCCGCTGCTGCTTCCGGTGCTGGACGTACTCGTCGAGTGCGGCAGTCACGGCTTCCTTTTTCGTTTGGTGCCGTCCCAATTTTTGCGCCTCGGTAATCAAGCTGTCATCAATCGCAAGGTTGGCCGGAGCCACCCGACCATTCAGCTCGTTCGGCAATTTACCACCCGCAACGAACCAAGGCTAACCGCCGTTCAATCGACGACCGGCAATCGAAAATCGACCATCACGCGATCCACCCGTCCTGGAGCCTGATAATCCGGTTACCATAGGCGGCATTCGCCTCTGAGTGCGTCACCTGAATAATTGTAGTTCCCTCGTTGTTAAGCTTCTTGAATAGTTCCATGATTTCTTTTCCTTGGCTGGTGTGTAGGTTCCCCGTGGGTTCATCGGCAAGGATTAACTTAGGCTTGGCAATCACGGCGCGGGCAACGGCGACCAACTGTTGCTGGCCGCCCGAGAGTTGGCTAGGGAAAAGGTCCTTTTTCCCAACGATCTGAAAACGGTCGAGAGAGTCCGCGACCAGCGACTGCCTTTCCGACGATTTCACGTCTCGATAGGAGAGGGGAATATCCAGGTTTTCCGCCACCGTCAAGCTGTCGAGCAGGTGGTACTGTTGAAAGACAAAGCCAATGTAGCGTTTGTTTATCTCGATCCGTTTCTTGGGTGCGAGCTTGTGGATGGGGTGTTCGAGGAAATAGAATTCGCCCTCCCACCCGCCGTCGAGCATCCCGATGATGCTGAGGAGAGTTGATTTTCCCGCGCCTGACGGCCCCATAATGGTGATGAATTCACCTTCCCGGATATCGAGGTTAATCCGCCTCAGCACGTAGTATCGACCACCCGCCAGAGGATAGTATCTTTCCAAATTCAGCATTTTGATCATAAAGTTGTCTTGTGAACCCCCCTAGAACTGAATCCTCCAAACCTCCCGCCAGGGTGCCGTTCTTCAAACAGTCAGGCCCGACGCTTGCAATCCCGGGGCTGCCGCATCCTCGAAGACGATGTTACCCCCCCCTCGCCATCACCCTCGTGGCGCGACGAGCGGGAATGTACGCCGCCAGCAGCGCGACTACAAGCGGGAACAAGGAAACCGCAGCAAATCTCAGCGGATGGTCCGCCCGACGCCGGCGAGTAGGCTGGACAGATAGCGCGTCACCACGAGCGCCCCGGCCGCTCCCAGGATCTACCCGACGAGGGCCAAAATAAATCCTTGGCCCACAACCGCCCGCAATACATTGTTCCGCCGCGCTCTCACTCAATTATGGCGTCGCCCATTTTCGAGATCACCAGCGGCTTAACGGCCACAGAGCTGATGAGTCGATTTACGCTCGGGTCTCTTCCACGATCCGGCCGTCAAAAAGATGCACGGTCCGCTGCGCGAATTCCGCGTACCGAGGATCGTGCGTCACCATGCAGATGGTTGCGCCTTCCCGGTGCAGGTCGCGCAGCAAATCCATCACCGCTTCGCCGTTCTTCGAGTCCAGGTTTCCCGTGGGCTCATCCGCCAACATGATAGAGGGCTTTCCTACCAGCGCCCGGGCCACGGCGACGCGCTGTTGCTGACCGCCGGAAAGTTGCGCGGGGTAGTGCTTCATGCGATGCGACATCCCCACGCGCTCCAACGACTCCTGCACGCGCTGGCGGCGCTCCGTGCTCGCCATGCCTCGATACGTCAACGGCAATTCCACGTTCTCATAAACATTGAGATCACCGATCAGGTTGAACGCCTGAAAAATAAACCCAATTTCCCGGTTACGGATGCGGGTTCGATCCGAGATCGAGAGGTCTTCGACGGAGGCGGTGTTGAGCGTATACTTGCCGTCCGTCGGCGAATCAAGCAGGCCGAGGATGGAAAGCAACGTCGACTTTCCGCAGCCCGATGGGCCGGAAATGGAAAGGTATTCGCCGCGCCCGATCTCGAGATAAATCCCGGAAAGGGCGTGTGTTTCCACTTCGTCCGTGAAAAACACCTTGGTGACACCATCCAGGTGGATCAGCGCTTGCCCCGATCCGTTGGATTTCAACTTCCCTGCATCCTGCTTCTGGTCTTTGCTTTCAGAACCTGCTTCCATAGCACTCTCCTTTAGACTTGTTTATTGAATTATAGGCTCATTGATCGATCGAAAACCGAAACTTGAAATCCGAAAATAGAAACTCGAAATCTCATTCATATCTTAACGCCACGATGGGGTCGACATTGGTCGCTCGGCGCGCCGGAATGTAGCAAGCTGCCAGCGCTACCAGGATTAACAGGCCTGCGACACCAGCGAAGCTGAGGGGGTCATGGGCGCTGACGCCGAACAGCATACTCGCCATCAGACGCGTCAATCCTAAGGCGGCCGCCAAACCAATAGCAACTCCCAGGAGCGCCATCGTCACCCCTTCCCCCAGAACCATCCGCAAGACGTCTCGCCTTTCTGCTCCAAGTGCCATGCGAATACCTATTTCATGAACTCGTTGGCTGGCGAGATACGAGATAACCCCGTAGATCCCGACACACGACAGCACAAGTGCGAGCATGGCGAAAACCCCGAGGAGAACCATGGAGAATCGTCGGGCCGCGAGGGAACCGGAAATGACCTCTTCCAAGGTCTGGGTGTTGTACACCACCAATTGGCTTTCTGTGTGGGACATGGCACGCCGGAGCTCGCTTCGGGCGATCGTGGGTGGAATTCTGGTCCGAACCGCTACCCCGATCCCCTTGCCCATAAGTGACATAAACTGGTCTGGAATCTGCTCGATGGGGAAATAGAACTGCGCCTGGACTGGCGCCGTCGAGTCTTCGTCGAGGCCCCATTGTTTCACGTGCCCGACAACTCCGACAATTTGTGCGGTGACATTGAGGATATCGAAGTTGACCCGCCTGCCGATAGGATCCTGCCCGGGGAAATAAAGCTGGGCAAACCGCTCATCGATGGCGATTACAGGGGCAGAATGTTCGTTATCCGTCGTGGCGAGGAAGCGGCCGCGCTTCAGCGGGGTCTTCATAATAGACAAATAGTCCGACTGGACAAGGTAAAAGAGCGCCGACTTCATTTCCCCCTGACTTGTCGGTTTGGGTTGGCCTTCCAGCCAAAACGGCAGTTCGGAATCGCTGGTCATGGGGAAAGAGCCCGCCAAAAGGGACGACGCCTCGATGCTGGGCACGGCATTAATGTCGTTATGAACCTGGCGCCAATGGGCTCGAACCGCAGTCGGGGAGTTGTCGACGGTGGGATACGACAAGAAGAACGTCATGACATTGTGGACGTCAAATCCGGGGTCGACGCTCCAGAGTTTGGACAGGCTCCGAATCATCAGCCCGGTGCCGGCGAGCAGGACGACGGCGAGTGCCAGCTCGGCGACGACAAAAATCCTCTGGACGCGATGCCGGGCGCCACTTGATCCCCGCCCTCCTTCCTTCAGCGTTTCCTGCAAATTGTGATGCGCGCTCCGAATCGCAGGCGCCAATCCGAACAAAATGCCCGCCAGAGCGGACACAATCACCATCACCAGCAGCACACGTCCATCGAGCTGGACTTCCTCGGCGCGCGGCAGTGCCTCTGGAAGCACTTTAAGCGCCCCTTGCAAGCCCCAGACGGCGAGGAGCATCCCCACGCCGCCACCAGCCAGCGCGAGCAGCAGGCTTTCGGTCAAAAGCTGCCGGATGACGCGTCCGCGGCTAGCCCCCAGAGCGGAGCGGATGGCCATCTCCTGGGTCCGAGCCGTCGAGCGCGCCAGCAACAGGTTCGCCACGTTCACGCAGGCGATGAGCAGGACAAGTCCCACCGCCGCCAACAGCATCATCAGAAAGGGTTTAATGTCTCCCACCATGTCTTGCTTTAGTGGAACCAAGGTGATTCCGGTGCCCTTATCGACCTCGGGGTACTGTTCCGCCAGATGCTTTCCCAATGCCTCCATGTCGGACTTTGCCTGCGCAAAGGTAACGCCGGGTTTGAGCCGCCCCACAGCGTCCATGCCCATTGAGGCTCTTCGGTCGCGAAACGTGGGTTCACTCCACTGACCGATCGGAACGTAGAGATCGCTCGCCTGGTAGTTGTTCTCCGCGAAACGGAAGCCCACCGGGATCACACCGACGATGGTGTATCCGGTGCCATTCAGGGTGAGCGACCTTCCCAGCGCGTCAGGTGCGGAACCAAACCGGCGTTTCCACAAGCCCTCACTGATCATCGCCACAGGACGCGCGCCGAGCTGGTCCTCTTCGGGGAGGAACGTCCGCCCTATGATAGGTTTGACGCCGAGAACCGGAAAGAAGCTTGCAGAAATCATCTCCCCGGGGATGCGTTCGGGCTCGCCCATGCCGGTCAGATTAAAATCCTCTTGCCGATAAGCCGCCAGGGCGGAAAACGAGCGGTTGTCGCGCACCCAGTCCAGGAAGTTGGGATAAGAAATCGACGATTTGGCGAAATCAGCAGTGCGCGAGTAGAGCGCCACCAGGCGGTCCGGCTCCGAGTAGCGCAAGGGATTGAGCAGCACGCCGTTCACCACGGAAAACAGCGCGGTGTTGGCACCGATCCCGAGCGCCAGCGTGAATACCGCCACCGCCGTGAAGCCGGGATTCTTCGCCAACATGCGAAGGCCGTATTTCAGGTCTTGAATCACTGTGTTCATGATTCTCCTCGGTGCCGAAACCTTAGCTGTGGGCTTCGAGCTATCAGCATTCAGCTATCAGCCATCAGCGATCAGCTCTCAGCTACTCCGCAAACAAGCCGCTATTCGGACTTCCCGTCTGCTAACCACTAGCCACTACCCATTGGCCACTGCCAGTTGACATCATGATGCTTCTGCCGTAGCATCAAGATGTGAGAACAACCTTAACTCTCGACGACGATGTGGCCGCCAAACTCCGGGACGAAGCGCGCCGGTCCGGCGAACCCTTCAAGCAGATCGTGAACCGCGTTCTGCGTACCGGCTTGACCATTCGAGCGCAGGCCGCTTCCATTCCTCCTTACAAGATCAAGGCGCGCGCTTTGGATCTGCGCCCAGGGTTCAACTACGACAAGGTATCGGAACTCATCGAGGAGATTGAGGGTCCCTACCACCGATGATTCTGATCGATGCCAACCTGCTCCTCTATGCCAACGATTCTTCCTCCCCGCATCACCAGCCGGCTCGCGACTGGCTCGAAGCAATTTTCTCTAAGCCCGAACCCGTGGGGCTCGCATGGACGACTGTCCTTGCTTTTATACGCATCGGCACAAGCCCACGCCCTTTGGAAAATCCGTTATCTATCGATGAGGCCACCGCCATTGTCGCGGAGTGGCTCGAACGTCCCATGGTCACCCTCGTGAATCCTGGCGAAAGGCATTGGCAGATTCTCCGCGACATGATGACCAAGGGACAGGTGCGCGGACCTCTCGTCACAGACGCCCACCTGGCGGCGTTGGCCATCGAGCACGGCGCGACCCTCGCCACGACGGACCGCGATTTTGCGCGCTTCCCCGGCCTGAAATTCTTCAATCCTCTCGACAAGCTCTGACTCTCCCTATCCACCATCCACCTGCCATGTGACATCTCGTCGTGACTGACCCAAACTCTTGCGGATGGCACGAGTCACTTTGACAATCGACGACCGCAACCATGAGCCGTTCCTCGCCACGACCCGCTGTCCACCAAGCGCTGCCCTACTCATGCCTCAGCGCTACGATGGGATCGACCTTGGTAGCCCGGCGTGCCGGGACGTAAGTTGCCAACAAGGCCACCCCCACGAGCAAAAGCGGAACCGCGATAAACGTGATGGGGTCGGTGGTGGTGGTGCCGTAGAGTACACTCGCGAGCAGCCGGGTGAACCCCAGGGAGCCCGCCATCCCCGCGCCGACGCCGATGAGCGTGAGAGGCAAACCCTGGCCGACCACCAGCACTAAAACGTGCTGCGGATCGGCGCCCAGCGCCATGCGAATGCCGATCTCGTGCGTCCGCTGGGCCACAGAGTACGCCATGACGCTGTACAGGCCCACCGCCGCGAGCGACAAAGCCAGTCCCCCCAGCACACTCAGCAGGTATGCAGCCACCCTCTGCGCGTACAGGGAGGCCAAAATGTGCTGCGCCAGCGGCACCGCCTCTACGATCGCCACATTCGGATCGGTGCTGCGCACATCTGCCCGCATCGTGTTGATGGCTTCAGAAGGTTCCGTTTGGGTACGAATGTAGAAGACCAGTCCCATGTCGGCCCGGTAGACCTGGCGAAACGGCGCATAGAAGAACGGCATCGGGGCTTCGGTGAGCGTGATGTATTTGCTGTCCTTCACCTCGCCGATGACCGTGCACCATTTCCCCCAACCGTTAACCTTGCGGCCGATCGGATCCCGCCCCCCAAAGAACCGCTTGACGAACGTCTGATTCACAATGATCACCGGCGTCCGCGTCTCGTCGTCCTGCTCGGTGAAGTCGCGCCCTTCCAGCAGAGGAATGTGCATCAGTTGGAAGTAGCTGGGAGACACGACGCTGCGATCAATCTTCATGTTCTCGCCAGGGCCGGGAATGTATCCTTCCACCTGTAAAGGCTCCCACCAGCCCGAGAGGTACCCCACCGGATCGACGTCGGAATACGCCACATCGGTAATACTCGGCTCCGTCTCGAGTTTTTGGCGCAGCCGGTAGCAGAATTGTTTGCGCTGTTCGAGATTGTATCCGGTGGTGCTGATATAGAAACGCGACATCAAAACATGGTCGGGGTCGAATTGCGGGTTGACCGCCCGTGCGGCTTCGAAACTACGCACCAGAAGCCCCGCGCAGACCAGCGCCATGATCGCGAGGGAGAGCTCTGCAACCACCAGCGACCCGCGCAGGCGATGCGCGCCCGCCCCTGGAGTCCCGCTCCGTCCGCCTTCTTTGAGATGGTCGTTCAAATCCGTGCGCGTCACCTGGAGAGCCGGAACAATTCCCGTGAGGAGGGTCGCGGCAACGCATGCCAGGGCCGTAAATAAAAGGATGTGGCCATTCACGGGAGCCTCGAGGTCGACCGGGAGAGAGCTACGCGAAGCCATGAATTGCAGTGCGCCGCCCATCCACAAGGTCAAAGCCGTTCCGGCAGCGGCGCCGGCAGCCGCGATCACCAAACTCTCGGTGAGCACCTGCCGGATCAGGCGGAGCCGCCCAGCGCCAAGCGCCAGCCGCACGCTGAATTCCTTCTGGCGGGCCGTGAGCCGGGCGAGGAGCAGGTTCGCCACATTCGCACAGACGATCAGCAGGAGGACCAGACAGACCGCCATGAGAACTCGCAGCGGCTTGAGCAACAGGGCTTGCGCGCCAAAGTGCGATTTCCAAAGCGGAACGACGGTCGCGCTTATGCCTTTGTCGGTATCGGCATCCGCCACCGCCAGGGCACGGGCGAGTCCGGCGATCTCGCTCCGCGCCTGATCCATCGTGACGCCGCGCTTCAGGCGAGCGACGCAGACCAGTTGGCGGTTCCCGCGGTCGCGCAGCGCCCACTCGCCGACGCCTTGAAGCACCGGATGCATCATGTACGGTACCCAGATTTCATTGGCCAGCCCTGAAATCGAGCCGCGAAAATCCGGCGGCGTGACGCCGATGACCGTTAGTTCGTGCTGATTCACTCGAATCGTTTTCCCCACGATCAGGGGATCGGCGTCAAAGTACGAATGCCAGAGGCGCGAGCTGATGATGGCCACGGGAAATGCGCCCGGCTGATCCGCGGACTCCTCCGGCGAAAAGGTGCGGCCCAAAATCGGCTTGACACCCAGCACCGCGAAGTAGTTCCCCGTCACCATCTCTCCCCAAACCTGGCGGGCATGGTCGTGTGGACCAACGCTGAACGGCGAGATTTGGGACGCGGCGAGTCCGGCGAGGGAGGTCAGATGATCGCGATAATCGCGGTAGTCCGGATAGGAAGTTGTCAGGAAATCACCGTTGGGAGCAGTGGCCTCGAACGCCACCAACTCGTCCGCCTTTTCGACACCCGGCAAAGGCCGGAGCAAAACGGCATCAATCCAACTGAACACAGTCGTGGCCGCGCCAATCCCCAACGCCAGCGTCAGGACAGCGACCGCGGTAAAACCCGGATTCTTCGCCAACATGCGGAGACCGTAACGCAGGTCGTTGAGCACCGTATTCATCGTTTAAATCCTCCGACGGCAGCTTGCAGCCATCAGCGGTCAGCTCGTAGCGCGGGCGTCCCGCGCGCGCTACATCAAACGTCCGCGCTGCTGGCTGACCGCTGATTGCTGAACGCTGACTGCTTCCTTACTCATACCTCAACGCCACCATAGGATCGACCTTGGTTGCCCGGCGCGCGGGGATGTAGCTGGCCACCAGCGCCACGCTTGCGAGCGAGAGGGACGCGACCACGAACGTTAGCAGGTCGGTCGGCTTGACGGTATAAAGCAGGCTGGCGAGAAAATGGGTCAACGCCAGAGCGCCGGCGATACCGAGGCCAACGCCCATCATGGTCAGCCTCAAGCTTTGCCCCACGACGAGCTTCAGGACTTCCCCCCGCTCGGCCCCCAGCGCCATCCG
>Ga0181535_10003249_pt1 | contig 19028 bp, 18 predicted proteins | sample PEATcosm2014_Bin_44_FD_119774 | JGI IMG/M metagenome (GOLD analysis project Ga0181535, IMG submission 119774) | Peatland microbial communities from MTU Mesocosm Facility, Houghton, MI, USA - PEATcosm2014_Bin17_30_metaG | ecosystem: Environmental > Terrestrial > Soil > Wetlands > Peat | place... | reverse complement strand
AAGCAGGTGGTGCGTGCGAACGACACGCCCAACTTTATTGCCAACCGAATCGGTGTTGCGGTGATGTTCAGTGCGGCGAACATGATGCTGGAGCAGGGGCTGACCATGGAAGAGGTTGATGCTTTGACCGGCCCGGCAATTGGGTGGCCGCGGACTGGAACATTCCGGTTGGCGGACATGGTGGGCGTGGACATTCTGGCACATGTGGCTGCGAATTTTCCTGAGGGCGCTCCGCAGGGCCGCTTTTCCGATGTGCTGAATGAAATTGTTAAGCGGGGATGGATTGGTGACAAGGTCGGGCAGGGGTTCTACAAGAAGAGCCGCGGAGCAGACGGGAAAGAGCTGCGCCTGGTACTGGACCTTACGAGTCTGGAGTACCGTCCTCTTGCGAAGGCGAGCCTGCCGTCATTAGAGATGGCGAAGAACGCCGGCACGCTTGCTGAAAAGTTGCGGATGCTGCTGGCGAACGATCCGGCGAAGGATAGAGCGGCAGGATTTCAGTGGCCGTTTCTGGCATCGCTGTGGAACTTTGCCGCAGAGCGCATTGGTGAAGTGGCAGGTGATGCTGCGGCGATCGATCGCGCCATGCGGGCGGGGTTCAACTGGGAAATGGGGCCGTTTGAGATGTGGGATGCGGCCGGAGTTGAGGCGACGGTTCCGCGGATGAAGACGCTGGGTTTGCCGGTGAGCGCGCGCGTGGAGGCCATGCTTGCTGGCGGGCAAAAGTCGTGGTACGCGCAGGAGGGCCGCGAGTGCTATCAGCCAGAGAATGGGAAGCTTGAGCCAGTCGCGAGGGTTCGAGGACATGCCCTGATTGCGGATTTTCGCAGGTCGAACGGCGTAGTTCGTGCGAATCCCGGCGCTTCGCTTATCGACCTTGGCGATGGGGTCGGCTGTATCGATCTGCACTCGCTGAAGAATGCGATTGGCGGCGATGTTCTGGCAATGATCTCGGCGGTGCTGAATCCAAGCTCGGACGCGGTGCGGAACTTTGCAGGGTTTGTGATTGCAAGCGATCGCGAGAACTTCAGCGTGGGCGCCAACCTGATGCAACTGCTGCTGGCGGCGCAGGAAGGCGAGTGGGACGAACTGGCTGGAGTGATCCACAGCTTTCAGCAAATGACCGCGGCCATCAAGTTTTGTCCGCGGCCGGTGGTGGCTGCGCCCTTTGGGCTGACCCTGGGCGGGGGCGCAGAAATCTGCCTGCACGCGGCGCGAAGGCAGCCGCACGCGGAAACATATATTGGGCTGGTTGAGGCCGGTGTGGGGTTGATTCCAGCGGGCGGAGGGACCAAGGAGATGCTGCTGCGGGCAGTGGATCAAGCTGCGGCCATGACACCGTCGGACCCACGTGACCCGCCTTCACGCTTTGCACAATCCGCGGAGATGGCGACGGCGCTGAAGGGGAGGTTTGAGACCATTGCGCTGGCCAAGGTATCCACGTCGGCGGCAGAGGCGCGGACACTGGGCCTGATGAATGCAGCCGACCGCATCACGATGAATCGTGCAAGGCTTTTGCTGGATGGCAAGGCGCAGGCAGCCGCTCTTGCAGAGGCAGGTTATGCAGCGCCACAGCCGCGGATGCAGGTTCCCGCTCCGGGAATGGGCGCGCTGGCCACGCTGGAGACGGGTGCCTTCTTGATGGGCGAAGCCGGCTATGCCTCGGAGCACGACCAGAAGGTTGCTCGGTGGGCTGCGTACATTCTTGCCGGGGGGCGCGTAACCGCGGGTACGCCGGTAAGCGAGCAGTACCTCCTTGACCTGGAGCGAGAAGCGTTTCTCTCGCTCGCGGGGGAACGGAAGACGCAGGAGCGGATTGCCTTTACCTTGAAGACCGGCAAGCCGCTGCGGAATTGATGATGAAGCGAAGCACGCTGATTCTGGTTGCGGCCGCATCAGTTGTGGTTGGGATGTTGCCGGCGAGAAGCCAGAGCGCCCTGCTGCCGGCAGAGCAACAACTGGTGCAGCTGAATGAATCGGGCAAGGTATTTGTGGATGGCCGCGCAACCCCTTACTTGATTCGCCACCTGCCTGTGAGTTCGTTTCCTGAGTTGCCGGCTGAGGTTCAAGGGGATTTGAACCGGCGTGGCTGCGTGATTCCACAGACATACCAGGCCCATCATCCGGAAAACGTGGTGCATGCAAGGCTGGAACGTCCGGGCTCTTCCGACTGGGCGGTATTGTGTTCAGTAAAGGGGACAGTCTCATTGTTGGTCTTCTTCACCAGCGGGCCTTCGGCAGAAATCGGGCAGGCAGTGGTGCTGGCCTCAGCGAATGAAACGCAACGGCTGCAGGCGCATGGATCCACAGGTGTGCTGGGATTCAATTGGGGCATAGATCTGGCGACGCCGAGCCAGGTGCATGAAGCGCAGGCTGGCCTGGAACATCAAACACATTGGCTGGACCACGACGCTCTTGCGGATTCGGTTGTAGACCACCGCACGATTTATCACTTTTATGCGAAGAGCGCCTGGACCGTAGTGGACGCGCCGGAGTAGCCAGTCCCCCGGCGTACGCAGGAAAGATCAAGGAGCACCCCTCATGCCGGAAGCCGTAGTGGTCAGCGCTGTTCGCACCCCTGTTGGCCGCGCCCCGAAAGGCGCGTTGTCCACGTCGCGTCCTGATGACCTGGCTGCACTTGTAGTGGGCGCGGCTCTGGCGCGGGTGCCGGCGCTCGACAAGGCCGAGGTCGACGACGTGATTCTGGGTTGCGCACAACCGGAGGGCGAGCAGGGCTGGGACATTGCGCGCTGGGCGGTTTTGCGGGCAGGTCTGCCGGTAGAGATACCGGGTGTCACCGTGAATCGGCTTTGCTCTTCAGGGCTTGAGGCGATTGCGCTGGCGGATTTGCGAATTCGTGCGGGCGGAGACCGGGTGGTGGTGGCGGGTGGGGCGGAGTCCATGAGCCTGCTGCCCATGGGCGGACTGAAGCCCAGCCCCAATCCGTACATGGCCGAGCATTACCCGGCGTCGCTGCTGACAATGGGGCTGACCGCTGAGCGAGTGGCGCGGCATTATGGTGTTTCGCGTGAAGATCAGGATGCATTTGCGCTGGGCAGTCATCTCAAGGCTTTGGCTGCACAGGCCGCCGGGCGGTTCAGCGATGAGTTGATCCCGGTGACTGTGAGCAATTCTGTTCCCGGAGCGAGGGCCGGGAAGACGGTGGTTTCAGAACTTGTGTTCAGCGCTGATGAAGGCCCGCGGGCGGATACATCCGCTGAGGCGCTAGCGAAACTGAAGCCGGCTTTTCACGCGCAGGGGACGGTGACGGCAGGGAACTCGTCGCAGACTTCAGACGGCGCGGCAGCGGTGGTTTTGATGGAGGCAGGGCGAGCGAAGGAACTGGGGATTCGTCCGCTGGCGAGGCTGGTGGCATACGCAGTTACCGGGTGCCTGCCAGAGGAGATGGGCATCGGCCCGATTGCCGCTGTTTCCAAGGCGTTAAAGCGGGCGGGTCTGACGCTGAGCGAGATTGGATTGATCGAGCTGAACGAGGCGTTCGCGTCTCAGGCGTTGGCGGTGATCCGCGAGTTGGGCATGGATCCGGAACGAATCAATGTGAACGGCGGCGCGATTGCGCTGGGGCATCCGCTGGGCTGCACCGGGGCGAAGCTGACGGCCACGCTCTTAAATGAAATGCGACGGCGCCAGGTTCGCTACGGAATGGTGACCATGTGCGTTGGCGGCGGGATGGGCGCGGCGGGGGTTTTTGAGCTGATGAGTTGAGGACGAATTCGTCTGCGAATCGACCAGAAAACACGAACGGCCAAGGTTGCCCCTGGCCCGCCATGTAGAACTTCATCTCTCCAAAGGCTTGCAACTCTAGGCCTTGGCGGTTGCCAGGGCCTTGAGGCGAGCATTGAGGCGGCTCTTGTAGCGGGAGACGGTGTTGTGGTGAAGAATGCCCTTCTGGACGCTCTTGTCGAGGGTGGAAACGGTCTCACGATACTGGGTTTGGGCGGCTTTGACGTCGCCCTTGGTGAGAGCTTCACGCAACGCCCGCAGGCTGGTGCGCACACGGCTGCGGTTGGCGCGGTTCACTTCAGTGCGGGTAACGGTCTGGCGGGCACGCTTAAGCGCCGAAACATGGTTTGCCATTGAACTTCCTTATCTCAGTTTGAAATGCGGACAGAATGCACTCTGAGCCGCATCCCTCGCAATTTCCTAGTCTACGGGAAATTGAATTGCGGGTCAATGCGGCGGTGTAGCATCTGCCAGTCTCCAGCGTCAAAAATCGGCAGGTGGAAGCGCACGAAAGAGGTAACTGGGTACCAGCGAAGGCACCGCGCCGCCCAATATTCATCTTTCGGTGCATTGACTCATCAGGCGGATGGCGCTACTCTCTAGCGCAGATACCCGATTTGGTCGCCAACACCATCCCGCGGTTTCGTCCCACAGCCAGAAGCTTCGGCTCGACCCTCTCTCACGCACGTTGGTACTCAACAAACTGCATCAAATTAAATGGGCCACTGGCCGATACCCAGTTTATTGCTGGGCCGGCGCCGGTTGTTCAGCACCGGGGCCGGATCAGGTCAACCCGAAATCGCCGCACTGGAGGCCAAATATTCCTTTGAAGATCGCTCTGGAGATCACGCCCAACCTTGAGCCCTTGTTTGGGACTCGCGATGAAAATCTCAGGCTGATGGAAGATTCGCTCGGGGTCAGGATCGATCTCCGCTCCGATGCGGTGCATGTGGAAGGGCCGGACGAGGGCGTGGCGCGTGTCCAGCGCATCTTTCAGGACTTTGAGGCGCTGCGAAAGCAGGGCGTGAATCCGCACAATGGGGAATTGAACGGGATGCTGCGGCTGGTTGTGGCCGATCCGGCCACGACGCTGCGTTCGCTTTCAGACAGCGGCAAGCAGCGGTCGGCGGGTGTCAAGCGCACGGTTCAGCCTCGTTCGATCAATCAGCGCAAATACGTCGAGGCGATCGAGCAGAACGATATGACCTTCGGCGTGGGACCGGCCGGCACAGGCAAGACCTACCTGGCTGTGGCCATGGCGGTCGCAGCCATCAATGCGAAAAAGGTGAGTCGCATTGTCCTGGTGCGGCCGGCGGTTGAGGCCGGAGAGCGGCTGGGCTTCCTTCCAGGCAGCTTGCAGGAAAAGGTCGATCCCTATCTGCGCCCACTTTACGACGCGCTCTATGATCTGCTGGAGCCGGAGAAGGTTGACAAAATGCTGGAGCGGAACGTCATTGAAGTAGCGCCGCTGGCGTTTATGCGCGGTCGCACTTTGAACGACGCTTTCATCATCATGGACGAGGCGCAGAACACGACGATCGAGCAGATGAAGATGTTCTTGACGCGCATGGGTGCGAACTCGAAGGCCGTGATTACCGGGGACATTACGCAGATTGATCTGCCGAATCCGCGCAAGTCGGGACTGCTGGATGCAATCAATATTCTGAATGGCGTGGAGGGCATCCACTTCTGCCACTTTGAAGACGGGGATGTGGTGCGGCACGCGCTGGTGCAGCGGATTGTGCGGGCGTACGAGTCGGCCAAGCCTCAGCAGCAGGAGTTGCCGCTGGCGATGGGCGAGGCGATTGAAGTGAGAACCCAGGGCGGCGAAGAGCGGGCGCAGGCACTGCCCGTTCATCCGGCGAAGCCGCAATAACTGCACAGTTCAAGTAGAATCAAAGGTGAATCGGGGCCGCAAACGTTGCGGCCCTGGCCACGATGATCCTTCTCGATCCAGAACTTGAGCCCGAATCACTCGATGGACGAAGACCTGTCCGTTGGGACCCCGATGCTGACCCCACCGGGAAGGCCACTTCGATTGTGCGGGCGGTTGTGCCGGTTTCTCCCGCACCCAAGCGAGATACTCGGCTGCCTTCAGCGCGGACGCTGGGACGTTTTCTTTCGACTGCACAAGGGGCGGTGCGGCTCAAGGGCCAGGTGACGGTGCTGCTGACCACCGACGAAGCCATTCGCAAACTCAATCGGCAGTTTCGGGGCAAGAACAAGGCTACGGATGTGCTGTCGTTTCCTGCTGAGGGGCCTGGATCGGAGGAGATTGCGGGCGACCTGGCAATCAGCGTGACCACGGCGCTGGGGCAGGCGATCGAGCAGGGGCATTCGTTGTCGACCGAGATCAAGGTGCTGATTTTGCACGGACTATTGCATTTGGCCGGGTATGACCACGAGGCCGACAACGGCAAGATGGCGCGGCAGGAGCGGTTGCTGAGAGCGCGGCTGGGGCTGCCGCAGGGGCTGATTGAGAGAGCCGGTAGGGCAGAGCAGAGGCAGAGCAACGCTGGTAAGAAGAATCCCTCAGGGGCTAAAGCCCAAGTTCGAATGGCCACCCTTACGGCTCGACTAATGCCGTACCCTTTCGAGTCGGGACCGCGCGCATTCGATGGACAGACGCGCAACTCCTTCAGAGCAGAGCCGCGCAACTCCAAAGCTTCCAAGCCTCAGACGAAGGTCAATCGGCCATGAGTACGCTGGCCATAGTGATGGTTGTGCTGTTGGCGCTGGTGGAGACGCTGGCCTCCTACATCAGCCGCATTTACGCGGAGTTCGGCAAGATTCTTACGCGCGAAATCGAAGAGAATCTTGATGCCTGGGAGGAGATTGTTGAACCACAACTGGGGCTGAGCCGTGACCATGCAGCCATTTCCGCAGCGGTATTGCAGCAACTGGCGTTGGGTATCATCGCACTGGAATTTGGCGCGGTGCTCTTCGATCGCGAGCCGCACATGGGCAGGCCAACCTATCCGGAGATTGGACAGGCGGTTCTTGGAGTGGTCCTTGTGGTTGTGTTCTGCAACCAGGTTTTGCCCACATTGCTTTTCAATCGAACCAAGGGGCGCTGGGTCTGGCATTTTGTTCTGCCAATCCGCCTGCTGCTTTGGCTGATGACACCGATCACAGTGTTCATCCGGTTCTTTTTCTCAGTTGCGGAGCTGGCGGAGGAGCCGGCGACGCCCGAGGAAGAGGCAGCGGTGGATGTTGAAGCTCTGCTTGAGGCGGGTGAAGAAGAAGGGATTCTGGAAGAGAGCGACATCGACCTGGTCCGGTCAGCCGTGGAGTTTGGCGACAAGCTGGTGAGAGAAGTGATGACGCCGCGGCCCGAAGTTTTTGCGGTGCAGGATTCGACGACGCTGGAGCATTTTCTGAACCAACTGCGGGAGCACGTTTTCTCGCGGGTTCCGGTGTATTCAGGATCGTTGGACAATGTGACTGGAATTGCGTTTGCCCACGATCTGCTGCAGATTACCGATGAGGAAGCCCGGACGCGCACCGTCGCGAGTATGCAGCGACCGGCGGTGTTTGTGCCTGAGACCAAACGTGGCTACGAGTTACTGCGGGAGATGCAGCGCGAGAAGCAGCACATGCGCATTGTGATCGACGAGTATGGCGGTGTGGCAGGGCTGGTGACGATTGAGGATTTGCTGGAACAGATTGTAGGCAATATCCGCGATGAGCACGAGGAGGAAACTCCGGTTGAGGACCCTCAGCGCGAACCGGGTGGGGTATGGGCGGTGCCTGGAGGGTTTCCAGTGGACCAGTTGACGGATTTATTTGGCGAGGTGGAGGGCCTTGGCGAGCTGAGGGACGCTCACGAGGCGACGACGCTGGGCGGACTGGTGAGCGAGATCGAGGGACGCATTCCTCATGCCGGCGAGGTGGTCATGTTGGAGCCGGTCGGATTGCGTATGGAGATTGTGGCATCGACCGATCGGCGGGTGGAGAGGCTGCGGGTGTTTCCGCCGAGCGGGGATGCGACCCGCATCGAAGCGGAAGATTCTTCCAGGATCTAGTTTCTTCTGACATGTATTTTGTCGATTAGTTGTGATTCGCTCCCTGGTTGCTAATTTTCCATGCGCACCATTCTTCGGCGGTAATTTCCCAGAGCTCTGAAGGAAGGCGGCCGGAGACGCATTCGCGGTCTTCAACGCCAATGAGGCGCATACCCTGCTTCTCTGAGATGCGACGGGATGCGGTGTTGTCGATCGCCTTGGCGACGCGCAAGACGGGGAAACCCAGCGTGTCAAACCAATAGTCAGCGGCCCATGCGGCTGCTTCGGTCATGAGGCCTTGACCTTGCCAAGGGAGGCCGAGCCAGAATCCGCGATTCGTCTCTTTGTTCCTGACTAGATTAATGACGCCGATGATTTGGGACGGGTCGGTGCGCAGACGAAGGGTCCAGTGCCAGGCCTCGCCACGTTCTTCCTGGGGAATTGCAATATCTCTCAGGAATTCGAGCGCGCCACCCTCGGGATAGGGCCAGGGAACGCGATTTTGCAGATACTTCACGATCTCCCAATGCGGAAAGAGCTCCTGAATCTGAGGCGCATCGCCGATCTCGACCGGGCGCAGGATGAGTCGTTCGGTTTGGCCTTGGTGGATCATGGGGCAATGATAGCAACGGGCAAGCTGCAGAATATGGCTGTCCATCCGCGATAATAGGAGATCAGGAGTCAGGAAACGTTTTGAAATCTGGATTTGTTGCGATTCTGGGCCGGCCCAATGCCGGCAAAAGCACGCTGCTGAATGCGTTGATTGGCGAAAAAGTGGCCATCGTGTCGGCGAAACCGCAGACTACGCGAAATCGCATCTCCGGTGTGTTGGAGGTGGCGGCGCATAAAGGCGTCCATCAGGCGGCGCAGATTGTTTTTGTGGACACGCCGGGCGTGCACAAGCCGGGCTCGCACCTGGATCGCCGCATGTTGCAGGAGGTGTACGAGGCCCTGGAGACCCGCGACCTGGTGCTTGTGTTGATGGATGCGACAAGGCGGGTACAGCTGGAAGAGGCGGCGTCGCCGAGTATTGAACCGATGCCTGACGACGTTCACGGAAAGCATGCCTCAGGGGCTAAAGCCCAACTAAATTCTGATGACAGAGATGCGGAGGTTCAAACTCCGGCCCACCAATCCGGCGCTAAAGCCCCAGATGATCCTGACAATGTGACTGCAAGGGCTGAAGGCCTGACCTGCGAGGCAGGGTCTCAATCCGCCGCTCCCAAACACGAGCGGACGAATTGGGCCAGCGAGGACGCGTTTCTGTTTGGCTTGGTTCGCAAGCTCGATTGCCCGGTGTTCCTCGTACTGACCAAGATCGACTTGGTGGCGAAGGATCGATTACTGCCGCTGATCGACACGCTGACCAAGCAATTCAACTTTGCGCAGATCATTCCGGTGAGCGCACGCAAACGGGACGGGCTGGATATCCTGGTCCGCAAGATCGTCGATGCTCTGCCAGTGGGTGAACGCTTCTATCCCAAAGATCAATATACCGACCAGCCGCAGCGCTTCATGGTGGCCGAGCTGGTTCGCGAAAGCATTTTGGTGGAGACGGGCGAAGAGGTTCCGTACGCTTCGGCAGTGGTGATTGAACGGTTCGAGGAGCCGAAGCCGTTTGTCCCCCGAAAAAAGGGTGCGGTGCCCGCGCGCGCTCCGCTCACACGCATTGCAGCGGCTATCTATTGCGAACGGGATGGACAGAAGGCGATTCTCATCGGCAAAGGCGGCGCGAAGTTGAAGGAGATTGGCACCGGAGCGCGCCGGCAGATCGAGTCGCTGCTTGGCACGAGAGTTTATCTAGAACTGCACGTGATCGTCGAGCCGAACTGGCGTGAATCGAAGGCATTTATCGAGTCGCTGGACTGGCGGAATCAGCTGGAGAGGTTGGCCGGGGACCAGATCACAGAAAAGCATCTGGGTGAAGAAGAATAGTCTGCGCAATGTGGGGGCCGAGCGGGATTCGGCTTAACCGCCGCGCACATGGCCGCGGCCATTGGTCTTGACCTCATACATGCGCGAATCGGCAGCTCCGATGATGGCGTGAAGAGTTGATCCATCTACGGGGGCGGTTGCGATGCCCATGCTGGCGCTGACGCTGAGGTGCAGACCGCTCAAAACCGGGAAGCTGGTCTGTTTGAGGGCGCGGAGCAGGAAGGTTGCCTGCTCGAGCGCTGCCTTGCGACCGGTTTCAGGCATGAGAATGACGAATTCGTCACCGCCGTAGCGGAAGCAAACATCTTTGGGCCTCTCCGCGCTCAACTCCTGAATGCGGCGACCTGCCTGGGCCAGCAACTCGCTTCCCACCAGGTGGCCATGAATATCATTTACCTGCTTGAACTTGTCGAGATCAAGAAATGCGAGGCTCACAGGCAGCCCGATGGCGCGGCATCGGTCAAGCTCACGGCCCAACACGTCGTAGAGATGGCGGGCGTTGTGCAGCCCGGTGCAATCGTCGGTGATGCTTAGCTGCTGGATGCGGGTGACGTCGCGAGCATTCTCGATTGCGATGGCGGCGTGGTCGGCCAGAATGTGAAGGATGGCGATGGTGTAATCGGTCATCTGGTCTGACCGAGGGTTGAGAATCTCGATCACACCGTGTGTGCCTTTACGCCCGCGAAGCGGCATGGCGATGACCGAGCGCACTCTGCGCGGCTTGGACGCATACTCATCCTTGACCCGCGGATCCCGCGAAGCCTCGGGAACAATGAGTGTCTCGCCGTGCTGCGCGACCCAGCCGGCCACGCCCTCGCCCACTTTGACGCGAAGGTCGCCAAGCACAGCCTGTTCGCCGCCGGCGGCAATGGCGTAGTAGAGGTCCTGCTTCTGCTCGTCGAGCATGAGGAGCGTCCACAGCTCCGCTTCGATGATCCGCTCCATTTGCTCGAGGATGGTGCGCAAAATGGCGTCCAGATCAAAGCTGGAGGTCAGCGAGCGCGTCAACTGGTGGAAGACCAGCAGATCCGCGAGGGGTATGCGGCTTTCTGTCCCGTCCTTCATTTCTCGACCATGGGGCGAAGTCTTTCAAGCATTCTGTCACAGGGCGTTCTGGGTGTGGCATCTAAAAGTACCATCCCTGTTACGTTTGGCTGCAGGAATCTGGAGCGTAACCTCTTATTAGACAATGGTTAGCCGCCTATATGCACCATTGATCGCGAGGGCTTGAGGAATCCTGGTTCCCCGATGTGATGGCGGGCTTCCTTATTTTCCACTGTACGGAAAATGTAGTCGCGCAGTTCGGCATCGCAGGCGCCGGCCCTGAATCGTCCATACAGGTCGTGTTCGACCTGCGAGAACAGGCAGGTGCGAATCTTTCCGTCGGAGGTCAGGCGTACCCGGCTGCATGCTCCGCAAAAGGGCTGGCTTACGGGGGCAATGATGCCGATTTCACCGACCCCGTCGGCAAAGGTGTAGCGCCGCGCCGTTTCGCTGGCTTCGCGCGCGTCCATCGGGACCAAGGGAAGAATGCGGTTGATGCGGCCAACGATTTCCCTGAGCGGCACGACGATTTCAGGGGACCACAGGCGGCCTTCTTCAAGGGGCATGAACTCGATGAAGCGGACGACCACATCTTCTTCGCGCGCAAAACGAGCAAAACCCTCAATCTGATCATCATTGAAGCCGCGCAGCAGGACGCAGTTGATCTTGAGCGGGGTGAGGCCTGCGGCGCGAGCTGCGCGGACGCCACGGAGTACAGCCTCAAAGCTGCCAGCGATGCGCGTGATTCTCTCAAATGTCGGCGCTTCCACAGCATCCATGCTGACCGTGACACGATTCAATCCAGCTGCTTTCAGGGGCGCCGCGAGCGTGTCGAGCAGGTGGCCGTTGGTGGTAAGGGCCAAGTCAAGCGGTTCTCCGGAGAGAGTGCGCAAACCTGCAAGTTCCTTCACCAGGTCGATCAACCCGCGGCGCAAAAGGGGTTCGCCGCCGGTCAAGCGCACCTTGGTGATTCCCAGGCCGACAAACAATTTGATGAGGCGCAGGTATTCATCGATACCGAGCTCGGGATATTGCGCTCCAACTTCGCCAGTGCGGCAGTAAACGCATTTGTAGTTGCAGCGATCAGTGATTGAGACCCGAAGATCGTGAATCACCCGCCCATGGCTGTCAGTGAGCCGTTGGCGTGGGGTGGAGGTGTTGGCCGGGATTTGGGTCGCAGCAGCCATTTGCAACTTCAAGCCTATACCGGAGTAGACGGTTGTGGGTAGCAATGGGCAGGTGTGAGCCGAATGGATTCCAGGGGCGGGGGCATGGCGCAAGGTTTTTCTTAAAAGTCGGGCTTGACAATCCATAACCGTTTGGTTATGGTTAGTTCGTGCAAAAGAAGGCGACGGCATTTTCGAGACCCTTAGAGGAGCGACTTGTGGGGATGGGCTTCGAGAATCTGATTTGCAGCATTGCAACTGAAAAGAGGAGGAGTGGACAATGCAAATCAAACTGACTGGGGTATTTGTTGACGATCAGGACAAGGCATTGAAGTTCTACACGGAGGTTCTGGGGTTCAAGAAGAAACATGAGTTTCCGGCGGGTCCTTTCAAATGGCTCACGGTGGTTTCAGCAGAAGAACCGGACGGAGTGCAACTGGTTCTAGAGCCGAACAACGGCTACAACCCTGCCGCAAAGGCCTACCAGCAGGAGATCTTCAAGCACGGGGTTCCGGCGGCCAATTTCTTTGTTGGGGATGTTCAAAAGGAGTACGAGAGGTTGAACGCACTGGGTGTGAAGTTCACCAAGGAGCCAACCAAAACCACTGGATCGACCATCGCAGTGCTTGAGGATACGTGCGGGAATCTCATTCAAATTACCCATCTGGATTGGTAGCGAGACCCGTGCCTGAAGGGAGGCTCCGCATGCAGGCTGTAGCAAACGATGTTTTTAGGGCCCTAGCCGACCCGACGCGCAGGGCCCTCTTCGAAGAGTTGACGCGGCAGGGAGAACAGACGGTACACGCGCTGACCCGCTATGCATGCGTGTCGCAGCCTGCGGTCTCAAAGCACCTGACGGTTCTGAAGCGGGCCAAGCTGGTACGGCATCGCCGCGAAGGGCGGGAGACTCACTATCGCGCGCAGCCCGACGCGCTGACGCCGATAGTGGACTGGCTCGATCATTACGGAGCATTCTGGCGCGACCGCTTCGATCGTCTTGAATCACTTTTGGAAAGGATGGACCCATGAGCAATGCTCCAGAGGGCACTCGGACCCTGGTGATCGAAAGGACCTTCCAGCACTCAGCGGAGAAAATTTGGCGGGCGCTGACCCAAGGTCCGCTGATGGAAGAGTGGCTCATGAAAAATGACTTCAAGCCAGTGGTGGGCCACCGGTTCCAGTTCCGTGCAATGCCGGTGGCGAATTGGAACGGGATCATTGACTGTGAAGTCCTGGTCGTGGAGCCGCAGGCACGGCTCTCCTACACCTGGGGAACTCTGGGCGTTGGCTCCGCTGTGCAGTGGACGTTGACTCCGGAAAAGGGCGGAACTCACTTGCGGATGGAGCATTCCGGCTTCGGGCCGGGTCAGGACGCGAACTACAACGGTGCAAAATACGGCTGGCAAAAATTCATCGGCAACCTGGAGAGGGTTGTCGGAGAGATGGAATGAACATGAAGGCAAAAACAGTTGTGTATTGGACAACGACGGGACTGGTCGCATTCTTCATCGGGTGCGGCGGTCTTGCGCAGCTATGGCAATATCGAGTTAACCCGCATGGCGTGGTGCCCGAACTCGGCTACCCAATGTATTTCTTCGCGATTCTCGGATTCTGGAAGGTGCTAGGGGCCGTTGCCATTCTCGCGCCGGGATTTCCCCGGCTCAAGGAATGGGCGTACGCGGGCATCTTTTTTGACTTGACGGGAGCGACGGCATCCTGTGCCGCGATCGGCGGGTACGGCGCGTTCGGCTTTCACGTTTTCGCACCGCTGATTCTGACTGGATTTACTGTGGCATCGTGGGCGCTGCGGCCGGGGAGCCGTAAGATCGGCGAGCTGTTTCCCGACACTGGCGCGGAGCGGGCAATGTATCGCCCTCATGAACTTCACCAGAGATGGGGGTAGATGCGAGTAGGTTCGAGGGTTGAAGGTGTTTTCGGCACGACTGAACTCGCGCCCTGTTACAGAGCATGGGAGGCTCGAAACGCGGGCGCGACGTTCACGGCAGGAATGAAATCGTGCCCCACTGTTACAAAGGTTGAGAGGTTCGATAAGCTCCCAAGACGTTTTCGGAGAACAAGTGAGCATCGGTCCGGTGATCTGGTCGGAGCCTCCAACGATGAGAAAGGAACATCAGATGGCCTTGCCCGACTACGGTTCGATCATCATTCGCGGAGCGCGCGAGAACAACCTGCGGAACGTGTCGCTGGATATTCCCAAGCGCCGGATCACGGTGTTTACAGGGGTATCGGGCTCGGGGAAGTCCTCGCTCGTTTTCTCGACTATCGCGGCGGAAAGCCAAAGGTTGATCAACGAAACCTATCCCGCTTTCGTTCAACAGTTCATGCCTCACTACGGCCAGCCTGACGCCGACGAGCTGAAGAACATCTCGGCGGCAATTATTGTCGATCAGCAGCGACTGGGCGGCAATGTGCGCTCGACAGTGGCTACGGCCACCGACACGGCACAGATGTTGCGAGTGCTGTATTCCAGGCTCGCCAAGCCGCGCTTGCCGGCACCGGGCTACTACTCCTATAACGATCCGCGCGGCATGTGCGCGGAATGTGAAGGCGTGGGCCAGGTGGGGGCCATCAACTTGGCCGCGGTGGTGGACGAGACAAAGTCGCTCAAGCAGGGAGCGCTGATCCCGAAAGTTTTTGAGGTGGGCGGCTGGTGGTGGACGATCTATGCGCGCTCGGGGATGTTCGATCTCGACAAGGCAATCTGCAAATACACGGCGGAGGAACGCTCCAACCTTTTCGATCTTGATGACGGGCGCAAGGTCAAGGTGGACAGGATCAACCTGACCTACCTGGGCGTGGTACCCAAGCTCAGGCAAATGATGGGCGACAAGGATCCGGAGACGCTGCAGCCGCATGTGCGGGTGGAATACGACCGCATCTTCACCCGCAAGGTCTGTCCTGCGTGCAAGGGCGCGCGGGTGAAGGCCGAGGCACTGGCGAGCAAGATTGCGGGCAAGAATATCGCCGACATGTCGCAAATGCAGGTGAGTGACCTGGCCGAGATGGTGCGCAACTTAAAAGCGCCGCAGGTTGGGCCTATGCTGACGTCGCTGGCGGCACGTTTGGAAAACCTGGTGACGATCGGGCTGGGCTATTTGAGCCTTGACCGGGAGAGCTCGAGCCTTTCAGGCGGGGAGAGCCAGCGGGTGAAGATGGTGCGCCATCTGGGCTCGTCGCTCACCGACATCACCTATGTCTTCGACGAGCCCTCGGTAGGGTTGCATCCTCACGATGTGGGTCGGATGGCGGGGTTGATGCAGCAACTCCGCGACAAGGGCAACACAGTGCTGATTGTTGAACACAAGCCGGACATGATCGCCATTGCAGATCATGTTGTGGACATGGGGCCGTTCGCCGGCAGCAAGGGCGGCGAGGTGGTCTACGAGGGCGATTTCGCGGGGCTTTTAAGTTCAGGCACACTGACAGGGAACCACATGAAGAAGCACCAGGCGGTGAAGACCAAGGTGCGCAAACCGAGCGGTGAACTGAAGATCAAGCGCGCCCAACTGAACAATCTCAAGGACGTGTCGGTCACGATTCCCAAAGGTGTGCTGACAGCCGTTTCCGGCGTCGCCGGGTCGGGCAAGTCTTCGCTCATTGTGGGTTGCCTGCCACTGGCGTATCCAGAGATTGTGATCATCGATCAGAACCTGGCGCGCGGCTCGCGGCGATCAAACACGGCTACCTATACCGGGATTCTGGACAACGTGCGGAAGGCCTTCGCCAAAGCGAACGGGGTGGATGCGGCACTGTTCTCTGCCAATTCAAAAGGGGCGTGCCCGGATTGCAACGGACTGGGCGTGGTCTATACCGACCTTGGCCATCTGGACCCCATGGCGACTATCTGCGAGACCTGCGACGGGAGGCGTTTTCTGCCTGAGGTGCTGGAGCACCGGCTGCGCGGCAAATCCATTGGCGATGTATATGAGATGAGCATTACGGATGCGGTGGCTTTTTTCACCGAGCCGGCAATCGCGAAGATTCTCAAGCCACTGGACGACGTGGGCCTGGGCTATTTGACCCTGGGCCAGCCGCTCTCGACGTTGTCAGGCGGCGAACGGCAGAGGCTGAAGCTGGCAGCAGAGCTGGGTAAGAAGGGAAATGTCTACGTACTCGATGAGCCTACGACAAGCCTGCACATGAACGATGTGGACACCCTGATCGGGCTCTTCGACCGGCTGGTGGATGAAGGTTCGACGGTGATCGTGATCGAGCACAATCTGGACGTGATCGCCCGGGCGGACTGGGCGATCGACATGGGACCGGGTGCCGGGCATGAGGGCGGGACAGTTGAGTTTGAGGGCGTGCCTGCCGATCTTGCGAAGAAGACGAAGACGCTGACCGGACGGTACCTGGCCCAGCATCTGGGCGGGCGCTGACAGCGACTAATCCAGGCGAGGTGAGCCTTTGCGAAGGACGATGCCGGTAATGCCGAAGACGACGATGATGGCGATGGCGATGACGAAGTAATAGGCCATTGGATGCGCCCAGCCTGGGGAATAAGAGAGGTCCTGGCCGACCCAGAGGAGCAGGATAGTGGCGATGACGGCGAACTGGCCGGCGATGACGAGGAAGGTATGGCCCAGGTCGCGCCGTTTGTCGAGCGCCTCAACCTGGTCAGGGGTCAAGTTGCGTTCCTCGGGGGGAAGCAGGGAATTTGGCATCGTGCTTTAGACCTCTCGTTGCTGATTTCGAAAATGACGTTTAGGGTTCACCGCGGCTGATTCGATTCAATCACAGAGTGTGGGGGCTGCGCCAGCAGCCCAGTGGAAACGCCGCGAAGCTAGCTAGTCAGTTAGAAAAGCCAGCGACTGGAGTTGTGTAATCTCGAAGGGTTTTCTGCAGCGGACGTTGGTGCAAGACAGCTTGTCGTCGCGTCTTACCATGTAAGACTGTGCTTTGACGAAGCGGGCGCGGTCGCGTTCGTCAGCTCCGCGGGGCAACTGGGCCCGTTTACGGCGAACGACCCAGGTGACTTTATATTCGCCGGGCTGCCCGCATTTGGGGCATACAAGGGTATGCGGGCGTTGCTCGATCGTCTCGTTGAAAAAGTCGCGTTCTTCCATGCTTCACCGCCTGGCGGGGATTTTCCGGGTGGCCGGGGCTTCCCCTCCGGGTCAACCTACTTCATACTCTAGTGTGACATGGCGAAACGGAAGCCAGGGAAGTTTTCAGCCACGAAGGCAGTGAAGGCCAACGCGCGCGAACGCGTGGGTCAGCCCAAGCCCGCGCGGGTACTGGACACGGAGCCGCGCACGGGCCGCGAGGCGAAACACAAGCCCAAATTGGAAGAGTTGATCAGGCAGGAGGAGTAGCGATGGCGAAAGCAGTGGGAGTGGGCGGCATCTTTTTAAAGGCGCATGATCCCGGGACGCTATCCGAATGGTATGCGAAGCACCTGGGCATTCCAGTGCAGGACGGGGGCACCTTGGCGTTCGATGGTCCTGAATCGACGGGGATGACGGTGTTCGCGCATTTTCCGATTGATTCAGGCTATTTTGGCGAAGGGAAACAGACGACGATGGTGAATTTTCGCGTGGACGATCTGGACGCTTTGCTTGGTGAGCTGGCCGGGGCGGGGGTGCGGATCGACGAGAAGCGTGGGGATCATGAATACGGACGGTTTGCGTGGATCTGGGATTGTGAGGGGAACCGGGTGGAGTTGTGGGAGGCGCCGCGAACGGAGCCGGCCTGAGGCGGGTGCGGAGCAGGTTGTGAGACGTTTGTCTTACAGGGGTATTACGCCGTGAGACGGGGCGTGAGAGACGGCGGGGGACAGAGTCGGCGGTTCTTGCAATTGCTTTGCAGTTGTAAGACAGGAGAAAGACAGCCCACCACGGCGGAGAACCGGCATGATCTGATTGTTGGCTACCGGTGAGTTTTTAAAATCTCCCTCAAGGGTTGAAGCCCATGCTTGCTATGCATGGTCTGAGTACGGGCTAAAGCCGGTACCCTTCATTCGGAAGCCCGCACCCTTTTCGGTGAAGCCAGAACCGTTCAAAATAATTCAGAACCAAAAGGAGCTGAAGCCGCGTGCTGAATATGCGGCAAGTCGAGCTGCGCACCTCCTCTACACCTCAGACGAGGCAGATGATTTGTACACGGGTCCGGTTCTTGGGGACTATGGGTGCTGGACGCTGTATGGACCGGGGAGGATCGGCTCGGGCTGCCTGCTTGCGTCCTCCGGCTTACTTGCCACGGCGGTCCTCTTCGAATAGATGTGGAACTGCACCACCAGGTCGAGGACGACGGGGACCGGCTTGCCATCTTTCATGGCAGGTTCGAACGAAGCTCTGCGGATGGAGTCAACAGCGTTTTCATCCAGCCCCAGACCGATGGGTCTTCCGACTGCAATCTCCTGAGGCTTGCCGTCGGGGCCAATGACGGCGTGATAGAGAGCCATTCCTGAAACCGAGTTGGCCTGGGCGTACTCGTTGGACTCGGGCTGAAAAGACGAAAGAAGCCTGGCCTTCTTGTCCACGGCATTCTGGCGAAATACGGCTGGATCTTTGGGCCGGTAGTCAGTGTTTGCTGCTGCGGCCTGGTAATAGAGCTTCCAGCAATCGGGCATGGACGCGATCAAGTGCTCGTCGATTCCCGGAGCGAAGATTCGGCCCAGAGCTTCCCGCAGCACATTGGTTGCATGCGTCGCTGAGAACGTGGTGGTGACACTGTTTGGATCGGCGGGTCGTTCGGCTGCGGGAGCGGCGGCGATTTCTGCCTTGAGCTGGTCGGCATCACTGCGTTCTGGAGGAGCGGGGGGAGCCTGGGCAGTTGTTGGTGGCGGCTGAGTCTGCGCGGGAACGGCGGGATTGCCCTTCTGGTCTTTGGACTTGGCCCGGGATTCCCTGGGGACTTTGCGGGCAATGACCTGCTCGCGATCGATGGTAATCTTCACCGTCTTCTTTTTTGGCGTGATTTTGAGGCGGTCGATGGCTGTGGCTGGGTCTTCATAGGCCAGGGCGCCCAGGAAGTGCAAGCCGTAGCGGTCGCCTTCCAACTCCACCTTGTGCTTGGTAAGGCGGACCCTGTCGATCTGAACCTGGTTGAGGGTATAAGAGCCCTGCGGCGAGTGGCCGATGAGCTTGCCAAACTCATTGAAGCTCAGGGAGTT